>ENA-ORCS01000612-ORCS01000612.1-marine-metagenome-genome-assembly--contig:-NODE-612-length-21773-cov-9.124770_pt1 | contig 21773 bp, 20 predicted proteins | sample MGYA00237781_ERZ508513 | MGnify/ENA primary metagenome ERZ508513 (study PRJEB26184, sample SAMN06268793) | marine metagenome | isolation source: Eden Landing Ponds, San Francisco, CA, USA | place...
TTCGTCTGACACGTGAGGTCGTCGGTCGATCCCTGCCCCGCCTCCTGTACCTGCTGGAGGAAAGACCGGAACCGCTCGCGATCGTCGGCGTGGATTGTCTGCGTCGGCGAGACAGAGAGCAATTCGTCACGTGAGTATCCCACGAGGTCACACGCCGCGGGATTGCACTCGGTGATCTCGTCACCAGATGGAGCAACAACGAAGATCGCGTCGTTCGTCGAATCGAACAGCCGCTGAAATCGAATCTGCACGTCTTCGTAGCGCGTGGACAACTCAACCGACTGCTCACGCCTCGCCAACAAATTCCCCACACGACGAAACAGGGCCGTCCGGTCAACGGGTGCTGACACCACGTCGTCGATAAGCGGTGGCCCGTCGCCGTTCTGCTCTGACGGCAGTGGGACCGTTCCCCTCGACCTTTGCTGTTGAATCAACAGGACGGGCGTGAAGGTCGGATGGGACTCTTTTTTGTGCTCTCGCAACGCGTCGCGGTACGTTGGCACCATCTGTTCACCAACGAGATAACAATCGACGGGTTGAAGTGTGTCATCGACGGTGACGTCGTATCGCTCGTCGAGAAATTCTTCGAGGGCTTCCCGGTCGGTGTTTCCGTGAATCAGGAGTTGTATGGTGTGTCGCTCACCCACTTCGCGACTCGACCGGTCGGTCATGATTGATCGGTTGTCTGGTGGGACTCGTCTGGAACGTGATGCGTTGGACTACCCTGCATGATCCCCCGAACGGTATCGAACGGTCCTTCGATAACAAGTCCCTCGCCGGACTCGATAGCAAACCGGTGGAATCGGTTGTCGAAATCCCCGAGTCGCTTTTTTACAACGCCGATCGCTCGGTCCAATTCGCCGTCAACTTCCACGTACGAGAGAAACACGATGTTGTCCGCAATGTAGCTGGTGTTCGTACTCGTAGCTTCCGGGATACCGGTGAGACGGTCCGCCTCGTCCGTGATGATGACTGCGATACCGTGATTCTTGAGTACCCGGGTAAGACCGTGCAGCCGGCGAACGAGTCGCTGATCGTCACCTTGGAGTGAGATCTTGTAGCCCGAAAGCCCGTCGATGAACACCGCGTCCGGCGAGTACTCGTCGACCTGGTCGAGGACGTGTTGATCGAACTCCTCGGCCGAACGCACGAGCGGTTCCGTCTCCGTCAGTAGCAGTGATCCCTGCGCCTGCATTTCCGAGATCGGGAGTCCGAGGGTTTCAGAACGGTGGACGAACTGGTCGATGGACTCCTCGAAGAGGTATCCGAGTGCTGTCCCACCGTCTTCGACGATGCCCGAGAGTATCTGTGCACCAGTGGTCGATTTTCCGATGCCGGTCGGACCGCTGATAAACGAGACGGTCCCGCGTTCGATTCCACCACCGAGGAGACTGTCGAGGGATGCGTGTCCGGTAGAAACGAGTTCCGGATCGAACGTTCGGTTGTCGTGTTTCGGGATAGTTTGGGGGTAGACTTCGATCCCGTGCTCGCGGATTTCGAGTCCGTGGGTGCCGTCGATCTGTCCGAGACCACGGTGTTTCGGGACTGCAATCCGGCGTTCGTGCTCGTCGAGATAGAGGTTGATGACGCCGTCGCTGAGCGACTCGAAATCGTCGTGCGTGGTCTCGGGAGTACTCTCTCTATTGAGTGTCCGCGTTGCGACTGTCGTTACCTGTCGATCGCGAAGAAACCGGATGAGCGATTGCAACCGCTTTCGGTACTGGTACTCGTCCCGTTCTACGTACTGGAGTTGTGTAATCGGATCGATGAGGATTCGTGCCGGGTCCACATCCTCGATTACGTGTTTGATATCCTGCGTGAATTGCTCAGATTCGACTTCGGTCGCCTCAACCAGATTGTAGGACTTGTCCTCGGCGAAAAAGTCCGTCCCGGGACCGATGTCTAAAAACTCGGCGTCCCGAATGTCGACGTCGAGCAGTGCTGCGTTGACGAGAATGTCGTGTTTCGACTCTTCGCCGTGGATGTAGACGACTGTCTCGCCTGCTTCGATCCCTGCTTGCAGGAAGTGCTGGCCGAGAAGCGACTTCCCCGTTCCCGAGACGCCCTGGACGAGGTACGTACGGCCCCGAACGAGCCCTCCGTTGAGTAGTTCGTCCAATTCGGGGATACCTGACGCCACCAGATCGATTTCCTCGGTCGGCGTGTCACGGGAGCGGCCAGACATGGTATCTCGTATAATCACAACGGGTTCGAGGTGAATAAGCCGGCGGTCTAGATAACGGGATTCGGTGGAACGGAGCAGTTGAGCGACGGCGCGGCTCAACCCGTCGTTTCGACGCCAGTGATCTCGAAGCGTGCGCCGCCCGTCTCGCTGTCAGTCACGCGGATTTCCCAGCCGTGTGCCTCCACAATTTCTTTGACGATTGCGAGACCGAATCCAGTGCCATCATCAGCGGTCGAATAGCCGGTCTCGAAAATATCGTCGCGTTCTTCGTCGGGGATTCCCGCTCCACCGTCGGCGACATAGAACCCGTCAGCTATCTCCCCGACGGTCACCGTTACCTCACCACCTCCGTGGTTGACGGCGTTCCGGAAGAGATTCTCGAACATCTGCTGAAGTCGGCTCCGGTCAGTCGATATCGTCTGGTCTGTTTCGACAGCGAGGGTTGCGTCCGCACTCGGGGTCGTCTGCCAACACTCCCTGGCCAGTTCCGGCAGGGTGACCGGCTCCGTAGTTCCAATTGCCTTCCCACTCCGAGCCAGTGCCAAGAGATCTTCCACGAGTGCCTGACACCGGTCGACCGCGTCACCGACGGTATCGAGGTGCTCGCTGTCACACTCTCGTCGGGCCAATTCCGTGTGCCCCAGGGCCACGTTCAGCGGGTTTCGCAGATCGTGGCTGACGACGCTTACGAACTCTTGGAGACGGGCGTTTTGCCGTTCGAGTTTCCGTGCACGCTCTTTGCGCTCTGTGATATCTCGGAGTGTCCCGACTGACCCGTCGAACTCGTCACCTTCGTAGGGAAGGACACCCATGTGATCCTCACAGACGATCGGGTCGCCGTCACATGGCTGGATCGTCACTTCGAATGTGACCGTCTTCGGACCGTCACTCGACAGCAACCGACCCAAGTGGTGTTCCGCCCGTTTGACGGCATCCTCGTCCTTGATGAGTGACGGCGTGCTTCCGAGAATGGTTTCCCGGTCGTAGCCGACCAACTCGACGAGTTCGTCGCTGACAAATGTGAATCGCCCCTCCTCGTCGAGCACGTACACGGCGTCGGTCAATGCCTCGATGATCGTCTCGTGCTTTTCGAGTTCCTGCCGACGCTCCGTGCGGTCGGTGATGTCGTGACCAGCTCCACGGAGTTTCGGTACCTTCCCGCCAGATTCTACGACCGGCGTGATCGTCATCTCGATCAGACGCTCGTCGCCGACCTCTGGCTGAAGTCGCCACGTGTTGTGCAGTTCCTCGCCTGTCTCGAAGGCCCTGGTGAGTGTGTGCCGAATGTCTTTGCGGTCGTCCGGGTGGAACAGTGCTATCGCCTCCACCAGAGATATTTCTGTCTGGTCAGGCCGCCCGATGATTCGTCGGGTGCCAGCCGTCAGCAGGACAGCCCCGCTCTCTCTGTCCAGCTCCCACCCACCGGTGTCGCCCGCAAACTCCGTCAGCCGCGCCAGTTGTCGCTGTCTGTCGACCCGCTGTGCCTCGCGTCGCGCCCGGACGGCATTGCGGATCCGGTTGGCCAAGAGTTCGTACCGCTCGGTGCCGGAGCCCTTCTGGAGATAGTCGGTGACGCCGGCAGAGATAGCGTCGCCGGCGATGGCCTCGCTACCCTTACCGGTAAACAGGATGAATGGCAGGTCGGGATACCGCTTTCGAACAGCCTGCAAGAACTCGAGTCCGTTCATGCCGGGCATATTATAATCCGAAACGATACAATCGGGCCGGCGGTCGTCTATTCGCTCTAACGCTTTATCGACGGTTGTCACTGCCTCGACAGTGAACTGGTCGTCCTCTCGCTCGAGAAACGTCGCGGTGAGGTCGACGAAATCGGGTTCGTCATCGACATGAAGGACTTCCATCATTTACACCGTCTCAGTCAGGGCCCTTGCCTTACTCATGTTTCAGCCGAGATGGTCTCCGGATCTATCCAGACGACGTGTCCGTCCTCCCGGGCGACGATGCCGTTGACCAGTTCCTCGTCGACTGATTCGACAGAGTCGGGATCGATCGTCAGGATCCGGCGCACGTCCGTTACCGCCCAGCCGGAACGCCCACACGTCGTCATTTCGGTATCGAAGACGATCATCCTGTCCTGGCTGAATCCATTGTCTTCGTGTCCATCTGGCGATAGTCTGGCACTCGGATCGATGACTCTCGTCGTCTCGCCTCGGAGATCGACCGCCCCCTCGACGTGAGGGGGCGAATCCGGGATCGAAGTCACGTCTTTTTTCGAGCGGCTCACGACCTCGGTGACGTACTCGATATCGATGCAGTACTGTTCCTCCCCGAGCGTGAACTCAAGGACCTGGTGTGATCCCATGGGTTCACATCTCCGCGTCGTGATCCGGCGTCCGGCCCACAGTGTCCGATGCGTGGTGCCCGCCGTCGGCCGCGGCCGGCGATCCAGTTGTCGCCTCGACTGCTGTCCCAGCACCTGACCCGGTGTCGAAATCCGACACCTGGTCGTGCAGGTCTTCAGCGAGACCGGACAGTTGCTGGATGTTCTCCGAAGCCTCGGACAGGGAAGCGGTCTGTTCTTCGGTTGCGGCAGAGACGTTACTCGCCTCGGCCGCGGTCTGCTGACTGACGCTGGAGACTTCGTCGACCATCGAGACCACTTCCTCCGACGAGGCCGCCTGGTCGTCGGTGGCGTCGCTGATTTCCCGAATTCCGCTTTCGGCCTCTTGCACGGCGTTGGCGATCTCGTCGAACATCTCGATGGCGTCCTCGATCGTATCAGACCCGCGTTGCACCTGATCGCTCATCTGTTGCATGCCCTCGACGGTGTCCTCGGTCGTCGCCTGGACTTCGTAGATGCGCTGTTCGATGTCGGCAGTCGCCTCGGCAGCTTCCTCTGCCAGGGATTTGATTTCGTTTGCCACGACCCCGAATCCTTCACCTGCTTCGCCGGCACGGGCAGCTTCGATCGACGCGTTCAGCGCGAGCATGTTGGTCTGTTCGGCTATCCCGGTGATCATCTCGACCACTTCGCCGATCTGGTCCATCTTCTCGTCGAGCGTTTCGACCTGCGTGGCTGCCTCGTCGGCCCGGGTTTCGATGGACTGGATCTCCTCGGTCGCCTCCGAGGCGTACTGCCGCCCCGTCTCGCCACGCTCGACGGCCGTGCTGGCAGTCGAAGCCACCTCTTCGGCCGAGGAGGCGATCTCCTCGACGGTCGCGGACATGTCGTTCATCTCGCCGGCCACCTCCTGGAGGTTCTCGCTTTGCGTGTCCGCCCCGTGTGAGATCTCCTCGACGGACTCCGCGACCTGTTCGCTGGCCTGTTCGATCTCTTCGGAACTGCCCGCCACTTCCTCGCTCGAGATTGCGACGTCGTCTGCGATCGCCTGGACGCGTTCGACGCTGGCGTTCAGTTGTTCGATTCCGTCCTCCAGATCACGCAATGCTGTTCCGAACGTCCCCGGATAGTCGGTGTCGATGTCCTGGTCGAGCCGTCCGTCTTTGAGGCCCTGGCTCGCGGCCGAGATCTGTGTGAAGCTCGCCGACAACTGAGTGGTCCCGGTCGCGAGGTCTTCCAGCACGTCGCCGTACTGCCCGGGTCGGTCGGTGTCGACGTTCTGGTCGATGACGCCCCGCTGGAGGTCGTCACTCACACCCCGGATCTCCTCGAAGCTCCCGGCGAGTTCGTCGGCACCCGCCTCGAGATCGTCGATAGTCTCCCCATACTGGCCCGGATAGTCGGCCTCGAATTCCCAGCCCAGATCGCCCTGCCGCAAGCCACTGCTGGCGGTTCCGATCTGCGAGAAAACGCCCCGGAGGTTCGACTGCATCTGGGTAAACGCCTCAATCATCCGGCCGAGTTCGTCGTCTTCGACGTGGTCGTCGACCTCGGCGCTGAGGTCGCCCTCGCTCATAGCCTGCGAGGCCTCGGAGAGTTGTTCGATCGGGGTGGTGATGCGGCTGGCGACGAAGAGGCCGATGACGATGGCCGCGACGAACGCCCCGACAGTCAGTCCGATAATCGTCAGGTGGCTGTTGTTCGTCGTCGTCGCCGCCGACGCGACTGACGCTTCCATTTTCGCGTCGGCGTCTTCCTCGAAGGCCGTGGTGTCTTCGTCGAGTTCAGTGTAGACGCTGTCTAGCTCGTCCATCTGCTGGTTTGCGCGCTTCTCGTCTCCAGCCTCCATCGCGGCGATGATTTCCTCACCTTTGGTTTTCGCCTCTTCGTGTTCGGCTTTCATCTCCGAAAGCAACTGCTGTTGCTCCTCGGTGAGGTCGTCACGTTCTGCCAGCGTCGTGTACCATTCCTCGAAGTCCGCCTGGGAGGCCCGGAACTCCTCGGCTGCCTCCATCTCGCCGGTTAACACTTCGTGCAGTGCCAGCCGCTCCGATTCGAGGTCGTACTTCATCTCCATCGCTGCGTCTGCCTCGGCGACGTCGTCGTGGACGACGGATTCGAGTTGGTTATCGACGTTGCTGACACTCGTATACCCGACGAACCCCGTCACGGCGACGAGTACCGCCACGAGCACGAACGCCAAGATGAGTTTCGGTCGCAGGTCGAATCGATCGATCTTTATCTTGTCGAGCATGTGTTACTCTCTCCCGACTGCTCACATAGTTACCACCTCTAGATAGCGGGATGAGTATCATGGGTGAGAATCGACAACGACTATCCCCCCTCACTTCCGGACTCGAAAAGTACCTCGGCATCCTACCGAAGAACGGTGTCTGAGTCACGTGTCCGATAGTGCACCGTTATCTAGATCAGAGATTTATATTCACATTCAGTCTACGCATATCTAATGACAGATTCGTCGCAGTACGGCCGGGACGATCTTCGACGGGGTGGTCCCGACGAGCAACTGGACGCGGACTCGCTGGTCGAGGAAAGCGACCCATGTCGGTCTGAAATCGGGTGGCAAAAAGACGGTATCAGTTTCTTCGATAGCAGTATCCGCCATCCTCGGGCGTATCGAGACGGATTCACGGACGCCACTCGACAGATGGCAGAGGACGTCTACGATAACCAGACCCACTACGATGAGACAGTCGAGTGAATTACTGGGATTGCGGGATACTATCGAGTATATTAGACACCATCAGAAAGAATTCCGGCTGTTCAACGTCGATCAGTCTGATGCAATACACGAGGAGCTCGGGACGTTTTTCCAGACACAGAATGTGCGAATTACCGCCGATAGAACAGCGTCGGGGAAACCGACAGAGATCGGGGTCCTCAGCGACGCGACCGGAGTACTCGCCGTCGTCGACGTATCGACTCTCAGGGACTTACTCGAAGACGTTCCGACAGGAGCCGGCGACCTCGGCATTGCCGACGAGGAATACGAGAGGGTCCTCCGTCATCTCAAGGAAACCACGTTCACGTCACGCGATACGGAACAGTTGCTCTACGCGTCCAGGGAAATAGAGGACCGTGCTCGTCGGGTCGGCCGGGGTTCGATTCACACGGGTTTCCAGCGATGTTCAGTCATCGCAGAACAGCGATCGATTTACGCGGACCTCGCTCGCCGAGGTGTCTCCGTGCACGCCTACGGCGTCCCCGACGCCACGTCGCCGGATCTCGGTTTCGGTCAGGTTCATGCGGTCTCGACAGACGAGGTCGCCGAGACGTGGTTTGTCGTCTTCGACGGGGGTGGCAACGATACCCAGAAGACCGCCTTACTCGCCCACGAACGCGACGAGGACGCGTTCTATGGCGTTTTGACGTACGACCCGGGATTCGTCGACCACATCCTCGAATATTTGAATCGGAGTTTCGACTCCCCGTCCGACGACGTGCTGTCCGGCCCCTGACGCCTATAAATCGAGAGTTCACACCAACGTCGGGCATCCCGATACAGAAACTGACAAACACTCGGTTGGTGGTGCTATCGGAGCATTCTAAGAATATGAAATCAACAGGCTGTTATTTATATCTGGGTGAACGACAATGATGGAGAATGGTAGAACAGAACCGGCAAAGAGGAGATGAGGAAGGGAAGAAGTCGAACCACGCCGAATCTGTCGAGACCGGTTCTGTTACGTGGCGTGATACCTTCGTGTCCGAAGAGCCCACACAGGAGAGCGCCGGCACAGCAGACGATGGCCACGGTCTCGGAGAGTTGGAAGCCAGGCGAGAACTGCGAGCGCGGACGAAAGCACTGGAGGCACTCACACGGGCGAATGACCTCTTTGTCGGTTTGTCCGCCCCTGTTGACGAGAGTGTCCGCACGCTCGTCACCGAACTTCCACAGTGGTTCCAGCATCCTGAAACCATCGAGGTCAGAATGCGAGTCGGTAATGACCTGTTCGAAACCGACGGCTTCCAGCGGACCGGTGATCCTCTGACCGCGGAGGCCCGAACACGCACTGGCACGGCTGTCTCGATGACGGCCGTGTGCACGGACCAGCGATCCGACACCGGAGAGCGAGAGTGGCTCCCACCAGAACGAGAACTGGTCGAGGCGCTCGTTTCACTCGTCAAAGAGGGCATCGATCGATGGGAGATAGACAGCCTGAAGCGCGTGTCCGATGGTATTGCTGTACTCGACAGCAACCTCAACTACACGTACGTGAACCAGCAGGCTGCACAGCTTCTCGGTCAAGACAGCGAGGAACTGCGTGGCGAGTGCGTCTGGGACGTTTTTCCCGAAGCGGCAGACACCATCGCCGAAGAGAAAATCCAGACGGCTCTCGACACGCAGTCGTCGACATCCTTCGAGCGATATAACGCGGAAAAAGAGCAGTGGGTCGAAGCCAGAGTCCACCCGAGCAACGACGGCGTCATTATCGTCTTCTCGGAAATCACCGACAGGAAGGTAGTCGAACGAGAACTGGATCACGTTCTGGAAGCGACCCCTGTGGGAATCGTCCTCCTGAACGCTGAGGGAGATATCACTCGCGCAAACACCCGTGCCGAAGAGTTACTTGGCCTGTCCAGACACAAGATGGACAGAAAGGGGTATGACCACCCCGACTGGGATATCTGGGACGAGGCGGGCAATCCGATCCCGCGCGACGATCATCCGATCACGCGTGTCTTCGAAACCGGCGAGACTATTACGGGGTTCACCCACGGAATCACGCTCCCGGACGGCTCCGAACGGTGGCTGTCGAGTAACGTCGCCCCGATCAAAACTGAGGACGGCTCCACTGAGCAGATCATTGTTGCACTGGAAGATGTCACCGTTACCAAACGTCTCGAACAGCTCATCGAGACGTTCCATCCAGTTAACGAGATTCTCAACAGCGCAACCGATGAGGAGGAGACCAAACAGGCCATCTGTGAGTTGCTGACGGACACGCGGGAATACCAGTACGTACGGATCAGTGAGCACACCCCAGGCACAGCACCAAACGAATCAAATCTCCAGGAGGCGACAGGGGCTTTCGCTGCCAACGAGTCGGTGCCCCTCCCGATACAATCGCAGACAGAGATCGCTCCGGCAGAGGTCGCTGTTGAAACAGGCGATATACAAGTCATTACGAGGAGCCAAACTGACTCACGGTTTGACCGGTGGCGAGCAGACACACTGGACCATGGGTTCCAGGGCGGAGCTGTCGTTCCCCTTCAGCATAGGGGACGCGTCTACGATCTATTCGTCCTGTATACAGACCGTGGAGAGGCGTTCGGAAGCCGAGAGCAGACACTCCTGACAACGCTCGGTAAGAGGATAGGGCAAGTTCTTCACTCACTTCGGACAGAGCGCATTCTCCACGCCGACACAATGGCTAAACTCACGTTCGAGAGCACTGACTCGGCGTCGTTTTTCGTCTCCGCTTCCGAACAGCTGGATTGTACGATCGAGATTAGGGACACGATTCCGGCTTCGGATGGCATGCTCGTCCACTATGCGTCCGTTCAGGACGCTTCGTTGGATGCTCTGGGTGATATCACGGAGAACGGAGATTGGGCCGGCCAGGTGCGACAGATCCGTCACACTGAGGACCCGCCAGGTGGAGAGGTCGAAATCGGACTGCACCGACAATCCCTGGCCCAGACACTCGTCACAGAGGGTGCAGTCGTCACGACGGATACGGTAACTGACGGCCGGGCCGAAATCGTCTGCGAAGTGCCACTCGGTACCGATGTTGGTTCGCTTCTGACGCGTGTCCAGGAGTCGTTCCCGGAAACGACGTTGGTCTCAAAACGTGAATACACTCCCGGGGCGAAGTCGAATGCACACGCAGTCGGTCGGATGCTTGGAGACCTCTTCGAAACCGAACTCACGGATCGGCAACAACAAGTCCTGCGAGCGGCGATGTACGGCGGGTACTTCCAGTCGCCGCGACGAAGTACGGCAACCGAGATCGCCGACGCGCTCTCACTGACCCAATCGACCTTCTCCTACCATCTGCGAAACGCGCAACAAACGCTTTTTCAGCGGCTATTCGACCAATTACAACGACAATGACCAACGCCCTGCTCGAGGTGCGGAATTCCCTGCAGAAGAATCCCGGATTCTGGACTGCTGAAAAGAACGTCTAGAAGGGTGCGGTCGGGGGGCCATCGTCGCCTCCGCCGCTTTCTCCGCTGTCGGTTGTTTCTCCAGGAAACGAAGGGCTCTCGCCGCCGTGGCCACTCCCACCACCACCGCCGGTATTAGCGTGAACGGTCTCTATTTCGGCGATCTCGTTCACCATCCGTTTCTTGATGGCCTGTATCGTCATCGGGGAGATACCGCACCCGCTGCACGCACCCCCGAGTTGGATGGACACCTCGCCGCTTTCCCGGTCAAGGTTCTGGATCGCTGCCGATCCCCCGTGCATTTCGATTTGTGGGAAGTTCTTCTGTAGGAACGTCCCGATTTCCTCGCGCAGGTCCTCCTCACTTTTCGCTTCGGAACTCATACCCCCCTGTTTCGACTCTGGCCGTATAACTCTGAATCAACATGATCTTTTGATTTGTTCCAAAGTGATGTCATCAGCGGTATAATTGGTGCAGTCTCTCGCTGGGTCAATATGGCTCGAAAAAGAAATGAGGGGAGGGGCCCCGCCTCCGTCATAAACTCTGTACAACGCTTGTCCTCCAATGTTCCCGACTCTCGAGCGGTCGGGGGGAAAGGAAGTAGTCCCTGCCAGGTCCGGCCACTGAATCTTTTATTTCTTCCGCCCGTCGCTCCAGTGATGACCGAATTCGATCCGGAGAAATTCGAAGAGAAATACGTGCATTATTTCGAGGAACTGGAGACGGCATACTCGAACGCGTATCAGCAACTCCACGGGCAAGCTAACTCAGAGGTGCTCCGCGCTATCGACCGGCAGGTGCTCAACGAGAGTGAACCGGTCTACGAGGGCGATGGGCAATTTCGCGTTACTCTACCCGACGATATTGAGGAACGGAGACAGACCCTGCCTGGCGACGAGGAGACCTTCGACGCCGTTCTCACGGAGTTCGTCGATCGGATCGAAGACGAATTGTGCCAGATTTTCGGATTTGATGACTGAGTACGGGACAGGTGTTTCTCGATCAAACTCTATCAGATCGATTAAATTCGATGCGACGAATGAGCGGGCAACCCGGGTAATCGCACTCAACCGGTGCTGTTAGCGGCTTTCCGTCCCGACGCTTGTGATGTCATCATCTCACGGGCATCGCTCGCATCCAGTCGGCTGAAATTGTAGATGAGGGACGCTGCGACACCGATATTGACGGTGATAGTCACGAACGTGGTAATACTCAGAACTGAAACGAGCCGGTCGGTGTATTTTTTCCGGATTCCACCGAGCATCGGCCATTATGGCAGATTGCCAACACTAGAACCTGACTCGCGATTTTCGCCTCTGAAACTCGCGGTGATGGGTGAGGTACCGGCGTTCAGGGCCACTGGACACGTCGCGGGACATACCGTAGCGCCCGGGTCTCGTCGGCGACGAACACGACATCGACAATCGTCCGGGGGATCGCCTCGGATCGGTCCACCTCCTGCTCGTAGCGGCTCTGGTCAGTGTTGCGCTCGCTCACGTGTCGGGTCTCGGTGTCACGCTATCGAGACCGGGTTCCCCGGCAGACTCCATATCGGGTAGAACTATTGTGACACTCGTCCCCTCAGCTGTCGCGGTGAAATCCAGTTCCCCGTTCAGTGACTGTGTGCCCCAGTATACGAGCCACAGCCCCAGGCTGCTTGCGTGTTTCAGATCGGTTTCGTCGCCGGTAAGGATCGGCTCGATTTCCGATCGCGGGATTCCCGGTCCATCGTCGGCGATGACGACCTGGAGGGAATCGTCTCTTCGCGAGATATCTACGGTGACAGCAGGCGCATCGCCCGCATGTTCAAGTGCGTTCACGAGAAGTTCCTCCACAACGAGTGAGAGAATTCCAGGGTCAGTGTGGATCGCGTCGACGGAAACAGCTGTCGTGACACTCGCGTCAGTATACTCGGCCACGAGCGGTGACGTGACCTCTTCGACGAAGGACTCGACGTCGATGCGTTCGGCGTCGGTCGTTTCGAACACCCGATCTATTTCGAGTGCCTTATCGCTGATCGTGACGAGGTCGTCCGCTTTTCGTGAGATCGTCTCTCCGATCGTCACCAGTTCGGCGTCCGGACGCTCCTGTAACTGACTGGCCCTCCCGAGGACGACGGTCATATCGTTCCGGACGTTATGCCGGAGAATGCGATTCAGGACCGCGAGACGCTCTTGACGTCTGCTGAGTGCGGTGATATCCTGAACCACTACCGCCCGGCCGACGTGCCCCCCTCGCCAGTTTTCGATCGGTGAGTTCTTCGCCCGGTAGGTGTGTCCATGGATCTGAAAGCGAGTGGGTAATTCGGTCAACGACGAGACCCCCATTCGGTCGAGGAGCGGGTCTACCGTTCCGCCCACCGCGTCCTCAAGGCCGAGAGACGAACGCGCGGCGGGATTCACCCGGGTAACCGTTCCACTCTCGTCGACGACGATGACACCGTCATCGAGTTCATTGAACACGGCTCGTTCACCGATCGTTGCGACGGCTGGGACGACCTGTAAGAACTGCTGGCCGAAGACCGCGTATCCCCACAACAAGGACTGTCCCGCGAGGGCCACCTCCGTAACCGGGTACCCGCTGTACGGAATCCCGAGGACGCCCAGAAAGCTAGCAATGATCGTAACTAGCGATCCGAGAACGAGCGCCAGTGCCTGCCCGACAAACAGGCTGTTGCCCTCGATCGTGTTCTTGATGACCACTGCGAGTCCAGCGAGAAAGACCGCGTAGATATACAGCCCCAGAACGGCGCCGACCGGCCCGACCGACGGTTGCACGAGGGTTCCCAGAGGACGTGTCACCTGTTCGACCTGACTGACCAGCGGTGACCAGGACGGCGCGACGAAGTACACACCCGCACCGATCGCTAACGGTGTCGAAGCGATACCGAACTGTCTCCGCGTACCGATGTTGTCTCGACCGGTATAACGCAGTATAAACGCAAACCACAAGACTGCCACGACCAAACTCATCCCGGTGTTGAGGCCCCACACCTGTAGTCGCAACGGCCCCGGCGGGAGTTGTAATCCGACGATCGCCAGGGCCGCCCAGATTGTAGACAGCAGTTGAAGCAATCCGAACAGTTTCGCGCCAGGATTACTTCGGAAGCGCCAAGCGGCACCAGTCAGCGCTGGCAGGAGCAAAAGCGTGGCGAACAACGCGATTACCGTTGGTGAATGTGACATAGACTCTCGGTCAGCGAGTGGTTCGATGATGCGCCCTCGGCTAGATTTCAGCAGCAGTGGCCCTCCTCTCTTGCTGGCACAGATGACGACGGTGTCACCCAGCCCTGTACGTTCCGCTTCCCTCGGGCGATCATCCTATCGAGACCTTTTCGGGTTGTTCGTAAAATCGTTTTCTCCGTGTTCTCCAAGATGATAATCTATCCCCGCTCGTACGCTAACGAGAAGGTGTGTGAGCCCACGCCGGCTCGACACGACACCGGTGGGGACAGCGGGCGAACGGTGAACCGTCGTGTTCGACCGCCTGCTGGACGACCTCGGTGTGGCGCTGTGTGTCCGACGGGAACGGCTGGGCGATGAACGTCCCGCCGGCAGCCAGCACGAGCGCGAGTGGGGTGACGGGTGGTTGTTTCGGACCCTCGGACGTCGTTGAGGTCCGACGTTCTCACGCGACGTTGGCGATGCCTGCACCTTCGTGAGGTCGTAGCTGCGATTGTCCATGACGACGCAACTCAGATCGACGTCGCGGCGGACGGCGTGGATGAAGCGGCCCGCACCGACCGAGTACCCGTCACTGTCAGCGACCATGAGATTCAGGTTTGGGTTTGCCAGCTCCGTGCCGATACCGACAGCGAGACCGCGACCGTGGTCGCCGTAGAGCGCGTAGCTGTGTATGTAGCTGCCGGCCTTCCCCGAGCACTCGATACCGGCGACGACGAACGTGTTTCCGGGCCCTTGCCCGTGTTCGCGAGCGCTCTCATCACCCCACTTGTGTCCCGAAATCACCGCAACCGGGACACCAGGTGGGCTGCCTGTCGGAGTTGAAGTCGGTGAATCTGACGGCTGAGCTCGTGTTGGTATCCTCTCTGCCTCACGACCTTGCCAGCCGGATTCGCCGGCGTATTGTTTCTCATTCCCGGTCACCAGTCGCTCAAGTGATTGCTTGTGATCACTTCGATTGTTTGGGTGTACTGGGATCTACTCGTTCAATTCCTGCGTCAGCGAGTTCGGTTTTCACTGCCGGGGGAAGCGTTTCGAGTGTGTCGTCTACTTGTGGAGCAACTGATATACCGTCGACTCTCAGTGCCACTAACTTTCCACGGTTGCCCTGTGCGGCGACCTCAAATTCGAACGGGCGATCTCGTTCGTCGAGCGCATACACCCAGACTTTCGAGAGGCCGTTTGCGCTCTCCCAGTGAGCGCTGTTGAGGACGCTGAGACTCCCTGCAGGGGGAACACACGGCGAGCCACACGCCTGGCACTGGCCTGGATGAGGCGAGGTGCCAACGTACTCGTAGTCGGTCCCGCACCGGTAACACTGTAATGTCAGAATCATCGTCAGCGCATCTCCTCTCGGGGGTCAGAGCCTCCCAGCACGTCCCGGGTCAACGTCGATGGCGTCGACAGGGCAGACATCGACACAGAGCATACAGTCGATGCACTGGTCCTCGTAGGTGGGATCGGCCTTGATTTCGGACTCGGGGTGGCCAGGGGTATCAGTCCACTCGAACACGTCAACGGGGCAGTCCTCCAGACAGGCCCCGTCCGCAATACAGATGTCGAAATCCACTGCGACATGGGTTCCGTGGATGCCCTGTTTGTCCTCCGTTGGTTCCTCGCCATCTGTTGTCCATACCCGGTGGTCCTCGTGCCGGTCAACTTCCTCGTGGGTGTTCTCGAAATTCGGATCGATAGCCATCGAGATATCCTCTCGTACGTTGTGTAGCGTTCAGCCGACCTGGTCACTACCCGAGCGAGCCCTCCATCTCGAGTTCGATGAGCCGGTTCATTTCGACCGCGTACTCGATGGGCAGTTCCTCCGTGAGCGGTTCGATGAAGCCAGCGACAATCATCTGCTTGGCGTCGTCGTCGTCCAGCCCACGTGATTCGAGGTAGAAGACGTCCTCATCGCCGATCTTCCCGACCGTCGCCTCGTGGGCGACGTCGACCTTGCTCTCCTGAATCTCCATGTACGGCATCGTGTCCGACGTTGACTCGTTGTCGAACATCAGGGCGTCACACTCGACGGAGGTGGAGGCGTTCTCGGCACCGTCGGCGATGTGGACGAGGCCGCGGTAGTTCGTGCGGCCGCCGTCTTTCGAGATGGACTTGGACTCGATAGTCGACTTCGTGTCGGGCGCGTTGTGGTACACCTTCGCGCCGGTGTCGATGTTCTGGCCTTCGCCAGCCATGGCGATGGTGATGTGGTTGTCCGTCGCGCCGGGGCCCTTGAGGATGGTCGACGGGTACAGCATCGTGGCTTTCGAGCCCATCGACCCCGACACCCACTCCATCGTGGCGTCCTTTTCAGCGATGGCGCGTTTGGTGTTGAGGTTGTAGGTGTTCTTCGACCAGTTCTGCACGGTCGAGTACTGGACGTGAGCGTTCTCCTTGACGAACACCTCGACGCCACCGCTGTGCAGATTGAACGCCGAGTACTTCGGGGCCGAACAGCCCTCGATGTAGTGAACTTCGGAGTTCTCCTCGGCGACGATGAGCGTGTGCTCGAACTGCCCCATCCCCTCGGAGTTCATCCGGAAGTACGCCTGGACGGGCATGTCGACCGTGGTGTCCTCGGGGACGTAGACGAACGAGCCGCCCGACCAGATCGCGCCGTGCAGCGCGGCGAACTTGTTGTCGCTGGGCGGGACGGCCTTGGTCATGAAGTACTCCTTGACGATGTCTTCGTGCTCCTGGACGGCCTTGTCCATGTCACAGAAGATGACGCCCTTGTCCTCCCAGCGCTCCTGCATGTTCTGGTAGACGATCTCGGACTCGTACTGGGCGCCGACGCCCGAGAGGGCGTTTTTCTCCGCCTCGGGAATGCCCAGTTTGTCGAAGGTGTCCTGAATCTCCTCGGGAAGGTCTTCCCAGTTCTCGGCGCCGCCGCGCGTCTCGATGTCCGGGCGAATGTACGGGACGATCTCGTCGATGTCGACTTCCGAGAGGTCCGGCTGACCGGGCCAGTCGGTGGGCATCGGCATCTCCTGGAACTGCTTCAGCGCTCGCAGCCGGCGCTGGAGCATCCACTCGGGCTCGTCTTTGTCTTCCGAGATCAGGCGGATGGTCTCCTCGGTGAGCCCTTTCTCAGCCTCGAAGGCCGACTTCTCCTCCTTCTTGAACTCGAAGCGAGCTTCGGTGTCGGTGTCCTGAAGATGGTCTTGTTCTGAACTCATGAACTTACGTTGAGACTCTGGCCCCATAAGTTTGATTCATAACTATCTTTGATCGCTATCTCTATGAATATTCTCTTAATTTCCGAGTTTGAGTATCTAGATTGGTAAGAAATTTTTGCGATATAAAAACTTACTATCGTACAGACTCAAAAGCGGGATATGGTATCATTATCCACTGCACGTCAGTTCAGGAAGCAGTCTGATAGCCGACCTCCGCTCAGAGTCGGTATACCCAGTTCGTCTGCTACTTTCCGGAGTTGCCGGGTTTGGGATATCCGCTTGTCCCGCCGGCAGCGACGCTCCCGCTCTGTTATCGGGGGAAGCTGAACGTGACTGAGTCATTTACTACGCCGCGGGTTCGCGAAGAAGACTCTCCCGAGGAACACGGTGAGACGGTCGAAGAAGAGCAGAATGACCTGTCGGCCAAAACGTGTCCGGAGTGCAGTGGACGTATCGTCCACGACGAGGCACAGGCCGAAACCCACTGTCAAGACTGTGGTCGCGTACTCGAATCAGATCAGATTGACCGCGGACCTGAATGGCGCGCGTTCGATTCGCGCGAAAAGAAGAATAAGTCACGGGTCGGTGCCCCCCAAACCCAGCAATTGCACGATGGCGGCCTGTCGACGGTTATCGACTGGCGAGACGAAGACGCGTATGGACGGTCGCTCTCGTCCCGTCAGCGAAAGAAAATGCGACGTCTCCGAAAATGGGACGAGCGGTTCCGGACGAAAAACGACCGAGAACGGAATCTAAAGCATGCGCTGGGGGAGATCAATCGGATGGCCTCCGCGCTTGGATGTCCCGATCCGATCAGGGAAACGACGAGTGTGTTGTACCGGCAGGCACTGGAAGAGGACTTGCTCCGGGGCCGGTCGATCGAGGGAATGGCGACAGCAGCCCTCTACGCCGGGTCACGTCTGGAGAACGCACCCCGGACACTCGATGAAGTCGCTGCTGTGAGTCGTGTGGATAAACTCGAGATCGAGCGCGCCTATCGGTATCTGGCAGATGAACTGGAGCTCGAAATGGCCCCGACGGATCCTGAAGCATATATTGCCCGGTTCGCTTCCCAGCTGGAGTGTCCCGATGAAACGGAACGTCGAAGTCGGGAATTGACTCAAGCCGCGGTCGAAGCAGGTGTTCACAGTGGGCGAAATCCTGTCGGGATTGCCGCAGCAGCGCTGTATGCGGCTGCGAAACTCACGAATCAAGACGTTATCCAACCCGAGCTAGCCGAGATCGCAAGTGTGAGTGAGGTTACGATACGGAACCGGTACCCGGAGATTCTCGAAGCAGCAGGCGAGGTGTCGAGCGGGTGAGCGGATCTACGCGGAAAGCAGTCCTCTTCTGTTCGTCATGTGGGCACGAAAGCCCTGTTGAAGGCGATTGGAACGTTCCTTCTGATAGTGGCCAGAACCGGCTCGAATGCCCAGACTGTGGATTTTGGCTATTCACCTCTAGCTAGATGGATCATAGAAACCATCACAGACGGGGAGGCTTTTCACGATGGATCACGCTCTATCGGTATGCCCGAACGAAATGTTCTTGGCGAGGAACTTGCCACCTGTAGCACTGATCCGAGGACTGGTTTCACCCGCGATGGCTGCTGTGGAACTCATCCCAACGACCGAGGGAGACACGAGCTTTGTGCGGTCATGACCGACGAATTTCTGTCGTTCAGTAAAGACCAGGGCAACGACCTTGTGACGCCGCGTCCGGAGTTAGAGTTTCCCGGGCTTGACCCCGGTGATCGCTGGTGTCTCTGTCTCGGACGGTGGATCGAGGCGCTTGAAGCCACGCAAGCCAACCGTCTCCCGGAGACGACCGTCCCACCCGTAGTTCTCGAAGCAACCAATGAGGCAGTGTTGGATTCCGTGGATCTGGAGACGCTCGAAAGCCACTCCTACGACGCGTGAGCGTCCAACGGACATGAGATCGTGCGATTATACACGGTAACTTCGACTGCTCCCGCTTCGGAGTTCCTCCTCACTGGTGTGATGACCGTTCTTCGACACCCTGTCTCGTGAGTATTTGTGATTGTGCAGGCTACTCTGGAGCGTATTCTTCGTGAATCCGATCCATGCGCGCCGCCATTACGAAGTCGGTCTTGTGCAGTCCGTCGATTTTGTGCGTCCACATTTCGACTCCCACCTCGCCCCATTGAAGCGAGATATCCGGGTGATGCCACTCTTGTTCAGCAAGTTCCCCGATCTCGTACGTGAACTCGAGTGCGTCGCGGAAATCCTCGAACGGATACTCCGCCTCAAGATGATGGTCATTAACGACTTCCCAGACATCATCGTCGATTTCAGTTAGGTACTCGGCGTACTCTGCCTCTGTGAGCGGTTCGTCCTCTGATGTACAGGCCTCACATGCTTCGTCTGCAAGTGATGATGCCATGCCCATACGTTCGACGGGCCCGATACTTGTGTGTTCGTTCTCCGGTCCCACTACGCTACAGAAGAGCGATCTCACCAGATATCTCAGAGCGTTCCAACCCTGCTGAGAACTCTACCGGAGTCCGGACGAAAAACACTCGAACACGCTGTCGAAGCCACTCTCTGAATCAACAATGTGCTCGAGAAGAGCGTTCGTCAAATCCGGGGTTGATCCCGATGTTTTAGACTGACGGGGCACACTCAACGAGCGCTCGAAGTCAGGGGTTCTGTTCCCCGGGACCGAACGTTCGGAATGTAGGCGGGTGTGGAAGCACTAGCCGACAATCGATGATAGAGTAGCGCTAATCGACCCCCTCCTCGAAAACTGGACGAACTCCCGTATTCCGTCTGCGACCTCCTCCCCCGAGTCGGCACGTTCCGAGTCGTGGGCCGTGACATCGATGGTGCCATCACGCATTCAAACTAGAACGTCACCCGGTACACGGGGGTATCATCGGGCTGATGGTGAACTCGGATCTGCGCGGTACCGCTGTCGTGGGGGTAGATTTCGGTACGGCCACTTCGCCGTATTCCCACTATCCACGTTGAACCGTCTTATTTGAGCCGTTCTTGAAGAACAGCCGGGCAAGCCGTGGTCACGCCCTGAATGGAGAGGATCTGATCGCTAACGATCTTATTCAGCTCGGTACTTCCTGTCGCCTCGAGTTCGGCCATCAACATGTGGTCCCCGGTCGCGGTATATAACGCAGTCAGCGAGTCGAGATCCCTGAGTTCACTCGTCGCCTCGACGTACTGGTCGCTCTCGACGTCAATTCCCACCATCGCAATGCTCTGGTGGTTGACTTTCTTTGGGTCGATTTCGACAGTGTACCCGACGATAGCGCCTTCCTCTTCGAGTTTCTCGATATACTTCCGGGCAGTAGGTCGCGCGACGCCAGCCCGGTCGGCGATCTCTCCGAGAGAAGCTTTCGGATCCTCTTTGAGAATGGAGAGCAGACGATGCTCGAGTTCCTCAGCGTCCATTGTATCTGATTTTATATGAAGCGGAGATCATCGTGCTGGCAGTCGTGTTCAGGTGCGGAAAGATTCGCCACAGCCACACTCCGAAACGATGTTGGGATTTTCGACATCAAAGCCTGCGCCTTGGAGACCCGTCTCATACTCAACAACACTCCCCGCAATATATTGGATACTCGCGGGATCAACGAACACTCGCAGGCCGTGGTGCTCGTAGACGATATCATCTTCGTCAGGACTCGTATCGAACCGCATACCATATGATAGACCCGCGCATCCTCCTTGCTGGACGAACAGTCGAAGTCCTGCCGTGTCAGTGTCCAAGCTTTCTTCCTCTACAAGAGCGAGAGCCTTATTCGAGGCAGCTTCTGAAACTTCGATTTCAGGTTGTTCACTCTCCTCGGCCGTCGTGCTCATACGTTGAGTTGATTGGGCCAGGGTGTTAACCATGACGCTCAAAACTGTGACGTAGAGTTAAGCCTCGAAACTGTCGAGAGACAGCTATACGCGTGGCCTCAGAGCGGTAGATTCCGCTGAAGACTGTCGCGCCGGACATCAGAGAAACCGATCCTCGGACCGAGTTGACCAGATCATGGGCTGTGATACGTCGTTTCGGCCGAATCGATGACCAGAAACTGATTCAGATCGCTTTCTGGCCGGACGTTATAGTTGGATAGTCAACTCATCCGGGATGTTTCCGAGACCGCGGGTAGTGTAGCCACTCAGACATCGCGCTACCACGGTTAGATATCTTCGCTATCCGATGCCGGTTTCCTTCTTCAACAGCGTAAGCGTGTTGTCGGCCGTTACGATCGGCGAATGTTCATACTCACCGGTCAACTCGACCTGTACCGGCAAATCGACAGCGCGCCAGATCGAGTACAGCAGACACGCAAACGCGAAGTAAAAGAAGCGAAGTCCAAAATCCTTCGACGTCGTCGCCGCCATGAACCGTTTGATCGACCTGTACCCACTCTCGATCTCCCAGCGATAGCCGTACTCCGTGAGGTGACCACTCCCGCAATTCGTCATGAACACCGAATATTGTCGATGGTCGTCGTGCTCTGAGTCTTCTTTTCGACGATAGATTAGCGTCGTCTCGTGCCACTCATTCTTCCCGAGATGTAGTTTGCGGTCAGTCTCGTACCGGTCCTGGTCCCGCTGGAGCAATCGCTTCGCCTGGGCTTTCTCGCTGGTCTGCATCCGCTTGGGCACGACATACGACAAGCCACGCTGGCTGAGCATCTCCAGGACGTGCTGACTATCGAACTCTCGGTCCACCAGGACGTTATCGACGTGGACGAGCTCTTCAGCCGAATCCAGCAAATCCCCGACGATCTCCTTGCGTGACTCGCCTTTCCGTACCGGGCGGGCATC
>ENA-ORCS01000614-ORCS01000614.1-marine-metagenome-genome-assembly--contig:-NODE-614-length-21712-cov-3.658054_pt1 | contig 21712 bp, 24 predicted proteins | sample MGYA00237781_ERZ508513 | MGnify/ENA primary metagenome ERZ508513 (study PRJEB26184, sample SAMN06268793) | marine metagenome | isolation source: Eden Landing Ponds, San Francisco, CA, USA | place...
TCGACGCGACGCCGATGGCCGACAACGTCGATTTCGCCCTGCGCTTCCGGCGGATGCTCGCCGAGCACCTCTTCGCCGACGTGGGCGAGAACTGCCGGTTTTTCAAGGGTATCACGTTCACCTACGGCCACAACATCTCGATCGGAGACAACTGCGTCGTCCACGACGACGTCCACCTGGACGACCGCGGCATGCTGACGATCGGCGACCGCGTCTCCATCTCCGACGACGCCCACGTCTACAGCCACGACCACGACATCGTCGACCAGACCGAGATCACGAACTTCCACACGGTCATCGAAGACGACGTCCGGGTCACCTACGATTCGATGGTGCGAGCGGGCGTGCGACTCGGTGAGAACTCCGTGCTCGCCGCGAAGTCTATCGCCGGACGGGACGTCCCCGCACACCACATCGCCGCGGGGACACCTGCCAAGAGCATCGCCGTCAAGGACGGCTGGGAGTCGGTCGCCGAGCCCCTGGAGGACGCGAACGTCGACCGCCGCGACGACCGGTGCGTCGACTACGACCTCCCCGAGAAACTCGACGTCTTCGACGAGTTCCAGCGAGACCTCCAGCCGCCGGACGCGTAACCTTCCGACGAGCGCCTCAGGTTCTGACGGACGGCGGGCCGTCCCGACGCGAGTGAACTGCCCGGAGCCGCGCCTGTCTGCCCGGGCAGAAGTCGGGCCGGTCCGGAACATCCAAGTGTCGTGACAACGTACCACACGATATGGACGCCTGGGCCTGGATCCTGGTGTATCTGGTCGGGTTCACCCTCTTCCAGTTGTTGCTGTTCAGGTACTTCTCGGACGGGCGAGCCTTCGACGGGGTGTCGCTCGGGTCGGGCGAGACGGCGGGTGCGCAGTCCCTCGAACACACCCGCGTGGCGGGAGAACCGCCACAGCGAACCGACGACGCCGACGCCGAGGACGGCCTCCACTGTCCCCACTGTGGCGCCCACAACGAGGACGACACCACCTACACCTACTGCAGCAACTGTCTCACCCAGTTGCACTGACTGTCCGTTCCGTCGGGTCGACGCGAGCGACTGTGAGTCACTGCGCTTGACTGTTCACTGATCACTGTGATTTTATTTTCGATAGTGAGAATATTTATGCGATCGGGGTAGATATAAAAAATCAGTTTTGAATCCTTCTATGGGTGGTTACTCCTTCGATTCACTGACTCTCATTATATCAATATCACAATTGATATTGAATCCCGAACACACAAGTGCCAGTTCGGCCAAGCGAAAGTATGGATGGATGGATCTTCGCGGTCGCGCTGCTGGTCGGGATCCTCGCGTTCGAGCTCGTGATGTTCCGGTACTTCTCGAACGCGTCGATCGACCTCTCGTTCGGGCGGAGCGACCCGTCGGCAGCGACGACCGCGACGGCGAGGAGCGACGGTGGCGCCGCCGTCGCCGACACCGAGGGTCCCACCCACGAGTGTCACAACTGCGGTGCCGAAAACGGCGACGTCAGCACGTACCACTACTGCCAGCACTGTCTCACACGAATCCATTGAGACGGTCGGCTGGACCTGTGTGCCGTGAATTCGTCGACCGGTCCGGTACCCGCCGGAACTGACCGATAACCCACTTTCTGACGAGCGCCCTTTCCCCCTCGACCCCGCACGGGTGCGGTCCGTCGCTGCCTGCTATCAGCGATGAGAATAGCGGGGCAAAGGTCTATACACCGACCGGTGATCAGGAGGTATGCGCGTATCGAGCGGCGTTCCCGGCTTCGACGAACTCGTCGAGGGTGGGCTACTGGACGACCGGCTCTACGTGGTGAGCGGCCCGCCGGGGAGCGGGAAGACGACCTTCTCCTCGCAATTCATCACGCAGGGCGCCAAAGAGGGGGAGAACTGCCTGTACATCACCATGCACGAGACCAAAGAGGAGCTCATGCAGGACATGTCGGGCTACGACTTCGGCTTCGACCAGGTGATGGCCTCGGGGAAGGTGCAGTTCCTGAATCTCGTGACCGATAGCGGCAAGCGGACGATCACGCAGTTCGGCACCGACGGCGGGCTCACGAACCGGCTCGTCGCCTTCCTCGAACAGCAGAACATCGACCGCGCGGTGATCGACTCGACGATGTTGCTCCAGCACTTTTTCGACAACCTCTCGGACGAGATCACGGGCTTTCTCTCCGCGCTGAAACAGACCGAGACGACGATCGTCCTCATCTCGGAGATGACGGACCCGTCGTCGTACGCCGACGAGCACTACCTCGCTCACGGCGTCATCTTCTTCCACAACTACCTGGAGTCGGGGGGGATGACCCGCGGGGTCCAGGTGATCAAGATGCGCGGGACGGCCATCGACTGTGACATCCGGGAGATCGAGTTCTCCGACCACGGACTGCGCGTACGGGCCGACAGGAAAGTCGAGGCATAGCCATGGGACTGTACGACAGGGAGTACGGCACGGAGTGGACGAGCCTCGACGTCGACGAGGCCACCGAGCGGGCCTACGCGCTGGGCGTCGCCGAGTCACTCGGCGAGTACGACCGCGAGGAGTTCGAAGCCGTCCACGCCGAAGTAGACACCACCTACGACCGCAGCATGGTCGAACTGGCCTTCCGCGAGGGGAAAAACGAGGGCCGCGAGCGCCAGCCCGCCGACAACGAGACCGACGACCGCGCCGTCTGGGACGACCTCGTCGAGGGTGAAGCCGTGACCGTCGACGAAACGGATATCCCGACGGGCGGCCGCGACGGCATCCCCGAGGCAGTCGACAAGATCGACGCCGTCGAGAAACCGACCCCCGAGGACGTCGATGCGACCGACCGCCCCGAGTTTCTGGACAAGTAGACCCACGCTTCGTATCGCCAGTCCGCTCGCAGCTTCGACCAGTGAATACTGCGTATGGGCGACGAACTTCCCACTCGCACGCGAGTGTTGCGTTCGTCGGACAGCAGTAGTCGGTGCCGGCCGCGTCGCTCGCGCTCTGCTGAGACCTGCCGGTCACAGCGCCGCACTCGCTCTCAGGGCACGCGCAGTCTGACCGTCCAGAACTCGCGGAACGCGTCGGCGAGTGCGTCTTCGGGGTCGCCGGTCGCGTCGACGGCCGCCGTCGCGTCGGCACGGTCCTCGAATCCGTCCAGAACTGTGCGTTCACCGACGACGTACAGTCTGTTCGCGTCGACGTCGACGTCCACGTCTTCGAGTGCTGCCTGGCAGCGGTCGAGGTGGTCGTCGATCTGGGCGTCGCGCAGTCGCTCGAAGCGGGCCTGTGAGAACCCGCCCTTGGAGTGTTTGCTCTTCAACTCGGAGTCGAAGCCCTGGAACGCGACGCGTTCGCGTCCCTCGTAGACGCCCAGCGCGAAGAGATCCGACCGGACGAGCGCGAGCGCGAACCGGCCGCGCGGCTCCAGTCGTTCGCGCTCGACGTGAAAGCCCTCGCCCCACTCCGTGAAGGGCGCTGGTGGGTCGGGGACGGAGAGACACGCGCTCGTGAGACCGGCGTCGTCGGTGACGGCGAGACAGGGGGCGGCCCGTCCCACGAGGGCCGCGCGGTCGCCGAAGGCCGCCCGCACCGGTTCGGGCAGGTCGTGTCCGTCGGGAACGTAGGCCGTAAAGGCCCCCTCCTCGTCGGTCGCGACCGATTCCAGGCGGTCGAGGACTTCTCCGCGGCGGTCCTCGTGCAGTCGCTCGGTGCGTGCGAACGACCGCTCGCCCTGTGCCTCGTCGCGGAGGCGGTCGACGGTCCCCTCTAACTCCGCGATTCGGTCTTCCAGGCGGTTGACCCGTTGTTCTGCGGCCTGGCGGTCGCTGGCGGCATCGGACCGGCGTTCGCGCTCGGCGTCTAGCTCGCGCTCGCGGTGGTGTAACTCCTCTTCGAGTTCCTCGATCCGGGATTTGAGTTCGGCGCGGCCGAGCAACTCGTCGAGCATCACTCGACGTGGGGGGCGCCTGCGGGCTTAAATCCCGGTGGGACCGTCGCCCGGTCCGAAGCGAAAGCCGTCTCCGTCGGTCCCGGTCCCCTCCGCACCGTGGGTCCCGTCGCCACTGTGACCGCCATCCCCGCCCGGGACGCCCGCTTCGCTGTCGCTCCCGACCGTGGGCAGTCCCTCGGCGACCGAGAGCAACTGGCGCGCGCGGTCGGCCTTCGCGAGGAAGACCTCACGGAGCGCCGGCGGGTTCCGGATGTCGGTCTCCTCGACGAGCGATTCGGGGACGACGAGCGTGTCGGCGGGGACGTCGGCCCCGCCGCCGACTGTGAAGTGTGTGTTCCCGAGTTTCATCACCAGCGGGAGGTCGGTCCGTTCGACCCCCTCGCCGGTGTAGAGTTGCTCGTTGACCCGCTCGTGCTGGGCGCGCGAGATCGCCGCGCGCCCGCCCTCGTCCGGCTCGACGTAGAGCCGACCCAGGTAGTAGCCGCTCGAAAATCGCTCGAACATACTGTGCGTGTGACTCTCTACCACGGCCACGGATAAACCTTCTCCCGTACCCTTATCCCGTCGTGCATTTTCATCGCAATTCTTGCCCGCCAGCGGTCGGTCGGCCCCGTCGGGGCGGTCGGTTCGGTACGGCTTAGTACGCGGGTCCCCGCTGGCCGGACATGGACGGCTGGTTCGGGGCCGAACGGCACAGTCCCATCCCCCGGAAGTGGGCGCGCTACTATCTGGAGAACGCGCCGAGTCTCGTCTGGCTCGTGTTCGCCAACGTCGCCGCCGTCTTCGTCGGGATCCACTTCTATCTCCCCCAGCTCAACGCGACCGACACGTTCGTGTGGCCATTGCTCGTGGACTCGCCGGTCGCCGTCGGTCTGATGGCGCTCTCTCTGGCGACGCTCTTTGCCAACCTCGGGAATCGACTCGACGACGCAGCGCAGAACCTCGTGCTCGCGTATCTCCACACCATCGCGTTCGTCTGGCTCGTCAAGATGGGGCTGTGGACGGCGCTCTCGCTGAACCTCCAGTTCTCGCTGTACTTCCCCCGTCCCTGGAACTACTTCGGCGTGCTCGTGACCCACGTCCTGTTCATCCCCGAGGCGTACCTCGCACCCCACTACGGGTCGACGACGCGTGGCGCGCTCGGTACGGCACTCGTCATCGCGCTCGGGAACGACGTCTTCGACTACGCCGGCGTCTACTTCGAAGGAATCGCGCCGTACCACCCGCGACTCGAAGCTACGCCGAGCCTCGTTCTCGTGGTCGGGACCGTCATCATTTCGGTCCTGTCGGTGGCGCTGGCCGCCCGCGCGTTTCCCAGGTTGGACACGTGATAGCGCGAATTGCATACTTATCGCGGCGGTGGCGCGCGCCGTCGAGGGGTGCGAGGCGCTCCGCGCCTCGATGCGAACGGGGAGGAACGACCCGTGAGCAGTTCATCCCGAGACGGCGTCGCGCGAGGGACGAGGAGCGCAGCGAACGAAGGCTTGGAAGACGAGCGGAGTGAGTCTTCCGACGGACACGTAGTCGCCTGAGCGGGCGACTATCCGCACGGGCGGTACTGAGAGCGCGGATATCCCGCTTGGTTCGAGAGAGCGCAGCTCTCTCGTCATCCCGGAAATCTTCGATTTCCGGCGACAGCGGCCGCGGGCCCACCGAGGGCGTTCATCTCACGAGCACAAGTGCGGTCATGACGACACTAGATCATTCAAATGCTATCGCTACACCCTGTGTTGAACGTCCGTCGAGCGAAGCGAGGCGGTTCACGGGACGCGAGGCCGTCGGCCGAGCGTCCCGCTTTTTCACCCATGTTTTTGCTGTGGGGGTTCCCGCAGCGAGGCCGGAGGTCGAGCGAGGAAACCCCCACAGGAAAAAGATGGTGGTGCTTTTCACCCCGGACCGTCGAGTGAGAGCAATGAGTACACGTGGCCGGACGATCCGACTGGGGACGCGGGGGTCGGACCTGGCCCTTCGCCAGGCAGCGACCGTCGCCGAACGCCTGGAGGGTCGCCGGTTCGAAGTAGAACTGGTGACTGTCGAGACGACAGGCGACCGGATCACCGACGAACTGATCCACCGACTGGGCAAGACCGGCGCGTTCGTCCGCGACCTGGACGAGGAGGTGCTCTCGGGTGACCTCGACGCCGCCGTCCACTCGATGAAGGACATGCCCACCGAGATGCCCGAGGACCTCGTCGTCGCGGGCGTCCCCGAACGGGGCCCGCCCGGCGACCTGCTCTGTACGCCAGCGGGCACCTCGCTCTCGGCGCTGCCCGAGGGTGCCGTCGTCGGCACGTCGAGCCTGCGCCGGGGCGCACAGTTGCTGGCCGCCCGCGACGACCTGGACGTCCAGCCCCTTCGGGGCAACGTCGACACGCGCGTCGAGAAACTTCTCGCCCCGACGATCCAGCGCGAGTACCAGCGCCGACTGGACGCCGAGAGCGAGGCGACCGACTTCGCCGCGTACAACGAAGTCGACGACGGAACCGACAGCGGGGGCGACACGGAAACCGAGGGCGGTGACACGGAGGCCGAGGATAGTGAGGACGACGAAGACCCCGAGTTCGACCGCACGCTCGAGGAGTGGTTCGACGGCCTCGCCGAGATCGAGCGACGGGCGAGCGAACGCGAGATCGACACCGAGTACGACGCCATCGTCCTCGCGGAGGCCGGACTGGAGCGGATCGGCCTGCGCCACCACGTCCCCCACGAGCGACTCCCGCCGACGGAGTTCGTCCCCGCGCCGGGCCAGGGGGCACTCGCCGTCACGGCCGAGCACGGTGACCTCGCCGAGGACATCCGGTCGGTGCTGGACCACCCTCACAGTCGGGTCGAGTCGACGGTCGAACGCACAGTACTAGAGACGCTCGGCGGCGGTTGTATCGCACCCGTCGGTATCCACGCCGTCCTGCAGGGCCCGGTCGTCCGGACGACGGTCAGAGTGCTGGACCGCGAGGGCGAGGAGGAGGTCCGCGGGAGCCGCGAACTCCCGGTCGAGCGCCACGCCGCGGCGGCCCACGCCTTCGCGACCGACCTCGCCGAGCGGGGTGCGGCCGACCTGATCGAGCAAGCGCGCCGCGACGAAGCCGACGGCGAAGACGCCCCCGACGGACCCCACAGGGAGGACGAACAGTCGTGACTGGCACTGTCTACCTCGTCGGTTCGGGCCCGGGCGACCCCGAGTTGCTGACGGTGAAAGCGCGGCGACTCCTGGAGGAGGCCGACGTCGTCCTCCACGACAAGCTGCCCGGCCCCGAGATCATCGACCTGATACCCGAGGAGCGCCGCGAAGACGTCGGCAAGCGCGCCGGCGGCGAGCGCACGCCCCAGTCGGCCATCAACGAACGCCTCGCGACCCTCGCTCACGAGGGCAAGACGGTGGTCCGACTGAAGGGCGGCGACCCGTTCGTCTTCGGGCGCGGCGGCGAGGAGGCCGCCTACCTCGCCGACCACGATGTCCCATTCGAGGTCGTGCCGGGGGTCACCTCCGCGATCGGCGGGCCGGCCGTCGCCGGTATCCCCGTCACCCACCGTGACCACGCGTCCTCGGTGTCGTTCGTCACCGGCCACGAGGACCCCACCAAAGACGAGTCCGCCGTCGACTGGGACGCGCTCGCGGCCACGGGCGGGACTATCGTCGTGTTGATGGGTGTCGGCAAACTCCCCGACTACACCGCCGCGCTCCGCGAGGCCGGTATGGACCCCGCGACGCCCGTCGCGCTGGTCGAGCGAGCCACCTGGCCCGACCAGCGGGTCGCGACCGGGACGCTCGCGACGGCCGTCGAGGCCCGCGACGCGGTCGGCATCGAACCGCCCGCAATTACGGTGATAGGCGACGTGGCCGGCGAGCGCGAAGCCGTCGTCGAGTTCCTGCGAGGATACGGTGGGGACGCACCAGAGACGAGCGAGTCGGACGGCCCGGACGGGGTGAACGAGCAGTGAGCGAGGAGTCCGACGCGGTGGCGTCGGGGGCCGACGACCCGGAACCGCGACTGCGTGTCGCCGTCTTCCGGCCCGACGACGACCGCCTGGCCGACGCCACGGCGTTGTTCGAATCGCTCGGTGCGACGCCCGTGGCCGACCCGATGCTCGCCGTCGAACCGACGGGCGAACGACCACACGGCGCCGACTACGTGGTGTTCACCAGCAAGACCGGCGTCGAGATCGTCGCCGGCGAACGCCCCCGCGACGGGGACGGGCAGCGCTGGGAACCCGGCGAGGCGACGGTCGTCGCCATCGGCGCGTCGACGGCCGACACACTCCGCGAACACGGCTACCCGGTCGACGTCGTCCCCGAGGAGTACTCCTCGACGGGGGTAGTCGAGGCACTGGCCGACGAGGTCGAGGGAAAGACCGTCGAACTCGCCCGGTCGGACCACGGTTCGGACGTGCTGGTCGACGGTCTCGAATCGGCCGGCGCGACCGTCCACGAGACGGTGCTCTACCGGCTGACCCGTCCCGAGGGCGCCGGCCGGTCGGCCGAACTGGCCGCGGGCGGTGACCTCGGTGCGGCCGTCTTCACTTCCTCGCTCACGGTCGAACACTTCCTCGATGCGGCGACCGAGCGCGGGATCCGCGACGAGGTTCTCGAAGGATTGAACGACGCGGTCGTCGGCGTCATCGGCGACCCGACGCGGGAGACCGCGCACGCGGCCGGTATCGACGTCGACGTGGTGCCCGAGACGGCCGATTTCGAGGCACTCGCCTGTGAAGTAGTCGAAACGGCTGCCCCCACGTACCACGAATAAACTGCCTCGGAGGCGCGTGGTTCGAGAGTGCCAGCGTCGCTTCTCTCTGCGGACGCAGTGTTCGGGCGACTCCGAGGCTGCCTTCGTACTTCGCCGGGCGCTGTCGCGGGAATCGTTCTCTCGGAATTGTACTGCCACACTCGCTGTGTCGTTCGACACCCGAACGACCGGGAGACGTTCGACCGTCCCCGACCGGCCGTGTCAATGACCGTGGGCGTTGAGGTGGACGGGGCGGTCGTCGTCGCCCGAGCATCGCTCGACTGTGGCGTGGTCGACCCCGTGGTCGGCGAGGACGGCGTGGACGCTGTTGTCGACTGCCTCGGCCGCCGACAGGGTTTCGGCGTCGGTTTCGACGTGAACCGTGGCGACCGTGAGGCGACTACAGACCTGCCAGGCGTGGAGGTCCCCGACGTCGACTATCTGGTCGATATCGAGGAGTTCAATCCGGAGAGCGTCGGTATCGACGGGCGTCTTCAGGAAGAAGACGGCGCCACTCTCCCGGAGGACACGGACGGCCGACCAGGCCACGAGGCCGGCGACGACGACCGCTGCGACCGGGTCGACCGCGCGGACGCCCGTGAACTCGACGGCCAGCACGGACACGATGACGACGACCGACCCGCCCGCGTCGCCGAGCAGGTGGTAGAACGCGCCGCGCTCGTTGAGACTCATATCATCGCCTTCGAGGACGACGACAGAGACGAGGTTGACGAGGAGGCCGCCGACCGCGATGGCCAGCGTCGGCCCGGTGCCGATGGCCACAGGGTCGAGAAACCGCTGGAAGGACTCCCAGAGGATGAACCCGACCATCGGCAACAGGAACAGGCCGTTGAGGAAGGCCGCGAACGGCTCGATCCGGTGAAGGCCGAACGACCAGGTGTCGCCAGCGTCGACCCGTTCGGCGACGACCGCGGCCACGAACGCCAGCACGTACGCCAGCGCGTCGAACAGCATGTGGACCGCGTCGCTGACGAGTGCGACCGACCCGAACGCCAGCCCCCCGGCGAGTTCGACGACGAACCCGACCAGGTTGATCGCCGCGACCGCCGCGAGGCTCCGGCTACTCGACCCGGTCGGGCCGTGGTCGTGGGCATCGCCACCGTGTCCGCCCTGTTCATGTTCGTGGACGCTCCCACCGTGTCCACCCTGCCCGTCGTCGTGTCCATTGCTCTCGTCGACAGCCGTGGCTCCGCTGTCGGGCGAGATCTGTCCTGTCCGACTGTGCGGTGACGGATCGCAGTCAGTCATCACTCGACGATAATCCGGGACTGTTTATTAAATCTACTGCTATAAAATCCATATTTTGAGGTAATTCTTATTAATTATATTGGTACGAGTTATTAATTCTGGGCGTGGCGAGCAGTTCGTGGTGTGGGTTCGACGGGATACGCGCGACGAAATGCCGGCAGGGGGTCGCCGACAGGCCAGTCGTCCGTGGGGTCGACCGCACGGACCCACGAGAGGCGCATCGCGTTGCCAGTGACACCGACGGTCATGCGGGCGTCACCCACGAGTTCGTCGGTTAGCCGCCGCTCTCGGTCTCCGGCGCGCGCTTGCTCGGCGAGGCGACCACGTCGAGGCCGGGGCTGTAGTAGTACACCGGGTCGGCGTCGGGTCGAGCGAAGCCGTGTGCTGTCGGGAGCGTGTTGGTCTCGATCTCGGCGTCGGCGGGATAGAGCGTCCAGGGTTCGTGTGCGACGTCCGTGTACCGTATCGACCCGTCCTGGGCTTGCGTGTAAAAGCGGTAGCGCTCGACGAGGAACGCTCCGAGAGGGTCTTCGGGGGCAGAGAACGGCTCGCCGGTCGGCCAGTACGTCCCGCGGTAGTGGACGGGGCGGTCGCCCGGGTGACACCGGCGGCTGTCGAACTGCACCCGCCCGTCCGCCAGTCCCAGCGATATCCGCGCGTAGTAGTACGGCAGGTGCTGGAACAGTCGCGCACCGACGACGCTGGCGATCCCCTGTGCGTCGAGGCTGAAGAAGTAGACACTCGGAACGCCGTCCCGGGTCACGTACGTCCGGAGGTTGAGTTCGGGCAGGCGAACGCCCAGTCGCTCGGGCAATCCCTTCGGCCGGACGGCGACGTTGGTGAAGGGGACGACCGACAGCCACGCCGACCCGTCGTACACGTCGGGGTCGAGCGCGTCGGGCAAGTGGGCGTCCATCACGTCCGGGTCGACCGGCCAGTTCTCGAACAGGAGGTGGCGCCACCCCATCTCCAGCGCGACGACCATACCGACACTCGGGGACCCGCCGAGAAATCCCTTTGGACCCAGTCACGGCCGGCCCACTGTGGTCGGGGCCCGGTCACAGCCGGTAGTCGTCGAGACGGGTCGCTGCGGTCCGGTACGCCAGCGGGACGCTCAGGACGGCGAGACCGAGGACGACCCAGCCGACGGTCACGACCGCGTCGGGGCCGACAGTCGGATGCAGCGGGAGCGAGCGTGTGAGGAGGACTGCGACCAGGTCCCGGGCGAGTTCGTCCACGACGACGGCGACGGCGACGACCGACAGCGACAGCGCCGTCCCGAAGACGCCGAAGGCGACCTTGCTCGGGGGGACTGCCTCGCGGGCGTTCCCGAAGTCCAGGGTCTCGAACCGCGGAAACACCGTCCCGACACCCGCGGCCAGGACCGACGCGGCGACGACGACGCCGACGGCGGCCACGCCGACCGCCGCGAGTTCCGGGGGAGATTGCCCGCCGAGGACGCCGACTCCGACGGCTGCCGCGGCGGTCAGCGGCGCGGCCGGGAGCGCCGCCGCGAGGACGTGCCCGCGGACGACCTGGCCGCCGCTGGCGGGCGAGGACAGGAGCGCAGGTAGCGTCGCCCCCTGGGCGCCCAGCGGGTTCAGCGGGACGGCCGCGCCGGCCGCCCAGGCGCCATACCAGACGACGAGCCAGGGCGCATACCAGGGGACGGTCCCGGTGGCGAGGACCTGTTCGGCCAGCGGGATCGCCGCGAACAGCGGGACGGCGGCGAACAGTAACTGGAGGGGTGACCGTGCGACCCGCCGCAGCGTCGTGACGGCGACCCCGCGAGTCGACTGCCCGACCGGCGTCGCCCCGAGGAGTCGACCGACCGGGTCCGCTGGCGGCGTCGCGTCGCCGCCCTCGCCGTCGTCGGCCGGTCGCGCCCGGTCGGTCTCCCAGGCGTACCGCGCCGCGGGCACCGCCAGCACGGTCCCCGTCACAGCGGTGATGACACCGGCGACGAGCGCCCCGGCAGCACCCGTGGGCGAGGCACCGACGCCGGTCGTCGTCACGAGCGCGAGGTCGCCGAGCCACCCCAGCGGCGGCGTCCGGAGTACCGGTTCGATCCGGGCGACGACAGTCGTGAACTCCCCGGAGAACATGACCACGACGTAGGCGACCCCGAGCGCCCCGCCCAGGAGCGGTTTGAGCCTGGTCAGCGTCGCCGACCGCCGAACCAGGCCCTTCAGCGCCAGTCCGAGCGGATAGCCGACCGCGGTCCCCGAGACGATGGTGAGCAACGTGGCGACGCCACAGCCGACGAGCGCGAGTGGCTGTCCCGCACCGAGCGCGATGCCGACGTGTCCGGGCACTGCGAGCGCGAGAACGAAAGGCGTGAATTTGGCGGCGCTCGTCAGTAGCTTGCCGCCCGCGACTTCCGGCACCGACAGCACGGACAGGTAGTAGCCGTCGGCGTCGAGGTCGCCGTTCGAGCCGACCGCGTCCACGGTGAGGAGTCCGACCGCGAACAGCCAGAGGACGCCCCAGACGGTCCACGCACCGGTCGAGAGCAGCCACGTCGATTCGCCGGCCGCCAGCGCCTGCCCGGCCGTCCGGCCGAAGTCGAACGAGACCCAGCCCATGAACGCGAAGCCGACGGCGGCGAGGAGTCCGTACAGCACCCAGAAGTCCTGGGCCAGCGCCCACCGGCCCCCCCGGCGGACGTCCACTCGCGCGAGTTCGAGGGCCGTTCCGGCGTCCGGCCGAGTGCCACCCTCGCCGGACGTCGCCGGCCGACCGAGCCCGCTGTCGGTCGCCCGCTCGGGAGTCGGTCCGTGCTCGGTCATGGACTCTCGGCGAGTCGGCCGGCCGGTCGTTCGTCGCTCCCGGACGACCGCACGTCGCGTTCCGTCGCCGGTGGACGGTCGTCGGTCGTGACGTCCATGAAGACCGACTCCAGGTCGGCCTCGCCGTCGACGGCGTCCACGGAGCGGGCTTTCAGTTCGTCGGGCGTCCCCTCGGCGACGAGGCACCCGTCGTCGATGACGCCGACCGTGTCGGCGAGTTCGTCGGCCACCGGGAGGACGTGCGTCGAGAGGAAGACCGTCGTCTCGCCGCTCGCCAGTTCGGCCACCATGTCCCGGACCGTCCGGGCGGCACGGGGGTCGAGCCCGCTCGTCGGTTCGTCGAGCAACACGACCGCCGGCTCGTGGATGATCGCGCCGACGACGCCGACCTTCTTGCACATTCCGGTCGAATACGACTCGATACGGCGGTCGGCGTCGGCCAGCAGGTCGAACCGGTCGAGCAACCGCTCGATGCGCCCGTCGGCGGCGTCGTCGGGGATCCCGTGGAGTCTGGCGACGTGTCTGAGCTGTTCCCAGCCCGTCAGTTCGTCGAACACCGGCGGGTCCGCCGGCAGGTATCCCACCCGGTCGGTCAGCGCCGACCGGTCCGTGACCGACACGCCGGCCACCTCCGCCCGGCCCGCCGTGGGTGCCGTCAGCGTCGTCAGCATCCGCATCGTCGTCGTCTTCCCGGCCCCGTTGGGACCCAGGAACCCGTACACCGACCCCGCCGGGATCGACAGGGACAGGTCCGACACGGCTCGCTCGTCGCCGTAGCGCTTCGTCAGTCCCTCGGCGACGATAGCGGGGTCGCTCACGGGGAACGCACCTCCGGGCCGGGGCTGTCCGGCACTCGACGCCTCGGTCGCGTGACTGTACTCCGGGGACCGTTCGAGAGTGCGTGACTCGGGCGGGTCATAGATGGTGTAAAGACCGGTTGTCGTAAAGAGGTCTTTACAGTAAAACGTGTTTTACACTCCTACTTAGTTCTTCGGAAGACGGGGCTGTGCCAGGGAGGGGGTCGTGAGGGGGGCAAGCGCGTCTCGGAGCGGTCGGGGCAGGGCGGTCCGATCGCCGAAGCAGGTCCGGTCACCGAGGGCGGCCCGGTCATTGGGGGTGGGACGGTCTGCTCACCGGGGGTGGCCGTACAGTCACCCGTCGTCGAAGCCGAGTTCGACGTCGGGGTCGAATATCTCCTCGATGTGGCAGTCGAAAAAGAGCGCGAGTTTGAACGCGAGTTCGATAGAGGGGTCGTAGCGGTCGCGCTCGATGGCGTTGATCGTCTGGCGAGTGACGCCGACGGCCTCGGCGAGGTCGGCCTGGCTCAGGTCGCTCGCCTCCCGGCGACGCCGGATGTCGTTTTTCATGGTCGGTACTTGAGTACGAGATAGACGACGCCCCACAGCAGGAACAGCGCCGAGAACCCGGACAGGGCGCCCGAAACTACTGGCGGTGCTTCGTAGCCGCGGACCTCCTCCAGCGCGAACACCGCCGGCGCCGCGACGATCAGGACGCCCCCGGCGAGGTACAGTGTGAGGTTGCTCGCCCGCCGTTCGAGCGCCCGGTCGCGCTCGTCGAACAGTCGCACCGACGTTCCGAACTTGACGGCGCCCATCCCGACCAGGCCGCCCCAGTAGATACCGACGCCGACGAGCGGGTACCCGAGCGTCTCGGCGAGGAGAAACCCGACGACCCCGACGGCGGCACACCCGTACAGCAGCCGCCGGTAGAACCGTACCTGCCCCAGGTGCGAGTCCGGCAACACGTCCGATATCATGCGTGACAGGGGATGTAAAACACCCTTTACAAAATGCGGGCCAGCGCTCGTCTTAAATCTGCCGGTGAGCGGGGCGAACGCAGTGGCCGATCCCGCAGGAACGGAAATGGCCTGCCGGTCGGACAGCGAACCGTGGTCTACTGGCCGGACAGCGAGCCCGGGTTCCACTCGCCGTCGAAGTCCTCGTGGACGAACGGTTTCGCGTCGGCGCCGGCGTAGGTCCCGACCAGCTGGCCGTCGCCTTCGAGGTAGTACTGGTAGGTCGTGAGCCCGTCGAGGCCGACCGGACCGCGGGCGTGGGTCTTCCCGGTGCTGATCCCGACTTCGGCGCCGAGGCCGTAGCGGTAGCCGTCGGCGAACCGCGTCGAGGCGTTGTGGAAGACACTCGCCGAGTCGAGACTCCGCATGAATCGGCCGGCACGGTCGCTGTCGTCGGTCACGATGGCGTCGGTGTGTTTCGACCCGTACGTCGTGATGTGCTCGGTCGCCGCGGCGAGCGAGTCGACGACCCTGATCGCGACGACCAGGTCGCCGTACTCGGTTCCCCAGTCGTCCTCTGTCGCGGGCGCCATCGAGACGACCTCGCGGGTGGCCTCGTCGCCACGCATCTCGACGCCGGCCTCGGCGTAGCGCTCGGCGATCATCGGCAGGAACTCGTCGGCGACGTCCTCGTGGACGAGCAGCGTCTCGACGGCGTTACACACCGCGGGGTACTGTACCTTCGCGTCGTAGGAGATGTCGGTCGCCATCGAGAGATCCGCCGCCTCGTCGACGTAGACGTGACAGACTCCCTCGGTGTGGCCGAGCACCGGGATGCTCGTGTTGTCCTGGATGTAGCGTACGAACTCGGAACTACCACGGGGCATGACCAGGTCGATGCTCTCGTCCATCCCGAGGACAGTGTCGACGTCGGCTCGCGCCTCGATGAGCTGTCCCCACCCCTCGGGGACGTCGGGGCCACCGGAGGAGTCGGTCGTCGCCTCACGGATCAACTCGAAGAGCACGCGGTTGGAGTGACTCGCCTCGCTCCCGCCTTTCAAGATTACGGCGTTGCCCGACCGCAGACAGAGGGCGGCGATCTGGACGAGCGCGTCGGGTCTGGACTCGAAGATCGTCCCGACGACGCCGATTGGGACGCTACATCTGTACAGTTCCAGTCCCTCGTCGAGCTTTCGCGCCGCCTGGGTCTGCCCGAGCGGGTCGTCCTGTTCGGCGACACTGCGGACCATCTCGGAGATGCTCGCTAGCTTCGACTCGGAGAGTTCGAGTCGGTCGACGAGCGCCTGGGTGTACTCGCCCGCTTCGAGGAGTTCCTCGGCCTCGGTGACGTCCGTCTCGTTGGCGTCGAGGATCGCCTCGTGGTTCGCGTCGATCGCGTCGGCGATCGCGTGCAGTGCGTCGGCTCGCGCCTCGTCGGAGAGGCCCGCGATCTGCAACGCGGCAGCCTCGGCCTCCTCGACTTTCGCCTCGGTCGTCTTGCCTGTCGTGGTCGTGTCAGTCATCGTCGCCTCCGTTCGTGGGGACGAATAGCGTCCCCACCTGTTTGGCCGCACCGATCTTCGCCAGGACGTCCTCCTCGGTGGACCGCGCGATGATAGCGGGGATACCGTGTTCGCTCGCGGCGCGTGCGCCGGCCACTTTGGTCTCGATGCCGCCGAACGCGGCCGTCGAACTCGCGTCGACCAGTTCCTGTACCGCAGCGTAGTTGCTCCCGACGGCCTCGATACGTTCGGCCGACGGGTCCGACTTCGGGTTGCCCGTGTAGACACCGCCGACGTCGGTGAGCGTGACCAGCAGATCCGCATCGACGCCGATGGCGACCGACGAGGAGAGCATGTCGTTGTCGCCGATGCGCAGTTCCTCGGTCGCGACGGCGTCGTTCTCGTTGATTATCGGGACGATGTCCCACGCCAGCAGTTGCTCGACCGTGTTCTGGAAGTTGGTGAACCGTTCGGGGTCTTCCAGGTCGTTCTCGGTCAGGAGTATCTGGGCGACGGTCACGCCGAAGCGCTCGAAACTCTCGGAGTACTGGCGCATGAGCTGGGACTGGCCGATAGTCGACAGCGCCTGTGACTCCTCGACCGTCTCGGCGGTTTCGTCGGTCGCGCCGAGCAAGCCGATACCCGCCCCGACCGCGCCCGAGGACACGAGCAGAACGTCCTTCCCCTGGCGCCGGAACTCGACGACGTCCTCGACGAGTTTGTCGACTTTCGTCTCGTCGAGGTTCGACGACTCGTCGGTGAGCGAGTTCGTCCCTGCCTTGACGACTGCGCGCCCGGCCTCGGCTGCGAGTCGGCGAGCCGCCTCGACGGCACTCGACTCGACCGACCCGGCCAGTTCGACCGCCTCGCTGTCACTCATCGTCGGGGTCTCGCGCGAGTTCCTTCGACCGTTCCTCGGCCGCGAAGACCGCCTCCGCGACCGCCTCGTCGGCGGTACTGTCCCGGAGCACTTCCATCCCCTCGATGGTCGTCCCTTTCGGCGAGCAGACGGCGTCGATGAGGTCCGCGATAGGCTCGTCGGCCCGGAGGACCGTCTCCGCGGCGCCCTTGAACGTCTGTGCCGCGAGTCGCTCGGCGTCGTCGGGGTCGAGGCCGCTGTCGACGCCTGCCTCGGCCATCGCCTTGATGAGATAGAACACGAACGCGGGGCCGCTGCCGTTGAGCGCCGTGGAGATATCCATCTGTGCCTCGTCGATCTCGACGAATACGCCGACGTCGGCGAGCAGTTCGGCCACGTCGTCGGTGATCTCGTCCCCGCTGACGGCCGCGGCCATGTTGCCCGTCGCGGCCGCGAGGTTCGGCATGACGCGCACGACCCGGGCGTCGGTCCGCGGTTCGAGTGCTGCTATCGGGACGCCCGCGGCGATAGAGACGAGCGTCTGGTCCGGGGAGAGGTCCAGGTCGCCGACGATGTCCGCGGTGAGGTCGGGTTTGACGACGACGAAGACGACCTCGGCCTCGGCGGCGGTCGCCAGATCCGTCGTGGTCGCGTCGCAGTACTCGGCGACCGCTTCGAGCGCCTGCTCGTCCACGTCGCAGGCCGTTATGCTGTGTTTGTCTGTGCTGGCGAGCCCGCGCACCAGCGCGCTCCCCATGTGTCCACAGCCGATGACGCTGACGGTGACCATGTTATCACACCTATCGTCCCGTGAGCGGTATAGCGCCTGTGATTTCGATTTCGCCCGGCAACGAGATGGTTTCGACCGCCCAGCGACGGTCGCTTTGTACGAACCTGCGGCGCTACCGTCGATTCTGTATAGCAACATACGATATAGCGGCGCCAGAGTGGCCGTCACGGAAACGTCCTCTGTGGCGGCCAGATCGGCCGATTCGACGGGCTACGGTTCGTGGAGTCGCCAGTCAAGGGTCGATACGGAGAGCACCCGCTCACCGGGATCGGAGTCGAAAGAACGGAGTCGTCAGTCAGTCACCGCAGCGACTGCCTGGGACCCGGGTTCAGTTGCGGACGACGTTCGTCGCGCGCGGGCCCTTGGGGGCCTGTTCGATGTCGAATTCGATGTCTTCGCCTTCTTCGAGGTCCGGACCGCCAACGTCCTCCATGTGGAAGAACACGTCGTCGTCCGCGTCCTCAGTCGAGATGAAACCGTAACCGCCAGTGTCGTTGAAGAAATCAACCTTACCGTTTGCCATTGCAAACAAACGTACAGCCGACGGGGGTATAACCCTTCCGAGAGTCACGGTATCACGACCCGCTCCGCTCGTGAGTGAACGTACATCACTCGCCACAAGCGAGACTCTCACTCGTTCTTTCGCCCGAGTGCGTCACGAGCGGCCGTCCGTACCGCCGCCGCCGAGAGGTCCGTTTCGGCCCAGGGGGGCAGGCGCTCGTCCTCACTTGGCGGACCGATCGCCTCGGCGTAGGCGTCGACCTGCTCGCGCTCACCCTCGGCGTCGAATTCGAGCCCGTTGAACCCCGCGTCGAGCGCGTACTGGTCGACGTATCGGCGCGCCGTCTCGCGATACTTCTCGCGGAGAGCGTCGTAGTCGACGCGCACGTCGGCGTCGACGAGGACGCGAAAGAGCGCGTCGGCGACCTCGTCGACCATGTCCGAGAGGCCGGAGGGCCCGCTGACGGCGCGGTGGTCGTGTTCGTGAACGCCCAGATCGACCTGTGCCGTCCCGGAACAGCCCGCTGTGGCGAAGGCCTCGCCGAGCGTCCCGACTTCGAGGCCCCACCCGCGCTGGGCACGCAGCTGTCGGACGACGCCGCTCGTCGCCGCGAACTCGCCAGCCAGGCCGTAGCGGAACGCACCGAGATACTCGACCACGGACGCGTCCGACTCCTCGTCGAGCGCGGCGACGACGGGTTCGTAGAAGAGCCGACAGAGCCGACCGTACAGCCGCCGGTTCTCGACGCGGGCGTAGTACCCCTTGACGAACGAGTACTCGCGAGCCAGAGGGAAACAGAGCCGCGGGACGTGCTCGGGCCCGTAGGTCGTCGCGTCGGCGTCGTGGACGACGACGAACTCCCCGAGGGTGGCGGCGACACCCAGCGCCAGCCAGACGTCCCGCCCTTTCCCCGCCGGCCCGTCGAGACCGTGGTCGGCCAGTAGCGCCTCGACGGGTGGTGCGTTACACCACAGCAGTTCGGCGTCGACGCCCAGCGACTGGACCCACTCGCGGACCGCACCGACCCGGTCGGGGTCGGCCCGGAGTGCCACCACCACAGACCCCGGAGCGACCTCGTCCAGCGTCGTGAGGACGTGCTCGGCGGCGAGGCTGGCCTGGTCGCGCGCGGTCAGTGGCACGACGACAGTCGTCCGGTCGAGCGGCGCCGCCGGCGCCGCCCCGCCGAAATCGTGTAGCGTCGCCACCCGCTCCTGGACGTACTCCATCGAGCGCCGCTAGCGACTAATCCCACATAGTCCCCTCGCTCGCGGCCGTTCGTGCGGCGGGACGGAAACGGCCCCCCTCACGCCGGACAGGTCCACAGACATCGTACCGGTCACAGGTCACCGTCACTCGCGTGCACCGGCCGGGAACAGCCCGGCGCCGTAGCCGACGACGAGTCCGAGAACGACGACGGCGAGCGCCGTCGCTGCCCCGCCGAAGACGACGTCGAAGGGGACTCCGCTGTCACGGAGACTCCCGACCGCCCAGGACCCGCCGGCCTCGACCAGCAACACGAGCCCGGAGTAGGCGGCGTACGCGCTCGCGCGGTGGCGGTCTGGGAGCGACCCGAGCAGGTACGTGTCGACTGCGGGGAAGAGGCTGTGGACGACATAGCCCAGCGCGACGGTCACGGCGACGAGTGCGAGGCGTCCGTCGAGGGCCGTCAGCGCGAACAGGACGGCGACGAACCCGCCCAGCAGGGCGAGCGTGTACGGGACGACCGGCAGTCGGTCGGCCAGTCGCCCCGAGAGTCCGAAGGCGGGGAGTCCAGCGGCGAATAGTATCGAGAGCAACCGATTGGCGGTCGGTTCGGTGAGGGCTTTCGCCTCGACGAGGTAGCTCACGTAGAAGTTGAACACGCCCTGCCAGACGAACCCGGCCGCGCCGAGCAGTGCGATGCCGGCGACGACGATCCGCCACTGGTGGCGAACCGCACCGAGCATGTCGCGGTCTTCGGTCCCCGCCTCCGGCAGGTCGGTCCGCCAGGCCAGCACCGTGAACGCGGCCGTCGCGACGAGGACGGCCACCGCCATCACCCGGAAGACTGTCTCCCAGGTGCCGACCCCCAGCGCCCAGGTGACGAAAAGTGGCGCACCGACGGCGGCGGTCTGTGCAGCCATCCCGTGGACGCCCAGCGCCAGCCCGACCCGCGAGGGGAACAGTTCGCTCACGAGCGGGTTCGCGGCGATGAAGTACGCGCCGCCGGTCACGCCCATCAGGAGCGCGGCGACCTGGAGCGCGCGGATCCCGGGTGCGACCGATGCAAGCCCCGTCGTCGCCGCCAGCATCACGCCCGTTCCGAGGACGACGTAGTGACGGGGCACCTTCGTCAGGAGATACCCGGTCGGGATCCGGGGAACGGCACTGCCGAACCAGACGAGCGACGCGAGCAGGCCGACCGCCGCTGCGTCGACTCCGAGCCCACGCTGCAGTGGCTCGACGAGCGGCGCGAAGACGACCCGGCCGAGGTTGACGACCAGCACCATCGCACACAGCGAACCGAACAGCTGACGCCGTGACACAGGTATCGCTCTTCCGTCTCGGGGGACAAACGTTCCGAAAGCGGTCCGTCCCGTGGGGTTCCCAGTATGCACTGGCTTTTTGACAGCGGGTCACATACCGCCGGGTATGAGATCGGTCCGAAAGGGACTCCGCTCGGGGGAACTGGAGAAAGACGTCTACGAGCGCCTCACCTGTGCGGAGTGTGAAGAGGAGTTGACGACCCGGAACGACCCCGACGAGATCGGGACCGTCCGCGCCTGTCCGGAGTGTGGGACCGAGTGGAAGAAGATCGGGTGACCGACACGCGAGCGAGCGAAACGGCCGGACTGCTTACTCGAATATGTCGTCGAACGCGTCGGCTCCCAGCGGCGGGTGCGTCCCCGCCGCGACGTTCTCGGCGACGTGTTCCGGCGACCCCATCCCCACGAGCGCAGCGGTCACCCCGGGCCCGCTCCGCGCGAAGTTGATCGCCCGCTGGGCGCTCGTCTCGCCCGCCACCTGCTCGGCGACGTCCCCGGGGAGTCCGTCGACCAACTCACCCTGTGCGAGCACCGCGCTCGCGAAGACGTCCAGTCCAGCCTCGTGGGCGAACCACAGCGCCGACTGCGGTCCGTCGGAACCCCGTTGTCCCGTGACGGTGAAGGCATCGGCCATCACGACGTTGAACGGGAGCTGTATCGCCCGGAAATGTGTCGCCGTGTTGCCCGCCGCCTTCGCCGCCTCCCGCGCCCGCGAGACGACCTCCGCGAGCGAGAGGTAGCGCTCGTGGCTTTCGGGGACGCGAAACGCCTCCCAGGTCGTCACGCCGTACTGTTCGATATCGCCCGCGGCGGCCCGCTCTTCCAGCCGCGTGAACGTCGCCTCTAACTGGTCGTAGACCGCCTCCCGCGACCGGTCCGCGAGTTGCGTCTCGGGGTTGTGGACGTAGTAACAGTCCACCGCGTCGAGGCCGAGATTCGACAGCGACCGGTCGAGCTGGTCGTCGATAAAGTCGGGTGCGATACAGTGTTGTCCCCGGACGAGGTCGTCTCTCTCGACCAGTCCCGGCTCGACGTACTGCTCGTGGATCCACCGGCCCGGGTCGTCGGGGCGCTCCCCGTCGAAGGGG
>ENA-ORCS01000615-ORCS01000615.1-marine-metagenome-genome-assembly--contig:-NODE-615-length-21696-cov-3.493779_pt1 | contig 21696 bp, 21 predicted proteins | sample MGYA00237781_ERZ508513 | MGnify/ENA primary metagenome ERZ508513 (study PRJEB26184, sample SAMN06268793) | marine metagenome | isolation source: Eden Landing Ponds, San Francisco, CA, USA | place...
GGCGGGGTGTCGCCGGTCCCCGACGACCACATCAACCCCGACTACGCCTGGCCCGCCCTCCAGGAATTGCGCGAGGTGGCCGACTACGCGGGCGTCCCGCTGCGCGAGCGACTGCCGGTCTACGAGCGCTTTCTCTCGTCGGACCTCCGACGAACCGGTGTCGACCCGGCACCCGCGCCCGTCAGCGTCGACCGGTGGGTCTCCGAGCGGATCGAGCGAGCCATCGATGCGCCCGACGCGGCCGGCGAGCGCTACCGGACAGTGCTCGCTGGTGGGGCCGCCGACTGAAACCGACGGGATAGCCCTCCGCTCCGGTGGCGTTATCGCTTGACGCGGGGTGCGAGCAGCCACCGGCCAGTGCCTTCGCCGTCGATCACCGGGTGTTCGAGCGCGAGCGGTCGCTCGGCCGCGCCGGTGTCGACGAACCGCAGGGTCACTTCGACATCACGCGGGACCGCCCGCACGATCCGCTGGAAGTAATCGAGCGTGTAGAGAGACTCGACCTCACCGGGCTCGAATTCGGCGAGGTCGTGGCCGTCGAATTCGAGGCGAGCGTCGTCGGTGTCGCCGCTGGCGACCACTGCGAACAGATGCTCCTCGGGGTGGACGGACAGGGTGGCGTAATCGGCCACGAGGTCGGCCGCACGGACCGCCCGGCGGAGGTCGGCAGCGTCCAGTCCCACCCGAGCGGCCGTCGCGTCGTCGTCGATCCAGTCGACCTGTCGCACCGCCCGGGGGTCGATGGGGGCGAGCGCGTACTCGAATTCGCCCGCCGTCACTTCGAGGCGCCCGCGTTCGCCCAGTCGGATCCGGACGGTCTCACCGTCGGCCATCGAGACGGCGTCACGCAGACGGTCGAGCGCGACGCCGAACTCCTGGCCGTCGGCGCGATAGGACTCGAACGCGCGCTCGGGCAGGCGTAACTCGGCCATCGCGACGTCCGCCGGGTCCCGCGCCCGGACGACGAGTCCGTCCTCGAAGGCCAGCAGACACTCCCCGACCAGCGCCCCCGCTCCGTCGAGTGCCCGCGTCAATCCCTCCGGGTCGATCCGGACGTCGAGTGTCGACTCTGCGGGTCTCTGGCCGGCCTGGTTCGGTGACTCCGTCGGCCCGTCGTCCGGGTCCTCCGTCACTCCGTTCGATTCGGTCGTTCCGCACGGTTCGGCTGCGGTGCTATCGGGTGCGTGGTTCGCAGTCATGTCTCTCCTCGTGGACCGGTCGGCGACTGACCACCGCCGGATCGTCTCTCGGCTCGCGCCGCGGACGTCACTCACTATCGCCAACGTCCGGTTAAGGGTTGTCCCGATCTGCCCGCTTTCGTACTCTATTCCGGAGTATAAACGACTATAGTGCCGTATATCGTACCCCATTTTGAATTATGGATGGCGACGAGAGACCTCGTGGAATCCTCTCGCCCGCGGACCGGGCGTACCTGCGCGGGGAGACGAGCTTCGAGAGTGGACAGAGCGAGCGCAACGCACGGGCGCGGATCCGCGAGCGGGTGCAGGCGGCGCTCTACGACGCGGACCTGCTGGCCGACGCCCTGGAAGAGCGCGACCGGGAGCTGGTCTTCGCGAAACACGTCGGCGACGACCCCGAAGGTGTGCGGGCGCTCATCGCCGCAGTGGCCTTCCTCTATCGCGGTGCCGAGGACGCCGACCTCTCGTTCGAGACGCTCCTGGAGGAAGGGATCAGCCGCGCAGAGGCCGACCGGGACCGCGCGGCGACCGTCGCGTTCGACGTCGAACGCCAGCCCCTCGACGCGAACCGGTTGGCGCGGAAACTCCGCCGGACCGGGTCGCTGACGCTCTCTGAACTGGCCTACCTGCGCGAGAGCGACGACGCGAGCCTCGACCGGTTGCTCGATGAGTACGCGACGGCGGTCGACGCCGAGGCCGACGCCGACGACTGGGAGCAGGCGACGATGCACCGGTTCTGACTACCCGCCAGCGGACTCTCGCTCCGGTTCGCGTCCGGGTTTCCGTTCCCGTTCGCGGTCCGCGTCGCCGTCGTGCTCTCGGTCGCGACCTGTCTCGCCGTCGCGCTCGTGGCGGTTCGCTCCTGTGTGTGTGCCGATTTCACGCCGAGGTGCCGAAGCGCCGGATTCGTCGTCGTCTGATTCCAGTTCGAGCGTCACCGGCCGGGCGATCCGTCGTGCGAAGCCGACGAGCGCGTTCCGGACCCCGGCGAGCGCCCCGTCGTTCGTGGAACCGTCGAGGCGAAACTCGCTCCCTTTCTGGACGACCACACCCCGCTCCCGGAGCCGGTCGAGCGCCGCCTCGACGGTTTCCTCGTCGGCTTCGAGCGCGTCGAACAGTTCCCGGCGGGTGTGAGGCTGCACGTCGAGCGTCTCGTGGATCCGCCGGCCGACGTAGTCGCGGTAGACCTCGCGGCCGGTGGGTTCGTCCTCGGTGAGCCCCTCGTGGCGCAGGGTCTGTATCGCGTCGAGGAGGAACCAGGCGCCGACGAGGAGAAACGTCACGGAAAACCAGACAGGTCCTTCGTCGAGACCGAGCAGGGCACCGCTCCCGACGACTGCGACCGCGCCAGCCCACGCGCTCGTCACCGACTGACGGACGTCGTAGACGTCGCGAACCACGTCGGCAGCACCCGTGACGAGTGACAGGGCCGCCGTAACGGCCAGTTGTGGGACCGACGCGTCGACGGTGACCCGCAAGATCACCATCGCGACGAGGAAGTAGACGGCCGACCGGAGCGTCAGTCGCTCGCGGACGGCCTCACGGAGGGTGGAGGGCATACGCCAGCGGTCGTCCGCCTGTCACTAAGCCCTAGCGTTTGTCGGTCGCGTTCTGTCTCACTCGACGAGTGCCGTCCCGTCCGCCCGTGGTCCGAGTTCGGGGCCGTGGGGAGTGTCGTCGGGGTCGATGCGGCGGCGCTGTCGGTAGTCCGTCGAGCGCTCGACCGGGACGCGACCGATAGCGTCGATCATCTCGACGTACTCCGCAAACGAGCGGTACTGGCCGAACTCGCCGCCGGCGCGTTTGGTGATCTCCTCGCTGAGGATGGTGCCCATGAAGTCGTCGGCGCCACAGGAGAGCATCTTCAGGCCCTGCTCGTCGCCGTACTTGACCCAGGAGGACTGAATGTGGTCGATGTTGTCCAGAAAGAGCCGCGAGACGGCGATCATGAGTTCGTCCTCGTCGGTCGTCGCGCCCGCGTCGACCATCCCGCGCTCGTGGAGCGGGGTGTTCTGGTGGACGAAAGAGAGGGGGACGAACTCCGTGATAGCACCGGCGCGGTCCTGCAGTGCCCGGACCCGCGCGAGATGCTCCACACGGTGGGCCTCGTTCTCGACGTGGCCGTACATGATGGTCGCCGTCGTGTCGAGGCCGACGGTCGCGGCGGCCTCCATGGCTTCGAGCCACTCGTCGGTGCCGATCTTGCCGGGGCAGATGACGTCGCGGACCTCGTCGACGAGGATCTCCGCCGCGGTCCCCGGAACGGAATCCAGCCCGGCGTCCTGCAGGCGAGCGAAGACTTCTTCGTAGGACCAGTCGGTGCCGCGACGGCCGTGATAGGCCTCCTCGGGCGTCATCGAGTGGACGTGGACACCGCCCACGTTCATCGCACGGATCTGCTCGCAGTAGGTCGCGGGGTCCGTCTCGTACTCGGCGGGCGGGCGGTAGTTCAGGTCACCCCGAGTACTCGATTCGAGGATCTCGCGGTGTTCGCCGTCGAGCGCGAACGCCGGGTGGAGTCCGGAGACGGAGGTAACCTCGTAGATGCCCCGGTCGAGCGCGCTCTCGACGATCTCGCGGGACTGAGCTGGCGTCTTCGTGAACCCGTCGTGGGGTTCGTCGTTGTTCTCGCGGAACTGCTCGGAGCGGTCCTTGAAGTTACAGAACAGGCAGCCGGTGTTGCAGGCGGTGGTGACGTTGTTGTTGAGGTTGGCGACGAACGTGACTTCCTCGCCGACGACCTCGGCGCGTCGGCGGTCCGCGGCCTCGAGGACGAGTTCCTTGCGCTCGCGGTCGATACCGCTGCGGTCGGTCCCCGTCGTGAGGAGTTCGATCCCGTCGTCGACGTCTAACCGGTCGCCGTCGCGGGCCTTCGCCAGCGCGTTCTCGAACGACTGGTCGGTCTCGGGCCGGTGGTCGAACCCGAACTCATCCCGGGGGACGTTCGTCCCGGGTTCGGCCGCGTCGGACATGCACACACCTTGACGAGCCACGGCAAAAGGGTAGCGGGTTCCGGCCGGACTGGCGGGCGGTCGGCGGTAGCGGCCGGGTTTGCCGAGGACGGGGACGGCGGACGACCCACCGGGGCCGACGACGGACCCAGCCTGTTCTGGCGGTTCACCGACCCCTGTTCTGGCAGTTCACCCCTGTTCGGGGGTCATTACACCCTGTTCGGGAGGTAGGTGACGACGGTCGTCAGCGTCTCGAGGACGACCCAGCCGACGAACAGCAGATATGCGGTCAGGAGCCCGACGGCCTCGGGCGTGGAGAGTTGCAGGTCGGTCCGGAGCGCGGTGAAAAGGAGGACCGTCGCGAGCGTCAGGACGGCGAACATCGGGACGGCCATCGCGAAGTCGAAGGTCGCGCCCCCGAGGATGAGGACGCCGACGGGAATGGCGACGAGGAGGTCGAACGTGTTCGAGCCGAGGACGTTCCCGATCGAGGCGACGCCACGGTCGTCACGAGCGGCCCGGACGCTCACCAGCGCGTCGGGGAGGCTCGTCGCCCCTGCAGCGATCGTCACGCCCATGATGAACTGGCCGACCCCGAAGGCTTCACCGAGCGCCTCGACCGAGGCGACGAGTTCGTGGACGGCGATCAGGATGAGCACCAGGCCGGCGATCATGAACCCCCACTGCCGTCGGGCGTCGACGTCGTCGCCGGCGCCGGAGTCGGCTTCGTGGTCGGCGGTGTCCTGGAACTGGATGAAGACGTACAGTCCGTACATCCCCAGTGGGATGAGCGCCAGCGGTCGCGTGACGGTGCCGGCGAGGTAATCGACGGAGCTGTCGGGGTAGTAGATCACGCCCATCGCGAACGTGATCACGAGCACCGAGACGGCGAGCATGTAAAATTGCGCTTCCTTGTAGACGAGCGCGCGACTGGACTCGATGTCGTCTTCGGTGGCGATCCCGGCCACCGCCGGGATGACGAGGATGTTGAAGATCGCCGAGCCGACGATCGCGCCGACCCCGAGGCCGAGTTCACCGGTCACGATGGCCGCGAACACGACCGTCGCGAGTTCGGGGAAACTGGACCCGACCGCCGCCACGACCGACCCCTGGACGACCTGCGGGAGGCCGTAATACTCCGAGAGTTGCTCGCTCGCGCCCTCTAGCCAGCTACTCCCGACCCAGATGACGCCGGTCGTGACGAGGATGATAGCGACGTCGAGCAGGTATGAACCCGTTGCCATCGAGCGAGGAGTCACTCGCTGTCCACAAAGCCGTTCCGGCCGCTAGAACGTGTGAGACGTGCTCGTACTGAGCCCACAATAGCGCCACCTCGCCGGGAGACACATCCGAACGTGAGCGACCCGGATCTCAAACCCTTTTGTCGCGGGCGAGGTAGGGCCGGCAATGACCTCGGTCAAAGAGTTCCGCGTGGAGCGACCCGCCACCGCCGACGAACTCGGGCGCGGCGCGTTCGTCTTCACCGACGACTACTCCGTCTTCGACTGGGGGACGATGCCCGACGAGATCCCCGACAAGGGCGCGTCCCTCTGTACGATGGGCGCGTTCAACTTCGAACTGCTCGAAGCCGAAGGCATCGCGACCCACTACCTCGGCGTCGTCGCCGACGGAGATGGCGACTCCGGCGACGCGAGCGCCGCCAGTGACGCCGCTCCCGTCAGCGGCGCGCTCGACGCGAGCGACGACGTTAGCGACGCCGTCTGGCTCGACGACGCACTCGACGCCGGTGGCGCGCCCCGCGAGATGGTCATCGAACTCACGCAGGTCCCAGACCTCCCCTTCGAGGGCGAAGACGCGGCCGACCCGAGCGGCTACGACTACGACGCCTACCACGACGCGGCCGGCGAGAACTACCTCGTGCCCCTGGAGATAGTCTTCCGGAATCGTGTCCCCGTGGGGTCCTCGCTCCGGAAACGCACCGACCCGGCCGACCACGAACTCGCCCTCGACGAGTGGCCCGACGAGGCCGTCGACCTCGACGACCCGGTCGTGGAGTTCTCGACGAAGTACGAGGAGCAGGACCGCTATCTCTCCCGGGAGGAAGCCGACCGCATCGCCGGTCGTGCCGACGTCGACGCCCTCGAATCGGTCGCCCGTGACGTGAATCGGGTCGTCACCGAGCGCGCCGAAGAAGTCGGGTTCGTCCACGAGGACGGCAAGATCGAGTGTTGCTACTTCGAGGGGGAGATCCGCGTCGCGGACGTCGTCGGCACCTTCGACGAGAACCGCTTCTCCTACGACGGTCAGCAGGTTTCCAAGGAAGTGATCCGCCAGCACCACAAGCGGACCCAGCCCGAGTGGGTCGAGGCCGTCTCGGCGGCCAAGGCCGAAGCCGACGAGCGCGGCGTGGCCGACTGGAAGTCGCTGTGTGCCCACGAACCCGAACCGCTCGACCCGTCAGTCGTCGCGGCCGCTCGCGACCTCTACTGTGCCGGGACGAACGCCTACGTCGGCCGCGACGCCTTCGAGGCCCCGGGGATCGAGGCAGCAGTCGAAGCCGTCCGGGACCTCTGAGGCCGTGACCGACGACGCGGAGCACCGCGACGACAGCGCCGACCGCCGAACCAGCACGCCGTCGAACACCGCCGACCGCCGAACCGTCACACCGCCGAACGCCGACGACCGCTTCGACGTTCCGGTGCGTGGCGTCGACGTCGACGCCGAGACCCGCTGTACCCACTACGACACCGCCCTGGACGTGGTGGCGCTCCGATTCTCATGCTGTGAGACCTACTACCCCTGTTTTCGCTGTCACGAGGCCGTCACCGACCACGAACCGTCGCGGGTCCCTCGCGAGCGGTTCGACGAACCCGCGGTGCTCTGTGGCGTCTGCGAGACGACGCTGTCCGTCAGGGTGTATCTCGACTGTGAGGACAGTTGTCCGGCGTGTGGGGCGTCGTTCAATCCTGGCTGTCGGCACCACCGCGACCGCTATTTCGCGGTCGAGTCGTGACCCGGCCGCCCGTGCCGGGACGGTCCGGCGAAGGTTCAAGAGCGATACCGGGACCATCCCCGCCGTGCGCTGACTATCGACGCGGGGCGGACAGCGAGAGCGCGACACGACCGCCCCGCGAGCGGAGCAACGCCGGCGGCGAACTCCGTCACCGGGTGGCCTCCCGTCGAACCGCCGGTAGTGTCGCCTGTTCGCTATTCTATAGCCTGCAACTCGGCCGGCATGCGGCGTGCGTGGGGCGGTATCGCGACCCGTGTCGACGCGACGGTCGGTTCGTCGACGCTCCGCTTTTCGCGGAGCGGCAGTCGGTCGTCACACTGTTCGGTCGGTTGCTCCCGCCTGGCCAGTGCAAGTGACAGGTCCGCGAACCGTGATCAGGGCGAACGCGCGGCCGAAAACGGTCGCTAGTCGCCGGTTTCCGCCGCTGGCGAGTCATCGTCGGCCGCGTCGCCGTCGGCTCCGCCCTCGTCGTCGCCATCGGTCCCGCCGTCGGTGGCCTCGTTCTGGTCGGCGACGTACTCGCCGAGTCCGTCGACCGGCCGGTCGGGGTTGGTGCGGTCGAGGTCCTCGGGCGCACCCAGTTGCGCGTCGGCCCCGTCCGAGTCACGAAGGCGCGTCCGTCCGCGGTGGACACTGACCTCGTCGTTGAGGTGGAGGTCGATAGCCTCCAGGAGCGCCTCGGCCTCCAGAGGCTGACCGATCGCCTGGAGCTGTTCTTCGGTGGCGTCGTCGGGGACGTTGAACGCCCGCTGGGCGATGATGGGCCCCTGGTCCAGGTCGGTCGTCACGTAGTGGGCAGTCACGCCGGCGATACGGACACCCTCTTCGATGGCCTGCATGTAGGCAGACGCACCCGGGAAGGCAGGCAAGAGTGACGGGTGGACGTTGATGATCCGGCTCTCGTAGCGGAAGACGACGTCCGGGCTGAGGATGCGCATGTAGCGCGCGAGCACGACGAGGTCGGCGTCGTACTCGGCGAGGAGATCGAGCAGTTCGCCCTCGTCGGGGGTCCCCTTCTCGTCGCCGATGTCGTGGAAGGGGACGTCGTATCCCCGGGCGAGTGGTTCCAGATCGGAGTGGTTGCCGATCACGACTTCGACATCGGCACCCAGGTCGCCGCTGGCCCAGGCCTCGAAGATCGCTTCGAGGCAGTGTGACTCCTTGGTGACGAGCACCGCGATACTCTGGGTGTCGCGGTCGCTGGGAAAGCGGACCTGCACGTCGACGCCGAGTTCCTCGCCCAGCTCGTGGAGGTCCTCCCGGAGCGTCGACTGCTTGCAGACCATTCCGTCGGTGTCGACGCGCATGGTCATCCGGAAGAGTCCGTCCCGGACAGCCTGGTCTAGGTCCTCGATGTTGACGTTGCGCTCGAAGAGCAGGCTGGTGACGTTCGCGATGAGTCCGGTGTCGTCCTCGCCGACGACGACGATCTCGGTCAGACCGCGGGTCACCGCGACCACCACCGGGTGTGATTCGACGAACGGGCGTGGGGGGTCATCGGTCAGGTGGTCGGGTTGGATGGGGCAAAAGCCTTCCCGTTTTCCGGAAAACCACCGGGATCGGCCGCCGACGGCCGCGACTTCTGAGTTCAGATTTCGAGAACCACACGCAGAGAGTTATGTGGGTGGAGCCGATACGGTCCGTATCACATGGCCGGACTGACGATCGCGTGTGTCGACGGTGACCCCGAGGCACGCCGAAAGACGCAAGACGCGCTGGTCGACGGCGGCCACGACGTCGTCAGTTTCGGCACTGTCGCCGAAGCGGCCGACCTGGTTGGGACCGGCGACGTCGACTGTGTCGTCACCGAGTACTCGCTCCCGGACGGCACCGGACTGGACCTGACCAGCCGTATCCGGAAACACTCGCCCGACACTCCCTGCGTGCTGTTCACCGACGCGAGCCCCGACCGGATCGACTCTACGCGTCACGAGAACGTCGTCGTCGAGTACCTGCCCAGGGACACACCCGACGCCCACGACTCCCTGAGTCGACTCGTCGAGAACGTGGTCGCCCAGCGGACGCAGGTCGGCTACCCGCTCCCGCCCGAAGAGGACGAACGTCTCGCGGCACTCGCCCAGTACGACCAGCCCGGACTGGACACCGCGGAGGCGTTCGACCGGTTGACCGCGCTGGCACAGCACCGCTTCGGCGTCGACGTGGCGTTCGTCGGCCTGGTAGACGCCCACGAGGAACGGTTTCTCGCCTGTGCCGGAGAAGACTGGGAGAGCCTCTCCCGTGAAGATTCGATGTGTACCCACACCATTCTGGAAGACGACGTGCTGGTCGTCGAGGACGTCGACGCCGACCCACGGTTTGCCGACAACGACCGCCTCGACGAACTCGATATCGTCGCCTACGCCGGTGTTCCCCTGCGGACGCGTCGAGGGGCGACGATCGGTGCGTTCTGTCTCACCCACAGCGAACCCCGCTCGTTCTCGGAGGCGGAACTCACGGACCTGCGACGGTTCGCGGACGAGGCGATGGAACAACTCGAACTACGCCGGCGACTGGCCGAGGGAGACGACGGCGAGACGTGGTCAGCCCAGTCGCCGGAGGCGGACCCGGAGCTGGCGGTGGAGACGGCGAACGAATCGCAGGACGACTCCGGGGGTGAGACGTCGTGAGCATCCAGCGGAGCGGGTACTCCTTCGATGGGTTGCCACTGGAGGAGGTGCCGAACGGGACGAACCTCCTGGTGACCGGGCCAGCCCTCGGCGGGATCCGGACGCTGCTGTTGCGGATGTTGTTGCGGGGTAACCGGCGCGAGGGCACTCTGTTCATCACCGCCGACACCGACGGGCCGACGACGCTGTCGGACTACGCGGCAGTGGGCGGCGACCACGACCCGATGCGGGTCGGCGTCGTCGACTGCACCGAAACCGGCGTCAACGATGCCGACCGGAACGTCCACGCCGTCGGCAGTCCGAACGACCTGACCGGCGTCGGCATCGAGTTCTCGTCGCTGTACGAGTCCCTCTACGCGAACGGCGCCGAACGGGTCCGCACCGGCGTCTACACGCTCGCGCCGTTCGTCGTCTACAGTTCGGTGAAGCCGGTCTACCGGTTCCTGCACACGCTGACTGGGCGCATCCGCACCGCTGACGGCCTCGGCGTCTGTGCCGTCGACCCCGACGCCGTCGATACGGAGACGCTGACGTCGATCGCCCAGGCGTTCGACGGCCGCGTCGTGCTCCGGTCCGAGAACGGGAGGATGGCCATCCGCGTCGAGGGACTGGCCGACCAGCCCGACGGCTGGCAGCGCGTCGAGTTCTGACACCCGACCGCTTTTTTCCCCCCAGTCCTCAGAGCGGGTATGCACAGCGTCGACGCCGCGGGCCTGGGCATCGGTGACGACCACCCGCCCCGGGTCATGGGCGTGCTCAACGTCAGCGAGGAATCGCCCTACGACCCGAGTGTCTTCGACGACCCCGGCGAGGCGGCGGCCTACGTCGACGACGAGTTGATCGGCGAGGGAGCCGACATCGTCGACGTCGGCCTGGAGTCGGCGAACAAGCGTTTCGAGGTGCTATCGGCCCAGGAGGAACTCGACCGACTCGACACCGCCGTGGAGACGCTCCACTCGACGAGCGGGTCGGCCGTCTGGAGCATCGAGACGCGTTACGCCGAGGTCGCGGCGGCGGCGATAGACCGAGGCTTCGACATGGTCAACGACATCGCCGGCTTCGCCGACCCCGAGATGCCCGACATCTGTCGGGACTACGACGTCGCGGTCGCGAAGATGGCCAGCCCGCCCGATATCACGCGACCGGGCGCCGTCGAGGAGACGCCGTGGGCCGAGCGCCGCTCCCCCGAGTGGGCCGCCGAGGCCGACTACGTCGACCAGGTCTACGCGGCGCTCGAACAGCACGGGTTGACAGACAAGACCATCGTCGACCCCGCCTTCGGCGGGTGGTCCGAGGCCAAGACGGTCGCAGACGACCGGGAAACCTTCCGGCGACTGCGCGAGTTCCGCGGACTGGGCTGTCCGATGCTCGTCTCGATCAACCGGAAGAACTTCCTGCGGTCACTGGCCGACCGCTCGACCGAGGCGGCACTGCCGGTAAGTCTCGCCGCGACGTCGATGGCGGTCGAACGGGGCGCACACGTCATCCGCACGCACGACGTCGCCGAGACGGTCGACGCCGCGACGATCGGCGACGCGTTCACGCGCGAGCGAACACGAACGGCCGCCGACGGCGTGACCGTGACGGAACTCGACGTGACGACCGCCGGCGAGTTCGCCCGCCACGCCGACCGACTCGGCGTTGGTGGCGACCCCGGGGCGGCCGTCAGTCACGTCTACGAACTCGGCGGGACCGACGCGGAGACGCTCGCGAGCCTGCGAACTGCGGCAGAGGCGGCGGGCTGTGAACTGTTCGTCGGAACCGCCGAGAGGAGAGACGGTGGCCGGTCGAGCGACGCCGACGGTGCGTGGCGCGCGCTCCTCTCGGGGAGCGAGGCGGCACTGGCGCGCGTGGCCGAGGAAACCGCATTGCCGGTGGGCTCGACAGCCTGAGATGCCGGTTACGGGGGGTTCGAGGGAAGAAAGCTTATACCGGTTTATTGCGCCGCTATACGGTGAGCAACAGCCATGAACTTCGCGACCTGGGAACCCGTCTACGAGGCGGTCCTCGACGACTTCGGATTCGCGCGTGCGGCTGACGAACGAGCCCGCGACCTGCTGGCCGACCTCGTCGCCGGCGCGGAGACGATACGCCCCGCCACGCTCGATTTCGCCGGCCAGCGTGTCGCGGTCGCCGGCGCCGCCTCCTCGCTGGTGGACGAACTCGACGCAATACGGAACGTGGATGCCGTCGTCGCCGCGTCGGACGCCGCGACCGTCTGCCGCGAACACGGCGTCGCGGTCGACTGCATGGTCACCGATCTGGACGAACGAGGTGACATTGCGCGGACGCTGACTCACGAGGGGACGCCGGTCGCTGCCCACGCCCACGGCGACAACGAGTCCACACTCCGCGAACGGGTGCCCGAGTTAGCGCTCGATGCCGTTCTGCCGACCACACAGGCCGCACCCGCCGGGCCCGTCGCCAACACGGGCGGGTTCACCGACGGCGACCGTGCGGCGTTCCTGGTCGACGAGTGTGGCGCCGCCGAACTCGTCTTCGTCGGGTGGGACTTCGACGACCCCGGCGTCGGTCCGATGAAGCGGCGGAAACTCGTCTGGGCTGAACGACTCCTTCGGTGGCTCGAACGGCGCCGCGGTGAACGCTTTTCGGTCCTCGACGGTCGCCGCGACGCCGTCGACGAGTCGGTACTGCCCGGGTCGGGCTAACGACTGGTACCCTCAGAGACCGCCGCCGCCGACGGACCTAAGTCCCGCCGTACCCGCCGGTGAGGTAATGACAGACGACGCCTTTCTCGACGAGCTGCTGGCCGACGAGCAGGTATCACGGCGCGAACACGCCCGCGACGAGCGGGCCGGCGACTGGAGCACCCAGTCCGGGGAGGAGGTCCGCCCGGACGTCGTGGTCTGGCCCGATTCGACCGACGACGTCGCCGCGGTGCTGTCGGCCGCCGACGAGCGTGGTATTCCGGTGACGCCCTACGCCGCCGGCACGGGGCTGGAAGGGGCCGCCGTCCCGGTCGAACGTGGCATCAGCATGGACCTGACGCGGATGGACGCGGTCCTCGACGTGCGACCCGAGGACCTGCAGGTCGACGTCGAACCGGGTGTGCTGGGCAGCGCCGTCGACGAGGCTGTCGAGCGCCACGGCCTCTTTTTCCCGCCGCTGCCCTCCTCGGGCGACATCTCGACTATCGGCGGGATGATAGCCACCGACGCCAGCGGGATGCAGACGGTGAAATACGGCGAGGTGGCCGACTGGGTGCTCGAACTCGAGGCCGTCCTGGCCGACGGCACTGTCGTGAAGGCCGGGAGCAAAGCCCGGAAGACCTCGGCAGGGTACAACCTGAAAGACCTCTTCGTGGGTAGTGAGGGGACCCTCGCAGTCGTGACGCGGGCGACGCTGGAACTGGCCGGCCGCCCCCAGCAGATCCGGGGCGGGCGGGCCATCTTCCCGGACCTCGAATCGGCCGGCGCCGCCATCTCGGACGCCGTCCGCTCGGGCGTCGACGTCGCGAAGATCGAACTGATGGGACCGTTCGCGGCACAACTGGGCAACGCCTACGCCGGCACCGACCTGCCCGACAGCCCCATGGTCTTCCTGGAGTTCCACGCCGACCACGGCATCGACGAGGAGATCGAGTTCTGTCGGACAGTGTTCGACGCCCACGACGTCTTGCAGTTCGAGATGGCGGCCGACGAGGAGATGGCCGAACTCTGGCAACTGCGCAAGGACATGGCCTACGCGCTACGGGAGTACGACCCCGATCTCCACCCGCTCCACCCTGGCGACGTCACCGTCCCGATGGGCTCGTTTCCCGACATCATCCGGTTCGCCCGCGAACGAGCCGAGACGGCGGACCTGCCGATGGCCTGTTACGGTCACGCCGGCGACGGCAACCTCCACTACGAGATCCTCGTCGACCCCGACGACCCCGAAGCAGTGGAACGGGGCGAAGCGGTCTACGCCGCGATCGTCGAGCAGGCCATCGAGCTAGGCGGGACAGCGACCGGCGAACACGGTGTCGGCCTCGGCAAACGCGGGTTTCTCGAACGGGAACACGGTGCGGGCGCGGTCGGGGTGATGCGCTCGATCAAGGACGCACTCGACCCTAGCGGGACGCTCAACCCTGGGAAGATATTCCCCGCGGAGGAGTGAGAGTTATTCGGCCTGGTTCGCGAGGTCGCGGGCAGCGAGGTTCACGTTGCGGCGGTTGGCCTTCCAGTAGGCGTCGAAGAGGTCGCCGACGACCGGGACCAGTCCGGTGGCGTAGTCTACCGCGAGATTCAAAACCATCCGGGCGAGCGTGAACAGGGAGACGCCGGCGAAGACGGCTTCGAGGACGATGTACAGCGAGAAGACGGTCGCGACGGTGTCACCGGCCACGGGGAGGACCCCGAGTATCGGGTCGAGGCCGAATTTGAACCCGGTTCCCGGCACCCGGAGGCCGTCGTCGAGAACCGTCGCGGCCACCTCCATCCGTTCGAGTGCGGCGCTGTCGACGTCCGCTGGTAGGTCCCCGGCGTCGACTCCCTCGACCGGCGCGGTTTCGGTGTCGGTCTCGGACATACCCCGTCTACGATCCGCGGCGCGATAAGGTCAGTGGTGGTGATAGATCGAGTGAACGTCGCGTCGAGAGTATCGACACCTTCACTCGGGTGCCAGCGCCCGGATAGTCGTCTCGATCTCCCCGGCGGTAGCGTCCCGCGGGAACGACACCGAGACCGCATCGACACCTTCGATGGTCTCCCACTCGGCGTAGCGCTCCCGACACTCAGCGGGCGTGCCCAGGACGCCCAGGTCGTCGAGCAACTCGTCGGAGATGGCGGCCATCGCCGCCTCGTGGTTCCGGTTCGCCCACTCGCTGGCCACCTCGTGAGCGGTCGACTCGTAGCCCTGCCGGGCCAGTGCCTCGCGGTAGAACGTCCCCATGGACCCTAGATAGAACGCGAGGTGATTCCGCGCCGAGTCGCGCGCTCGCTGGCGGTCCTCCAGCGCCATGCACGGCAAGGAGAGTGTCACGCGCAACGTCTCGGGGTCCCTGTCTGCCAGGTCGGCGCCTCGCCGGAGGTCGGCCAGACGCTCGTGGAGTCCGTCCTGTGTGAGCATGAGCGCGTGCCAGCCGTCGGCGAAGCGCCCGGCGAGTTCGACCGACTTCGGCCCCATCCCCGCGGCGTCGATCTTCGGGGGGTCTGCGGGCGGGTCACAGCGCAACCGCAGCCCCGACAGCTGGAAGACCTCGCCGTCGTACTCCAGGCGCTCGCCCGAGAGGACCTGTCGAACGATCTCGACGTACTCGCGGGTGCGCCGGAGCGGGTTGCCGTACTCGACCCCGTGCCACCCCTCGACGACGGCTGGCCCGCTCGGGCCCAGTCCCAGGCGAAATCGCCCGTCCGAAACCTCCTGGAGCGTGGCGGCGGTCTGACCCAGGAGCGCGGGCGAGCGTGAATAGACGTTCGCGATGGAGGTGCCGATCCCCACCGTCTCGGTGCGTTCGGCGATGGTCGTCAGTACCGTGACGGCGTCGCGACCCCAGGTTTCGGGGAGCCAGACGCGGTCGTAGCCCTCCTGTTCGGCGAGTTGCGCGAACTCGACGAGTGTCTCGACCGAGGGCTGGGCGGCGACGGGCAAGAAGACGTCCCGCGTCGGTGGATCTCCGTCTGCGCCCCCGTCGTCCGTGAGTGGCGTGTCGCCCATCGGTCACACCTCCGGGAGTTCCTCGATGTCCGGGACACCGCGCGGAGCGACGGTCTCACCCGTCAGGAAGGAAGCGGCGTCGCTCGCGAGGAACTGCGCAATGTCGGCGACTTCCTCGCTCGTTCCGACGGTTCTATCGACCGTCTCGCGGTCGACGTCGTCCGCCGAGATCCCCATCTGGGAGGCTAATCCTGGGGTCGCGACGAAACCCGGTGCGATGCAGTTGACGCGGATCCCCTCGCTCGCCCACTCGGCGGCGAGCGTCCGCGTGAGGTTGATCACGCCCGCCTTGGCCGCACCGTAGTGGCTCATGTAGGGCGCGCCCTGCTGGCCAGCGACGCTCGCGACGTTTATCACTGCTCCACCCCCGTCGGCGAGGTGTTCGTGGGTGGCCTGCAGGCAGTTGTAGGTCCCGCCGAGGTTCACGTCGACGACACTCTCCCACCCGTTCGCGGAGATGTCAGAAAAGGGGGCCATGAAACTCGCGCCGGCGTTGTTGACGAGACAGTCCACGCCGCCGAAGGCCTCGACGGTCGCCGCGACGAGCGCCTCGACCGCGTCGCTGTCGCGCACGTCACAGGCCTCGCCGACCGCGTCGCCGCCCGGTCCCTCGTTCAGGGCCGCGACGGCGTCGTCGACGTCCTCGTCGGTCCGCGCACAGACTGCGACGTCTCCGCCCTCGGCGACGAACCGCTCGGCGATGGCGCGACCGATGCCCTCGGTTGCGCCGGTCACGATGGCGGTCCGGTCGGCCAGCGAAAAGCGCTCGTTCGCCGGCGACTCTGTGACAGGTGATGACATAGCACGTCTTGGGGGAGCCACGCGGTTAAAACCCCACAGCACGCGAGCCAACGGACGAGGCGTTTCTCACGCTCGATTTCCGGGCGGAAATCCTATATCCGGTCGCGCGTTACGCGGCGTATGGAGCTCACGAAACTGAACCGCCAGCAGATCATCACGCTCGTCATGGTCTTCATGATGGTCGGTTCGGGGTTCGTCTACGTCCTCGCGTACGCGTTCTGACGGCAGTCGGTCGCCACCGTCGACCCGCACCGGTCGTCAGTGCCCGGTTTCGCCACTTTCGTCTGCCGAGTCGCGCTCGGGGTCGTAGCGTGCCAGCCACTCGTCGATAGTTTCGAGTCGGTGGATCGCCCGGTCGGGGTCGCCGATGTTGTGGTGTTCGTCGGGGTAGACGACGAGTTTCGCGTCGACGCCCCGTTTCCGGAGCGACCGGTAGAGCTGTTCGGACTGGGTGGGTGGACACCGCCAGTCGTTCTCTCCCGCCGTGAGCAAGAGCGGCGTCTCGATGGCGTCGACGTCGTCGATCGAGGAGGCGCTCTCGTAGGCCCCGGGGTTCTCCCAGGGCAGGCCGAAGTCGTGTTCGAACCACTTGTGAGAGTCGTCGGTGCCGAAGGAAGCGCGCATGTCGTAGACACCGTGTTCGGCGATGCCCGCAGCGAAGCGGTCGGTCCGAGTGAGGACGTAGGCCGTGTTGACCCCGCCCTGTGAGAACCCGCCGACGAACAACCGGTCGGGGTCGGCCCACCCCCGGTCTTCGAGGGCGTCGACGCCCGCGAGCAGGTCCTCGACCTCCAGGGTGTTCCAGGCGCCTTTGAGCTGTTCCGAGAATTCCCGCCCGTAGGAGGTCGACCCGCGGTAGTTGACGTTCGCGACGACGTATCCACGGGTCGTCCAGAAACTCGTGGTGAAGGCGAAGGAGGGTGCGTCGTAGGCCATCGGCCCGCCGTGGATCCACAGGAGCGTCGGGTGTGGGTCGGGGTCGTCGGGGTCGAACGTCGGCGGGTAGTGGACCATGCCCTCGACCTCGGTGCCGTCGCCGCTCTCGAACCGGAAGCGCTCGAACTCGGGGTGGTCGTAGTCGGCGACGAGGTCGGGATTGAGGTCGGTCAGCCGCCGGCGCGGGTCGGTGTCGTCGGCTCCGGCGTCTACGTCCGTGACGTCGAGCGCGACCACGTCTTCCCCCTCCGCGGGGCGGCTGCGGACCGTGGCGACCGTGCTGCCGTCGACGTCGAACCCGCCGTGGCTCTCGTCGCGGGACTGGCGGTCGAAGACGCGCTCGAAGCGGTCGTCGTCGGTCCCGGTGTCAGTCTCGTTTTCGCCCGGGGCGCAACCGCTGGCGTCGAGGCGGACGAACCGTGACCACCCCTCGTCGCCGATTCCCGCCAGGAGGGTGTCGTCGTCGAGCCAGACGGGGCTGCCGCCCCAGGCGAGCGTCCGGTCGAGGCCGTCCGTGAGCGCGACGCTCGTCCCCGTCTCCGGGTCGAGCACGCGGACGTCCGAAGGGACGTACCAGTTGTCAGGCTGGCTGGCCTGGAAGGCCAGTCGGTCGCCGTCGGGGCTCCACGCCGGCGCGGTGGCCGTGTGCTCGCCGTCGGTCAGCGTCTCGACCTCGCCCGTCGCGGCATCGACGACGTGGACGTCCCGGACGTAGGTGTCGTCGGGGTTCTCGCCGTGGTAGGCGACGAACGCGATGCGGTCGTCCGCGGGGTTCCAGACGGGCTGGGGACCCCCGGCCGCGTCGAAGATGCCACCGCCGGAGGCGTCGTCCAGGCGGCGCTCCTCGCGGCTCTCGACGTCGACTACGAACAGGTAGGTGGTGACCGTATCCAGCCACCCCTGTCCGTCGAACTTGTGCTGGAGCCGTTCGGTTTCGATGGGACCACCCTCCTCGCGCTGGTCGAGGTACGCCTCCTCGTCGTCGGTCGGGTCCCGAGCAGCTATCACGACCCGCTCACCCTCGGGTCCCCAGTCGAAGTCCCGCACCCCGTGCTCGCGGTCGGTCACCTGCCGGGCGTCCCCGCCCAGTTCGAGGTCGTACACCCACACCTGGGGTTTCGGCTCGTCGTCGCCGTTCCCGCCGTTCTCGTCGTCTTCAGCGTCGTCACCGTCGTCTTCGCCGCCCTCGTCCGCGTCTCCCTCTCCGTCCTCGTCGTCCGCAGTGTCGGTTTCGTCGTCTTCGTCGCGTCCGACGCGGAGTTCGGTGTCGGTGTCGCGGGCCATGAGGACGCCGAGTTTCGAGCCGTCGGGCGACCACGCCACGTTCCAGGCGGCCGAGGCGCGGGTGAGTCGATGGGGGTCGCGGCTCCCGTCGGCCGGCACGGTGAACACCGACCCCACTTTCTCGTCCTCGTCGGGGTCGGACTCGCTCGCGGTGAACGCCACCCGTTCGCCGTCCGGTGAGACGGCGACCTCCGCTGGAGTCGTCAGGTCGTAGTACGCGTCCGTCGGCAGTTCGTTCATGGCCCGGGATCGGCTGGAACCCACATACCGTTTGGGTCCGGATGTGGACCCGTGCCAGGGTCGTCAGGCGGCCCGGCGGATCGCGACCCAGGCCACGCCGATGGCGAAGGCGGCGAAGGCGACGAGCGCGCCGACGGCCACCCGGAATTCGCCGGGTGTGTGCTCGTCGAGGACGACGTACTCCATGGCGCGGATCAGGTAGGTGACCGGCATCACTCGGGCGGGCCACTCCAGGTACAGGGGGAGGTCCTCGATGGGGAGGAACGTCCCCCCGAGGATGACCTGCGGGCTGATGACGACGGGGATGAACTGGATGGCCTGGAACTCGTTCTCGGCGAACAGCGACAGCGAGACGCCCACACCGAGGGCCGTGAACGCCCCCAGCAACTCGACGACGACGAACAGCGCGACGCCGTTGGCGAACGAGACGTCGAGGAAGGTGACGGCCGCGCCGAGCAACACGAGCGCCTGAACGGTCGCGAGAACGCCGTACCCCAGCACGTACCCGAGGACGATCCCGCTCCGGGAGACGGGGGCGACGAGCACCCGTTCGAGCGTCCCCGCAGTCCGCTCGCGCAGGAACCCGATCGCTGTCAGCATGTACGTCAGGAAGAACACGAACACCCCGAGGAGAATCGGTACCACCGGTCCCGGGCGCGGGAACACCTCGCTCAGGAGGTAGACGATGAACACCGGCACGACCACCACCAGCGCCAGCGTCCGGCGGTCGCCTCTGAGCGTCCGCAGGATGCGTTCCGCCACCGGCAGCGTCCCCCTCATCGCTTCTCCTCTCCCGGGAGTCCCTCGGCGACGGGCGTATCGGCTTCCGCGGGTCCGGGACGGTCCCCGTGCTCGTCCAACAGTGCGAGGAACGCCGCCTCCATGTCGTCAGTCCCGGTCGAGGCGAGGAACGCGTCGGGCGTATCGAACGCGAGGACGCGCCCGGCGCGGAGAAAGAGCACCCTGTCGCAGTTGGTGACCTCGCCGAGATAGTGCGTCGAGACGACCACGAGCGCGCCGTCGTCGCGGCGCGTGCGGAACTCCCGCCACATCGACGCGCGCAACTGGGGGTCGAGTCCGACCGTCGGTTCGTCGAGAAAGAGCACGTCCGGGTCGTGGACGATAGCACAGGCCAGACTCGTCCGCCGGACCATCCCGCCCGAGAGTTCGTCGATGCGAGCGCCGGCCCGGTCCGCGAGATCGACCGTCTCCAGGGCGTCTTCGACGGCCGTCGCCCGGTCGTCCGTCCCGTAGAGGCGCGCGAAGAAGGCGACGTTCTCCCGGACGGTGAGATCGTCGTAGACGGCGGTGTTCTGGGGCATGTAGCCGATCCGCTCGCGGTCGGCCGCCCGGAACGCCCTCGACGGCGTGTCGCCGACACGCGTCTCGCCCGCCGTCGGCGTCTCCAGCCCCAGCAGACAGTGGATGAGTGTCGTCTTGCCCGACCCGTTCGGGCCGGCGACACCCACGATTTCGGGCTCTTCGACCGCCAGGTCTACTCCGTCGAGCGCCGTCACCGACCCGTACTCCTTGCGAACACCGCTCGCCGCGAGTGACGGTGTCTCGTCCATACCCACGAGATATCACCCGAAGACAGTAGCGGATCTGCCGAGTATAGCCGGGGTACTTATAATACCACGCGTCCCAGCCAGGGTCGATGAAACACCTGCGCATCACGGCCAGGCCCGACCCGGAGCGGGCGCCAGCCTTCTTTCACTTGCTCGCGGATTCGCCGCACGCGAGCGAGGCGTGGCTGCTCGACTGGAACCTCAGTCCGGCGGAGGCGGCGACGCTACTCTTCGCGGTCGACGGCGACCCGGGCCCGTTCCGGGAGTCGGCGACCGACACGCCTGGCATCGAGTCCGTCGACGTCGAACCGGCGGGTGGAGAGCGGTTTCACATGCTCGTCGACGCCCGCCCTTCCGCAGTGCCGCTCCTCCGGCGCGTGATCGCCGCCATGATCCGCGCGGGAATGGTGGTACTCACGCCGGTCGTCTACCGCGACGGGACGGTCTCGGGGCACATCGTCGGGGACGCGGCGACCCTGCAGACGACGCTCGACGCGGTACCCGACGCCGTCGACCTCACGGTCGAGGAGGTCGGTCCGTTCCGTGGCCCGCCGGGGACACCGGCGACGGATCTCAGTGACCGCCAGCGGGACGCGGTACTCGTCGCGCTCGAACTGGGCTACTACGACCACCCGAGCGAGACCACCCACGAGGCGATCGCCGCCGAACTCGACTGTGCGCCGAGTACGGCCAGCGAACACCTGAAGAAGGCCGAAGCGAAACTCGTCCGCGGCGGGTTGACTGACTTCGTCCAGGACTGACGGGTCACTGCGGTCGCAGGTTCGACGACGTCAGTCCGCGTCGGTGCTACTGGCCCGTCCCAGCAGCCAGACGGCGAGTGCGCCGAATACGACGTCGAGCGCGACGAGTATCGCGATGGCAGGGACGAGCGTGTTCCAGACCCCGCCGAACGCCGTCACGTCGAGCACGGTCATGACGTCCTTGCCCAGTACTATCGCACGGATGGCATCGACGCCGTAGGTGACGGGGTTGAACGTCGCGAGCAGTTCGATGTCCGAGGACATGGGGACGAACGCCGGCGAGAGAAAGAGCAACGGGAACATAAAGAGCATCGTCGCCGCGTTCAGCACCTCTTCGTCGCGCGCGAGCATGCCGACGACGTTCGAGATCGCCATGAACAACACACCGACCGGGAGACAGACGGCGACGACGGCCACAGCACCAGGAAGTCGGGTCTCGATGTTCGCACCGAGGACGACAGCCAGTCCGAGCACCGCCGAAAGCTGGACCACGATACGGAGCACCTCGGAGGCGGCCTTCCCCGCGAAGACGGCCGTCCAGCTCATCGGCGCGACGGTCGTCTTCTCGAACATCCCCGTCTGCAGGTCACCGACGAGGCCGATCCCGGAGTTGAACGACGAGCCGATCGTCGCCTGCATGAGCACGGCAGGTACCAGATAGGTGACGTAGTCGACGTCGCCGTAGCCCGCCTCTGCG
>ENA-ORCS01000620-ORCS01000620.1-marine-metagenome-genome-assembly--contig:-NODE-620-length-21602-cov-3.734541_pt1 | contig 21602 bp, 24 predicted proteins | sample MGYA00237781_ERZ508513 | MGnify/ENA primary metagenome ERZ508513 (study PRJEB26184, sample SAMN06268793) | marine metagenome | isolation source: Eden Landing Ponds, San Francisco, CA, USA | place...
TCTTCGTGATGCTGCGCTCTCCGCGCTCAATCGAATTGAAGTTCCAGATGTCTTCACGTACTTATGTCCATGAGTATGAGCCGCTGTGGTTCTGGGGCTTCGGAACTACCGACTGAATCAGTTCGTCCTCCAATGATTCGGGGATTTCAGGGTTTTGAAGGCTTTCAAGCCAACTCAGTGCGTCCTTTTTTCGGACGCTTCCGCTATCCGTGGTCTCAAGATCGTCTAAATTCGTCATAAATAGGTTCTCACCCAAAAATAGGAGAAGGGGGATTGGCTATCCCTCCTGCTCCTCCTCGTCGTCGTTTTTCGGCGGCATCCAGTTGTTGTCGATGTACCGCTTCATGATTTCAACGTAGTCCTCTACCACTTCTCTCGGCCCATAATCTTCTGCGAGCCTCTTACAGAGTAGTTCCTCTCCGCCGAGGTTGTGCATGTGGATAACTATTCCATCCTCCCCTTCGTAGAACGGTGTGGCGTAGAAGGAGAGCGGAAGGCCTTCTGTCTCTGTGTAACTCCAGTAGAGTGTTCCTGCCTGGACGTCGTAGTGAAGCTTCCAGCCCCAGTACTCCGTGCCTCCGTACCGTTTCTGTATCCGCTTCGAGGCGGTGGCGCGACGGAGGTGCTTCTTCGCTTCCTCCTCGGCCTTCATCCCATCCCACTCTTTTCCGCAGGAACACTTGACGTGGTCTCCTGTCGTATGCTCTGGCCTGTGAGATTCCGACTCTATCTCTTCCTCAATTTCTCCGTCGTCTCCGATTTCAAACGTCTTGATGACTTCCGTGGGTAGATGGCCTGTCAGTTCGTGGTCCTCTGCCAGAAGAATCACCCTTCAAGGCCTTCTTCGGCGGCCATGGCTGCGGGATTTGTCTCTTGGCCTGTCCAGGCCTCCGGCTTTATCGGCTCTTCTTCTACTTCAGTTAGTTCTACCCACCACCGTTCCCAGGTGTTGACTTCGCCGTGTTGTCGGCTATACGTGGTTTTCCAGAAACTGTAGATTTTCCCGACTTCCCGGCTTTCTCCACGGTAGACCGTCGAACCTGAGTCTAACGATACCGGGATACGGTCGTCAAGAGTTTCTAAGGCCTCTTCAAGAGTTGAGCCCTCGATTGTTTCCCGGTCGTACATCCGGCCTTCATCGTGGATTTTCGCTGGACAAGAAGCTGCTATCTTCTTGATCCTGAGTTTGAAGTACGACATTCAGGCCGTCACCTCCTGTATTTTGCTGACTGCTCTCTCTTTTGCATCTTCTGGGTGTTCTGCTTGGCTTAGGCCTTTAGCTACGGTCTCTGTCTCGCCATTTTCGGAGGTATAGGTGACTTTGTGGCTATTACAGAAGCCGGGGACGTGGTCGTATGTCTTGTATGGGCAGATAGTGACTTTCTCGCCGGTCTCGGGGTTACGGTACTCTGCGATGAGTTTGAAATTCCCGTTGAAATACTCCTCAATGGTCTCCCACTCGCCCGGGATCTCCTGTTCATCTTCCACTGGAGGCCACCTCGCCGGTAGGAAACTCTGAGCCTTCATGGATTTCGAGGGCTTCCCTTACCTGTCGCTCTTGATCGTCCCACTCGTAGGGGTGTATCTCTTTGTAGAGCCGGCAGATTGTTCTCTGAAGACTCTTTGAGGCGTTCATTTTGAGGTGTTCGGCAAAGCTGGAAGGTTCTGCTTCCACGTCTTCGTTCAGTAGGTGTTCTCTGAGGACATCCTCGTTCATGAAGTAGACAAAGACCGTGTGCTCGGCTATCTCCCTCGCGTTGTCCTCCTCAAATTTGAGGTCGTACCACTCTGCGATTTCGTCTATTTCTACAGGGAGGCCAAGGGCTTCTCCGGGTAGCATGTAGTGGTCTTTCTCAGCGATTTCTTTGTAGTCCTCAGCTTTTTCTGAGGCTATGTCTTCGATTTCCTCGTAGATTTTTTCGCGTAGCTGTTGTAGGTCTGTGCTGTCGTGGTCTGTGATGTTCACCACCTACCTGTTAATTAACCATCAACTCTTTTAAATGTACAACTATAGTTGTACTTACATAAGAGGGGTATCCAACAGCCCCGAAAAACAGCCCATCAAACAGTCCAAAACACAAACACCAGCCCAGAAAACCAGGCCAGAATCAGGTCATATAGAAACCCGCAGCCCCGAACAACAGCACCGAAACAGGCCTCAAACAACTAACGACTATACTATACGGCCAATACACGGGAAAAGCGAGCGAGAGCGGACAGAGGCGACGGGAACGGAGAGACCTCCCGACAAAAAACGGACAGACCTGTATCAAGGCCTTCACACAGACACTCCACACCACGGAAGGCCTACATGACCTACCCCATCCTCGGAGAACATCAACCACAACTAACGCACCCACCCGCCGATTTCTCCGCTTTTCTTCACCACAGAACCGCTTTTCAGATGTCCAGTTCTTCGCGTAGCTTCCGTTAAATTGTAGTAGGAGCCGTCAAACTCCTACATAGGAGAAGAGGCCTCGGCACTCATAGGGTTCGTCATCGCCGGGTCGTGACGCCGGCTCGGCGCGTGCCTTCGTCATCGGCCACACCTCCGTAGTGGGGCAACGAGCAAAAACAGTTGTTCTTCCTCGAAAATCGGCCGTTGTTCCAGTCCTACTGTGAGAGCGAGCCGGCCCGCATCTCCTGACGCAGTTCCTCGAGGGATGGCTCCTCCTTTTCGAAGCGATCAAGCAGCGCGTAGACCTCCTCCCGCGACACTTTCACACCGCCTTCGAAGACGTCCTCGGGTCGGGCTTGCAGTTCCCGGATCGTTCCGGCGGCGAGCAGGAACGGAATTGCCCAGGCGGCGAGCGTGTTTCCCCGGGTCTCGGGCATCGCCTCGAGCCAGGTCTGAGCGCCGTCGAGGTATCCTTCGGCGCGGTCAGCGATACGGGAGACGACTGGAGCGAAGTCGTCTGTTTTCGCCGGATCGTCGATGTCTGCGGCGGAGAGTCCTTCGGCGGCCAGCAACCCGTCCGGCAGGTAGACGTTGTCCTCCTCGCGGTAGTCGGCGTCGACGTCCTTGGCGACGTTGACCAGCTGCAACAGCCGGGCGAAGGCGGTGGCGTTGTCCTCGAACGCCTCCCGACGATCGGGATCGACGTCCTCGACGAGAAGCTGGGTGACGAACAAGCCGATAGTGCCGGCGACGTACCAGCAGTATTCTTCCAGTTCCGTGAGTGACTGAATCCGGATCCCGCCCTCCTCGGCGTAACGGTCGACGAACTCCGCCATTCCGTCGGTGAGTTCCCGAACGGACGGCCGAATGACTTCACGCGAGGGGGCAGGCAGATCCCGGAACGTCGCGACGACCCGGGGTGCTTCGGCGACGACCGTCCAGTCGTCCCCCGGACTGACGGGAACGTGGGGTTGGACCGCTGCTCGAAAGTCTTCGATCGTCATCGCGTCGTCCGGATCGAGTGCCCGGCTGTACGATCGAAGCAGGTCGTATTGATCGGCGGGCGGGATGTGAGTGGCATCCTCGACGGTGTCCGCGATCCGACAGAGGAGGTATCCGACACAGATCTCGCCGGCCATCGGTTCCTCCAGTTCCGCGATGGTCAACGCGAACGTCCGTGAAACGTTCTGGACGGTCCCGTAACACCAGCTCATGTCGCTCGGCTGCGACTCGACCTGTTCGTTTGACATTCCGAATACGTAGCCGAAGAGTTCCACAAGTAAAAACCCCACCCGAAACGTCGCGGCCATCGCCGGTGACCCACGGCTAGTCCTAATCTGTCCGGGGGTTCACTTCCGGACCGGATATTCACAACCGAGCGGGTCGAAGACGGGCCATGCTCGAACTCGATGGCAGCGAGGGAGGAGGCCAACTGTTCCGGTCGGCGCTGACGGTGTCGGCGCTTACGGGGATGGATTTCGAGATGGACGGGATCCGTGGTTCGCGATCCGAGTCGGGACTTCGTCCCCAGCACGCGACCGCTCTCGAAACCGTGGCGGAGATCTGTCCACGGGAGCGAGATCGGTGCCTCGACAGTCACGTTCGAACCAGCGGAACCGACGGGCGGTTGCTACGAAGCAGCGATCGGGACGGCGGGCAGCGTGACGCTGTTGTTCGACGCTGTTCTCCCCCTCGCAGGGATGCTTGACCGGCCACTGACGCTCACGGCGGGCGGGGGGACCAGCGTGGCGTGGTCGCCGACGATGCCCTGGTATCGCCGGGTCAAACTCCCGCTGCTTCGCCGGACTGGACTCCACGCAGCGATCGACGTCGAGCGGCCGGGCTTCTATCCGGCCGGTGGCGGCCAGGCGACGCTGTCGCTGGCCCCCTCGACGCCTTCAGTACTCCAGTTCCATGACCGTGGAGAGTGCGAGGGCGCCCGGATCCACTCGACGGCGACGGACGATCTCGCAGACAGCGATGTGGCCGAACGCCAGGCGAAACAGGTACGCGAGCGTTTGGCAGCATCCGACATCGACGTCGAGGTGACCGAACGGACCACGCGCTACGTCGCCGCTGACTCGACGGGCACAGTAACGCTCGTCAGCTTCGCGTACGGGAACGGCGTGATCGGTGCTGACGCACTCGGCGAACCGGGGAAGCCGGCCGAGGAGGTCGTCGACGCGGTGCTCTCCGATCACGAGTCCGGCGCGGCGGTCGACGAACACCTGGCCGACCAGCTGATCCCCTGGCTGGCCATCGCCGGAGGCGAAGTACGAATCCCCTCAGTCACGGACCACGTCGAAACACACGTCGATCTCTTCAACGAGTTCGGATGCGACGTTCGGATCGAACGGATCGATGACGAACCAGTCCTCGCCAGCGAGACCTGAGATCGCTACGATCGATCAGCTGTCGTCTCGGCTCGGCTGGATCAGGCGTTCGTCCTGTAGAGGTCCCCGTCCTCGTCGTAGCGCGCTTCGAAGATCCGGTCGAACTGGTTGCGACTCAGTTCGATCTCGAGGGCGCCGAGGTTCTCCTCGAGTTGCTCGACGGTGCGGGCGCCGACGATGGGAACCGTCACGAAATCCGGCTGGTCGATCAGCCACCGTAGGGCCACCTGGGCGGGCGTGGCGTCGAGTTCGTCGGCCACCTCCCGGACCGCATCGAGGACGTGCCAGCCACGCTCGGAGACGTACCATTCAGTGAACATTTCGTCGAGTTGAGCGCGCGTGTCCTCGGGCGCGTCGAGTTCGTAGGTACCATCGCCGACGCGCTCGTACTTGCCGGTGAGAAAGCCGCCGGCCAGCGGAGAGTAGGGGACGACTGCCAGATCCTGGTCGGCACAGACATCGAGATACCCCGCGACGTCCTCGTAGTACGCGGCGTGGAAAAGGGGTTGAGTGACGGTAAAGGCCTCGTAGTTGTTGACGTCTGCCTTCCAGAGACCCTTGGTGAGTTTCCAGGCGTCGGCCGTCGAGAGCCCGACGTGATGGATTTTCCCATCACTTACGAGATCGTCGACGGTCCGGAGAGTCCTCTCGATAGGCGTCCCGTCGTCGAAGCGATGCAGGTAGAGGATGTCGAGATAGTCAGTGTCCAGTCGGTCCAGGGATCCTTCAACTTCGGCGCGGACGTTCTTTCGCGAGAGATTCTCCTGAAAGCGTGATTCCTGTGACCAGAAACACTTCGAGGCGATCACGTAGTCCTCACGATCGCGGTCGGCCAGCCACTCGCCGATCCAGCGTTCGCTGTCGCCACGGCCATATCCGTTGGCCGTGTCGATGAAATTCCCGCCGGCCTCGGCGTAAGCGTCTAACAGTTCATGGGCCTCCTCGCGCCCCGTCTCGACGACGCCGCTGTCCTCGTGTTCCTTTCCGAACCGCCACGTTCCCAGCGCGATCGGCGATACCTCCAGTCCCGTCTTTCCGAGTCGTCGATAGTACATCCTGCCGAAACTGGGGACGGTAGTGACAAAAAGCTGAGGACGAAACAGGTCGTGCCACGGTGTTATCCCCGTGGCGTAACCAAATGGCCACGAAAGTGTTTTGTCCGAGCGAGGACGAGCACCAGTTTCCGGAGAGACGCTACCAATGACGGTCACTGATGCGGAGATACGCGAGGGATGTGCCGCGATCGAAGCGACTTTCGAGGACCGGACGGCGCTATCTTCGATCGTCGACGCGATCACCCCGGCGTCCCGTTACTACTTTCTGGGCTGTGGGTCTTCTTACTGGGTAGGTTCGATCGCGGCCCGTCTGTTCCGGGCGCAGGGAACCGACGCGAGTGCGGTCCCGGCCTCGGAGTTCTACTTCGACGAGTACGTGGTCGACGAAAAGACGATCGTGGTCGCCTATTCCCAGTCGGGCGAGACGACTGAGACTGTGCGGGCGTTCGAGAAGGCGTCCGAGGCCGGCGCGCGGACGGTCGCGATCACCAACACGGCGGGTTCGACGCTTGCGGGTACTGCCGATGACGCCTATACCACGCCGGCTGGCACCGAGGAGTCCGTGTTGGCGACGAAGTCAGTCGACACTGCCGTGGCTGCCACCTACGTCCTGAGCCGGCTCCTTGACGGGCACACCGTCGAGCAATCCTGGACAGCAGCTACCTGTCGGAGAGTCCTGGATACGTCTTTTGCCGGCGCGGTTGAGGCGTTCGGCGGCGCCAAACACACCTACACGCTGGGTACCGGGATCGACTACGCGCTCGCCGGCGAGGCCGCCAGGAAGTTCGGTGAGGGCCCGCTGTTGCACTCGACGCCGATGCCGGCCATGGAGATCAGCCACGGCCCGCTGGCTAACGTCGACGGCGATCCCGTGTTGCTCGTCGTCAGCGATCCGGCCATTGTCGAACACTACGAGCCGCTGATCGCCGAGCTGCGGGATGCCGGCGCGCGGCTCGTCGCGATCAAACCCGACGGCGTCCCGCTTCCGGCCGACGCGTCCGTCGATGTCCCGGACGGCGACCCGCAGTTCCTATACACGCTGAAGGCGATCCAGTGGTTGACGTTTGCACTCGCGACCGACCGCGGTATCGACCCCGAGGAGCCGCCGTCGCTGTCCAAACACGTCGAGCGCCAGAGGCTGTGAAAAGTCAGGGGATCGGTCGAGTGTCCCTCGGCGCCGGGCGGTCACTCGTCGATCCGTTCGCGGGTCGCCGCCACGAGCAGCGGGAACGTAATCGTGGCGTCGGCATAGACAGAGGCGTTTCGGGCGGCCTTCTCGAGTTTGCCCCACGAGCGGGCCTCGTCGAGCGTCGCGCCCGAGAGGCCGCCGGTCTGTTTGGGGTCCATGGTCAGCTGGACGGCGTAGTCGTAGGCGTCGGGCGAGACCAGCATCGTCTGGAGGACGAAGTTCTTCGGGACGCCGCCGCCGACAACCAGTGCCCCGGCCTGGTCGGCTTCGTAGGCGATATCGGTAATCCCGGTCATGTCCGCCAGCGCATCGAGGGTGAAATCGCTTGTCTGGCCGTACATCCAGGCCTGCAAGCCCAGCACGGAGTCCTGGACGGCGGGACAGTAGATCGGCACGTCGTGTTCGTATGCCGCGGCGGCGATTCCCGGTCCCTCTGGGACATCCTCGCGTCCGTTCACGTCTGCGTTGGCCCGGCCAAGTTCCTCGGTCAGTCGCTGGATCGAGACGGCCCCCTCGTCCTCCAGTACCGGGAACACCTCGCCGCGGAGATGCTCCTCGAAGGTGGTGAAGTACTCCTGGGGGAGGTAGACGTTGTAAATCCGGTCGACGCCTTCGTCGCGTAACTGTTCGTCGTGTTCACGGGGCGTCCGGCCGTCAGCGACGGCCTCACCGTGGTGATGCTTGCCGCCGATAGCCTCGATCGTGTCGTGGGTGAGGTTCGCGCCGGTGGTCACCAGTGCGTCGACATGGCCGTCCCGAATGAGGTCGGCGACGATACGGCGCATGCCAGCGGGCACCATCGCACCGGCCAGCCCGAGGAAGTTGGTGACGTCGTCGCCGAGCATTTCGCTGTAGATGTCGATCGCCTCGTTGAGTGCTGTCGCGCCGAAGCCCGCGTTTCCGTATTCGTCGGCGAGTTCGCCGACAGTCATTCCCGCTCGCATCTCGGCGTGGCCGATCGGATCGTGATCGAAGGTTTCGCGGCCCTCGTCTGCATGCTCGTCAGTCATGTCTTTCACTCGCGCAGCCAGCCGCTAAAACAACGCGATCGAGAGTTCCCTGCTGTGCCTGTTGCCGGCGTGAACTGGTGTGTTCTCTTCTCGACGCCGGATTCGCCGTCCGAGCCCGAACGATCCCGACAGTCTTAGGCCAACCCCGGGAGCACACTCGCCCATGACGACCGCCGAGAGCGTCCAATCACTGATCGATCAGCTCGAAGCAGAGGCCAAAGCGGATCGTCCGGACGAGGGGACACCGGAAATCGGGATCATCATGGGTTCGGATTCTGATCTCGACGTGATGGCCGGGACCGAGGCCGGCAGACCCGGTGCCTACGACGCCTTGACCGGGAAACTCGGATTCGCGGAGCAAACGGACTACGAAAACCCACCAGAATCACGATTCACCTTCGAGACGTACGTCGTCTCGGCCCACCGGACGCCCGAACTCATGTACGCCTACGCCGAGACCGCCGAGGACCGGGGGCTCGACGTTATCATCGCGGGCGCGGGCGGCAAGAGCGCCGACCTGCCGAATATGACTGCCTCGATTGCCTACCCGCTGCCGGTAATCGGCGTTCCCGTCCAGGAGAAGTCCGTCCCGTCGGTGATCGGCATGCCACAGGGCGCGCCGATCGTCGCCGTGGACGCGGGTAAATCATTCAATGCTGCACTCTCCGCAGTCCAGATCCTCGCCCGCCAGCACCCCGAGCTTCGGGACAGGCTTCTCGCGTATCACGAGGGGCTCCAGCAAGGAGTCGGCGAGGTTTCTCGGAACCTCCACGAACGCGGCACGCCGGGGTTCAGAGACGAGTGACGGACGTCCCGACGGACGGGAAGATGACCGCTCGGGCCGGTGGGGTAGCAGTTCGGACCGGACCGACTTGATCTCCCGAAAACGGCAATATCGCCCGCTACCTCGCGCGTTTCCGGTCGAAACACTGAACCCTTATGTGGGACCGCCACTAATCAGCCCAAAGAGTCCGAATGAGCAATCCTTGGATCGCGATCGGGGCGCTGGCGGTCGTCGCACTGGTCATCCCGCTGGCGATGATCGCAGTCTCGGCCCTGCTCCGTCCCAGCGTACCCGAACAGAGCAAACGAGCCACCTACGAGTCCGGCGAGGTGCCCACGGGCGACACGCGCATCCGGTTTAACATTCAGTACTACATGGTCGCACTGTTGTTCGTCGTCTTCGACATCGAGACCGTCCTCATCTTCCCCTGGACGGTCATCTACAACGATGCTGTCGAGAACGTGGGCCTCTCGCAGGCGCTAGTGCCGATGGTGGCGTTCATCGGCATTCTCGCCGTCGGCCTCGGTTGGGCCTGGCGTAACGGCGCAGTCAAGTGGATCCGCAGTCCGCGCGCACAGCGACAGCTGAGCGAGTGATACATGAGCAGCGAGAACACACCGCCGGCCGACAGCACCGGGACGAAATCGACTCGCGAGGCCCGCATGGGCGAGGGCGTCGACGACCGCTTCAACTCCCGGCTGCGGGAAGCCTTCGGTTCGTCGCCGTTCATCCTCACGAAGTTCGACCAGTTTATGAACTGGGTCCGCGGGTCCTCGATGTTCATGCTGCAGTTCGGGATCGCCTGCTGTTCGATCGAGATGATGCACACCTACGCGGTCAAACACGACCTCGATCGTTTCCACGCGGGCGTCCCCCGTGCCTCCCCACGACAAGCCGACGTAATGATCATCCCCGGGACCATCGTCTCGAAGTTCGCCCCGCGGATGAAGCGCGTCTATGACCAGGTGCCCGAACCCAAGTTCGTCATCGGCATGGGTTCCTGTACCATCTCCGGCGGCCCCTTCCAGGAAGGCTACAACGTCCTCAAGGGTGCAGAAGAGGTCATTCCCGTCGACATTCACGTCCCGGGCTGTCCGCCCCGTCCCGAGGCACTGGTCTACGGGGTCGCCAAACTTCAGGAGCGTATCGCCAACGGCGAATCCTCGCCCGTGGTCGTCAAGCCATACGAACTCGAGGAGTTCGGCGACCTCGATGACGACGAACTCGTCGAGCATCTCGCCGATCAGATCGACGCCGAGGACCTCGTCATGCGGTACAACTGGGTTGATTCGCCATGAGTTTGCAGGATCGCACTCCGGCAGAACCCGACGTGGGCGTCACCGAGGAGGGACTGGATTACGACGAGCTGGCGGCGCTGCTGGACGGACGCGTCCTCGACCGGGAGGAGCACGTTAACGCCGAGGGGTTCGTGATCCGGCCGGACGAAGTCCAAGCAGTCCTCTCGACGCTGAAAGACGAGGCCGGGTTCGATCACTGTTCGGCGGTCACGGCCCAGGAATACGACGACCGTTTCGAGTCGATCTACCACCTCAAGAAGTTCGAGGACCCGACCCAGGAACTCAGCGTTATCGTCCCGACCAGCAAGGACAACCCGGTCAGCGAGTCGGCTGCTCCGGTCTACGACACCGCGGACTGGCACGAGCGGGAGGCCTACGACCTCGTCGGGATCAACTACGAGGGCCATCCGGACCTACGGCGGATTCTCCTGCCCGAAACCTGGCAGGGACATCCCCTCTCCGAACGCTACAACCAGACTCAGCCACAGATCGTCCCGCTGCGGGAACACGCCAACCCGCTTGAGGAGGACCACCGCGGGGACGGCGAGGACGCGGACACGATGTTCGTCAACATCGGTCCACACCACCCCGCTACCCACGGCGTTCTGCACGTCAAGACGGTCCTAGACGGCGAACAGATCGTCGATCTGGATCCCGACATCGGCTATCTCCACCGTTGTGAGGAACAGATGTGCGAGCAGGGGACCTACCGCCATCAGATCATGCCCTATCCCGACCGGTGGGACTACACTCCCGGCGGGTTGCTCAACGAGTGGGCCTACGCGCGGGCCGCCGAGGACCTAGCGGACATCGACGTGCCCGAGTACGCCCAGGTCATCCGGACGATGGGTGCCGAACTCACGCGGATCGCGGCCCACATGCTGGCCGTCGGGACCTTCGGGCTGGACCTCTATGGCGACTTCACGGTCATCTTCATGTACGCCATCCGCGACCGGGAGGTCGTCCAGAACCTGCTGGAGGACCTGACCGGCCAGCGGCTCATGTTCAACTATTTCCGTCTTGGCGGGGTCGCCTGGGATCTGCCCGAACCGCGCGAGGAGTACCTCGACAAAGTCCGTGAGTTCACCGCGGAGATCCCGGACCGCTTAGAGGAGTATCACAACCTCATCTCGGGCAACGAGATATTCCAGATGCGTACCGTGGACACCGGTATCTTGCCACCCGAAACGGCGAAATCCTACGGCGCGACAGGGCCGGTCGCCCGCGGATCGGGGATCGATTACGATCTTCGGCGAGACGATCCCTACGGCTACTACGACGAACTCGACTGGGACGTCATCACCGAGGACGGCTGTGACAACTACGCCCGCCTGCTCGTCCGCCTCAAGGAAGTCGAACAGTCTGCGAGGATTATCGAACAGTGTGCCGACCTGCTGGAAGACTGGCCCGAAGACGACCGGACGATCCAGTCGAACGTCCCCCGGACGCTCCGACCCGATCCGGACAAGGAGATCTATCGGGCCGTCGAGGGTGCGAAGGGTGAACTCGGCATCTACATGCGTAGTGACGGGACGGATAAACCCGCGCGCTTCAAGATCCGTAGTCCCTGCTTTTCGAACCTCCAGACGCTGCCGGTGATGTCCGAAGGCGAGTACATCCCCGACATGGTCGCCTCCCTGGGTAGCCTCGACATCGTGCTCGGGGAGGTGGACCGATGATCCCCTTGCAGGCCGTGACGCTGACGGACCGATTCCTGGAGTTGCTTGGCCTGGACCCAGAAGCGGCTGGCCCATTGCTCGTCTTCGGCGTGTCCATCCTCGCGGCGGGACTGGTCGGCACGTTCGTCCTGTTGAACACGGCGGTCGCCGGCCCGTACGCCAAACGGAAGATCACTGCCGCGTTTACCGACCGCATCTCGGTCAATCGGATCGGCCCCGCGGGGATCGGCACGATTGTCGTCGATGCGATGCGGTTGCTCTCCAAGGAGTTGATCATCCCCGAGGGTGCCGACCGGCCGGCCTACGACCTTGCGCCCCTGATTCTGGCCGGTTCGGCGTTGCTCGGTTTCGCCGTCATCCCGATGGGATCGAGTATTCAGGTGGCCGACCCCGAGATCGGGCTGGCGTACGTCTTTGCCGTGGCGTCGATCGCCTCCCTGGGCCTGCTGATGGCCGGCTACTCCTCGAACAACAAGTACTCCTTTCTCGGCGGATTGCGCGCCGTCGCCCAGAACATCGCCTACGAGATTCCGCTCGTACTCACCGGCGTGTCGGTCGTCATCTTCGCCGGGACCCTCCGGCTCAGCGAGATTGTCGCCGCCCAGCAGGGGACGCTGTTCGCCATCGGGCCGGTCGCGGTCCCCAACTGGTTCGCGTTCGTCAACCCCTTTGCGTTCGCGCTGTTCATGATTGCAAACCTCGCAGAAGTGGGCCGCAACCCCTTCGACATCCCCGAGGCACCGACGGAACTCGTCGCGGGATATCAGACCGAGTACTCCAGTGTCTACTTCGTGCTGTTCTATCTCGGGGAGTTTATCCACATCTTCCTCGGCGGGGCGATCATCACGACGCTGTTCCTGGGTGGGCCTGCCGGTCCTGTCCTCCCGGGAATCGTCTGGTTCACGATCAAGATCTGGTCGGTGTTCCTGTTCACCCAGTGGGCCCGCTCGGCGGTCCCCCGGTTCCGTATCGACCAGTTGATCGACCTCGGCTGGAAGGTCCTGCTCGTGCTCGCGCTCGCGAATCTGCTGTTGACGGCCGTCATCGTCGGGGTGATCGCCTGATGTGCGCTCGCCTGAGCCCCGTTCGGACGGCCGCCGCTACTATCGGAGGTAACCACGCATGATCGGTATCCTCAAAGGACTTGCGACGACGATGAAACACGCCCTGGATGGGAAGACCTTCACCGTGAAGTATCCCGAGGAAGCGCCGGAGGTCAGCCCCCGTTTCCGTGGCGTCCACAAGTACAGCCAGGAGCGGTGTATCTGGTGTCGGCAGTGCGAGAACGTCTGTCCGAACGATACTATCCAGATCGTCATGGACGACCAGCGCAACGGCGAGCAGTACAACCTCCACGTCGGCCAGTGTATCTACTGCCGGCTCTGTGAGGAGGTCTGCCCGACCGACGCCATCGTGTTGACCCAGAACTTCGAGTTCACCGGCGACACCAAAGACGATCTGGCCTACAACAAGGAACAACTCAAGAACGTCCCCTGGTACAAGGATATCGATCCGCTGGAATCGCGGGAACCGGATCGCGGAAGCTGGGTCGGAGAAGGCGAAGGCGAAGTGGATTACCAGTAGAAAGCGTACGCGGCCGAAGGCCGCGTTTCACTCGACGGAGCGAAGCGGAGTCGAGCGTTTTTTCGCCCACGTTTTTCAAGGAGCGGTCGCGAGCAATGCGAGACGCGACCGACGGGAGCGTCTCGGAAACGCGAACGGCGAAGCCGTGAGCGTGGCGGGCGACCCGACGCAGAAAAAGGTGGAGGGTGTCGACCCGCTGGAATCCCGTGAACCGGACCGCGGTAGCTGGGTCGGCGAGGGCGAAGTGGATTACTACATGTTGCGCCCCATGTAGGTGGCCTCCAGAGGTTCACTCGGTCGTGGGCTGTGGAACGTGAGCGGCATGTTAGACGGCCAGGAGGACGAGGAACGCGACCAGCATCGACAGCGTCAGCACGAACTGCATCACGCTCGAACCGAGCGTCCCGACCAGGGCGTACCCGGCGGCCTTCAGACTCTCACTTCTGGCCCGTCCCCGGTAGAGTTCGAGAGCGAACACCGTGGTGGCGATGCCGAGGACGATCCCCACCGGGCCGAGGACGAAGAACAGCAGAAATCCGACGACGGCCCCGAGCAGGCTGTTCAGCGTCGAAGCACCGCCGGCCTTCGCGGCGATCGCCCCTGCCAGGTAGTCGACGGCCACGACGAGCAACCCGACGGCGAGAAAACCCACGAAGACGAGCGGGCCGGGGGTCACGTAGCCTGTGCTCCACCAGTAGACGACGACGCCACCGATCGAAAGCAGTCCCGCGGGAACCATCGGCACGAAACTGCCCACGACGCCGCCGACCAGCAACGCCAGGGCGACGATGAGGAAGACGGTGATCTCCATGCTTCACAGTTGTCGTCGACAGATAAAGTGGGCTCCGACACGCCCCGATCGAGTCATACGGATTACTCTAAGTCATTTCCGCATCGACCGTCCTCTTTCGGGCGGTCGCAGCGGTAAACAGTTAGAGTAATCCGTATCAGTCCCCCCGACCGTTAGCAATGCCGGTCGTCGTACCGCACAGTCGCGTGAGAGCGTGTCCCCCGTAACCATGTCAGTCTTTTTCACAACGGGACACCAACTGTCGGGCATGTCCGACCAGCAATACGTCTACACGATCCACGAGACGGAGGCGACCAGGGAGGCGATGGGTGACCTGGACGCGATCGTCAACGAGTACGCGAGAGAGGGTTGGCAACTCGTGGAGACGATCGCCCGCGAGGGGACGACAGTCGGCCTCGTCTTCGAACGCGCGGTTTCCTGACGAGCGGGATCCTGGCCGAGCGACTCGCGTCACTCTTGTTGGAGGACCATCCGTCGGACTTCGACGGGATACGTGCGGGTGAGCGAGTGCTCGCCGACGCTGATCGTCACGGTCACGTTCGTCGGCGTAACTGTCTGTACCTGCTCGAACGTCACGTTCGGGGTCGAGAGCACCTCGCCGTCCCGGGACAACAGCGTCCGGGTTGCCACGCTAATCCGGGTCCCGTTGTCCGCCGAGGAGACGCCGGTCGACAGACTGTGGTTGCCGGCGAGTCGCGACGTGACCTGCTCCCGGACGGCGTCCGCCCCGGCGTGGGGCGCCTGCACTGCGAGCCACTCCTCGACGGGAACGAGCTCGTAGACCGGCTCGCGTTCGGGCGGGGCCGTGCCGTTCTCCACCTCCTCGTGGTTGGTATGGTGGTAGGCAGCCACGTACCGGATTGTGTCGTTGTCGGGGTAGTACGTGATCTCGCTCCGATCGAGCGTGCCGTTCGTCGAGATCGCCTCGGCCAGGCCGGGACCGGACCGGGAATCGTCCAGATCGGTCCCGCTTTCGCGTGGGCCGTCCTCGGCGTCACCCGCGCTCGCGTCGTCCGGTGCTTGCCGTTCGGTAGCGTCGGCCGCCGTCGGTGTACTCTCAGCGGTACCTCCGATCGGGGCGAGACAACCCCCGGAGACGACGACTACGAGGAGGGCGAAAGGAAGGACGTGTTCACGGTCGAACGCCATGTGTCCACTGAGGTCGATACGGAGAAAAATGTCCTGAAGAAACAAACCGTTCTTTGACCATCCTGCGATGTGACGGTCACACAGACACCTCGCAGAGTGATGTGGTACATTTACCAGGACCGCAGGACAAAGCCGAAACGGAATCGATGACAGGTCCCCCACAACAAGCGAGTCAGCCCTCCTCCCGAGATCGTGGGTCAGGTAGTCGACCGACCCCTCAACCACGGAGCGATCCCGAGACGCCGGCTCTTTCGGTCGATGGACTCTCGAAAACGTTCGGAAGCGGCTCGGACGCAGTTACCGCGGTCGAGGACGTTTCCTTCACGGTTGAGTCCGGGGACGTAGTCGGTCTGCTTGGTCCCAACGGTGCCGGGAAGACGACGACGATCAAGTCGATCCTGGGATTGGTTCGACCTGACACTGGTGATGTCCGGGTCCGCGGGATCGATGTATACGAGCATCCACGGCGCGCGTACGAGCACGTCGATGCGATGCTGGAGGGAGCACGCAACGACTACTGGCGGCTCACCGTCCGGGAGAACCTTCGGTACTTCGCGGCCATCCGCGGGCACGATCCCGATTCGCTGGCGGACCGTCACGCCGAACTGCTGGCTGCCCTGGAGATCGAGTCGAAAGCGGATACACAGGTCAGGGATCTCTCCCGGGGAATGAAACAGAAAGTTTCGCTGGCGAGTGTCCTCGCCAGTGACGTCTCGGTGGCGTTTCTCGACGAACCGACGCTGGGATTGGACATCGAGAGTTCCATGACGATTCGGCGAGAACTTCTCCGTCTCGCTGCGGAGCACGAACTGACGTTACTGGTTTCGAGTCACGATATGGACGTTATCGAGGCCGTCTGTGATCGTGTTATCATCATGAACGAGGGACGCGTCATCGTCGACGATACAGTCCCGAACTTGCTAGATGGCTTCGAAACCACGGGGTATCGAATCAGTGCTCGCAATATCGAGGACTCATTGATCGACGCGCTCCGCTCGGCGTTCGATGTCACGGATGTCGACCGAAGGGGTGACCGGATTACGTTCGAAATCGCGGCGGATTCGGCGCGGTTCTATCGGCTGATGAATCGATTGCAAGCAAATGGCGTGCAACTCGACGGTGTCGAAACGGTCCAGCCTAATCTCGATGACGTGTTTCTCGAGGTCACGAGCAACGGTGACAGAGAAAGTGCACAGACACACCCTGTTGATCGGGAGTCGAATATATGACAACTGCCGATCGTGACGGCGGAAAACTGACTCAGTCGTCCGCTGGTGGGTACTATCACCTGATGCGGGCCGTCGTCTATCGTGACTTGTTGGTCTGGCTTCGGTACCCGGTCAATGCTGCGCTGGGACTCGTGGTGGGCGTGTTCTTCTTCGCGTTGATGTTTTACGGCGGGCAGATGATCGCCGGACAGGCCCTGACTGATACGATCGAGGGCCTGATCGTGGGGTACTTCCTGTGGACGCTCTCCCAAGGGGCCTACATGGGCGCTATGAGCGCCGTCCAGTCGGAAGCCAGTTGGGGAACCCTTGAGCGTCACTACATCACTCCCTTTGGCTTTGGGCCGGTGATGGCGGCCAAGGCGATCGCCGTGGTGTTCCGAACGTTCCTCACGTCGTCGGTCGTCCTCGCGGTGATGATGTTGATGACCGGGACAGGCCTGGATTTGAACGTCCTGACGATCGTCGTGATCGCCGGCTGTGGGATCGCGTCCGTCCTGGGGATCGGCCTGGCGATGGGCGGACTGGGCGTGCTGTATAAGCGAATCGGTAACGTCACGACTCTCTTGCAGTTCGCGTTCATCGGACTGATCTCGGCCCCAGTGTTCGAAATACCCTGGGCCGCGTCGCTTCCTCTCGCACAGTCGAGTACGATGTTGCAGCGAGCGATGACCGATAACGTTCGTCTCTGGGAGTTTGAACCGGTCGCTCTGGTTATTTTGCTCGGCACGGCGGTTGTTTACTTGGCAGTTGGCTATCTCGGATTTATCCTGACGACCCGACGGGCCCGTAGTCTTGGGGTTCTCGGGGACTATTGAGCGGACGCATTCGGCGAGTTATCACGGAGATTCGACGGAGCATGGGCCAATACGCCTGATTGCGGCCGTAATTGCCGGAATCTTTACGGGATAAAGAAATCTTCAAAGGGCGGGCGGGCGCAAAGGGACCTAGCATGGGAGTACTCGAGACAGTCACGTTTGGGCTTTTTGCGCTGACGACCGTCGGGGCGAGCCTCGGTGTCGTCCTGGCCCGGGACGTCTGGCACTCGGCGCTGTTGCTCGGCGTGGCGCTGCTCAGCGTCGCCGTCCACTACGTCATGGCCCAGGCGCCGTTCGTCGCGGCGATGCAAGTCCTGGTGTACGTCGGCGGCGTCCTCATCCTGATAACCTTCGCCGTCATGTTGACGCGGGGGAGCGACGTCGACTCCGAACCCGACGGACAGGGGGTGAGACAGTGAGCCGTCCGCGGATCGTCCGCGATCTGAACCCGGTGGGCGCGGTCGCTGCGCTCGCGCTGTTCGGGGTTCTTGTGGCGGTGTTCGTCACCGCGACGTTCCCCGACGCGGCCGGGTTCGAGGCCGGCGTCAGCATCACGGCGGGGATCGGCTACGCGCTGTTCGACATGGCAGATCAGTCCCCGCTCGTGACCGAGGGGTTTCTCGTTTCGTTCGTCCTGATCGCGGTCGCGCTGGACGCCGCCCTCGACGGCGCGATCTTGCTGGCCCGTCGGGAAGACGGGTCGGTACTCGATCGCGTCCGCAAGGGGGGTGAAGAGTGATGGTCGGCGTTACCCACTATCTGGTGCTCTCGGCGGCCGTCTTCGCCATCGGCGTCTTCGGGATCCTGACCCGTCGGAACGCCCTTCTGTTTTTGATGTCCGTCGAACTGATGCTCAACGCAGCGAACATCAACCTCGTGGCGTTCTCGCTGCACTACGGCAACCTCTCCGGGCAGGTGTTCGCCCTCTTCGTGATGGCACTGGCGGCCGCCGAGGTGGCCATCGGCCTGGGGATCATCCTCGTGTTGGACCGGAACTTCGGTGGCATCGACGTGACTGTGCCGACGACGATGCGGAGGTAACATGACAGGAGCATTCGACTTCGCACCGGCGATCGCACTGCTCCCGCTCGCAGCGTTCGCGGTTGCGCTGTTCGGCGGGAATTACCTCCCGAAACGTGGCGCGCTGGCCGGCATCACCGCCCTGGCTGGCTCGCTTGTCCTCTCGCTGTGGGCGCTGGTGACCGTCGCGGGCGGCGAAACGTATCACGCCGACCTCTACACTTTCGTCGCCGGACAGGACACTCTCTCGTTGCACCTGGGTATCCTGATCGATCCGCTGTCGGCATTGATGCTCGTGATCGTCTCGCTGATCGCCCTGCTCGTGTTCGTCTTCTCGCTCGGGTACATGAACGACGAGGGCGAGACCGGCCTGCCGCGGTACTACGCCGAACTCGGTCTGTTCTCCTTTAGCATGCTCGCGTTCGTCTTCGCAGACAACCTCCTGATGGCGTTCATGTTCTTCGAGCTGGTCGGCCTCTGCTCGTATCTGCTGATCGGCTTTTGGTTCCGCGAGGAGGGCCCTTCATCGGCCGCGAAGAAGGCGTTTCTCGTGACCCGTTTCGGGGACTACTTCTTCCTCGTCGGGACCGTCGGCATCTTCGCCACCTTCGGTACCGGGATGTTCGCCGGGGCTGAGAGCTTCCCGCACATGGCCGAGCAGGCGCTGGCAGGCGAACACAGCGTGAGGACGTTCCTCGGTCTCGGTGAGCAGGCCTGGTTCACGGTGCTCGGACTGCTCGTACTGGGCGGCGTGATCGGCAAGTCCGCCCAGTTCCCGCTGCACACGTGGCTGCCGGACGCGATGGAAGGTCCGACCCCCGTCTCGGCACTCATCCACGCGGCAACGATGGTCGCCGCCGGGGTCTATCTGGTCGCGCGGATGTACGGTTTCTACCTGCTTTCGCCGACCGCACTGGGCGTGATCGCGCTGGTCGGTGGCTTCACCGCACTCTTTGCGGCGTCGATGGCGCTGGTCAAACAGGAACTCAAACAGGTGCTCGCGTACTCCACCATCAGCCAGTACGGCTACATGATGCTCGCGCTGGGTGGCGGCGGGTACGTCGCGGCGGTCTTCCACCTCACCACGCACGCGATCTTCAAGGCCCTGCTGTTCCTGGGGGCCGGCGCGGTCATCATCGCCATGCATCACAACGAGAACATGTGGGACATGGGCGGGCTGAAGGAGAAGATGCCAGTGACCTACTACGCGTTCCTCTCGGGGTCGCTGGCGCTTGCGGGCATCTTCCCCTTCGCCGGCTTCTGGTCTAAGGACGAGGTACTCTACGAGACGCTGATCCACGGCCTGGGCGGGTCGCCGCTCCTGCTCGCGGGCTACGCGATGGGCCTGCTCGCCGTTGCCTTCACCGGCTTCTACACCTTCCGGATGGTCTTCCTGACCTTCCATGGCGACGCCCGCACCGAGCAGGCCGAGGACCCCCACGGCGTGCGCTGGAACGTCAAGCTCCCGCTGGCCGTCCTTGGGATCCTGGCGGCCGTCGCGGGCGTCATCAACCTCGCACCGGTCGAAAAGGTCACTGGCATCCACCTGACGTTCCTGCACGACTGGCTGGACATGGCTCCCGATTCGTTCGGAACGGCTGTCCACCACTACGGAGACATCTCCCCCTACTCCGCAGCCTACCTCGGGGGCGAGACCGGGACCGTCCTCCTCGGCGCCGCGGTCTCACTGGGACTCGCCTTGCTCGGCGCCGGCCTCGCCTACCGGCTGTACGCCGTGCCCGACCCCGAGGAGCACACTGACAGACTCGGTTCGCTGAAGACGCTGCTCATGAACAACTACTACCAGGACGAGTATCAGGTCTGGCTCGCACGCGACGTGACCCTGCCGCTCTCGCGGAAGGCAGACACGTTCGATCAGAGCGTCATCGACGGTGTCGTCAACGCAACCAGTAGCGTGAGTCTTTTCGCCGGGGAACGGGTCCGCCGGATCCAGACGGGGCTGGTGACCCACTACGCGACGCTGATCACCCTCTCGCTGGTCGCGTTGCTGGTCGTCTTCGGGTACCTCGGGGGGTGGTTCTGAATGCTACTGGAAGCACTCCTCGCGAGCGTTCTGCTGGGCGCCGGGATCGTCACGCTGGCGCCGAACCGCTACGCCGGCAAGCTGGCCGCCGCGATTAGCCTCGTGCCGCTGGCAGGCAGCTTCTACCTGTGGTCGGCCTTCGACGGCGTCGCCAACGCCCTACTCTCGGGTGGCGAGCCGGCTTTCGAGACCACGATGGGCTGGATCGAACTCGCGGGCTATCAGCTGCAGTGGCACGTCGGTCTTGACGGCGTGAGCTTGCCGCTGGTCATCCTGACGACGATCCTCACGACGGCAGCGATCGTCTCGGCCTGGACGCCCATCGACGACCGGGAGTCACAGTTCTACGCCCTCGTGCTCCTGCTGGAGGCGGGGTTGCTTGGCGTGTTCGCGGCACTGGACTTCTTCCTTTGGTTCGTCTTCTGGGAGGTCGTCCTGGTCCCGATGTACTTCCTGATCGCCATCTGGGGCGGTCCGCGCCGGAAGTACGCGGCGATCAAGTTCTTCGTCTACACGAACGTCGCCAGCCTGGCGATGTTCATCGGTTTCATCGCCCTGGTCTTTGGCCTGGGTGACAGCGTCACGACGCTTGGCCTGCCGGAGATCACGCAGGCGCTGCATGAGTCCGGCACACTCGGCGAGTTCGCCGGCCTCGGGCCGGGGGCGCTGAAAGGCGCGGCCTTCATCGCCATGTTCGCCGGCTTCGCGGTGAAGGTCCCGATGGTCCCCTTCCACACCTGGCTGCCGGACGCCCACGTCGAAGCACCGACGCCGGTGTCGGTGCTTTTGGCGGGCGTCCTTCTGAAGATGGGCACCTACGCACTCCTGCGGTTCAACTTCACAATGTTGCCCGATGTTGCGAAAGCCAACGCGGAGATAATTGCGATCTTCGCCGTCGTCAGCGTGATCTACGGCGCCCTGCTCGCGTTGGCCCAGCGTGATCTGAAGCGGATCGTCGCCTACTCTTCGATCTCGTCGATGGGATACGTGCTGCTGGGATTGATCGCCTACACCGTCCACGGGCTGGGCGGGGCGACCTTCCAGATGGTAAGCCACGGGTTCATCTCCGGGCTGATGTTCATGGTCGTCGGCGTCATCTACAACGAGACCCACACCCGGATGGTCGGTGACATCTCCGGCATCG
>ENA-ORCS01000621-ORCS01000621.1-marine-metagenome-genome-assembly--contig:-NODE-621-length-21600-cov-3.336524_pt1 | contig 21600 bp, 18 predicted proteins | sample MGYA00237781_ERZ508513 | MGnify/ENA primary metagenome ERZ508513 (study PRJEB26184, sample SAMN06268793) | marine metagenome | isolation source: Eden Landing Ponds, San Francisco, CA, USA | place...
CCCCCAGCAACGCGATCGGGTGCCAAAGCGCCTCGACGGGATCGCCGACCGCCGCAACGAACTCTCGGGCAACCTCTCGTTGAACGCCGAGGCGGGGTTCATCGAGCAGGTCAACGAGTGGATCGAGAAAGGGTATCTCCCGGACCGCTACACGACAACGGACGTCCGCCGGATCAGGCTGACGCGGAAACTCGACTGGCACAGCAAGCTCGACCGTGATCCGAAGTTTATCGAGACGCTGATCGCGGACGGACGGACGAAAGCGCGGTCGTTCCTGTCGGACTTCGCGGATCGCTGAGCCCCGAACCAGTGTCTTCGAGTGGTCGGTCGTTCAGGTCAGGCCCCAGAAGAAGGCGAGACCCAGCGTCGTCACAACCATGAGTAACAGTTGCAATGGCCCACCCACGCGCAGGTAATCCGTGAACTTGTACCCGCCGGGGCCATAGACCATGAGGTTCGTCTGGTAGCCGATCGGTGTCATGAACGCCGCCGAGGCCGCGAACATCACGGAAAGCAGGAAGGTAAACTCGTTGGCCCCGAGTCGGCCGGCGGTGTCGATCGCGATGGGGATCATCAACACTACGCTCGCGACGGGCGTGATGATGTTCGAGAGCAGGCCCGTCAGCAGATAGAAGAGCGCGAGCACGGCGATCAGCGGGAGGAACGCCGCACTCCCCTCGAGCAACGCCGCGAGGAACTCCGCACCGCCGGTCCGTTGCATCGCCATCCCGAGCGGAATCACGCCGGCCAGCAGGAAGATGATGTTCCAGCTGACCGCGTCGTAAGCGTCGTTGGGCTTCAGACACCCCGTGACGACCATCGCGACCACGCCGCCCAGCGCGGCGATGACGATCGGGAGCACGCCGAGCGCGGCCATCCCGATGACGGCGACCATGATGCCGACAGCGATCGGCGTCTTCGGACTGAGCGGTGTGGCGTCTTCGGGCGATTCGTCCGCCCGGGCGGTCGTCTCCTCGGCCGTCTCCGTGACGACGACGTCGCCGTGTTCGACGAGGAACTCGATCGCCTCGTCGGTCGTCTGGAGGAGCAACGTGTCCCCGGCCCCGATCTCCCAGTCGTCCAGTTGTTGCTGGGTCGTCTCGTCACCGCGACGGACGGCCAGCGCCGTCGTGTCGAAGTGCTCGTCGAGTCGCGTCTCACCGATGGTCTCCCCGACGAGTCGGGAATCCGGAAGGATAACGACCTCGACGAGCGTCCCGTCGCCCTCCTCAACCAGTGCGGATTCGGTCACATTGGCCCGCGGCAGGTGCCGGAGCTGAAAGCGGTCAGCCACGTCTCGGGCGTCTTCTCGATTCGCCCGTACCGTGAGGACGTCACCCGGCTGCAGGGCGCGATCGGAGCCGGCAGCGAGGTAGGACTCCTCGTCGCGTTCGAACTGGAGGAGGTCGAGATCGACTTCCGGACCGAGGTCGAGTTCCGCACTGGCGTCCTCCGGGCGCATTCCCACGAGTGAGGACCCCTCTTTGACGACCAGCCGCGTCAGGTGATTGTCCAGATCGAATTCTTCGGTGAAGTCCGCTGTCGGATCGATCCGTGCGGGGATGAGTCGGCGACCGACGGTGAGCAGATAGAGCGCGCCCACGAGGAAGACGATCACGCCGAGTTTCGTGAACTCGAACATGCCGATCGGCCCGCGGCCCGGAATCTGGCGGGCGAAGTCGCTGGCCAGGAGGTTCGTCGAGGTGCCGATGAGCGTCAACGTGCCCCCGAGCATGGCGGCGTAGGACAGCGGGAGGAGCAGTTTCGACGGTGAGATCTTGCTTTCCTCCGCGAGACCGGTGATCATCGGGATGAACACGGCCACGATCGGCGTGTTGTTGACGAACCCCGCTGCGGCACCGGTCGAGCCGATCGTCGCCCCCAGGAGTCGCTTCTCACTCCCGCGCGTCAGTTTGGCCAGGTACGCGCCGAGACGCTCTACGAGTCCCGTTCGCTGGATCCCCTCGCTCAGCATGTACATCGCGACGATCGTTATCGTCGCCGTGCTGGCGAACCCGGAGATCGCCTCCCGTGCCGTGAGTTGCGTCCACGGCTCCAGCACGACGAGTGCGACGAGAACCGACAGGGCGGTGATATCGCTCGGAATGAGTTCGGTAATGAAAAGCACCAGTGCAACGGCGATGAGCCCGAAAACCAGGAGCATTCCGGTCGAAATAGGTGGGAGTGCCATCGGTAGGATACGCTTTCGATTGACTCAGGCCGCCAATAAACCTCCTGCTGGTGCAGGGAAGGGGCCTTTCAGAGGGGTGAGGATGGCTCAATCGGTCGCTCCGGCGCGTCCTCGGCGAGAGACCGAAGCGAGTACACGAGCCCGCCACCGGCCAGGACGAGGCCACCGGCCACCACGAAGGCGGGGAGATAGCCGAACTCCGCGACCCAGCCACCCAGGACGCCGCCAATGGCACCCGCGACCGCGCCGAGGGCAGCGTGGATCCCGAGGACTTCACCGCGGATCCCTGGCGGTGCGAGGCGGGTCACGATCGCCGTCCCGACGACGGCCATGACGCCCCAGGTGGCCCCGACGATCGTCAACGCGACACCGACGAGTCCGAGTCGGAGTGCGAACGCGCCGACCGCGGCCGCGAGGGCAACGGCGGGTAGCCCGATCGCCCGGACGACGAGCGCGCCGGTTTGCAATCGCCGGAGATCGAAGCGTTCGGCGAGTCGGCCAGCGGGCTCGTAGAGCACGGCCGAGCCGAGGCTCGCGAGCAGGTACAGCGCAAAGACCATCCCGGAGTCGAACTCGACGTCCGTGAGCACGAGCGGGAGCGGTGCCCAGAACGCCGCCGATCCGGTCAGGAACAGCCCTGCGGCAAGGAGGTACGTCGCCAGCGCCGGGGTGAACCGCTGGCGCAGTCGTCCCGGCCGGAAGGTTCGGGTCGACCAGTAGAGGCGATTGGGCGCGAAGACGACTGTCGCGCCGCGGATACCACGCCGTGAGGTGGTGAGCAGCCGACCGACACGCTCGATCCGCCCCGTGTTCGTGACGTGGCGGTCCGGGTCCGGGAGCGTCCAGGCGGTGCCGACGGCGCTCAACAGTCCGGCAGCCGCGAGCGTCCAGAACAGCGTGCGGGTGCCCGTCTCAGCGTCGACGAACTGCCCGACGAAGGCGGGCCAGACCGTCCCGATCAGCAGGCCACCGGCCCAGCCGTAGCCCTGGAACTTGTTGAGCCGGCCGATGCGCCCCGCCCAGGTGGGTTCGGGCGCGGCGTCGACGACGATCATCGTCACGACGGGCGCGACCGCGGCGATAACCAGCCAGAGGACGGCGTTGGTGATGATGATCGCCGTCACGCTCCCGAGGAACGGGATCACGGCCAGACACGCGGCGACGACGCCGAGCGTCCCGAGCACGAGCGGGCGACGCGAGGCAACGCGGTCGGCGAGTCGCCCGAAGACGATCGCGCCGGGCGCGCCCGCGATGGCGGCCGCCGACGCCAGCAGACCCAGCTGGACCGCCGACGCGCCGAGCTGGACGGCGTAGAGCGGGACTAGAAGTGACGCCCCGCCGAAGGCGACCGACCCGAGCGCCCAGGGGTACAGCCAGCGGTCGTCCATCGAATGGCGGAGTTTGGTCGGCGGCTGGTTTAGTTTCCACGGCTTGGGGGATTCCGGGTAGCGCTGAATGGTTTTGACGGAATTACTCCCGAGTCAGGCTAATTTGAGGGCAAATTACTTTCGTGAGCACCACGAACACTCTCCCATGACCCACGAGATCGAAGGCGAAACGACGGTCAACGAGAGCTACTCGGTCACCGTCCCGGCAGCGATCCGTGAAGAGGCAGGTGTCGACGCCGGCGACAAACTCCGCTGGCGCGTCGACGAGGACGGGTCGCTCTCGGTCGAACTCGTGAAACAACAGTACGGCGCGTTCTCGAAGCTCGACCCTGCTGACGTCGGCGAACCGACCGACGCGGCCGCGGATCACGACCTGCTCGCAGGGGAGTACTGATGGCTACCGTCGCTGTAGACGCGAACGTCATCATCGCGGCGCGTCTCGCCCGTGACCAGAATCACGACCGTGGCGAGGCGATCACGACGGCGATCGATCACGGGGAACTCCCGACGGCAATCGTCCTCAGTGACGTTCTGGAGGAGGTCATCAACTATCTGCAGGCGCGAGGTGGACACGAGGTCGCCGTCGAAACGCTCGATGCACTCATAGAGAGTAGCGGGTTCGAACTCGATCAGACGCCGAAATCGGACTTCGACGCCGGTCGCTCGGTGTTCCGACGATACGAATCGCTCTCGCTGACCGACGCGATCATCGTCGCAGCGATGCAGCGGGCGAATATCGAGTATCTCTACAGTTTCGACGACGGCTTCGACAGCGTGACGGGGATCACTCGTCTCACAACGCCCGATAATCCCTTCGAGCAGTAGGAGAGCAGTCCGTTTGCAGCGAATCCCCGACCGCCAAATCCACGATGTAGCCCCACTCAGTACGTCAGACTCATCCCGCCCTCGTGGGTCATGTCCCCGCCGTTGAGGTGCTTGCTGTGGGTCGAACATCCCATCACGAAAAGGTTCGCTACTTCGTAGGGCTCCATCATCTCCTTGACGCGGGTACGCTCGAGCATCACGTTCTCGACGACTTCTGGAACGGTCATCCCGCGGCGGTCGGCGGTGTCGGGGAGTTGCTTCGCGACGAGCGCGGTCTTGACGTAGGCCGTACTCACCGAGAATGCCCGGACCTTCCCCTCGCCCTCGGCGGCGATCGACTGGGTCAGGCCCCGTAGCGCGAACTTCGTCGTGTTGTAGGCCACCTTGTCCCGGGTGACGATGTGGCCGTGGACCGAGCACATGTTGCCCACGACGCCGCGACCGTCGTCGTTGGCCCGGAAGTGTGGCAGGCAGTGTTTCGTGAGGAGCATCGGCGCACGCTGCATCACCTCAACCATCAGGTCGTACTTCTCGATGGGGAAGGACTCGATGGGGGCGACGGTCTGGATGCCCGCGTTGTTGATCAGGTACCGGAGCGACCCCGCCTCGGTGGCCCGCTCGACGATCCCTTCGAGCGCGTCGTCGTTAGTGAGATCCGCCGCGACGGTGACGACCTCGCCGGAGAGTCCCAACTCTTCGGCTTCCGTCCGGGTCGCGGCCAGCCCTTCCTCGTCGCGGTCGGTCGCGACGGCGGTCAGGCCGTTGGCCGCGAACGCGAGCGCGGTCGCGCGGCCGATCCCCGCGCCACCGCCCGTGACGATCACGACGTTCTCCGGGACGTAGTGTGGGTCCTCGATCTCCAGGAGGTCATCGTGGGTCACCTCGCTGGGGCCGTACTCCTCCATCGCCTCTTCGACGGTCATGTCGGCCATGGGAAACGGGAACGAGCGCCGGAGGGATAATAGGTCGGGACGCCTACAGTAGCACGGTCTGGGCCAGGCCGAGGAAGACGAAAAAGCCCAGCACGTCCGTCGCCGTAGTGATGAAGATGGTCGCCGACGTCGCCGGATCCTGGCCGAACCGTTCCAGAACGAGCGGGATGAGCGCGCCGAAAAAGCCCGCGATGACGAGGTTGGCGACCATCGAGACGCCGATGACCGCACCCAGCAGGACGCCGAATTCCACCGCGGAGAACGCCGTGGCGATGACCGCGACGAGCGCGCCCGTGATCACGCCGTTGACCCCGCCCGCGATCACCTCGTTGCGGACGACGCGCCGGCCGGTCGACAGCGAGACCTGGCCCTGTGAGATCCCCCGGACCGTCACGGCCATCGCCTGCGTGCCCGCGTTGCCGCCCATCCCGGCCACGACGGGCATGTACGCCGCGAGCACCGCGACGGCCGCGATCGTCGACTCGAACAGCCCGACGACCGCCGCGGCCAGGAACGCAGTCCCGAGGTTGATTATCAGCCACTTGTATCGACTCCGCACCTTCCGGAAGGGGCCGTCGAGGACACTTTCCTCCTCGGTGACGCCGGTGAACTCATAGAGCGTCTCGCCGACCTCATCCTCGATGAGGGTCAGCAGGTCGTCGGCGTGGATGACACCAAGGATCGACTCGTCGTCGTCGAGCACGGCAACGGTACTCTCGCGGTTCTCGCGGAACACCGCCAGGACTTCCTCGTCGGGCCGGTCGTACCGGACTGCGGGGATGTCCTGTAAGAAGTCGGCGATGGTCGCGGAGTCGCGGTCAGTCACCGCCAGCGTCTCACCGGGTAATCGTCCAAGCAGGCCCTCGTCGTCGGTGACGAAGATCGATGGAAATCGGCCCGTCCGCTCCTCGAAGCGCCGGACGCGCTCGGCCACCCGCGAGAATTCCCAGTCCGGGCTGACGGTGACGAAATCGACGTCCATCAACCCGGCCGCGCTCTCGGGATCGAACGAGAGGAGGAATTCGATTTTCTGTCGGCGGTCGCTTCCGAGCGTGTCGAGAATCTCCGTCCGTATGGATTCGTCGACATAAGCCAGGACGTCGGTACTCTCGTCAGGGTTGAGCGATCTGACGAACGATCGCAACTGGTCTTGGCTCATTCCCTCGACCAGCCGCCGCTGTGTCGTCTCCGGCAGCGCGAAGAAGACCTCCCGTTTGCGATCGCGACTCAATCCTTGGAATTCCGCGACAGGGTCCGGGGACGTCGCGATCGCCTGTTGTGCGTCCGCCTGGGCCGATTCCATACTGGAGTCCTTGCCGTGTGGTTGTGTGAAAGTTTCCCCGCACCCGACCGGCAGCACTACCGGGAGCCGTCGACCGCCCAGCCTTGGAGTTCCGTGCCGACGTGAATTGGCCGCTCACCCGAACCCTTCTGCCTCGATGTGATTCGCTCTGGCGGCACCCCGAGGCGTTCGACGGCCCGGAGGAGACTGTAGCCAATGCGTTGATACCACAAGTGTAGACCTCGATGTTCCCGGGGTCGATGGGCGCCACGATATCCGAGTCCGGGTCCTGATGGATCCATCCCTCTAGTTTCTCATCAGGCGGGGTCGCTACGGTAGTCGGAACGACGCGTTTTAGACTACCAGCACCACGGCACCGATCACCAGCGCCACGACGATGCCGACAGCGTTGTAATTCACATCGCCGGTCTGGATGAATCGCGTGCGCGTACACCACCAGCGGTAGGCCGTGACGAGACCCTGGTAGAGTCGGTCGAAGCCGTAGCCCGCGTCGAGGACAGCGAGCAGTCCACCCGGCGCGGCGTCGTTGATCGACGCCCGGAAGTGAAAGCCGAGATACCCGAAACCGAGGATACCAGCCGTCAGGGCCGCCGTCCGAGGCGTGAGCGTGTGTTCGAGGAACTCGACGAGCGTGTAGGCGTGGAGGTGACTCTCCGGGAAGTACGTCGCCAGCCCGGAAGAGAGCGGCCCGATCGCGAGCCAGGAGGTGACCGTCAGCCCGGCCAGCACGGCCAGCGGGCCAGTCATCGCGAGCGGTGACTCCTCGGCACTCGCTGTTGGCTCGGCGACGAACACCAGATAGTAGATCCGGATCGAGTACACCGCGGTCAGCACGGCCGTCACCGCCAAGACGGCGAAAGCGACCTGCTCGATCGCAGTCCCTTCCAGTGCCGTCGAGAGGATCAATTCCTTGCTCCAGAAGCCGTTGAACCCGGGCACGCCGATCAGCCCGAGGATGCCGACGAGGAACGCGACGTTGGTGAGGGGCATCTGCTTGCGGTTGCCCACGCCACGGTATTCGAGCATGTCGACGTGCTTGTGGACTGTCCCACCGATGCCGTAGATGACTGACCCCGCCGCGAGGAAGAGCAGCGCCTTGAAGATCGAGTGGCTGAGCAGGTGGTAGCTCGCGGGCAGGACGCCGCCGGCCAGCCCGATTGCTGCGGTGACATAGCCAAGCTGGCTGATCGTACAATAGGCCAGCGCGCGCTTGAAGTCGTTCTCGACGGTCGCCAGGACGGCCGCCAGGAACGCAGTTATCGTCCCGATCGCGAGCACGGCGGTCGTCCACCATTCGAGTCCATCGAAGATGGGGCGAGTCCGGAGCAGGAGGTAGAGCCCGGCGTTGACCATACAGGCGGCGTGGATCAGCGCCGTACTCGTCGTCGGGGCCTCCATCGCGTCGGGTAACCAGACGTGCAGCGGGAACTGTGCGGACTTCCCGACCGCCGCGAGGATGAACAGCGCGCCCGCGGCGGTGACGGTCCAGGTCGGCAATGCGCCGCTCGCGGCCTGATCGATCAGCGACCGGATCGAGAACGTTCCGCCGCCGACCCACAGCACGGAGATTCCCGCAAGCAGGCCGATGTCGCCGAATCGGGTCGTGACGAAGGCCTTCACGCCCGCGGCGAAGGAGGTCTCGTCCTCGAGCCAGAAGGCGATCAGGCCAAAGGAACACAGTCCCAGGACCTCCCAGAAGGCGTACAGCGCGACGAGGCTGTCGGTCAACACGAACCCAATCATGCCGCCGACGAACAGCAGTGTGAGCGCGTAGTATCGCGTCAGCCCGCCCTCGCGTTCCATGAAGCGCGTCGAGAAGACGAGTGCGAGCGCGCCGACGACGCCAGCGATCGTCGCCATCAGAATTCCCAGTACGTCCAAGTAGAGGCCGAAGGACACGTCGGCGGCCGGCACCCAGGCGACGTCGTACTGGACGACGACGGGATCGCCAGACAGCGCGCGTGGGACGAGCGACAGCGTCAGGCCAGCGGTGGCGAGGCCGACCAGAACGGCCACAGCGTTCCGGACGCGATCACCGGCAACGGCCACGAACGGCAGCAGGGCCGCACCGACGAGCGGCAGGACGATCGCGCCGAGGGCCAGGACTGCGGGCGTCGGTTGCCCGGGTGCCATGACCGCGACGGCGGCCAGTAGTGCGCCGGCGACGGCCAGGCCGGGCGTCGATGCGAGCAGCGTCCGTCGGTTCGTTACCATGTCAACCTCCCGAGTGCCTCGAGATCAAGTGTTCCGTACTGCCGATACGCCGCGACGGCCACACCCAGCAACACCGCGACGACAATGGCGTCAATCAGGATCAACAGGACGACGATGCCCTGGCTGCCGGCAGGATCGGTCGCCACGAAGTTCACCAGTACGCCCTTCGAGGCGAGTTCGATCCCGATCAGCGTCTTCACGACGTTTCGACCGGCGACGATGCTCGCTATGCCGATCACCAGCAGCGCGACCGCGGCCCCGTAGGCGATGGCCGTCATGGTTCCACCTCCCGTGAGTTGGCCGTGGGTCCGTCCTCGCCGTCGCCAGCGGGCTCGAGTCGTTCGGCGGTCAACCGCACGACTGCGAGGACGCCGACGAACACCAGGACCGTGACCGCGAGTAGATCGATCGACCGGACGCTCCACAGCGCCTCGGCGAAGGCCACGTCCGTCCCGGAGGCGGCGGCCGGATCCAGCAGCGTCCAGACCGCGATCCCCACGCCGAGCAAAAGCCCGAGCGCCAGGCCGACGACGGGGAGTTTCGCGCCCGAGATCCGTTCGGCGGCGTCGGTCTCGGTCAGGCTGATCACGAACAGGAACAGGACGGTCACCAGTCCGGCGGCGACGACGGCCTCGAACACCGCCGCGATCGGCGCACCTGCCAGATAGAAGTACACTGCAAGCGCGACGCTAGCCCCCGACAGTGAGAGGATCGAGAGGAGAAAGTCCCGGGCCGCGACTGCGACCAGTCCCGCCAGGACCGTGACGACCAGTGCTGCCGTTGTCAGTTGGTCGATCATGGTGTCACCTCCAGTCCGCTCTCGAGTACCTCGGCCGCCGGCCCGACCAGGTCGAGGCCAAAGGCCGGTGCGAGCCCAAGCAGGATCGTCCCGCCAGTCAACGCCAGGATCGGGATCGCGAGGAGCGTCGGTGTCCGGTCGAGGGTCCGCACGGCGTCGGTCGGCGTGCCGAACAGCGCCCCCAGCACCGGCAGGTAATACCCCAGCGAGAGGAAGGAGTTCCCGATCACGAGCAGCGCGAGACCGACCCCGACTGCGCCCGATACTTCGGCGCTCCCGAGAACAATGAACAGCTTGCCCCAGAAGCCCGCCAGCGGCGGAACGCCCGCAAGCGCCAGCACGGCGACGGCGATTGCGCCTGCGGCGACGGGCATCCGGTAGCCGACACCCGAGAGTGCCGAAAGGGTGCGGGTCTCGCCCTCGGCCCCGGCCAGCCGATAGCCGATCGCACCGACCGCGAGGAAGGCCCCGCCCTTCATGAACGCGTTCGCGAGCACGTGAAAGAGCGCGCCGTCGAAGGCAACGCCGAAGCCACCGTAGAAACCGACGCCGAAGCCAAAGACGATGTATCCCACGTGCGGGATCGACGAGTACGCGAGCAGTCGCTTGAGGTCACGCTGGCCCAGTGCCAGGAAGTTGCCGACGGTCATCGTCAGTCCGCCCAGCACTAGCAGGAGGAGCCCGACCGAAACACCCTCCGGGACGGCCGACAGCGCCTTGACCATCGCGACGATCGCCGCCGGCGTCGCCAGTCCGGCGAGTAACGCGCTCGCGCTGGCCGGCGCCTCCGTGTAGGCGTCCGGTAACCAGGTGTGAAGCGGGACGACCGCCGCCTTCACGCCGAACCCGATGACCAGAAAGAGGACGGCCGCTTCGAGGGGTCCGGGACCGGTCGTCGCAGTCAGTTCCGCCGAGAGTGTCGCGAAGTCGAGGACGCCGCCGGTGTGAGCGTAGATCAGCGAGACGCCGAAGATCGCGAGCAACGAGCCCGCCGCGTTCATGACGACGTATTTGACACCCGCCTCGACGGCCGTCGCGCGATCGACCGCGAAGGGGACCAGCGCGTAGGTCGCGACCGCCATCACTTCGAAGAAGACGTACAGCGAGAACAGGTCTGCAGCGAGGCCGATCCCGACGACGCCCGCGACGGCCGCGAGCACCAGCGGGAAGTACACGTCGGGGGCGTCCCTCGCGTCCTCGCTCCCGATCGCGTAAACTGTGACCAATAGGCCGATCAGGCACGCAACCGTCGAGAGGAAGATGCTCAACGCAGTGACCCGGATACCGACACCCTCGCCGAGCAACGCGTACTCGATCGGGAGCGAGCGCGTCCACAACAGCCACGTCGTCGCTAGGGCGATCAGTAGCGACACGGTCGCAATCACACCGCTCCGGGCCGTCGGTCGATCACGCACGTACTGACCGGCCAGATAGGCCCCGAAAACGCCGGCGAAGAGCGCGATCAGCGGTACGATGGCGAGATGAGTGCCACTCACACAAGTACCCTCCCGAAAGTCTCCATATCGGCAATATTGATCGGAAATCACCTTGAATCATTCGACTTTCGAGAGATATATCAGCCAAATATTCATCATAGATCGGGAGATAGCGCGGGGCCAGTCCGTTTTCACCTTGCGAGCGCGACGCTCAGTTATCGGATCCGTGACTACCCGACAGCGCCGCGGGATAGTCCCTCCGGAACGTGCCGGATTATATCCGATCTATTTTACCGCCTCATCCCGTTTGGGCACACGTGACTGTCATCCAGCCGACGATTGATCCGACCGACAGCGTCGCCGTCGTCGGCATCGGATCGGAACTGCGGGGGGACGACGCGGTCGGTCTCGAACTCGTCCGACGGATCGAAGCACGGAGCCCCGAGTCCAACGACGACCGATTGCTGGTCGTCGAGGGCGGCGTCGCGCCGGAGAATCATTCCGGCGTCATCAGACGATTCGACCCCGACTGGATCGTCCTCGTCGACGCCGTGGATTTCGACGGCGATCCCGGATCGGGAAAGTGGGTCGATCCCGACGATCTCGGCGGCGAGTCTTTCTCCTCGCACAAGTCGACGCCCGCAATGTTGCGGACCTTTCTCGCCCGTGAGACTGGGGCTGATGTCGTACTGTTCGGCGTTCAGCCGGCCGACATCGAAATGGGTGACGGACTGTCCTCGGCAATTGACGAGCGTCTCAACAGCCTGTCTAGTCGGATCGCTGATACGATCGGGGCCGACCGATAACAGCCGGTCCAGTCCCGTTTCCTTGGTGTTTAGGCTGCTGTGAAGTCCGTGTGCGGAACGCCGCGTTTTACTCCGCGTGACCGGACGGAGCAGTGGTTTTTCTCCGCCGAGAGAGTTCCGCTCTCTCGTATCACTTCGCTTCGCTCAGCAGGACAGTATTTTGCGAGGAGCGAATCGGGCCTGTTGGCCCGCAACCGGAAGACGTGGCGTAGGGAGACAGCTTTGCCGTCCCCAATCGAGGCGGTGAAACCCCCTCGTAGCCGCCACGCTGTGCCCACAGCCCGCCGAAGGCGGCCGAGGACATCCGACGAAGTAAAACGCTGGTAGTTTAGTCGTCAGCCACGAGGGGTTCGGTCTCCTTTTCGACGAGGCGATCGATGGCCTCGACCATGGCTTCGACGGAGGCGCGAGTGATGTCAGCGTCGCTACGGGCGACCGTCACCGAGCGGTCGCCCCGGGACATCTTGACTTCGACGGTGACGACGGCGTCGGTCTGGCCGGTGATCGCGTCGACGTGATAGGAGTCGAGGCTCCAGTCGACGGCGTGTCCCAGTGCTGCCTCGATGGCATTCATCGCGGCGTCGACGGGGCCGTCGCCGACCGCAGCCTCGGTCCGCTCGTCGCCGTCGATGACGACCGTCACGCTCGCGGTCGGTCTGCCGCTGCCGGCAACAGTTTTCAGGTCGGCGAGTTCGATCCGGTGCTCGCGGTCGCGATCCTGAACGTCCTCGGCGATGGCAAGCAGGTCGGCGTCGGTGACGCGCTTGTCGCGCTCTCCGAGTTCCTTGACGCGCTCGAAAACGGCGTCGAGTTCCGCGTCGCTGACCGCGACGCCGTGCTCGGCAAGTGCGGCTTCGACGCCGGCCCGGCCAGCGTGTTTGCCCAGCGCGAGGCGGCGTTCCCGTCCTACCTTCTCCGGCGGATAGGGCTCGTACATCGACTCGTCCTTGAGCGTACCGTCGGTGTGGATCCCGCTCTCGTGGGTGAAGGCATTCTCGCCGACGACGGCCTTGTTCGGGGCCAGCGGGATGCCAGTCTCGTTCGCGATCAGTTGCGCGAGGTCGTACGCCCGCGTGAGATCCATCGTCTCGACGCCGTAACCGTGATCCAGGACGATAGCGACCTCCTCTAAGGCGACGTTGCCCGCCCGCTCGCCGATGCCGTTGATCGTCCCATGAACGAGGTCGGCACCGGCCGCAAGCGAGACCAGGGCATTGGTCACTGCCAGCCCGAGGTCGTCGTGAGTGTGGGTGCTCGTCGGCCCGAGGTCGGCGAGCCGCGAGACGACATCCAGCGTCCGGTCGGGTGTGGCGTGACCGACCGTGTCGGCGTAACAGACCCGATCCGCGCCGGCGTTGAGGGCCTCGCTCATGAGATTCTCGAGGAAGTCCAGGTCGGCCCGGGAACCGTCTTCGCCGATCACCTCGACCCAGAGGTCGTGGTCGGTTGCGTACTCCACGAGGTCGGCGGTGTCGGCGATGACGTCTTCGCGTGTCGTTCCGATCTTGTCCTCGATGTGACGGTCACTGGCCGGGACGACCAGGTGAACGCCGTCGACGCCGGTGTCCAGGGCGAGATCGACGTCACTCTCGACGTTGCGAGCGAAACTCGTGATCGTCGCGTCCAGATCCAGATCCGTCACGCGGCTGATCGTCTCGCGCTCGCCCGGTCCGGTGACGGCGCTGCCAGCTTCGATGATGTCGATGCCGGCGGCATCGAGTTCGCTCGCGATGTGTGCTTTCTCCTCGGGCGAGAGCGACACCCCGGGTGCCTGTTCACCGTCTCGAAGGGTCGTATCGAGCAGGCCGACGTTCGTCAGCGATTCGAGTGGCTGGGTCGCCGGATGCTCGCCGAACAATCCTGACAAAATTCGGTCCTCGCTACCGGGGGAGAATTTCGCGCCCAGCCGCCTCTCGGCGACTTCCTCTATCCTCGATCGTCGGGTGTTCCGACATTGTATCCGGGGAAATGTGCTCGACGTTCATGAAGATATTGATTCCGGCGGAGCATGGCGGCGTCTACGACGGTCGACGTTTACTCGCCGTCGCTCTCGATCACGACGCGATCGCCGGTCGAGACGTCTTCGGCGACGCCCGGGGGTAACTCTATCACGGAGTCGGCTTTCGCCAGGCCGAAGCCGAGCCACGGATTGAGTGTCTCGACCCGTTCGACGCGTTCCTCGACGACCCAGAGTACGTCGATCGGCGTCCGGACGAACAGCATGTCGATATCTCGGCGGTCGATCCCCCCGAAAGGAAATACGAGCGCGAATCCATCCGGGAGCGACGATCGGAACCGAAGTCCGCGGAGCTGGGACAGGAAATTATCCGCTACTGTCACTTCGGTCGCCAGAACAGTTCGCCCGCTCCCGCCGTCGCGTTGTCCTGCCGGCTCGTGGACGACACGCATATCAGGTCCTACAGCGGGTTCGAAGTAACTCCTTTGGGACGCTGGAGCGTTTTTGCGTCGGCTTGCCCCATGGCGGACGCACATGAAGAAGACGGACGCGGGGACGACCGTCGGCGTCGAGGATCCCTACGCGTACGTCGACCGGTGTGATCACTGTACCGACGAGGGTAGATGCCGGTTCGCCGTCGAACGCGGCGAGGTCGACCCCGGGTTCGCCGACGAGTTGAGCGCGGCGGACTTTCGCTGTCCCGTCGTCGGCGACCAGGGAGAGCCGGGACTGGCGGGGCCGTGGGACTGGCAGGACTGTCCTCACATGCGAGCGCGTGATCGCGAACGGAAGTGTGCCCGATGTGGACTCGAAGAACGACGATTCGCCCACACCGACGACCGGCCGCTGCTGGAGGAACACCACCTCTCCTATGCCGATCGCGGACACGACGACGCCGAGGGATCGACCCCGACGGCGGGCAACGGTTCGAACTCGAATGTCGGCGACCGAACGGACGCAGGGAGGAGCCACGGGATTACGTGGCCTGGAACTGGTCGACTGTCAGCATGGTGATCGCCTCGCCGGCGTCGTCTGTCGTCACGTACCCGCGTTCGCCGGCGACACGTCGCTCTTCGATGAGATCCGCAGCACGGAATTCCGCCAGCTGGCCGTGAAGGTCGCTCTCGCAGTACTCGTATCGATCGAGCAGGGTTCTTACTGACAGCGGCCCGTCACGGTCGAGTTCGACGAGCAAGCCGAGCGCCCGTTCGGTTCGGACAGCGGTCAGCACCGTTCGGATCGGTTGAGTGACCGCGTTCGCTGCCACCGCCAGGGGTGGCTCGTCGTCGACGACATCGAACTCCGCCACAGGACGATACGTTTCTCGACCCGTCTCGGGATCGCGAACCAGCCACTCCTCACCCGATCGCTTGACCAGCACATATGTCCTCCCGGATTTGTCCCGTACTGTCCGCATGGTTGCCCTATCGACCGGGGACAGTTAGGGTTATCGAGCCTCCGAGCGTCCCTTCACTTTCCGTCGTTTCGCTCGCGTTCGAACCGTCGGTAGCGCACGACTCCATATACGCCGGCGAGAACGCCGACCGCCAGCAGTCCCCCACCCATCAGTAACTCTCTCCGAAAATACAGGATCATGGGTCCGACGGTGACGCCGAACAGCGCGACGTTGAACACGAGGACGAGCCGCCAGAACAGGCCGACTGCCGCCGAATCGAGACCCCCTCCGCTTGCGTCCGGTTCGGGAATATCGACCGACGGGATCAGATCGTCGTTCCTGTCGGCATCCTCCTCGAGAAACTCGTCGAACGGATCACTGGCGGACACGATCCCCTCTCGGATCCCAGAGGGGAAATCAGCTTCGCCTACCGGCGCGCGGGAAGATCCGCTGCGCCGTCGCTGGAGATCCACGCCATCGGGTTCTCGGCGTCGTAGAGTACTGTCCCGTCCTCGGTCTCGTAGAACTCGACCGTCGAGTCCGTCGCTGACGGTTCGGGGAGCGCAGGCTCCCGAGACGTCGCTCCGTCGCTCCGACTGCCGTTGGCGGGGTTCGACATGGCAACCGAATTCTGGTATGTTATGACCTAACATAAACTTTCTCCAAGCGGCGGCGACCGGGGAGTTTTAGGGTGACGGGCCGAACCAACGCCCCAATGGCAGATTCCGGGAAACAACGTGGTCTCGGCGAGTTCGCCGAGGGGGCCGGCAGGCCCGCGGAGGAGGCCCAGGTCGTCGCCGGCAACGGTGGGCAGGGGGCGACCGTCGTCGAGACGGGCGAGTGGAAGTATCCCGAGAAAGAGGGCACCGTTTCACTGTCGGTCACGCAGGTCGACTATACGATCGAGGGGAGCGGCGACGACGAGTATCCAGTTCTCCACGTTTTCGGCCGCACGTCGGATCGCGAACTGGAACACGTCCGCGTCTACGAGTTCAAGCCGTACTTCTATGCGCCGGTCGACTCCGTCCAAGAGGAACGACTCGCGGACTACGGTGCGATCACGGGCTGGCAGTGTACCGACGACGATGGTGATCCCTACGAGTCGATTCGTGGCGAGGAACTCGTAAAGATCTTCGGCCGGACCCCGCGTGACGTCGGGCAGATCCGTGATGACTTCGACCATTATGAGGCGGACATCCTCTTCCCGAACCGCCTGCTGATCGACAAGGACATCACCAGTGGCGTCCGCGTTCCCGAACGCCGCACGGACGACGGCTCGATCCGGATCCCGCACGACGAGATCGAAGCCATCGACTACGACGCCGAGGCCCGGGTCAACACCTTCGACATCGAGGTCGACGACCGTTCGGGGTTCCCCGAGGACGGTGAGGAGCCGATCATCTGTCTCACCAGCCACGACTCCTACCGCGACGAGTACGTCGTCTGGCTGTACGACTCGCCCGTCGGGATCGATCCCCCGGAGGCCCTCGAACAGTACGAACCACTCGAAGACGACTTCGAGGCCGACGTGCGCGTCTTCGACGAGGAAGAGGCGATGCTCGCGGCGTTCCTGGATTACCTCGAGGAGACCGACCCGGACATCCTGACGGGCTGGAACTTCGGCGACTTCGACGCCCCATATCTCATCTCCCGACTGCAGGTCCTCGAGAACGGGACGGACTTGAATCTGGACATGAATCGGCTCTCCCGGGTCAACGAAGTCTGGGAGAGCGACTGGCAGGGCCCGGATATCAAAGGCCGGGTGGTCTTCGACCTCCTGCGGGCCTACAAGCGCACACAGTTCACCGAACTCGACTCCTACCGCTTGGAGGACGTCGGCCAGGAGGAACTCGGGGCGGGCAAGGAGACCTATACCGGCGACATCGGCACGCTCTGGGAGGACGATCCCGAACGCCTGCTGGAGTACAACCTCCGGGACGTCGAACTCTGTGTGGAACTGGACCGCAAACAGGAGATCATCGCCTTCTTCGAGGAGATCGCCTCCTTCGTCGGATGCCGACTCGAAGACGCCCCCACACCCGGCGACGCCGTCGATATGTACGTCCTCCACAAGTCCCACGGGCGGTTCGCTCTCCCTTCGAAGGGGACTGTCGAGTCCGGCGAGGAGTTCGAGGGCGGCGCGGTCTTCGATCCGATCACCGGCGTCAAGGAGATGGTCTCGGTACTGGACCTGAAGAGCCTCTACCCGATGTGCATGGTAACGATTAACGCATCGCCGGAGACGAAAGTCGATCCCGACTCCTACGACGGTGATACGTTCGTCGCGCCCAACGGCCAGCACTTCCGAAAGGAACCCGACGGGATCGTTCGCGAGATGGTCACCGAACTCCTCTCAGAACGCGAAGAAAAGAAGGAACTCCGGAATAACCACGAGCCAGGCACTCCAGAGTACGAACAGTACGACCGCCAACAAGGAAGTGTAAAGGTAGTTATGAATTGCTTCACGCCGGACACGGAGGTGGTAACTCCGGACGGCGTTCGGAATATTCGGGAGCTTGAGGTGGGCGACGACGTGTACTCGATCGACCCCGACACGCTACAAATGGAGATCAAGCCCGTCACCGAGACGTGGGAATACCCCGATTATGACGGTGAACTGGTCGACATCGAGACCGACAAGGTAGATTTCAGCGTCACGCCGAACCACCGGATGCTCGTCCGGAAAGCAGAGACGAACGGCATTACCTGGGACGAGGACGATTACCGCTTTGTCGAAGCCGGGGAACTCGATCGGGCGACGAACTACCAGTTGCCCCACGACTGGACGGGGCCAGCAGGCGAGCGGATTGAAACCGTCGATCTCACGGACCTCTATGACGGCGAGTACGAGGTCTGGGCGGACAACGACGTGCACGGGCACACGCTGGCCGCCGAGATTGGCTACTATCCGGACAAGGTTCAAAAGGCCGATGCGGAGACAACCGGATACGTCTTCGACGCTGACGAGTTCGAAGAACACCGTGCGTACCTTGCGGACGCGTGTTCGACGTTCTACGTCCACACGGCGGCCAACCGGAAGTGGATCCCGCGTCAGTACGACGGTGATGACTTCCTTGAACTGCTTGCGTGGTATATTACTGAGGGATCAGTCTACACGTCCGAAGACAAGCAATTCGGCGAGAAATTCCGTGGCTCCGCGACGACGGTCTCGATTGCACAGGACGCAGAAGCGATCGCTGACGGGGGAGACGACAGAGGCCGAGACACTCACACGGCGATCGGGGAACTACTCGATCGGATGGGCTTTGACTACCACGCTGGCGAGAACGGCTATCAGTTCACATCACGGCTCCTCGGCGACCTGCTGGAGGACATCGCTGGCGAAGATAGTTTCAGCAAGCGGATCCCGGAGTTCGTGTTCGAGGTGAGTCGCGACCAGAAGCGGCGCTTCCTCGAGACGCTCATCGCTGGCGACGGTGACTGGCAGGTCAACTCCTGGCGATACAGTACAGCGAGCGAGCAGCTGCGGGACGACGTACTCCGGTTGTGTGCCCATCTCGGCCTCACTGCGAGTTACAACGAGGACAGCGGGACCTACCGGATCTACGTGACAGAGGATTCGAGGAACACGCTCCGGATGCACCGAAGCGGCACGCGTAGCGAGGCAGAAAACGGTGTGTACAGCGTCACTGTCGAGGATAATCATACCGTCCTCGCAGGTCGAAGCGGCAAGTTCCAGTGGGTCGGGCAGTCATTGTACGGCGTTTCGGGGTGGGACCGCTTTCGTCTGTACGACAAGGACAACGCCGCTGCCGTGACTGCCACCGGCCGGTCAGTCATCGATCACACTGAAGATGCTGTCGAGGATCTCGGATACGAAGTCGCCTACGGCGATAGTGTGACCGGTGACCGTCCCGTGGTCGTTCAGGATCCAGACGGGCGGGTCCGGATTCTCCCGATCGAGGACCTCTTCGAGCGCGGCGAACAGTCCACTGGCCAAGAAGTCCGTATCACGGCCGACGGCGGTGATGTCGCTGCGGTCGAACCTGGCAAAGACCGTCGAGAACTCAACGGCTGGGAGGCGCTGTCGCTGAGTGATGCGGGCGAGCCGGAGTGGCAACCGATCGAACAGGCGATCCGTCACGAGACAAACGACGAGGTCGTCAACCTACAGCACAAGTTCGGGGAGTCGACGACGACACACGACCACTCTTATGTCGTCGAAGACGGCGACGAGTTCGTCGAAGCTGTGCCGGCCGATGTCGAAGAGCCGCTTCGGATCCCCGGTCTTCCAGCAGTCGATACTGTCGAGACAATCGACGTGTACGAAGTGCTCGACGGCTACACACGGACGTACGAGGACGGCCGGAGTGTCGGGCAGGACGAGGCAACGACCAAAACGAAGCGCGTGCACGCAGACGACGAATGTGTCTGGTTCGGTCACGAGCACCAGCGGGACCAGGAGAAGACAGTCACGGTCAAGCGGTATATCGATATCGACAGCGAAGACGGTCGATCACTGATTCGACTGCTTGCGGCGTACATCGCCGAGGGGAGTGCTTCGACGATCGAAACGACGGATAGTCGGTTCGGAGCGAGTATCGCTGAATCCCGGCGCGAGTGGCTCGAGCGATTGCAAAGCGACTATCAGCAGTTGTTCGACAATACCACTGCGAGTATCGTCGATGGTGATTCCCGAAACGAGCGCACTGCGGAGTACGAGACGAGCGACGAGACGCATACAACGACGTACGACGACCGGACGAAGAAGCTCCAGATGATGAACGAACTCGCTGCGGTGCTCTTCCGCGAGTTCGCCCGACAGACCTCCCGTGGGAAGCGGATTCCATCATTCATCTATCATCTGCCCGAAGACGAGCAGCAGCTGTTTCTCGATATTCTCGTCGAAGGCGATGGATCCAGAGAGTTCCCGCGATACTCCGAGGAGTACGCGACTGAGAACTTCGATTACGAGACGACGAGTCGGGCACTCGCGGCCGGGCTTTCGATGCTGCTCACACAGCGAGGCAAGAAACACTCACTCAAGTACCGCGACGAGAAGGACAGCTACACAATCCGAACGTGTCAGTTCTACCGTTCCGGGCGCGACCCAGTCCTCAAAGAACAGGAACACGACGGTTACGTGTACGATCTCAGCGTCGCGAACAACGACAATTTCGTTGACGGAGTGGGTGGTGTCGTCCTGCATAACACCGACTCAGTTATGATTTCACTCGGGAGTGATACGACGGTCGAAGAGTCCATCGACCGGAGCTTCGACATCGAAGAGGCGATCAACGCATCCTACGACGAGTTCGCCCGCGAGCAGTTGCACGCCGAGGAACACCGCTTCAAGATCGAGTTCGAGAAGCTCTACCGACGGTTCTTCCAGGCTGGCAAGAAAAAACGCTACGCCGGCCACATCGTCTGGAAGGAAGGCAAGGCGGTCGACGACGTCGACATCACCGGCTTCGAGTACCAGCGCTCGGACATCGCGGCGATCACCAAAGAGGTCCAGCTCGAAGTCATCGAGATGATCGTCAAGGAAGGTGACATCGACGGGGTGAGCGACTACCTCAACGAGGTCATCGAGGACTTCCTGGAGGGGAACATGGACTACGAACGGGTCGCTATCCCCGGCGGAATCGGCAAGCGGCTGGACAACTACGACACCGACACCGCCCAGGTCCGCGGCGCGAAGTACGCCAACCTCCTGCTGGGTACGAACTTCCAGCGCGGGAGCAAGCCTAAGCGACTGTATTTGAAGAAGGTCCATCCGGACTTCTTCGAGCACGTCGAATCGGAGATGGGGCTCGATCCCGCTGAGAACTCCCTCTACGGCGAGTTCAAACGGGATCCGGATGTGATTTGTTTCGAATACGACGAGCAAATCCCTGAGGAGTTCAGGGTCGACTGGGAGAAGATGCTAGAGAAGACGCTCAAAGGCCCGATTTCCCGAGTCATCGAGGCACTGGGCATCTCCTGGGACGAGGTCAAGAGCGGTCAGGAGCAGACTGGGCTCGGGCAGTTTATGTGAATGTATTCATACTTTTGGCGGGCCGAGATTGGAAGATGCAAAACAATTTTTTGGTTCCGGAAACTGATTCCCCACGAAGGCGAAAGGGTTATGGGGCCGACGAACTCATTTTCGGTTGACCTAGAACATGGCAGTAATCGATATTTCGAACCTCCACGCAGAAGTCGCGGAAGACGGCGGCGAGACGATCCTGGAAGGGGTTAACCTCACAGTCGAATCGGGCGATATCCACGCGCTGATGGGCCCGAACGGAAGCGGGAAGTCCACGACAGCGAAAATCATCGCCGGCCATCCCGCGTACGAGGTGACCGATGGTGAGGTGCTAATCCACCTCGAAGACGACGAGTTCGGCGAG
>ENA-ORCS01000622-ORCS01000622.1-marine-metagenome-genome-assembly--contig:-NODE-622-length-21596-cov-3.542033_pt1 | contig 21596 bp, 19 predicted proteins | sample MGYA00237781_ERZ508513 | MGnify/ENA primary metagenome ERZ508513 (study PRJEB26184, sample SAMN06268793) | marine metagenome | isolation source: Eden Landing Ponds, San Francisco, CA, USA | place...
ACACCGGCTGGAGCGGGGCGTGGCTGGTCAACCAGTTCGCCCGACTGGAAGACGGCGAGCGGGCCCGCGAGTGGGTCCAGACCCTCCTCACGGAGTCGACGGCGCCGAACCTGTTCGACCTCCACCCGCCCTTCCAGGTCGACGGGAACTTCGGCGCCACCGCGGGCGTCGTCGAGATGCTGCTGGGGAGTCACGCCGGCACCCTTAGCCTCCTGCCGGCACTCCCCGACGCGTGGGACGAGGGGGCGGTCTCGGGACTGCGTGCCCGGGGCGACTTCGAGGTAGACATCGAGTGGTCGGGCGGGAGGCTGGACGCCGCGACGATCCGTTCGGGGTCCGGCGAGCGCTGTCGCGTCCGGGCGACACCCGACGTAGCCGTCGAGCGGTCCGACGGGACGCCGGTGGACACACGAGAGGACGACGGGACTATACTCTTCGAGACGACGCCAGGAGAGAGCTACCGCGTGAACGCAGTGTCCAGCCAGGAGTGATACTGTCGGACACAAGTACGTGAACGAACTCGTCGGCGGTGTGAGACCTGGCGTCTCGAAGACCTCGAATTGACCACCGAACGGTTGCATCGCCTGTGTCCGACAGTATGCCGACGAATACTACCCGATAGTCCGTTCGAGGAGCTGTCGGATGGCCTCGGGACCCGCGGGCGGGAGATCTGCGAGAAGGGGTTCGGGTGACCCACCCTCCTCGACGTGTGTCGCCTCGTAGACCGACTGGGCGTGGGTCGGGTCCGCCGCCAGCAGCTCCATCCCGACGCGTTCGGATTCGATGTCGTCGACGTCCTCGACCCAGACGTGGTTCAGGTCGTGTAACTCGTAGAACACCGCGTTCACACCGGCCTCGTCGAGCGCGTCGAAGAACCGACGACTGTGTTCGACGTCGACCACTTCGTCCTCGCGGCCGTGCATCAACAGCGCCGGTGGGCTCTCGGGGGTGACGTGCGTGACGGGGCTGGCCTGGGCGTACCGGTCGGGGTGTTCGGATCTGGCGCCACCGAGCACGAGCGGAACGAGTCCCTCGACGCCCTCGCCGAGCGTGAAGTCTGCGGCGCCGTACCAGCTAACGACGGCCTGCACCGCGCCGGATGCCTCGGGTGCGACGGTCTTCTCGAGTTCGTCGGCGAAGGCGTCGCCGAGGGCGGTGACGTCCTCGACGACGCCCGCGAGCAATGCGAGGTGCCCGCCGGCCGAGGCCCCCCACGTGGCGACCCGGCTGGCGTCGTAGCCGTAGTCGTCGGCGTTGGCCCGGAGCCACCGGATCGCGGCTTTCACGTCCACGAAGTGGTCCGGAAACGCCCCCCGCGGGGTGGGGTTGTCCGGGTCGTACATCTCCTCGCCGTCGAGCGTCCGGGGGACGTCCTGGAGCCGATAGCTCACGCTGGCGATGGCACAGTCCCACTCGGCGGCGTATCGCTCGGGTTCGGGAACGTTCGAGCGCGTCTCCGCGATCCAGCCGCCGCCGTGGACGTAGACGACGAGCGGTGGGCTCTCACTCTCCGGGAGATAGAGGTCGAGTTTCATCTCGCCGGCCTCGCGCTCGGCGTAGGTGATCCCTTCGTGGACAGTGGTCTCGTCTCTCTGGACAGTGCTCTCGTCGGTCATCGTGTCAGAACGACAGGCCGGGCGGTATAGAACTACGCGTTCCGGCACAGGCGTTCCGGTACACGCATCCGGCCCTCATCTTTGGCCACTCTCGTCGGTCGCGGGTGAACGGTGTCTCCGCACTCACCGGCCGACGAGTGCGAGCGTTGACTCTTCCTCGTGACCTCTCCGTCGATCCATCGGTGACGGCTCACTCGAGGGCTTTCATGTTGTGGACGACGTCCAGCCAGTCGATCACCTCTGCCGTGGGCGCGATGGCCTCGGCGATCCGTTCGGCGGGCTTGTAGGCCATCGGTGCCTCGTCGACGACCTCCTCGACGACCGACTCCGAGTAGACACCGTCCATCGCGGCCCGGAACGCCTCGAGCGAGAGTTCCTCGTGAGCCTCACGGCGCCCCATGACGCGTCCGGCACCGTGTGGCGCAGTCCGGTGATACGCCTCGTTGCCCTTGCCCCGGGCGAGCAGGGACCCCTCGGCCATGTTGAACGGGACGACCAGGCGCTGTCCCTCGCGGGCCGGGGTCGCACCCTTCCGAATTATCAGGTCATAGAAATCTATATAGTTGTGGATCGAACTGAAGCGTTCGACCGGCGTGACGCCCAGCGCCTCGCAGATAGCGTCGCTCATCAGGTCGCGGTTCCAGCGGGCGTACTGCTGGGCGAACAGCATGTCGACGTAGTAGCCGTCGGCCTCGTGGCCCTCCAGCCAGTCCAGCGCCTCGTTGCGGTCGCGCTTCCCCGGCGTCGAGAGCGTCCCGAACACGTCGTCGACCTCGTCGCCGTCGAAGTCCTCGCGGATCCGTTCTTTGCGGAGGTGTGACTCGCCCATGCCGCCGGTCACCCACGCGCGCAGGTCCGCGTCGTCCACAGTCTCGGGGTCGAACTCGACGTAGTCGGCGTACTCCTCGGGGATCGACGAGCGGATGAACTCGGCGTCGCGCCGGTCGGTCGCCCGACCCTGCCAGTACTCGGCGATGGCCTTGCCGAGATAGCGGGACCCGCTGTGGATCACCAGCCAGTACTCGCCCGACTCTCTGGCGCGGGCGAACTCGACGAAGTGGTTCCCGCCCCCGAGCGTCCCTGCGCTCCGGATGACGTGGCCCATCCCGGCCGGGCCGGTCAGCACCCGCTCGCAGAGAGACTTGAAATATTCGCCGTCGTAGCCGTCGAAGTCGAACTCGACGGGGTCGATGGGGCGGTCGAAGCGCTCCCGGAAGGCCGCCTCGAAGGACGCGAACACCTCGTTCGCGCGGTCGAAGGGGAACTCGTCGACGAGGTGGACCGATTCCTCGTAGTCGTGGACCGACCGCCCCATCGGGACGACCTCGCGGACCCGGCGCTCGCGCTCGGCGTCTTCGAGCGGGAGGGTGTCACCGAGTTTCGTCGAAGCCATGCCACAGCCGACGTCGACCCCGACGATGTTGGGGACGACGCGCTCGGCCAGCGGCATGGTGAAGCCGATCGGCGCGCCGGCACCCCAGTGGGTGTCGGGCATGACGCGGACGGGTTCGGTGAAGGCGGGGTGGTCGACGAGTTCCTGTATCTGTTCGAGACAGTTCTCCTCGACGAGTAACTCGTCGTCGACCAGTACCTGCGCCGTCGTGTATTCTCCCGCCAGTTCGATCGTCATGGGTCCGGGCCTGTCCGTTCGTGAGTGGAGCCGGGGAGTAAGCGTTCCGGGAGACTGTGAGACTGACACACAGTCGAATCGACGACAGAGTTCTTCGAGACGGCCCTGGAAGACGTCCGCCGAACCGCAAGAGAACGGGATGCAGATCGTTCCCGGTAATACTGACGACCTTGGCCCGGTTCCAGCTGAAGATATCCGTCGACATCCCCGACAGAGCCGACGAAATATCAACTTTGGACTAGTTCGAACGAGCAGTCACAGTTCAGTCCGGTCGATATCACAGAAGTCGTCGACGAAGACGACATTCTCCAGGCACGGGGCGTCGTCGACGAGACGTACGTCGACGGGAGTGTCCGGGAATACATCATGGACCTGGTCGCCGCGACGCGGGATCACGAGGCGACCGAATACGGCGGCTCCCCACGTGTCTCGATCGCCTTCCAGAACGCCGCGAAAGCGCGTGCTGCGATCGATGGACGGGACTACGTGATCCCCGACGACGTCAGGCGCCTCGCCGAGCCCATACTCGTCAATCGACTCGTGGTGAACACCGAGGCGGAACTGGGTGACGTCAGCCGTCAGGACGTCGTCGCGGACGTGCTCAGTTCGGTCGTTCCGCCCGGCGGCGAGGGAGTGACACCGGAGCGGACGACACGCCGAGAGAACGGTGCCTCGGAGGAACCGCCGGGTGAGGAGACAGACGAACGAGACGACAGCGAGGACGTGTCACCAGACGTGGCGAACCCCGAGGAACAGTACTGACGATTGAGTCGTTCGACAGATTTCGAGTGGGGCCCAACGGGATACGTGACCGTCGACGGTGACGAGCGGTCGAGCGAGCACAACAGACCGCAGTGGAAATCGCGGCGGTGATTCACCGGGAATGAGCGGCGAAACGTTCCACCGGTGGAACTCGAAAGCGCGCGTTCTGAGAGCGACGAAACCCCGTGTGGAGCCTCTGATCGGGTGATTTCACGTTCGCTAATTCCTCGAAGTTATTAACACAGTGTGGTTAGCTATCTCGGACAGGGTTGGTGGGTCCAGAGACAGGCAGGGCACCCCGCCAGCGGAAAACGCATGTCACGGAAACTCTCGCGACGGTCGTTTGCGTTGCTCTGTGGCGGAGTCGGGGCGACATCGTTCGCCGGAGGTGTCGGAACGGTAGCTCGCTTTCGCGATAGCGAGACGGCCGGCGGGACGATCCAGGCCGTATCCGACTTCCCGGATAGACGGGCGTATATCAACGCCGGTGGGCCCGATTACACTGCCGAGGACGGCACCGAGTTCGTCGCCGACCAGCACTACACCGGCGGGTCGACCGCTTCCACCAGCGACGGGATAGCCGGAACCAACGACGACACACTCTATCAGACGGAGCGATACGGCAACGCCGACGGTTTCGGATATCAGATCTCCATAGCCGACGGCACGTACGATGTCCTCTTTCATTTCACCGAGTTGTACTGGGGCGGTAACGGCAACGGCGGGGGAGACGGGAGCCGCCTGTTCGACCTCACCGTCGAGGGCACGCAGATCCTGACGGATTACGACGTTCACGCGACGGCAGGCGGTCACGACATCGCGGTTCTCGAGGCTGCCGAGGGAATCTCGGTCAGCGATGGGACCCTGAACATCGCGACGACGACCAGCGTGGACAACGCGAAGTTCAGTGCCATCGAGGTCGTGCCGACGCCGCACCCGGCTCTCGATTTCCAGCAGGTCGATACGACGCCGTCGGGGACGGCGACCTACGACGTGGCCAATCTCGTGATCGAGGCTGCCGGCGCCGACGTCTGGCAGAACAGCGACGAATACGGCGCGCTCTCGAAGGGCCCGGTGGACGGTGACTTCACCGCCGAGATGACCGTCCACTCCCAGGAAGCGGTCCATCCGTGGTCGAAAGCGGGGATCATGGTCGCGAACGACGTTACTATTGCAGGCGGGTCCGCGGGTGACGTGTTCATGGCGGTCACACCGGACAACGGGTATCAGGCGCTGTACGACTCGGACGGTGACGGCTACGTCGATCAGAGTCCCGACGACGGATCGACCAGTGTCTACCCGTCGCGATTACGGGTAGAGAAAAGTGGTACTGACTTCACCTGTTCGTACTCGACCGACGGCGGGAGTTCGTGGCCGACCATCGCGAACCTGACGATTCCCGAGGCCAACGCGACCCAGGACGTGGCGCTGGCGGTGACCTCCCACCAGTCGAACCAGACCTCGCGGGTGGACTTCTCGAACTTCATCGTCTCGTGAAACGAGACCGTGCGAGTCTCCGGTACCCAGACTAACAGTATCACGGTCGAAAAGCGATCCAGCTGCAACTGTCTGGATACAGTGAAATCGAAGTGTCGGGATTTCCCTCCTGACGACTGCCGGGACGCAGAGACGCCCGTTCACCTTCGTGAATTGCGTTTCAATTCGTGAGGATAGAGTGAACCAGTGCATATATGTGTGACCACCCATCTACCCCGATCAAGTTTCCGTATTTTCAAACTCACAGAAGTTTTACCTAGGGTTGAATATAATTCGGTTTTAAAACCAATGTACGTGGTGTTAAGCACCTATTATCAAATCTTAGTCCGCATTTTCAGCCTCGGTAAATGCCACAAGGTATTTATTAGGGTTCCCCTATAAATTAAAATTAGAACACGACGAACTCGTGTCAGGGTGGGCCGAAGCTACGGGGGTACACGTCGCTTCGGACCATCGTGAGGTGAACTCAACGATGTCAGAAGACAATACGATCGAACTGAATCGGCGGCGAGTACTGGGTGGCGTAGTGACAATCGGTGCGGCTGCGGCGGCCGCTGGTGCCGGGACGTTCGCGTTTTTCAACGACTCCGAATCGAGTAACAACAACACGATCACAGCGGGTACGCTCGACCTCACGGGGACGACGGACGGCGAAATCAGCGTCTCGAACCTCGCGCCCTCGGAATCGGTGAGTCCGCCGCCTGTCTCGGCAACCTACGATTCATCGAGCAGCATCGACCCCGCTGAAGGCGACGTCTCGTTTAGCCTGGCGGAGCCGTCGTCCGAACCCACGGAACCGAGTAACAGTACCAACCAGTCAGCTTCGGCGTTCGCTGGCCAGTTGAACGTCAACACCGCGGAACTACGTAGAAACGGTTCGCAAGAGACGGATCTGACCACTTCCCCGCAAAGCGTGTCGACAGTCGCCGACCTCGGTGGAGTCTCGGTGGACGCCGGATTCGGGAGCCTCTCGCCGGGAGACAACATCGACTTCAATCTCGAAGCTACGTTCGCCAGTGGTGCAGGAAACCAGTATCAGGCCGACGGCGTCCAGATCGACGTCACCTTCACCGCCGAACAGCCCGGGGAGGACTAGGCAATCCCGGGGGGCAATTCAGCAAGCTCGGTCCGGTTACTCGGATAGGACGAGGAGCGAGGAGCAACGTACGGCACGATCCGTCGATAGTAATCTCCACAGTATGCCGGAATCAGAGCACGAACTGACCAGACGTCGATTGCTTGGCGGTCTCGTAGCAATCGGCGCCACCGGCGCCGCGGCGGGCGCCGGGACGATGGCGTTTTTCACCGAGTCCGAGACGAGTGGAAACAATGCTATCACGTCGGGAACGCTGACGCTCGGATTCGGTTCGGGGGGGACATTCTCGTTCAATACGGGTCTGGTGCCCACCGAGAGCACGACGGGGAGTGTTACGCTGCAGAGCGGCGGGTCGGTGACGGGTTCGCTCGACGTCGATGTCGACTACTCCGAGAGCGACAGCGGGAGCAACAGCCAGAACGTCACTGCACAGCAGGTCGCGGAGAACCTCGAGGTACAGACACTGACGTACGGCGGGACTGACCTGACTGGACAGATTTCCACGAGCAACAGTCCGCCGACGCTCCACGACCTGGCGACAAACCCCCACGGAGCGGGCGAGACGACACAGAACGACCTGATAAATCTTTCCGATCCCGGAACGGGAACGGATTTCATCGTGGAGTTGCGTCTGAAAAACGTCGGCAGCGAGTTCCAGAGCGATGGGATCGCGATCACGTTCGACTTCCATCTCAACCAGAATGACAGCCAGTGACCGACCGACCCGTCTGGGAGGGGCTGGTCAGGGATGAGCGGACGGCTACCGACCGGATTCGGCTGGCGCCGCGCGGCCAGGCTGTTCGGAGCCGCGCTGTTCGTCGCCGTCGTTTTCCTCTTCGTTTCGACGGCAGTCCCGCAGGTCGTCGGCGCCGACCACAGCTACGTGGTCCAATCAGACAGCATGTCTCCGGCCATCGGTGCCGGGTCGGTCGTCTACGTGAACGACGTTTCGCCGGCCGATATCTCGCAAGGAGACGTGATAACGTACCGGAGCGTGGCTTCCGACTCGAATCGAGTGACGCATCGCGTTGTGGGCGTCGTCGAGGAGAACGACGAGCGCCGCTTCCGGACGAAAGGGGACGCGAACGAGGACCCCGATCCCGAGCTGGTGTCGTCGTCACAGATAGTCGGTCGCGTGAGCTTTCACGTTCCGTACGTCGGCTACGTCGTCTCGTTCGCGGGGACACAGATAGGGCTTGTCGCCCTCGTGATAGTTCCGGCGGTGACGCTTGTACTCTCGGAACTGTGGGATCTGTATCGAGAAGCCAGGAGGTCCGATTCCGAAGGTGAAGAGCCGTGAACGGTAAGACAACGACAGTGGCGCTGGCGCTTGTCCTACTCGCCGGATCTGTCGTCGTCGCGGGTGCGACGGTGGCGACGACACACGCGTACTTCACGGATTCGGAGAGCGGACAGGGCTCAGTGGTCGCCGCGGATTCGTTCGAGAACACGGGAGATGGTGCCTGTCGAGACGAAGATGAAAACGGACAGTGCGACCCCGGTGAGACCCGGATCGACAAGTCTGACCTGTTCACGTATACGAACGAGTCCGCAGATCTGGTGATCCCGGAAAACGTCGGTGACCTCGACAGCGGAAATAACAATATCGATATAACGGCCAAAAGCATCACTTCTGAAGTCGACCTGCGTACGAAGAACGGAGACGTGGACCTCAACGCAGGGGATGGTGGCATCGACCTCGGTGGGTCAGACGTCACGATCGAAGGCGGTGGCGGCGGTGTAAATATCGACTCCGACGGCGACATCGATCTGGCCGGATCGTACATTTCGACCAAAACGAAATCGATCACCGTCACAGCGTCCGGATTCCTGAATATCGATAACGCGGTCATAGACGGTCGCGAATCCAGCGAGCCGATCGACCTCTCAGGTCAACGGATCTCCGCGCGCAACGCGGAGATCACGAACAAAAACGGAGAAACGATCCTCTCCGCCCGCAATAACGGCGGCGGCGAACTTGATGCGACCGGCGCGACGATAGAGTCCCGGAGCAAAAACGGGAAACTGAGTGGTGGCCCGATAACGCTCAAATCCAGCGGGACGATGCGACTCAACCAGACAGCGCTTCGCGTGAAAAATACCGCAACGGTCGAAGCGTACCTCGACATCGGGAGCGCGACACTGTACACGGACGGGACCATCGTCAGGGACGACGACGATACCCTCTATTACGAACCCAGCAGTGTCAAGCGCAAACCCTGAGAGTGGGTGACACTCCGATTCGATCCGGACGGTCGCTATCGGAATTCCCAGTAACCGTCTCGTCACGCGTCCGAACTCTTCCGGAATATCGAGCCCGATACTATTGCGGGCCGGTATTTATGTGGTTGAATCAAGACATGATGACGGCAACTGAGAGGAGAATTGACTCCACTTCGAGGACTCGCCGTCCTTGGAAGTGTCGTTCGCGCGGGTGTGACTGGTATCGGCGACGACGTACGACGTCGGTAACGTCGTCACGACCATCGGGCTGGTGTGGTTCAGCGAACTTACGACCGAGGCCAATCCCGTCATCCCCGAAGCGACCGAGGCCTTCGACGGTGGCGGCTTTCCCGTACTCGAGTTGCTCGTTTTCTACGTCTGTCTCGGTAGCGGCATCTGGACCGGGAACGGCGACAACGACCGACTGCTGTTTCACGGCCCCCCGCTCTCCCACGCGCTCGTCGGACTGTACACGACCGCGCACAAACTCGACATCCGCTCCGCATTCGCTTGATATCCTCCCCCGTCATCGGACGAGTCCAGTTTCACGTCCCCCTGTTCGGCTACGTCATCGCCTTCGCCGGAAGACGAGCCAGCCTCCTGTCGCTGGTCGGTAGCCCAGCACTTTGCTGCTCGTCGCGGAGCTGTGGGACCACTACCAGAGCAACACCACCGAGCGTCGGAAACGAGCAAATCGGAGGGTGAGAGGCCGTGATTCGGACGGGCAACAGATGCGGTGACGCTGTCGTAGATTGAGTCACACAAATGACGCGCTGCCTCCACACGGCTAATGCCGTGGGCTTCCGCGCTGCTCTTGTGTGATCGGTTGCTTTCCGCCCTACACTTTTTGAATATCAATAGCAATTCTGATATGGAAAACTAGCACTCATACTGTGTCGCCCTATGTTAAGATATTGTCCATTTTAACCGTCAATGAGTCGGATTTGAATGCTATCACCCATCCGAATACACCGATCCACTCGGCTACAGTATCAATATCGATAATAAAACAGTGAGGTATATCTGCGCTGATTTCAAACCTGTATGTAATGGCAACAGCGCAAAAGAACTGGTTGACGTTCGAGGGGACGCCTTTCGACGAGGTGTCGTTCTCGCGTGTCTGGCTCGTCGCGCTGGCAACATACGGCGTCGGAGACGTCGTTACGACCATCGCACTCGTCTACTTCAGCGACCTCCACACCGAGGCAAATCCGGTGATTCGACAGGCTATCATGGCCTTCGGGGGCGGTGGGTTCCTGGGGCTGAAACTGCTGGTCATCTACGTCGCTATCGGCGTCAGTCTCTGGGCAGGCGTCGGCGACGAAGACCGCCTCATGTTCTACGCGCCGCCCCTCCTGCTGGCGCTCGTCGGCGCGTACACGACCGCCCACAACCTCAATCTCCTCTTTGCCTTCGCCTGAGCGCCTCGACGTCTGCAAGACACTCGCGACTTGCCCTCATTCCCTCATTCGCCGTCTGTCTCGTTCGTCGACCGGAGAGCGAAGACGACGTCGAACCGCGCAGTGTCGCTCTGGATGACGTTCGTCGTCCCCCCGGGAAGTCGCCAGTCGAACACGACGACGGCCTCTTCTCCGGGGCCGATCCCGGGACCGATGGTCTGATTGCGTGCTCGAAACTCCGCGAGCGACGCGAACCCGTCGGTCCCATAAACGGTAACCACGTCGCCGTCGGGGTAGCGAACGGACAGGCGGACTCGGATCTGTTCGGCGAGTTCGCCCTCGTTCGGCGAGTCGTCGACGGCCGATTCGGCACTCACGACACCGTTCTCGTCGCTCTCGACCGAGGCCGCCGAGATCGCGAGCGCTCCGGGTGCTTCCCCTTCGTTCCGAAGGATGAGCTGTGACGTCCCCGCATCGCCCGGGGCGACGTTCTCAGCGCGTAACATCGTCGCTCCCTCCGGCATCGACAGCGAGACGTTCCCCGTCGCATTCGGAGCCGGTGGTACTGGCGTTCCGGACGGTGTAGTCACGCCCCCGCCGTCGGGTTGATCGGTAAGCACGAAGGCCCCGAAACCGCCGCCGATCATCGCGAGGAGGAGTAAAACGAGCAATATGAGAAGCCGGCGCCTGTCATCGTCTTCCGACTCGGTTTCGTCGTCGGGCACGCCATCGTCCGGCGCCACATCGCCACCGGGCGACCTGCCACCGTCGGGTACCGTCTCGAGGGTGACCGGGTCGGTAGCTGACTCGGCCCCGGTAGGGGAGGGGTGACCCGATCCGTCGGTATCTTCTGGGGTATCATTCACAGTGTCTCCGCTCGCTGGTTCTTCGGATCTATTCGCTGTGTTTTCAGGGTCTGACACTGTCACCATCCAGTTGATCCCGGCGATGGGTTGCGGATCGGACTCTCTTCCTTAGGGATCTCACTAATCCATGTTAAAAGCAGCGTAAGATTCTGGGTCTCCGCAACTGGTGTTCGTTCGTCGAGCGCCTGATTCGGGATCTCGGGTCGAGTAGTGTATAATCTATGAGGGCATCCCCACCATGAACCGGAGCAGACGCGACTACGATACTATCCGAGTTCTCGGGGACCGCTAGACGATCCAGGACAGCGTCGACGTTGCCTCGACGGGGGATCTCGTCCCGGCGGCGCCGGGCACGTGCGCCGAGGAAGCCGTCGTGTCAACACCGAATATGACGGTCCGGGATCGCGATCGGAACGACGTCGTTCTGGGTGGGGAGTTCGAGCGGCGAAACGGCGTTGAGGTGATCACCGACGTCGTCGCCGAGCACAACATGATCGGCTACTCGGGCACGAGCACTGGAGGGTCACTGACAGTCAGGGGCTCCGTCTGCGTGACAACAAGGTAGGTTTCTTCCCGCACACGCTCGACAGGGTGGACCCGCCACAGCGGGCTCGACTATCGTCGACAACGAGGTCTACGGGAACAACGACCCCGACGCGCCGGCGCTGTCGTCGTATCCGCTCGTCGGGATGGGGATTCTCCTCTGGGGCGCCTCCGACAACGTCGTCGCGCGAGACTAGGTCCACGACCACGACAACTTCGGGATCGTCGCCCACCACCACGTCGTCGAACCCTCGGGCAACGAGATCCGGGACAACCGAGTCGGCGGCTCGGGGGAGGCGGCTCTCGTGCTCGGTCGACCTGCCGGCGACGGGAACGACTTCCACGACAACGAGTTCGAGACGGGTCGCCCGCCGTCGATCGAATCGGACGCGAGCAGCGGAAGCGAGGCAGTGACAGACGTCCTGGCCGAACTCGAAGCCCAAGTCGAATCCGGTGACTTCACCGCCGGTGACGGGCAGGACCAACCGACACCGGGCGACCAGCCGGGGATGTCCGATCCCGCCGCCCCGCCCAGACCGGCCGACGTGGCCAGCTCGTGGGAAGCGCCACAGCCACAGACCGAGGTGTATCGCTGGTGAGTGTAACCACAGGTGAGTGAGAGAGGCGTCGCGACGACGGCGGCTGGGGACGACTCGATGCGGACCTGTCCTCCGTTCGAAGTAACGTTTATCCCCGGGACAGCAGTGGTCAGGACCATGCCTCGACAGATAGCCGAGGGGCTGTACTGGATATACGAGGCCGGGCCCGACAGGGTCGAGCGGTTCGAACTCGACCGCCGGAACCCGGAGTGGTACGACCCCGACCACGAGGTGTACATCCCACAGTGTGCCTACCTCCTCGAAGGCGAGGACGAGACGCTCCTCTTCGATACGCTCTCGCCGGCGTGTACCGACCACGTCCTCGACGTTCTGGCGGATCTGGTCGGCGACGGCGGACTCGACTATCTGGTCGTCTCACACCCCGACGTTCCCCACGCCGGGAACGCACCCGCGATCCTCGACGCCCACCCAGCGGCGGAACTCGTCGCCCCCGGCTACGGGAACGACCACGAACTCTACCGGCTCGGCGAGGCGACTCACGTGACCGAGGGTGACACCATCGACCTGGGGGACCGCGTCGTCGAGTTCCACGAAGCGACCTTCCTCGACGCGCCGGTCTCGGTCTGGATGACCGACCGCCGAACGGACACGCTGTTTACCGTCGACTGGATGGGATTCCCGCACCTCGGCGGGGACGCACTCCGCTTCGTCGACGAGACCGACCGCGCCTTCGACGTCGAGCAGTTCGTCGAGTTCCACAGTCGCGTGCTGTTCTGGTACCAGTACGTCGACGTCGAGACGGTCCAGCGGGAGGTCGACGCCCTCCTCGAGAAGTTCGACCCCTCGGTCGTCGCACCCTCCCACGGGCTGGTCATCCGCGAGGACACCACCGACTACGTCGAACTGATGAAAGACGTCCCGGGCATCGTCGACCGACGGGGCCGCGTCGGGACGCTGGGGTGACCCATGTCTGTCGAACTCACCCCGACGGTCGAGTGGCTCCCGCAGTGTTACCCCCACGAAGACGACGGCCGGAACGACAACGACGGCGACGGCTACCACGAACACGTCTCCGTGTATCTCGTCCGCGCCGACGACGGCGACGTCCTGATCGACTCGGGGTCGGTCTACCACCGCGACGAGGTCCAGGAGAGCGTCGACGCGGCGACGGATACGACGGGCCTCGACGCGCTCGTCCTCTCGCACTCGGACTACCCCCACGCGGGCAACGTCTCCCCGCTCGGCGCCGCCTCCGAGGACGTCGAACTCGTCGCCTCGTCGGGGTCACCCGCACAGCAGGGACTCCCCGCGGCCCGGACGGTCTCCATCGGCGACCAGGAGCGGATCTGTGGGCGGCGGTTCAGCTTCGTCGACCCGCCGCTGGCCGACCGCTCGCACACCACCTGGATCTACGACCACGTCGACGGCGTGCTGTTCACGGCCGACGGGTTCGGCGCCTACCACCCGCCCGAGCACTGCGAGGCGACCGCCGCCGACTTCGAGGACGGGATCCCGACCGAGGCCGTCTTCGAGTACCACCGCGACAACCTCGTCTGGTTGCGCTACGTCGACCCCGGCAAGATCCGCCGGGCGCTCGACGACATCTTCGGGGCCTACGACGTGACGGCGGTCGCCCCCGTCCACGGGCATCCGGTCGTGGGCGCGGCTATCGACTCCTACCTCGACGGGTTCTACGACGCCGCCGAACGGATCGCCGACGAGTACGAGGTCGACGTCTGACCGGCGCGCTCGTCACGCCCAAACACTATTGACCGCGTTACGCGATACCGTGTCCATGATCCGCTTCGAGGACCACCTCCGGGCGCTCGAAAGGCGCCTCGCGGAGGTCGGCGCAGACGGCGCGATCCTGGGGACTGGCCCGAACTGCTACTACGTCTCGGGCTTCGCGGGCGAACCCGACAGACACCTCCTCGGCCTGGTGGGGCCCGATGGCGAGCGAACCTTCGTCTCCGGTGAAGCCTACACCGGCCAGTTACGAGACGAACTCCAGGTCGGTGACGCAACAGTTCGGCCGGTCCCCGACAACACCGCGAGTTCGGTCGTCGCGGGGCTCGCGGACGTCCTCTCTGACCCAAGCGGGACGTACTTCGTCGACGACCGGCTGTCGACGGGGGAGTCACTGCGTCTCCGGACGGCGCTCCCGGACGCCACGCTCGACCTGTTGAGCGAACTCGTGGCGCCGATGCGCGTACGGAAAGACCCGTCGGAGATCGACCGGCTCCGCGAGGCCGCACGACAGACCGACGCCGTCTCCGTCGCGGTCCGGGAACTCGGAGCCGAGGCGGTCGGCATGAGCGAACGCGAACTCGCCGTCGAGATCCGAACGCGTCTGGCCGAGCGCGGCGCCGTCGGCGAGGCGTTCCCGACCGTCGTCGCTGCGGGGCCCAAGGGCGCCCGCCCGACAGGGTACCGACATGGCGACCGGGAGATCGCGTCCGGGGAGCCGGTCGTCCTCGACTTCGGTGGCTTTTTCGAGGGCTACGCGAGCGACCAGACGCGGACGGTCGTCTTCGACGGCGACCCGCCCGCTGGATTCGTCGAGGCCCACGAAACTGTCAGAGAGGCACTGGTGGCCGGCGTCGCGGCCGCAGAACCCGGCGCGACGGGCGGCGACGTGGACGCCGCGGCGCGTGAGGTGATCGAGGCGGCGGGCTACGGCGACCGTTTCACGACCGGTACCGGACACGGCGTCGGCCTCCGTGGCCACGAACCGCCGTCGATCAGCCCCGGGTCGACCGACGAACTCGAACCCGGGGTCGTCTTCAGCGTCGAGCCGGGTATCTACGTCGAGGGTGAGTGGGGGGTGCGCCTGGAGACGGTCGTCGCACTCACCGAGGACGGCCCCGAACAGCTCAACCAGTCTCCGGACACCTGGCGGCCGCTCTGAGACCTGTTCGATATCTACAGATATAACAAAAATAAACACAGTATTGAAAAGATATATTTTCGCAGGAGCGGTCACACTGCGGTCCGGGCGGGGATGACGGACCCCAGTGGGTCCCGGGCCTACTGGATCAGCCCGTGCAGGTCCGAGAGTGATGGAATTCGGTCTATCTTGGCTGACGAAACCACGATCGGCGGTCGGTGTCGACCCAGAAACCGGTGAACGACTGAGATCGACGTCGATCCGGGTGCCGACGAGCGAACACGCCGGTATGTACGGCCGGACTGCGCTCCTGTGAGTCCGGTAATTGATCCGAGCTCGTCTCGACAGTTCGGACGTCCCGGTGACATTCTGGTCGGGATGGGGTCTCGATATCGAGCAGGCATCGAGAGGTGGCCCACAGCATCTACATGTTTAATATCTGTCCATTCCGATAAAGTATCTCTTTGGTATTGTCTGTATGTGGGTGTCTCATATTCGTCTCTGAGATACAGTAGTCCCTGTCCAGGCGGGGGCGGACACCGACCAGGGGGCATTCGCGAACCGGTGGTAGCACCCGCGATAGTCGTCTGCCACCCCGGCGGCTACCTGTCACTACGACAGTACCAAAGGTAATATAGGAGCCTTCGTGAGATGAAACAGATGAGCGACCGGATCGAAAATGTGGTCGTCGTCGGCGGGGGAGATTCGGGCTTGCTGACGGCGCTCGCGGTCCAGGAGGCGAATCCAGGGATCGACGTCTCGGTGATCGACGACTTCGGCCAGGCGGTCCCACAGGTCGGCAAGAGCACGTTCCTCGCCATCCAGCCCATCCTCCACGAGACGCTGGCGATCGACGAACAGCTGTTCGTCTCCGAGGTCAAACCCGTCTGGAAGGCGTCGGTGTGCTTCCGGGACTGGTGTGGGCACCCCTCGTTTCACTACCCGTTCGACCAGAACAGCAGCTTCCCGAACCCCGACGAGGCCAACGCCTACGAGGGGCTCTATCTCTTCTACGAGCGGTTTCACAACAGCCCGACTGCCGGACGCGCTGTGAGGCGATGGTCGACCAGCGGAAATCGCCCTGGTACTACTCGCCCCGAGAGGGCGGCATGCAGAAATACGATCAGGTCGCCTACCACCTCAACACCGAGCGATTCAACGACTTCCTCCGGACGGTCTGTCGGGAACGGGGCGTCTCGCTGGTCGACGACGAGATCGTCTCCGTCGACGCCGATGGCGACCGCATCGAGGGACTCCAGGGCGAGCAGTCGGCCTACGATGCAGACCTGTACGTCGACGCGACGGGTTTCTCGCGGGTTCTCTGGGGCGAACAGGACACCGCGTTCCGCGAGTTCGACCTGCCGCTGGATTCGGCACTCAACGCGCGCTCGGACATCTCACTCGACGAGGTGCTTCCGGCGACGGCTATCGACACGGGCGAGTACGGCTGGTTCTGGCAGATCGACACCTACGACAACCGCGACCGCGGGTACGTCTACGCCTCCGAGTACGCTTCCGAGGCCGAGGCCCGCGAGGAGTTCGTCGACCACTGTCCGGGGATCGAGGCCGATGACGTGGTGACATACGAGTTCACACCCGGGTACTTCGAGCGCGCGTGGGTCGAGAACTGCGTCGCGGTCGGGAACGCCGAGGGGTTCGTGGAACCGCTCCAGTCGACCGGGCTGACCGCCAACGCGAAGGCGTCGGTGACGCTCGCGACACTGCTGTCGGGTCACAACCAGATCGCCGGCGACGCCATCCGGGACCTGTTCAACCAGTGGGTGAGCCGGACCTGGGTGTCTATCTACGACTTCGTCAGCGTCCACTACGCGTTCGCAGACGGGGAGTCCGAGTTCTGGCAAGCAGCCCAGTCTATCGAGCTCAGCCCCCGCACCGAGGCGCTCCTCCGGGAGTTCGACAGGGTGGGGTTCGACACGCACGTCGACCCGGCGATGACCCACCCGGAATTCGACGACCTGGTCTTTTTCCAGCCACAGGACTTCTACGCGCTGGTCCGGAGCATGGGCGCGACCTCGGCGTTCTACGAGACAAACGAGTTCGAGATCAGCGAAGCGGCCGAACGCAGCGTCGAAGCGTACTACGAGACCCTTCGCGACGAGGTCGACGACCACTACGACCACCGCGAGTTCTACCGTGGCGTGCTCGAAGAGTACTGACGACCCGTCCGGTCGGTGTGGGGCCGCGAGCGTCGGCCGTCCCGGCGACACACCGCGGCCGACGACCGACACACACCACAACCTAGTTAACAGGTCCGGCGGACGAACGGGTATGCAACCCGACCCGATCGACGCGGCGGCGTACCGCCAGGTTCGGCGCCTGGAGACGGGCTGGCGGTTCCACCGCGGTGACGTTGACGACGGTGCGGACCCGGAACTGGACGACGGCGACTGGGAGTCCGTCGAAGTACCACACGACTGGAGCATCGAAGGGCCGTTCGACCCCGACACAGCGGGCGGGGCGGCCCAGGGCTACGCTCCCGAAGGTGTCGGCTGGTACCGCCGCGAGTTGCCCGCGGATATCCAGGGTGAACCGACTATCCGGTTCGACGGCGTCTATCGCAACTTCGACGTGTACGTCGACGGCGAGCACGTCGGCCACCGCCCGTACGGCTACTCGACGGTCACCTACGACCTGAGCGAGTACGGCGTCTCCGGCGGCGAAACCGTCGCGGTCCGCGTCGCGAACGACGAGCACCCTCACAGCCGCTGGTACACCGGCTCGGGCATCTACCGTGACGTCTATCTCACCGAAACCGACCCGGTCGCCGTGGTGCCGTTCGGCACCGACGTCCGGACGAACGCCGTCAACCGACAGCGTGCCGAAGTGCAGGTGCTCACGGAAATAGAGAACGCCGAGGACGAACCGGTCACGGTCGCACTCGAGACCGATATTCTGGACGCCGACGGCGAGGTGGTCGCCACTGCCGGAGCGAAGGCGAGCGTCGACGCCGGCGCGAACCACGAGTTCGAACAGCGACTCTCGGTGGCCGACCCCGACCGCTGGACGCTCGATGACCCCACACGCTATTTTGCCCGCAGCGTCGTCTACCGCGGGAACGGTGGCGGCGACGGCACCGGCGACCGGTCGGGGAATGACGGCAACCGGTCACAGGACGATGGGGACCTGTCACGGGACGAGGGTGACGGTCTCCGCGCCGTCGACGACTACGTCACGCCCTTTGGGATCCGCACCTTCGAGTGGACCGCCGACTCGGGATTCTTCCTCAACGGCGACCCCGTCGACCTGAAGGGCGTCAACCTTCATCACGACGCGGGGTGTCTCGGCGTGGCGGTCACAGAACGCGCGCTCGAACGGCGACTCGAAACGCTCCAGGAACTGGGGTGTAACGCCATCCGGACGGCGCACAACCCGCCCCAGCCCGAACTGCTCGAACTCTGTGACCGGATGGGCTTTCTCGTCGTCGACGAGGTCTACGACAAGTGGCGCCACGTCGGCGCCGAGGACTTTTTCGACGAGTGGTGGGACAGCGACCTGGCGGCGATGATCGACCGCGACCGCAACCATCCATCGGTCGTCCTCTGGAGCGTCGGCAACGAGAGCTTCGACCAGGGCACCGACGGGATGATCGAGGACCTGGCGATGCTCACCGAGGCCACCAGCGAGATGGACCCCACTCGTCCGGTCACCTACGGCAATCCGCCGTGGGGCGAGGGGACGGAGGGGGTCGTCGAGAACATCGAGCGCGTGGCCGACCACGTCGACGTGCTCGTCGGTAACTACCAGGAACACTGGTACGACGACTACCGGGAGGCCGGCATCGACCTGCCGATCCTCGGGTCCGAGAACCGCCGGTTCTTCCGCGGTGCCGGCGACGACCCGCTCGCGTTCGTCCCCCGGAACCCGTGGTACGACGTGGCCGAGCGCGACGACGTCTGTGGCCAGTTCCTCTGGCCGGGGATCGACTACCTCGGCGAGGCCCGCGACTGGCCCAGCAAGGGATGGCCGACCGGCCTGGTCGACACCACTGGCGCGATCAAACCCTCGGGGCGCTTCCACCAGGCCGCCTGGTCGGAGGACCCGGTCGTTTTCGCCGCGGCGGTCGACCACGACCGCGAACGTCCGGCCTGTCGTCCGGCTTGGAGTGGTCCACCGCTGTCGGCCCACTGGAACTTCCCCGACCGCGAGGATTCCCAGGGGTTCGTCAACGTCTACACCTACACCAGCGCCGAGGCCGTCGAACTCTACCAGAACGACGAACTGCTGGGGACCCAGCGGACCGACGATTACGGCCCTCGTCCCGTCGAGTGGTACGTCCCCTACGAGTCGGGGACGCTCCGTGCCGTGGCCACGGACGACGGCGAGGCGGTCGACGAGCACGTCCTGGAGACGGCGGGCGAACCAGCCCGGGTCGAACTCGACGCCGACCGCGAGTCCATCGCGGCGGACGGTCGCGACCTAGTCTACGTCGAGGCGACCGTCACCGACGACGAGGGCGTACGCGTCCCCCGTGCGGACCACGAGGTCACCTTCTCGGTGTCCGGCCCGGGCGAGATCGCCGGCGTCGACAACGGCAACCTGGACAGTGACGAACCCTGGGTCGGGGACGCCCGCTCGGCGTACCACGGGACCTGCATCACCGTCGTCCAGGCCGACCGCGAGGGCGGCAGCCTCACTGTCGAGGCGACGACCGACGAGCTCGCGGCCGACGACGTGACTGTCACCGTCGAGGAAGCGTAACCGTCGGTCGGGCCTCTCTCCTCGTTCGGTAGCGTTCCCTTTCGAAGCCGACGACGCGTCCACAGCACCAAAAAATACATATATTCCGGATCCGGCCCTCGAGTGCAGGCGAATAACCGACAGCCCCGGAACTGTCCCAATCCAGCGTCGACGGTCGTTGCGGATACGCAGTCCGGCTTTCGAATCCACCGAAACTCGGCGTCAGAACGACACCTGTCGTCCGTTCTGCGACCGAGGCTTGTCTCGCGTGCCTGTCGGTTATCCCCTTGCCTGCCTCCGTATTCGGTTCCTCACGACGGGTCCGCTTCCGTATTCCGTTACTCACGAGACGTGATCCTCGCTGGGTCTGGCGAGGACCGGTTCTCTCGACCGTTTCGGCGTTTCGTTGCTGGGTAGCGGTCGCGGTCATCTCTGCGAACCCCTCTCAGGTGCCGACTGGCTCCCCGGCCCCACTCGCTGGCCATGATTTCGGACCTTCGAACGGTCTCCACCGGTCCGACTCGCGAATATATACACTATTAGTGGATATTATACTGTAGTATAATTCATCATAGACCGCGGGTGAGGCTGTGATCCGAGGCGTGTGGATCCCTGATCCTCGATATCCGCGGAGAATACAATTACAAAAATACTACTGTAATTTTAACCTACTTTCCACGGATGGTGGAATTTGTGTCGTGGTTCGAGCCAGACGATGGGGTGGTAACGCTGTGGTGACAGGGGCAGGGTCTGCTGTCACCGGACCGTCGAAGCGGGTGGCAAAACAATCATATAGTATTGGGTGGGCCTACCAAGTATGCGGGATTCAGATAGAAATAGTGATAGATGTATATCGAGTCGTCGATACGCACAGATAATGGCCGGCATCGGTGCGGCCGGACTCGCCGGCTGTGGCGGTGGCGACGGGACTGCCACGCCGTGCGACGGCGACCCGTTCGTTCTTCGAGAGCGAGTGGTACTCGCTGATATTCGAGGCCGCGAGGAACGTTCTGGCCCCGACATCGTAGAGCGCACGGGCGTTTTCGGCCAGTTTTTCGTGGCGGGTCTCGCCGTCGGCGTCGAACGGCGTCAGCAGTCCGACAGCGACACCACGGAGTCGTTTCCGGACGTATTGGGGTGCTGGTTCCATTGGCGACGTGACTGCTGGCTCCGGAATAAATCCACCGTCTCTCCGGACCACTCGGTTGCGGTGTTCACAGCCGCCTTTTGGCTACCGGGCGCGGACGACCGACTGTCGTCCATCCCTATCGGACCAGTGCGTGGCCAAGTTCGCCTGTACCCCCAGCGGGCACGGGCAGCGACCGGTCCCGGATCTTCCGGTATCGGCGGAAATCCTTCCGGACGCAGTTTACGTCCGGGTCACGAGTACGTCGTTTTCCCGTCGAATCGGGCCAGTCTCCAGTTCTACCGAGCCCACTCTATCCAAATTACAGTCATAGTTCTGTAATCAGAACTGGGGTAGGTTTCCGGTGGTGGCGGAAGAGTCGAGACGAAAGAAATCTGGATGGCGTCGCTCGCGGCGGTTCGGTGCCGGGGCTCGGGGGACCGACAGGCGAGAAACGAGCGTCGAGTTCGAGAGGGTGTGGCGAAGCGAGTGGGTGCCGGGGCGTGTGGATTTCCGAGGAGGTAATGCCCGGAATCACCGGGTCGGATCAGGAGTAGGTGAGGTTGACTTCGACAACGTTTGCGGTTCTGAGGACGAGTTCGGGGACCTCTTCGATGAAGCGGTCGCCGCGCATCCGGCTCTTCGGGCCGGAGATGCTCACGGCCGCGATCGCCCGGCCGTCCTCGTCGGTG
>ENA-ORCS01000628-ORCS01000628.1-marine-metagenome-genome-assembly--contig:-NODE-628-length-21255-cov-73.000425_pt1 | contig 21255 bp, 20 predicted proteins | sample MGYA00237781_ERZ508513 | MGnify/ENA primary metagenome ERZ508513 (study PRJEB26184, sample SAMN06268793) | marine metagenome | isolation source: Eden Landing Ponds, San Francisco, CA, USA | place...
TCCAGCATCGTAATAATATTCACCGGTGGTGCTATCACCAATCAGAGGTTGAACTAATCGAGTCTTAGTGGATAGGAGATAACACTCCCACCCCACTTTGTCCGCTGTTCTTCAAGCAGGACGGGAAGGGAACGCAGAAACGGCAACATTTGAATTGAAATCTTGTTTGTCTAGACTAGGTATGTTCTCGAGTAATACTATAGTGCTCTCTTCTACAGCTATCAAATTACATTACGGTCTAGCTCTCTGCAGACCATAATAAACCTTTCCCTAATATATAGGTTCTCTCTCTCACCCCCTCCCACCCTTCTCTAGTTACTGCGGACATAGTGGGGTGGGAGGGTCCCCCCACTCGTTTATAATAAAAAAGAACAGCGGACACTGCGGACACTGCGGACAGGGGTGGTTTTATATAGATTCCTTCCAATACGTCAAGCAACGACTATGGGGATGTTCGAACGTGACACCGAGATCTACTTGGATCGGGATGCCCTCCGAGAGGATTACCAGCCTGAGAATCTTGTCGGGCGTGATACTGAGCTAAACCGGTATCGAGCTGCGCTTCAACCCGTAATCAACGGTGAGCAGCCCAACAATATCTTCTTGTACGGTAAAACGGGGGTCGGGAAGACTGCTGGTACGCGGTATCTAATCGACCATCTCGAAGAAGACGCAGCAAAGTACGAGGATATCGATCTCACGGTGAAAATGTTAAACTGTGACGGCCTCTCCAGTAGCTATCAAATCGCTACCCGACTCGTCAACGAATTCAGGGACGAAACGAGCCAGATCAGTACGACGGGATATCCGCGCGCGACAGTGTATGATATGCTCTGGACCGAACTCGACTCCTGTGGTGGCACTATCTATATCGTTCTTGACGAAGTCGATCACATCGAAGACGACAGTATCCTCTATCAACTTCCACGTGCGCGAGCAAACGACAACCTGAGCTCTGCGAAGATCGGTATCATCGGTATCTCGAACGATTTCTCTTTCCGCGATGACCTCTCCCCGAAGGTCAAGAGCTCACTCTGTGAAGAGGAAATCCAGTTCCCCGCATACGACGCGAAGGAATTGATACAGATCCTGCAACAACGCGCTGATGTAGCGTTTCACGACGGCGTCCTCGAAGACGGTGTCATCGAACTGTGCGCTGCTTACGGCGCGAAAGACGCCGGTGACGCACGACAGTCACTTGACCTGCTCATGAAAACGGGCGACCTAGCCCGCGACAAAGACACAGACACGATCTCGGAAGACCTTGTTCGAGAGGCACGTGACGTTCTGGAACGGGGTCGGATTCAAGAGGGTATTTCGGGACTCACCCAACACGGTCATCTAGTGGTATACGCTATGGTTACACTTGATCAGGAAGGGAAGACGCCGGCCCGGACACGGGATATCAGACCTCGATACACGAACTTCGCCGAAAAGGCAGGGATTGACCCGCTCGTTCCACGCCGGATGCGTGACCACCTCGGTGAGCTGTCGATGTTAGGTATTATTTCGGCAATCGAACGGAACGAGGGACGGCGTGGTGGGACCTATCGCGAGTACTCTCTCGAGATGGACCCGGAAATGATTCTTGCAGCGCTTGAGAAGACTGTTGACGATGTTGGAATCCACAAATCTGTCACTAACCTTGTCGATGCCGAAGCGACGCTTTCGGACTTCCAGTCTACGTAGGAACGGCGGACATGGTGGTGTCGGAACCGACCGATACGGGATGGTTCTCAGGATATAGAACAGCGGACACAGTGGTGTTGTCGCCGACGATTGAACTCTTCTGTATTTACCTCAGTAGCGCGAAGAACTCCGGACACAGTGGTGTTCAACGGTGACGACTCTTCTGTTGATGGGATAATATTTCCTGTGAAATCTACTGATATTGCTTTTGAGAATCAAATACGTGTGATAGTTGTAATTAACACCATCTTTCAGGCAAGAATGGCTGAATAGTGGTTTTCTACGTCAAGTGATTGCTTCCTCGAAAACCAGAGACAATCCGCCTATCACGTGAATCGGACCTCTCATCTAAATCATCGCGTAAAGCCTCTCCTTGCACAGTATCACAGGCCAGACTATTGCAGCCTGTCGACGTACGGTCGCTTGATGGGTGGCAACTTTCCAACCCAATGATGGGAAATTTTGCGATTGATTGTCAGTAAAATATTCACACAAGGACGCTATTGGGCCAGATACCCTGCTCTGTATGCTTGCCACTAGTACCTACCTGACCTGTTGCTGTCGGTATTCGACAACTGGATCACTCCGTCAGCGCGCACTGTCACCAGAAAGTTCTGGTACTGAAATGTGATGGTCTGAGTCGCTGGTCCGGTTGACTGGCCCGGCTGTGTGCCGAACAGCAGTGTCTCAATTGCACCGACATCAATGTAGTCGTGCAATGGCGACTCACGATACGTTCCTGCTTCTGTTCCCGTCTGGTCGGCGATGGCCTGAACAATAACCGCGGCAAGCTCCTGATCGCTAGTTGGGTCGTACCGAACTTCAGTGAGGGTGCCACTCGTTGCCGCAAAGAGGCCCGTATCCCCATCAGCCTCATCGCTCCGGCTGTCGTCGGTCATCTATCTAGCAAATAACTGGAACGCACATATAATACATGTATGAATATTCGGGCATGATAATTATCGCCTCCAATCTGACTTGGGTTAATTCACGTCTAATTAGATAAGCTATACCGTATAGCTATTTGGCTTGCGCTGGTTAGTCCATACGCGTACGATCACCCCATTCGTAGCCAGGATGGAACATACATGGTAACAATAACCATAGTCATCTGTGTAGTGTATGTCAGCTGAGGATATCTGTCCCCATGCACCAACTACATAGACGGCAGCTACTCGGAGTCGTGTGTTCGGGCTTGACTGTACTCGCCGGTTGTGGCAGCGATCAAAGCGGTAATTCGAGTGAGACTGAGACTGGTGGCGGTGCCGAACCAACGCCGGACTCAGCTGCGGTAACTGCTACGAATAAATCGACGCTCAGCGGTAACGACGACAGATCAACACAGTTCGGTCAGGTTACACGGTTCCCTAAATCGTATGCGATGACAGCCACAGTGCAGTCCGGAGGGCGGACCGTGGAGATGTCTGGCCGTTTTTACCGGGGAGATATGTACTGGTCATTCGACCAGCAGGGACAACAGATGGAGATGTATCACATTGGGAACAGTACGTACACCGTTGTTGGAGGGCAGTGTGTCCGGGGAACGATGCAACAGGGGATGGGTCGTGACGAGGTTGATCCAGGCCGTTTCTCCGATCAGCCGGAGGAAAACCCGGAAGTCACGCCGGTCGGTCGGGATACCATTGATGGTGAGGAGGTGCTGGTGTATGAAATCTCTCAGGCTGAGTCCCAGAAGCCGCTGACATACTACATTCTGGCGGACTCCGGATATCCGCGACGTATTGAAGGCGAGTCAATGCGGTGGGACTTCCACTCGTGGGGTGTGGTTGACCCGATCCAGAAGCCCGAAGGAGACTGTCAGTCGATGCCCGGTGGCGGCACGATGGCTGACGGTGGCAGTTAATCGCTCAGCTAGACGTGACTTGATGGGGCTACTCCGAGAGTAAACAGTTCTCGACGTACCGTCGAAATTCGGCTCTCACGTCGTCGATTGTGTCCTCGTCGCTGGTAATCCGTTCCGCCTGAATCCCGACTAAAACTGTGTGGAACAGTGCGGCTGTCTGCGATGGGTCTTCGACAGTAAATGCGCCGGCGTCAACACCCGCTCGGATGACACGGGCGATCTGCTTTCGAATAAAGTCATCACTCCTGCGAAAGAGACGGTTGTAATCGTCGTCGTGCGCTGCCTGCGCTCGCAACTCAATCACAGCCTGGGAAAATTCGATATCACTGTTGTTGCTTGTCCCAAATATTTCGTCGACGATCACGTCAATGTATGCTTCAGGGGATTGGTTGGGAAGCGGAACTTGGTTTTCGACCTGCTCAAGCATGTAATCAAGAAGATCTACCAGCAACTCGTCTTTATTATCGTAATGATGATATATGAGCGATTGACTCTTCCCGAACTCATCACCTATCTTTGAAATAGTTAGATCCGCGTAGCCGTGCTGACGCAGTGCATAGAAGGTTGCCTCGAGGATCTCCTCGCGGGTTCCCTCCGGGTTCTGAAAAAAGGTTATCTCGTTAGTCATCTTTACATTGACCGTTCCGTGCTTGAGCGGTACGGTTCAAATCACTCACGGTTTTGCTGTTCGCTCGCTGTTGACCACGTGGCCAATCTGGGGTCTCGTTTTCATCACTGGATTGAGTAAGGGCAGCTGTTGGTAGATAGCTATATTGTTGACTATCCATTCAATAAACTTAAGCGTATTGTTGGCCCCTGTATCACGGAGTGAATTGGACTGCATTCTAGTTCTTTGTATTCACACACCTATCCTAGTGTATCGCACGTATCTGCCCATTTGGTGTGCTCTCCGACCCTTCTAACGCCAATACTCTGAGGTCCCAAAAATCAAACAGCGCGGGTTTTGATCGATTGGTTGTCCTATCTGACTTCAGAAGAGACGAAAGCACTATACGTGATTGAACGTTTAGTCAACTACAGGAACATGACGACTGGTAACCGAAGAATTTCGAAGCCGTTTATGACTACCAACGAACCGCGGATTGAATGGAAGTCTTACTAATATGGCACCGAAGGCACAGAAGCTGCTACTCCTGGCCGTAGTTGGCATTGTCGTAACTAGCGGAACGGTAACCGCTGCGGTCGTTGGGAGCCCCGATATCGTTGCAACGCTCGAAGACGACACCGTCACCCCTGGTGAACAAAGGACAATCGAAATTTCGCTGGTCAACACTGGCGATCTTGACAGTGGCTCCACCCGGAACCCGGCGTTAAACAGCGAGGTAACCACGGCGAAGGGGCTTACTGTGTCACTTGGCTCCGGTGACGCGCCGATATCGGTCAAGGACTCGAAGCGAAGTCTTGGCACGCTCCAAGCCGGACCGAAGGTGACAGTCCCGTTTGATATCAGCGTGGATGACGACGCTTCCTCTGGAACGTACGACGCACAACTGAAACTAAACTACAAGCACACAAGCTATATCTCCGAAGGAACGGGCGCACGGGACGAAGACAGGACAACCCGAACTGTTGACATCGAAGTTGATGTCACCGATGACGCTACATTCAATGTGACTGATGTTGCATCGAATGCCCGCGTTGACTCTACGGGCACGGTAGCGGTTAGCGTCGAAAATACCGGAGACAACTCCGCTCGGGATGCTGCGGTAACGCTGGAATCCCGGAATCAGGACCTCGCAGTAAGTGGCGGCGATGCAACTTCACGGTTTGTTGATGAGTGGGAACCGGGCGAAGTCCGGACGTTCAATTATCGTGTGAGTGCCGCTGAAGCCGCCGAACCGGAGCCGTACGGGTTTGAGCTGTCGGTCGCATTTGACAACGAGGACGGCCTCCGAACGCAATCAGCAGGACAATCCATTGCAGTCGAACCTGATCCTGAACAGCGGTTCTCAGTCGTCAATTCAAGCAGCTCTGTCGCCGTCAGCAACACGGGAACGTACGAGGTTCAGCTCCGCAACACGGGCCCGTTGACTGTTGATGACGCATCTGTTACGTTTGCTTCACAGAACGCCGATATAACGTTCGGCAAGAGTTCCTCGACAACAGCATATGTGGGCAACTGGGAACCCGGTGAAGTTCGGACCGTCCGAGTTGATGCAACAGCCAGCCCCGATGCCGAGGACCGAAGCTACGCGCTGTCGGCCAACGTCCAGTATGATGATCACGAGGGCGACACCAGCACCTATGACGATGTACAGTTGAGCCTCAGTCCGGCACCTGAACAGAACTTTGGCGTGTCCAATATTGACACCTCACTCCAAGCCGGTGAAGACGGATCACTGAGTGCAACCCTCACAAACACTGGAACGCGTGATGTTGAGAACGTTGTTATCGCTTGGGAAAGCCAGCAGTCGACACTATCGCCAAAAGAGACGCAGTACGCTGTCGGAAATCTCGATGCAGGCGAATCAGCCAACTTCAGCTTTGGTGTTGACGTGTCCAACAGCGCAGAGGCAGGCGCTCGGCAGTTTGACTTCGGAGTGAGCTATCGCGACGACAACGATGACAGGGTTGACGCAGAGACACTTGAAGTTCGCTCAACAGTGGATGGCAGTCAGGACGAATTCGACATCGAAATGCAGAATTCGACGCTCGGCGTCGGACAAGACCGCTCAATTACGTTTACGATAACGAATACGAAAGACAAGACGCTGACCAGCATTGAGGGCAAGGCGTTCGTCAATGATCCGCTCAGCAGCAGTGACGATGAAACGTTTATCGCTGAGTTGGAACCTGGTGAGTCAGAAACGGTTTCCGTCCAGCTCTCAGCGGGAAGCAATGCGCTGGACAAGACGTATCCGCTCAATCTTGACTTCCAGTATGAGACGCCAGACGGGGACAAACGGGTTTCAGACACCTACAGTCTGCCAATAGAAGTTACGGACCAGTCCGGAAGCGGCGGGACGCCACTGTGGCTTATCGGTGGTGTTGGACTTCTCGCAGTCGTTGGCGGCGTGGTCTGGTACAGCCGACAGTAACTCTCCGAGGCTAACGTATATGACACAATGTTAGACTACCAGAAATATATCGACATCCTAGACGATTGGATTGTCAACCGTGACAAGACAGTCGTCGCTGTGTTCATCGTCACAACCCTCATTCTGTCGGCGGGGTTCGGCATGACTGCGACCGACTCGGGGACATCACAGTTCACCGACGGCGTTCCTGCACAGGAAGCGTTCGACGAGGTGAACGACAACTTCGAACGCGAACCGTTCGGTGAGGGGACTGGCTCTACGACGCTAATCCAGAAAGACCAGAACGTCCTGTCGAAGCCGGCCATCCTCAATATGCTGGAAGCCCAGAACCGGTTGACACAGCGCGAATCACAGGACGTTGTCGGAACGACGAGTGTTGCACAGGCCGTCGCACAGACGCTTGACCCGGACGCGGAGACACTGCCCGAACAGATCGATGCCGTAGAAGCAGCCTCACAGTCGGAAATCAAATCCGCCACTCGAACGACGCTCGAGCGCCAGCCGGCAGTCGCAGGACTTCTCAGCAACGACCTGAACCGAGAAGAGCCGTCTGCATCGGCAACACTGACGACTGTTACCCACGAGGTGTCAGGTGTCTCAAGCAGTGCCGGGACAGAGGGGTCATCACCACTGACGCCCATTCAGCAGGAAGCGGAGTTTATCGTCAGTTCGGTCGACGGTGATATCTCTGTCTTCGGCAGTGGGCTCATTTCTGCAGAACTGAGCAGTGTTATCTCCGATTCGCTGGGACTCGTTGTCCCGGCTGCTGTGGTCCTGATTCTGTTCTTCCTCATTATCGCGTACCGGGACCCGTTTGATCTGCTCATTGGCCTTGTCTCCCTTGCGATGGCGATTGTCTGGACATTCGGGTTCATGGGCTGGGCCGGTATCCCCTTCACGCAGATGTTGATCACAGTCCCGCCGTTGCTCCTCGCCATTGGAATCGACTTTGGGATTCACGCCGTGAACCGATATCGTGAAGAGCGCGTCGAGGATGTCGAGCCGACGCCCGCAATGCGGACCGCAACAGACCAGTTGCTCCCGGCCTTCTTCATCGTGACAGGCACGACAGTTCTGGGATTCGCGGCCAACGGGACCAGTCAGCTTGGTCCGATCCGCGACCTTGGGTTTGTCGCCAGTGTCGGAATCATATTCACGTTCCTTATTTTCGGTATCTTCCTGCCGTCGCTCAAACACTTCACGGACCGGCAGCGGGTGCGATACGACCTCCCCGAATTCAGTATCGCTCCGATCGGCTCTGAGGACTCCGCAGTCGGCAAATCCCTTACTATCGGTGTCACAATCGCCCGCCGGGCCCCGTACGTATTCTTCGCTCTTGTGCTGGTGTCTACGGCAGCCATGGGGGCGTATGGAACTGGAATCGATACCCGGTTCACCACTGAGGACTTCCTCCCACCGGAGGAGAACCCCGGATACGTCGAGGTTCTGCCGGAAGCTGTGGCTCCGAGCGAGTACACAGTCACGAAACAGATAAACTATCTTGAGGACACCTTCGAGAGTGGCGAGAGTGACACAGTAACAATATACGTCGAAGGATCGTTACAGGATGGAACAGCGTTAGAGGAAATCTACCGGGCGAATCAGGACCCGCCTGACTCATTTGTCACAGCCGGCGGAAGTGCAGACACGACAAGTATTCTGACGGTGATTAACCGCTACGAGCGTGCTTCGCCGGAGTTCCGACAACTCGTCGCCCAGAACGACCAGAACGGGAACGGCGTTCCCGACCAGAACCTTCCGACTATCTACAACGCGCTGTATGACTCACCGTACGGTGACCGCGCGGCATCGTACATGACTGACGATTACACGCGCACGCGAGTCGTATATTCTGTTGAGTCCGATGCGAGTCAACAGGAAGTGACAGATGACACGAGAGCCGTTGCTGATGAGTTCCGGATGGAGGCGACCGCAACCGGCAGCGTTGTGGTATTAAAAGCCGTCTCGGATGTAATCGCAGAGTCGGCGTACATAAGCCTGGGTCTCGCAATTCTCGCGTCTGCAGCGTTCCTGTTCTTCGCCTACTGGCTACTCGAACGCCGTCCCGGGCTCGGGGCTGCGAACCTCATCCCGATACTGCTTACCATTGCTGCCTTGGCTGCGACAATGCGGTATCTGGACATCCCATTTAATGTCCTCACCGGAACGACGTTATCGATCGGAATTGGGCTCGGTATCGATTACTCTGCCCACCTCGTCCATCGGTTCTCCGAGGAGTACCGGGGCGACGTCGGCTTGCTTGAAGCACTCGACATTAGCGTCCGGGGAACAGGTGGCGCGTTGGCGGGCAGTATGGTCACCACAACATCTGGCACCGGAGTACTCGTCCTCGCAGTCGTCCCGATCCTGGGTCAATTCGGGTTGCTGATCGCCCTCAGCGTCCTCTATTCGTTCGTAGCGTCCATACTGGTCCTTCCGACCTCGATCGTTATCTGGGACCATAGCCGTGGAACGCTTGGGACACTGCTCTCGTCGAGCCAATCACGGAGTGTGAATTAATGCGGTCCACTCACCTCGGTTCCTGCTCACTTGAGACTCATCGTGTCCCAATTGAACGAGTTAGTCAGGATCGCTCAGATACCGCGCTTGAGCAAGCGGCACCGTACTGCCACCCCAGCCGAAGTCAGGAGGGACGATTGTCTGTATGACTGACGAGAGCGATGCCCTGTGTGCAACTGAAAAAGAAATTATGCACGCAACTCACCGGGCGCTTGTTAACAGCGGGTACGCTGAGCTCTCGATATCGCGTATCTCTGATGAGCTTGACAAGGCCAAGTCGACGATATACCACTATTACGACTCAAAAGACGCGCTCCTACTCCGGTTCCTCAGATTCACCGTTGACCGATTCGAGGCGACAATCAACACCAGCATCGGTGACAACCCGAAAGAAGATCTCAACCACATCATCAGCACACTTCTCCCGTGTCAACTACCGGAAGAGAAACGCCAGCTACACAGCGTTTTAGTCACGCTCTCCCCGCAAGCACTCGAACGGGCGGTGTTTCGCGAGCAGTTCACCGAAATCGATACTCGACTTGCTACAATCATCGAAAAAACTGTTCGGCGAGGCGTTGATGCGGATGTGTTTCGCGATGTCGATCCGACACACGCGGCCGAACACATTCTGGCAACGATTAAAGGAACCATGTATAGCCGCCTCACGACGAACCGTGAAGCCGCGACGGCCGCAGCGAAAGCGTCTCTGTTCTCGTATATCGATTCGCATCTGATTTCGTAGTTCCTGCCAGTCTGGGTCACGGTGCACTCTCTCTGCTACACGGTCCGGAGCAAGTCAATCACAGGCTATCCACCTGCAGAACTACCGAGGGTTGGAAATTACCGAGGATTGCTGTTTTTTGATAGGTGCTTCTGCCCAGAAAGGCAGGGCAGCGGGGCCGACCACCGCTTAGCTTCTGAGTGTCTTTCAGTTAATAACCGAGGTGTTCGCGGATGAGGACAACGGTAGTGCGACCCTCTTCGAGTTCTTGGCGGAGGATGAGTTGCTTGGCGATCGCAGAGTCGACGCCGTAGGCCTCCTTTGCACGCTCGTTTTCGAGGGGGTACGCGACGGTTTCCAGTCGGTCAAGCGCATCCTCAAGCGTCGGCACGATTTTATTCACACCACTGACGATAACGACGTTACTGGCCGCAAACGGATACGCACCGATGCGGCTTCCCGAACGGTCCGCCGCGACGAGTTCGCCGGTCTGGGAAATGCCGTTGATGCCGCCGAGGAAGTAATCGGCCGTCTGTGACTCTCGCCGAGCAGCTTGGCGCTTTGCGTCGTCGTCGATACTCCAGATTTCCTCGGGAAGGCTCTCCCATCCGTGGTCCCCATCACTCAGGTACTCGTCGAACCCGATCTCTTCGAGTGTCGTCGAGTGGCCGTTCATCACAGACGCTTCTGCCGGGATGAGTGACTGCAGTTCCGCGAGTGCATCGTCGGCCGAGTCAACGACGATGACCTCGAATCCGTTTGCCTCCAAGTTCTCGACGGTCTCCTCAATGGTTTCTTCCGAGGCCAGTTCGTCCAGTGATTCGTCGATATCCACGTCGTCAGCGAAATCTGATTTCTGTTGAGACATATTCTGTCGGTAGGTGTATCAGCATCAACACGGAGGCGTAGCTAGCCCAAAAGTGCTCGCGGACACCGGTGTCAGGTAGTTACATCGGTGATACTCCACCCTCAGATAGGATGTAATGTGCGGATAGACACTCTGTGAACATGGTTTCTGGCTTCAGAATCTCCCACCCTGATGTGGTCGGACTCGCCTCTGTCCGGAAACAGCACGGGGCGGCTGTGATATCAATTGCTGAAAACCGGGGGGTAGCATATATTGCTCTCCATTCATCATGTTACACTATCAATGCAAATGGCACGGAAGGAAACTACAGACACTACTGGAACACCCTCGAAGATGGTCCTGTTCTGTCCGGACTGTGATTTTGAGAGCGGGATGGTCGGAGGAGACTGGGACGTTTCGACCACCGGATATACGACCCGATATCACTGCCCGCGATGCCAGCACTCGTTTGGCGTTTCCAATCGCCGGTAACGCATAAGCAGAGTATGGTGGACGTAGACGGACTGTACGTCCGGTAATACTGAAAAACCGTACCGCTGGGAATCTTGTATCAGTCGTCGCTTGGCACAGCCTCAACGGATTTCTGCCCGCTGTCCTGCCAGCTAAACAAGCTTGCCAGCGCCGGCCCTGTGATGTTATGCCAGACGCTGAACAGCGCGGGAATGAGTGCGGCCGCAGGCTCAAACAGGGTCGTTGCCAGCGCAACGGCTAGCCCGCTGTTCTGGAGGCCGACCTCGAACGCACAGGTCCGAACGCGGTCTGTTGACATCCCAGTTGCCCGACCGACACCGTACCCCGAGCCAAGCCCGATAGCGTTGTGAGTAACGACTGCCACCAGCACGAGTAGACCGGCAGTGAGAATATTATCCACGTTTGCGCCAACGACGCCAGCGACGATCGCGACAATGGCGGCAACACTGATAACCGGGAACACATCGGTACCGATTTCAGCAGCTTTCGGTGAATAGCGGTCCAGCAGATACCGGATCGTGAACCCGAGAAACACCGGAATAATGACGATCTGAATGATGCTCTGGAACATCTCTGCGAAGGTGACGTTTATCTGTTCACCGAGGGTAAACACCACCCAGGCCGGCATCACGATCGGTGCTGCAAGGGTCGTAAGGGTCGTGATTGCGACGGAGAGGGCCACGTCGCCCCGACCGAGATACGCCATCACGTTCGATGCGGTCCCACCGGGGGCGGCACCAACCAGAATGAGACCGATACCGACAGCATCTGGAAGATCGAGCAGGACATACAGCCCGTACGCAGCGGCGGGCATCACCAGCCACTGCGTGACAGCGCCGATACCGATATCCACTGGTTCCTTGATCAGTCGCTGAAAGTCCGCCGGCTGGAGCGTCAACCCCATCCCAAGCATAATTAGCCCGAGTAGTGGGGACACGTAGTCCAAAACTGGGATGAACGGGTCCGGCCTGACGAGAGCGAGCCCTGCCAGAATGACGACCCAGACGACGAAGTATTTGCTCGCAGCGCGACTCACCGCACGAAGCGTCGATACTGAAGTCACATATCTGGATGATGAACAACACAAAAAAAGTTTACTCTGGATCGCCGTATTGTCGAATTATGAACCCGGGGTGAGGGGCGGCCAGTGGTCCGTCGGCAAGACAGTGGATTGCTGGTACCAAGATCGGTGTAGACGTTCGACGAACTGTTTGAGAGAATAGGTACCCTGTCGCTGAACTAGTAAGAACAGCTGTTACCTATCCATCCGTTTGCTTGACGGCTTCCACCAGCAGGTAGCGACCGGAACTCACAGAACCCACGCAGCAATTTGCGCCAATGTACAACTTCGCCATCGGACCTGATCTAATCGGTTAGTTCAGCTACACTCTACATTAGTACTAGTTGCCTATTAGAGGTCATTCGTGGCCTACTCGTAGGCAACTGGAAACTACGATTAGTAGCACATACCAATCAAGCTGGAACATGATGATTCAACCCTCACTACTGCACTACCGGGGCAGAAATCTGTACAGTACTCCGGCTACGTCGGAGGTTCACTGGTGAGCACTCTTGCACGTAACATCAGCTCTTGGCTACTTGTTGCCACCGTGGTCGCCACTAGTGGGACAGTCGGGACAACGGTTGCATTCCAGGATTCTGCACAGGACATCCAGACAGAGAACGAAGCCCTTCGCGCTGAAAACGAGGAATTGCGTGAACAACTGAACGAGACTCGGGAAGATCGACAGGCCGCAAAAGCCCGCGCTGAAGAACTCAACAAACAGTTAGAAACACGTAACGAGGACGTAGACACACTTGTTTCGGAACTAGAAAGGAAAGAAAAGATGCTAAACGCCAGTCAAGCCCGGCTTGCGGAGTCCCGAAAAGATCAAGCGGGCATGCCGCGATCCGAAATGGAAAAACGGCTTGATTACCTCTGTGCACAGCCAGAGAACAGGGATAGATTCGGCTGTCAAGAGTTTGGTCCCCGTGAATAACATCGGTGACCTCTAAGTAAAGTCACCCTTCAGAACTGCTGAATCCGATTCTATGCTGTTGGATATACTACTGCACAGATTCCTATTCCACATGGCAAAATTCTTGATAGACTCACTACGGTCGCAACTGCGGGAGCTACCGCACGTTATCCGGAATACGATGTCACTGTAGATCTGGTTCCTGTTCACCAGTGATCTGGGAAAGGCAATAGAGAGTACTGTTCTCAGCACATGAATGTCGGGAAAGCATTGCTCAACTCCTTACACTACACAGAATTCAGTGCATCTAAGATCTAAACCGCATAAAACGGACTTCCCCGAACTACACAACCTCGGCGGATAGGTTTGATGCGTGCCTTCTATACAATTATCTAAAGTCGTACTAATCTCCAGAACGAAGTTCAAAGCTCTCATCGGCTACGTCTGAAGCCGATACTGTCTAAGTGCGGAGTGAGAACTTACTGATATCGCTACCAGTGTTTAACAAGAACCGCCAGTGTCACAGGCGTCGTTGTACTGCATTTCGATTTCCTCTATCCCGACACCGAGTCCTGCGAGAGATGTATGGGTACAGAAGCAGCGCTCGAAACAGCTCTCAAACTGGTCGCACCGGTCCTGGCCGCTGGTGAGTGTGTCGAATTCGTCGCCTCGGTGCTGATCCTGCCCGACTGAGCGTCTAGCACTCGAACGCTTACTGGGGATGAGTGGGAACGCTGTCCAGAGTCGTCAAAATCCGCGCATTTATTGATACACGTTCTGGTGTCGATGTTATCAGGTGTTGGTCTCGGTGACTAACCACACGAATACCCCAATTAGTCGCCAATCTTCTCCGAAACTAACTCATCCTCCGAAACTGTGGTCCGCGTCAATTTGGTATAGCAAAATATGATTTATGTGTTGTAGTAATGAATTTGCCAGTGCTTGTCTTGTTGTGGGTTTCTGCATGAGAAAACAATACAAGACAAACTATTAGTAGTACGATTGAAATACGCTACATACGAAATTACGGCGGTTTAGAGTACCAGCAGGGACAGTACGTCGGTTACGCTGTCCACACACTCAGATCAATGACTGAAACCCGCTATTCGACGATGGACTTGGCTGACTGCAAAGCATTCTACCGTGAGACTGTTGTGCCGGCGATGAAAGACGACGGCCTCAATCCAACCACTGAAACCCCCACATATGCGTGGCTGAACGGACGGTTTCCGGGACTTGTCAAGCACCTCCAGCGCCGATTCGACCTGTCTCCGGGGCAGTTCTACGACGAGATCGAAGTGCCGGAAGACGAGAAGGCGTCGGAGCCATTCGATTTTCTCTCTGATAACACACAGCGAGCCATCGAGGAGTACCTCGCCGAGCTTTCGACTCGACGTGGGCGTGCTGATGCGACAATCGACACACGTCGGTCGATTTTGCGACGGTACGCAAAAGTATATACCAATATCCACGATACAAAAGATTTGCTCGCACCGCTGGAGAATCCCGATGAACGCGTTGCTGAAATGGATCGGGTTGCAGCGACCTTTGACGCACTTGACCAACTGGACGGAGCCCTGACGACGCTTGCATCACGGCGTAAATACGTTCAGGACACACGGCAGTTCTACAAGCACTTGGTGATGTTTGGCGGTGCCGCGTACAACCCGCTTGCTGACCTCGAAATCCGATTTGGGTGGGATACGACTCCATCCTGGGACAACAAGGCACTCGATAGAGACGCCGTTCAGCGTCTCTATGCAGCGGCGACTGAGCTACGCGACCGATTCATCGTGGTCGCATGTTGCGGGTGGGGGCTTCGACCGAGCGAAGTGGCCTCGCTCCATATCCGGCAGCTCAACCTTGATCCGGGTGATAACTCTCATTCGTACATAGAATTCGCTGACGGCGAGCGGAAAAACGGTCCTGGGACCGTAGCTTTGCTGGCCGGTCTGAAGACGGTTACTGAGCGTATTGAAGCACTCTCTGATCCGGATTGGAACGGCTATTTGCTCCCTTCCTCGGCTGCCACCACTGGCCACCTGACCGCTGAAACCGTTCGCCGACGGTTCAAGTCAGTGGCAGAAGTCGCGGATATCACCGTTGATGGTGCCAGGCCAACGCCGAAAACGGGTCGTCGATTCTGGTACACGACGTACGGCGCCGCTGTCCGGCGGGTTGCAGAGCGGTTTGAAGACGTCGCAGCTGAGCAGGGGTCGGCGTCTGCGCAAGTTGTGCTCGACAACTACCTGTCGGAGTCTGAAGCACGGTCGCACCGTCGGGCAGAGATGCGAGAGGCGCTCGCGGGGTTGTTTGATGAGTAGCTGGCCTCGCCGGGCTGGTAGTTAGGTAAAATAAAATGACTATACTGTATAGCTATACCGTCTGACTAATCCTTATATCTGTGCAGTGTATTCGGTAAGGTATGCTGACCTACACCGTGTACAGCGAGGCCGGCGGTGTCGGCAAGACAACGATGGCGGCGAATCTCGCTGTCGCCGACGCCCGTGCTGGTCACGACGTACTCGCAATCGATATGGACCCACAGGAGGGAAGCCTCTCATTCCTGTTTGACGTTGCGGACCAACGAACTGACTCAGAGGCCGATAGCCTAGTTCGGCATCTTGTCGAGCGGCCACGCGGTCCCTTCTCTGACCTCATTGAAACCTCAGAGGGTGTCGATGTCCTTCCCGCACACAATTCTCTGGAAGTGCTCTCGAAACACCTCCGGCGCCGCGAGGAGGAAGCAGCGGACTTCGGCGAGAACTGGAACCCGAACGTCCAGCTCCTACGTGTGCTAAAAGACGCGGGCGTTCCGTCCGAGTATGACACCGTCATCATCGATCCACCGGCGACTGCGGACGTGAAACTGTACAACGCATTGCACGCGACGCGGAACCTCGTCATTCCGTTCGAGCCGAGTGGGAAGGGACAGCAGTCCGTTGCGGGACTTGCAGACCTCGTTACCGGCCTTGAAGACACGCTGGACATTAACGTGGGCGTGTTAGCTGCAGTACCGAACCGATTCAAAGGAACGAACGATCAAGAAGAGATGCTCAAACGACTCCAGGCGGAATCGTATGACATCCCAGTAGTGTTTCGTGAGCGAACGTCCTTGCTCGAAGGGTGTTGGCGCAAGCAGTGTTCGGCGTTCAAATATATCGAAGAACATCGGAGTCGGGAACGTGACTACGAAATCGAAACGCTGGAACAGTTCGAGGAATTGGCGGCACACCTCCGCCAGACCCGCGAACAGGAGGCAACAGCATGAAATCCGGCTCCGGCGACGATCCGTTTGCAGAGACGGACGCAGATCCAGAGCCAGAATCAGACGACCAGCAGGATGAGATGGCTGTCGAAACCGAGTCCACCGACGTAGAAGCTACGACCCAACCCGACATTCCATATAAATTCCGTCGTGACTCGGTCAAACAGGACCGCAAGCAGCGACCGATTTTCATCCGGCCCGAAGTTGCGGAACGCGAGTCCACGTTCCTCCGCAATCTGGAGGATGAAGTTGGAGAGGACGTGTACAAGACCGACGCGCTGGAGGCTGCCCTCGTCGTTGCCATGGACAACCCGGACCTTGTGGCAGAAGAGCTCCGTGAATGGGGGTACGACTGGGAGCAGTCAGCGGCTTCCCGATAAGATCTGCTTTGATTTTTGCTCGTAAGCACAATTGTCGACGAAGCCTTGTCTTTGCGCCTTACTTGTCGCTCCGTTTGATGTGCCCCTAGCCCTGACTCGGTAGGCTATCGAACAAAACTGGAACTGATAGTTGTGTTAGCTGACTATTCCTGTTCGCTGGTCTCCTTGACTACTTAATGCAGCTACAATAGCTAGCTATACTATCTAGGTATGTTGACTAGCTATTCTGATTAGCTATACTTTATGGCTATAAAAGACAGTCGGGCCTAATAGCTGAAGGCCCTCGTTAGCCTTTGTAGGTGTTGCGGCGAGCTGATGCGAATAATCTCTATCCGAGCCACTCAACCACTCAGACGGTTGCCGTCGCCGGGATATGAAGCAGGTTGCGTCAGGTGCGAAACCAAGAGCAGAGCTATCCGCTGGGGGTACTCATCCATAGAGTAACCAGTGATGTGACGACCCCAGTATCAACCGCTCCTGACCGACCACCCGTCTCAGGCCAACTGAGTGTCTAACATTGACTTGCGGGGTTAAATGAAGGTTCGAACAGCACTCAGAATATCTGTCGGCTGCTGGGGCTCGAAACTCTCCTGATACTCAATATCAAACTTTGCCAGACGAGCTATTCCGTCCAACCCGATGGTGTGATGGACGGGCGAGACCACACCAGTGACAGCTTTCGTCCAGAAGTTCTGGCACAACAACCTGCGTGTATACGACTCCCCCTGCACAAAGGACCTCACAGCAGCTTGGCCGGACTGTGCCGCATGTACCATTCCAAAGCCCGTCAGGCGGTTCGCCAGTCCGATTGCATCGCCCGCGATATGTACTGTACAGTCGTTTAGCTCGTACGAGCAGTCTGAGAGACTTCGTAGGCCGTTTGAAACGTCGGTTCCGCTGTACAGGGTCTCACGTTCCGGGGGCTCAATGTCGACTTCTGCAAGCAACTGTCGCATATCCTCATACAGTTCGGCAGGAGACTTGTCCTCCTGGCAACCAAGCCCGACAGTTGCTTCGTCTGGCGATTGTGGCACGATCCAGAGGAAGTAATTCTCGTACGCAAGCGCTCTTGGTTCTGGATATAGGTGTGAGAAGTCGGCTTCTATCCTCCCGCTCAGCGTCGGACACGCCACGTCATATGACAGGGACGTGAACCGCCTTGAGATCGGGAACTGCCCGGTGGCATCAATTAGCAGATCTGATTCCGCAGACAGCTTCCGAAACTCCGCTTCGTCAACTTCTGCGTCCGCTATAATCTCTGTTTCTTCGAGCGTGCTTGCCCAGTGTTTCTCTAATTCCCCTCTATTCAGTATTACACCATCAGGGACATTTATCGCAGTCTTCCCGTCGGAACCGACAAATATCCCGGTTGTAGCTTCCCTGACGTAGCCCGGAACGTGCCGATCTAGTGGCAATTGTGAGTAGTCCCAGACCATCTCTCCCCAGGCGCCTCTTCGGTCACCGCTGTATGTGCCCTTATCGTAGAGGTGTACGTCTGATGTAACCCCTTCTGCCAGTTGCGCTGCTGCTAATCCGGCGAAGCCCCCGCCGACAATAGAAACCCTCATATTGTCCACTTTGGCGGTAGCTATTTCAAACATACCCTATTGCCCGCATGTCTTTCGCGCCGGTTTCCGAACGCCGTGAACGGCTACGCTGTCCGTTGAATGGGGTATTCGCCTGCTATCCTGCTTTGGCGGCACTGTTTGCATCTTAGAACTCCAGAACCGATGTCTACCAGAATGGCTGCTATGGTGGATGAGGTGGGACCCGATGGCCGAGGTCTAACAAACCATGTGACAAGCGTAGTGCCGGATCGTGTTGGCAATTCAGTCACGTCTTCACCTGCGGGATATCGGACCGGAAACTTAGCAGCAGCTACCCAGAAGAACCCATCCAGATCGAGTAGCTAACTCACGAATAGGGAAGATTGGTTATTCACTGACAGTATTATAATTGAAGAGCCCAAATGTCTACCTATTTCAGAAATACGAGGACCAAATATGCGATATTCGCTAGTAAGATACCCACATATGACAGTAGATGAAAAAATATAATGTTAAAACTTATACCCGTTGTCTAGAGTGTAGCAGTGGACATTGAAATGCCGCGAGGATATCGAATTGCTATCTTCGCATTCAAATTATACCGTGCGGGAGTATAACGAATGTACCACTGTTATTGTCTTGCGGACGTGCTAATCTGTTGCTTCCGAATACCTAGTTCCCATTAGAGTCACGTTCCTTCGATGTAATCACAGGAGCCGACTGAGAGGCCGGAAGCGTGGTTGTTGACGAACGGCACAGAAGCGACTGGTATGGTCTATGAGTGGTATCTGCGCAATCAGGCTGTGACTGGCTGATCCGGTGGATTGGAGACAACCTATCGACGATACTATCGAGCAGGGAACCGATCACACTCTGCTCACTCTTGTATATTGACTATACCGAACAGAATCTCGGTTGCTCTGGTTCCTGACGCGCTGGCCGGTGCGTGGCTGAGGCCTACGGACAGAGCGCAGAGGGTATGTTGTTGTCGTCAGGAGTATTCCCCGCGCTAGCAAGCAAGCCCGATTCGGAATTAACGAACATAGCTAAAATTCAAGTCGCTCGAAGGGGTTTCAGGGGGATTCACAGCACTCGCCACGACCGGTTGACTCAGGTAGAGGGCGTCTGAAACGCGACTCCACATCGGTGAGTCGCCGGTGCTGTCTCTGGGACATATACCTGTAACAACGCTCTGCAAAGGTGCCCATTGTATTTGAGATATGTGAAGACTACTCACCGCTGGCGGCTGCGGACTCCAAATTGATCTCGATGATGTTTGCTGCCTCCATTACCAGTTCAGGGAGGTCATTGTAGAGGTAGTCACCGGAGAGCCGCGTTTTCGGTGCGGTCACACTGATTGCTCCACAGACCGTACCGTCCACGTCTTGAATCGGAGCGCCTACAGACCGCATGCCCCGAATTTCCTCCTCATCGTTTACCGCGTACCCCCGCGCTCGAATTTCTTCGAGTTCTTCCCGTAGCTCGTCGGGGTCAGTGATTGTCTGCTCTGTCTGCTGAACAAGTCCTTCGGTAGCCACTGTTTCAGTGACCCGATCGTCATCGAAATATGCCAGCAGCGCTTTTCCGGTCGCAGTACAGTGGAGGTACTGTGGGGATTCCCTGGTCCGCCGTTGATAGTCCACAGCGACAGTTTCGCCCCCATTATGCTCGTACAGCGTCACCTCCCTGCTCCGGTACGCAACTGTGAGATGGACCCATTCGTTTGTCTCTTCGGCTAGGCGATTTACTTCCTCCTTTCCGAGCTGATAGAGGTCGATCCGATTCCGAACGCTTTCACCGAGTGGTATGAACCGCAGCCCCAACCGATATACCCCGTCTGACTTATCGATAAAGCCCTCAGCAACGAGTGTCTGTAGGTACGTATGTAGTGTACTTTTGGCAACATCTATATTCCCACAGAGATCGGAAAGCGTCGCCTCAGACTGTGACTGAAGTTCACGCAGGACCTCACTGGCAGTCTGCATTGACTTGATTCGTCGGGTTGGTGGCTCGCGTTCAGTCATGTGCTGATTCTCGTTTATCATGGTTATATGATTTTGGTATATCGAATGCACAGTCTGTTGCTGTAGCCCTCTTCGTCTAAGATATATGCGTCAGATTGGGATGGTCCGCCTCAGTGGACTGGATCTCGAAGCACAATCCAATCCGACCCGGATATATCGACTGTCAGCAGCACTCCCCTACATGAACTTTTATTAATGATGATGTCGATGGAGCAAACGACATGCGCTGTTGCCATAGTCGGTGTAGTCGCCAAACTAGCCGTATAGCGACTGAAAAGCCGATACGGACCTCCTCGGCAGGAACAGATTTTGATGCAGATACAGCATTGCGCAACGAGCGGAATGGCGATACGTAACCGAATCAATAAGAATGAGTTCTGAATTCGACATCAAGCTGTACGACGACATTGACCCCGAAGACCGACCCTCTCTGGTAGAGGCGCTGATACCGATTATTGGGATGCTAACCGCACTGGGGATAGGTATCGGAATTTACGGGCTTGACCCGCAGTTCCCCCTCCTCTGGGGGATTGCCTTCACTGGCCTGTTCAGTTACTTCCGATTCGACATCTCCTGGGACGAGATGTACTCCGGGATCACACACACGTTGCTGATGGGTATTCAGGTCGTGTTCATCCTGTTTATTGGGCTCTGGTGAATCACTGGACGGCGTCGGCTTCGACCGTCAGAACTAGGAAGATGAAGCGGGAAACCGCCGATGATTCATGTCTAAGATCTCCCGCTTCACAAGCAACGTCGTTCAATTAGCTAAAAATGCTGTTGGTGATCGAGGCGAAGTCGCCGCCCCCGAAGGGGGTGGCGGCTTCGCCGAGTATGCGGTAGTGTCGCTGCACTGTCTGCGGGT
>ENA-ORCS01000629-ORCS01000629.1-marine-metagenome-genome-assembly--contig:-NODE-629-length-21253-cov-3.669107_pt1 | contig 21253 bp, 22 predicted proteins | sample MGYA00237781_ERZ508513 | MGnify/ENA primary metagenome ERZ508513 (study PRJEB26184, sample SAMN06268793) | marine metagenome | isolation source: Eden Landing Ponds, San Francisco, CA, USA | place...
CCGCCGCTGCGAGCGCTTGACCGACGACCCGCTCGCTGCGCTGGTGGCGGTAGTTGACCGCCGTGTCGAGGAGGTTGATGCCGGATTCCAGGGCCTCGACGACGGCGTCGTAGTAGGCGTCGTCGGCCGCGTCGGTCGCTTCACCGAGGTACGTCCCGAGGCCGATACTGGAGACGACGCCCTCGCCGAACCGCCGGAAGTAGGTTCGCGCGAACCGGTCGCCGAAGGCCTCGCGGTAGTCCCAGGTCCCCGCTCTGGTCGCCATACCGATACTCGGGCGGCCGCGGTGAAAACACGGGCGGTCTGTCGGCCGCTGGAGACTCGACCGCCACCGCCGCCGTCAGATGTCGCCGGACATCGCGTCGAAGATCCGGTCGACGAACTCGGCGCGGCCGACGCCGTCACCGGGACCGATCCCGTCCATGTGCTCGACCGAGAGCTGGCCACCACCCATGCGGGCGTGGCCGCCGGCGCTGGCCCTCGGGATGTCCTCGACGGCCGTTTCGAGGGTCTTGCCCATGTGGACGCGGTCGTCGCGCGAGCGACCCGAGAGGTGGAGCGTATCGCCCTTGCACCCGACGACGACGACCGCCGTCACCCCTTCGAGTCGGAGGAGTTCGTCGGCGGCCTGCGGAATGGCGTCGGCGTTCGAGACGGTGCCGACGTCGCTGACGGCGAAGGCGTTACGGACGTCACGTTCGGTGATCGCCCGCGCTTTCACGTCCAGTACTTCGGCGTCGACCTCGGGATTGGCGATCCGTTCGAGGCGGTCCTCGTCGACGCCGTCGTAGAGGTAGGCACTGGCCGCGAAGTCGGCCTCGGAACAGCCCTTGGTGAGGCGGTTCGTGTCCGAATGGATCCCGTAGATCAGCCCCGTCGCGACCGTCGACGGCAACTCGTCGTCGCCGTGTCCCGGTTCTCGCTCGGGCGGGACCGGGTCCCAGCCCATCTCCTCGAAGTACTCGGCGAGGATACTCGCACACGAACCGTTCTCCGGGCGGACGTCGGTGAACTCTCGTCCCGTGCCGCCGCCAGGGTGGTGGTCGACGACGGCGACCGGGTCGACACCTCTGGCGCCGCTGAATCCGCGCGGTTCGTTGTGGTCGACCAGCACCACCGACTCGGCCGCGATGTCCCCCGCGTTCTCGATCGGCTCGAAATCCAGGTCCAGCACGGTCTCGAAGGCACGGTTTTCCTGGTGTCGGATCTGACCGGCGTACTGGAGGTGGGCCGTCACGCCGTTGGCCTCGGCGAGTCGAGCGACCCCGAGCGCGCTCGCCATCGCGTCCGGGTCGGGGTTGGGGTGCATCAACACCGACACGGCGTCTCTGCCGGCCAGCACGCGTGCGAGTCGCTCCCCGTCGGTCCGGCGCAGTCGACGGACCGCCAGCCCGAGCACGACCACGAGGAGCACGACGACGAGCGCCGCGAGACCCGCCAGTAACGGGTCCTCACGGACGAGTCCGATTACGGCATCGGCCCGAGACGCCGGGTCGACCTGGCCAGGGACACCGGCGTCTCTCACGACCCAACTGTGCATCGGGAACTCCTGACACGTCCGAGCGTCAAGTACTTTCTCACTGATTACGTGGCGTAACGACGGGTTATACGCCCCAGGGAAGCGGTTTACGGCCGTCTCTGTCCTATCGTGGCAGAACTACGTGATCGGAATTCGAGCGTTTACTCCTGCCGGTCGGCCTCGATTGCCGCCCGGTACCCCTCCCGATAGGTGGGAAACGCGAGCTCGTAGCCCAGTTCCCGCAGGCTGTCGTTGGCGACGCGCTTGCTCGTTCGCAGTCGCCGCTCGGCGGGATCGGAGAGGTCGCCGTCGGCCAGACGCTCCTCGATGGTTCGCTTCTCCGGCGGGTCGCGCCCGCACTCGGCGGCCAGCCAGTCCGCGAACGCCCACTTCGAGACCGGTTCGTCGTCGACGACGTTCACGGCCTGGTCGCGCCCGCGTCCCGTTTCGAGCAGGTACCCCACCGCACCGGCGGCGTCGTCGCGGTGGACCATGTTCAGGTAGCCCTCGGTTACCGGCCCGTCGACGTACCGTTCGAGGCGATACCGGTCGGGACCGTACAGGCCGGCGAAACGGGCGACCGTCCCCGAACAGTCGCCTGTCGGCCGGTCCAGCGCGATCCGTTCTGCCTCCGCGAGTACCTCCGTCTTCGGCGTCGTGGGCTCGATCGGCGTCTCCTCGTCCACCCAGTCGCCGCCGTGGTCGCCGTAGACACCGGTGCTCGACGTGTAGACGACCCGTTCGGGTGGGTTCTCGCGGTCACAGAAGTGGTCGACCGCCGTCCGCAGGCCCTCGACGTACACCTCGCGGGCGGCTTCGGCGCCGCGGCCGCCGCTGCTGGCGGCGAACACGACCGCGTCGACGTCTGGCACCGCTTCCAGCGCGTCGGCGTCGGTCACGTCCGCCCGGACCGCCCGCGCGCCGGTCGCCTCGACCCGGTCGATACCGTCCGCTGAGCGACGGACGCCGACGACTTCGTGTTCGTCGCCGAACTGGCGACACAGTTCGAGCCCGACGTAACCACACCCCAGCACCGCGACCCGCATCACTGGCGCTCCAGAAACGCGTGGATGTGGGCGTACTCGGCGAGTGTCACCGGGTGTCGCCCCTCGACTTTCTGCTGTACTTCCTTGGGGTCGACATCCAGGTCGATCCCGGCTGCGAGCGCGTCCACGTCGACGACAGCCGTCGTCATCCCCATCAGGAGGATGTCGCGCGCTTCCGCCGCGATGTGTTCGCCCGACGGGAGGTCGGGGTCGGTCGCGAGTATCGCCGCCGCCGCTTCCAGGGTCAGTTCCGGCGATTCGCCGTCCGCAAGTGCGGCGACGACCCCCTCGTCAACGCCCGACCGTTCCGCGGCCGTCTCGACGCCGACAGTCTCGACCGTCTCGCGCACCCGCGAGAGATACGCTTCGTATAACTCCGCCGGCGATAGCTCGCCCGCCGACTCGAACTCGCCTCTGAGCATGCCTGCCCGTTCGACTCCGAGGTACAAATCACTGTCACTCTGGGCTTTCGACCCGACCGAGAACGGCCGCCCCGCTCCTCACGGAACGACGCCCAGGTCTCTACGGAACGACCGCCCTGGTCCTCGCAAGACGAAGCGCGACTCACCCGGTTCCGTTCCCGCGCGACTGCACGGGTGCGCCCGCAACGACGGTCCCGTTCGAAACGACCTGGAACCCGCCAGGTCCCAGCCTGAGTGTCTCGTTGCTCGTCGCCACCCCGACGTAGTCGTTCAGCGTCAGCTGTGACTGGGCGAGGATCGGTCCTCGAGTCCCGTTGCCGTCGTCACCGAGTCGTTTCCAGCCGGGTGACCGCTCCCGCAGTTTGCCGTCGATATCGCCCACACCAGTCCCGCCCGCCGGCACCACGACGACGATAGCCGTCTGGAGTGCAAAGTCCACCTCGTCGCTCCGTCCGAGCAGCTCCGTGGCGCCGTCGCCGTCGACGTCGAGCGTGACGTTGCCTCCGTCCCGGACGTACGCGAGCGAGGCGTCGCCGGGTGCCGGGGTCTGTCGGGGCGTCTCGACGGCGAAGCGTTCGTAGCCGCCGTGCACGTTGACGACCCAGACGTTCGCCGTCACCGCCCAGTAGCCCGGCACCGGCGCTATCGGCAGCCCCGCCGGTATCGAGTTTATCGAGGTGTTGTATCGCTCCTCCATCGCACTCGATACCGTCTCTCGCGTGTAGTTCCCGACGGCGCCTCGCACCTGTTCGGTCGCCGTCGCCACGACCGGTCCACTGACGGTCCCGCCTTTCGTGTCGAGTGTCGCTGTCACCGTGTCTCGCAGTCCGATCCGCAACACGTCCCTGTCTACGGGGTCGAGACTCGTCGCCTCGTGGGCCACCGCCTCGGCGACGACGGCGTCGACCACGGTGCGGTTCGCGACTGCGAGTGCCCTGGCCCGGGGGCCGTCCCACCGGGCAAACGCCGCGTCGAGGATCGCCTGGCGCTGCTCACTCGTGTTGGCGACGTCCTGTGCCACGAGGACGATCCGGATCTCCGAGCGCACCTCCTGGAGGCTCTGTTCGACCTGTCCGGTGAGGTCCTCGCGTGTGGCCGCGATGCTCTCGTTCCCGGTCGCCTCGACCGCCGAATCGGTGGCACCGATCGCCGTCGCACCCGTCTGCAACCGCGTCTGTGGCTCGCTCGAGAAGGCACCGACGACCCAGTCGACTCCCCCCTTGGAGGCGTCGCCGTACGGGATCGTGAACACGTTGATGTTCTCCGCCTTGAGCGGGTAGACCGACTCGCCCTCCGGGACTGCGGCGACGTCGCCGTGGTCGACTTCGGCCATCGTGAGGTACGGCGGTGCGCCGTCGACGCGAAATCGGAGTTCGGTCGACTCTCCGCGCCGCCCCGCACTGTCACCGTCGACCCGTCTGGCTTCCCTCCCGTTTCTGAGCGTCCCGAGCGAGACGTCCCCCGCGCTGGCGAGCGCGTCGGCGAAACCCTGCTCCTGGTCGCTGTGGCGCTGGGCGCGGGCGTCCAGTTTCGCGAGCACCCGGTCGATATACATCGCACGGAGTTCGACACGGGCTTTGTGGGCGACGCTGTCGTACGTCTCGGGGATCCCGGCGAGTTCGTCACGCCGCGCACTGACCTTCACTGCGAGTTCGGCCGCCGGGTTCACCTCGTAGGTGCCGACCTTGCCACGCGGGACCGACACCTCGATATCCCGGATTTCACGTCGCAACTCTGCCAGCTCCAGGTAGACTCGACCGGGGAGTTCGGCCGGCGGCTCACCCACGACGCGTTCCGTTCCCGTCCGAAGTCGCCCGACTGCGGCCGCGCCAGCGAGGTCGTCGGGACCACCGCGGTCGTCGACGACCTGTGCCTCGACACGCTCGCGGATGTCGGCGAGGTTCTTTCCTGCCCCCGGATACGGCTCGTGGACCGTCTCGATCGTCCGGTTCGGAGCGTGAGTCGTCGGGGCGTGTTGTCCGACGACAGCGACGTTGACTCGCGTCGTGGCGGTTGTGTTGCTGTACGTCCGTCGTTCGACCGTGTGATTCGACGCGTCGCGCCAGAGAGCGACGTTGCTGTATCTGACCGTCACCCACCGGTCGTAGGTGAACAGTGCGTGGAACCCCTCGGGGACTGACACCGACGGCGCCTCCGTCGTGGGTTCGACGGCCGTGACTTCCGTCCGGACCTGGGAGTCTTCGAGCATCCAGGAGCCAGCGACAGCCGGCGGTTCCGGTCGCGCCGGGTTCCCCCTGCTCACGCGGTCGGTCGCCGCGATAGTCCGAACCCGCGCGCTGTAGACCTGTTGTATCGTGTAGTTGACAACGTTCCGCATCGAACCGTCGATAGTACACAGGTCCGCCATCGTCAGCTGCTGGGCAGGGTACTCCTCGGGCCGACAGGTGAACTTCTCGAAAGCCTCGACGGCCGTCTGGCCGACTGCGACATCGGTCGTCTCGTTGGGCGCCGGAGCGCTCGAGTTCGCCCCGAGGTTCGCGATTCCCCGCCGCTCAGATACCGGGGTCGATACGACCAGCTGCTGTTTGAGGAGTTCGCCGAGTGGAGCGACCGAATCCGGTGCTCGACCGGTGACACTCGTCAGTGCCTCCTTGGCGATTGCGGCCCCGTGAGCGCGTCGCCCGTCCGGGTCGCTCTCGCCGAAGACCGACCGCTGGACGCCGAGGACGGCACCGTTCGTCAGCAGACTCACGTGCTGATTCGAGACGACGTTCTCGACCGGCGCGCCGCCGTACTGGGCATAGCCCCGCGCCCAGGCGACCGCGTAGAGGCGTGCGGTCACCTTCTGGGTGAGTCCCGGTTTCAGGAGTCCGGCGTCGAGGCGCTCCTGGAACGTCTGGACGCGGTCGTGGACCGCGAGTATCGGCGAGTCGACCTCGACCGTGACCGTCTCGTTTCGCCGGCCGACGACCTGTCCGTCCCGTGTCGCCGTCCGTGTCACGTTCCGTATCGTCACACGCAACTCCGTCGGCCCGTCGTCTCCTTCCCCGACCGCGACGCGGTCCCTGGCTCGTGCGAGTTCTTCGGGGGTCGTCGGTTGCGGGAGCGACACCGAACCCGTGACGCCACGGTGGCGCCGTTCGACCGACTGAAACCGCTCGCGGGCCGCCAGGTAGACCCGGATCCGGAGCGCGTTCTCAAAGGCACTCCCACTGCCGTTCCCGACGACGCGGCCGTAGGAGGTGTTCGCGGCCGTGAGTACGGGGTCGCTGGCGGCCGCGACTGCCGCCGACGCCGCGGCCTGCCTGAGCGCGGCGCGGGTGTCCGCCGCCGTCCGCTCCATCGTGAGGTCGACCGCTGGTTCAGGCGGGCGGGCGTGTGGGCCGACCCCGGCTGCGAACAGCGCACTGGCCACGAGGAGCAACACGCCCACCAGCGCGAACGGTACTCGTCCACGGTCGCCGAGGGCGACTGTCCGCGTCACGGCGACCACGCCCTGACGACGATCCGCACGCGGTCGACTCTGGTCGCCCGGACTGCCGCCGGGACCGACTCGAACTCGTCGTCCAGACCCGACTTGACCGACGATGTGAGGGATCTGGCGAGTTTCTCGTTCGCTGCGTCGACGTCGGCGTCTCGGAGCTCGGCGTCGAGGTTCACGCCGAGCAGGTCACTCATGCTCCGGTATCGAGACGCGACGACGGCCCGGTCCGGCCCCTCGCTCGCCAGCGCGTCGGCCGTCGGACCCGGCGGGAACAGTCCGTCGACGACACTCCGTGCGATAGCCCCGGCGAGCGTGGCGGTGGTCGGGTTCGCAGGGTGGTATTTCCGGGTCGCGTTCCGGAACCCGCTCGGGACGGTGACCGTCGCGACGGACAAGTCGGCGTCTCTGGGTGGTGCTGGCCCCGCCGTGACTGTCCGTTCGAGTGCCGCACCCGGATACGCCCGCCACGTCGCACGCACCTGAACGCGTGCATCCTTCGTCGGGAGTGCACGCCGCGTGGCGGTCACGACCGCCTCCCTGAAGCTACTGGAACCGCCAGTGAGTGGCTTTCCCCCGCGTCGAACGTCGTCGACGAGGACCGCCGCGAGCAACTCCGCGTACGTCCCGCTCGCCCGGCGCCGGACTTTCAGACCCTCGCCGTCGCCCGCGACGCTCCCCGAGCGGGTGTAGGTCACCCCGGTCGTACTCGTCGCGAGGACGTCGGCAGTCTCGTCGGCGACGCGCCGTGGGACGTCTGACCCGCCCGGCGTCGCACCCGAAAGCGTCGCCACCGCGACGCCGACGAGGACCACGAACAGGACGGTGTCGATGGCTGTACTCGACCCCCTGGCGCGGAAACCGGTACTGCGCTCTTTCAGGTCCACACTCGCACCTCCAGGCGACCCGGCGAGACAGCCCCCGGGTCGGTGTACACACTGGTTCGCCGCGCCGCGACGTCGGCAGTCGCCGGAGCGGCGGGACCGAACGACCAGCGCTCGTCGTCGGCGGTGAGCGTGACGTTCAGTTCGTAGCCCTCGGGCCCCCTCCCGTGCAGAGACTCGAGCCGGTCGGGTCGAACCACGCCGGCGACGGTCAGGGCTCGTTCGACCCGGTCTGCCGTCGGTTCGGCCACGTTCCGGTCGACCGGGTCCGGGAGCGCGCCCTCGAAGACGCCGGCCCAGACCGACAGCGCGAGCGCCACGACGAACACCGCCGCGAGTGCGGCGAACGGTTCCGTCTGGCACCGCTCACGCGCCGACGAGCGTCGCATTCGTCTCCCTCCACGAGACTCGTCTGACGAGCAACACGGACGGCGCCGGCTGCCAGGTCGGGTCGGTCGTCCGCGTCGTCTCGAGGGCCGCCGCGAACTCACTTGCCGTCTCGAAGACCGCACTCGGCGGCCGTCCCTGGAGGACCGCCGAGAGCCCCTCGTGGCCGAGGACCGGGACGACCGAGTCGTAGGCGAAAGCCGCGTGTGCCTCCCCGCCGTCGGTGCGGAGGCCGACCCGTTCGCTACCCAGACGGATCGCCGTCGCATCGAGCGGTTGTCGCCCCTGTGCTTCGTAGGGGCTCGACGCGACGCTGTCGACGGTGCGTGCAGTCGCGGCGGCGTCCGGCGGCGGTGCTGTCGGGACACGCAACACGAGTCCCAGGAGCGTCGCGCTCACGAGGACGAGCCCGAACCAGACGTACGTGGATTCGACGGGAACGTCGAGCATGGGCTGGCCTGGCCGCCCGTTCGGATTTAAACTTTCAGGAGCGGTATGCAGGAGGAATTACACGATCAGGCGTGTCCCGACCACCCCCAGAGAGAACACCGTCACCGCGAACAGGAGTGCACGCCCCACGCGATAGCCGACGAGCGACCGGTCGAGTCCGCGCTCTAGCCCCGTCGCGAGCGTCGTCAAGACGACCGCGAGCACGAGCACGTAGGCACCGACCGCCAGTCCCAGCGCGTCGGGGGGCAGACTGCCCGAGAGCGGACCGTCCACGCTCGTCCGCTCGGCGAGTGTCACGGTCGCGCCACCGACCAGCGGGCCGAACGCCGACGCGGTGTTCGAGAGCGTCGACGTGACCTCCCGGAGGTCACGCCTGACCGACCGTTCGACCGACCGGAGCTCGTCGAGGTGGTCGGCCATTGCCACCAGTGCCGGTCCCGCCGGTTGCCCCTCCGAGGCGGCGAGTGCGAGGAGTTCGGCGGTGCTCCGTGCCCGCTCGCTGGGTACGTCGCCGAGCCCGCCGTACTCGCCCAGCAGCGACTCCCCGACGCCCGCTTCGAGCTGGTGCTGGGTCCGTGTCGCCTCGGCCAGTACGTCGCCGGTTTCGGAGTCCAGCAGCGTCGCCGCCTCGTCCATCGCCGTCTCGACCGCCCGGCCTCGACTCACTTCACGCCCGACGAGCGCGAGCGCGTCCGGCAGCCCACGTTCGACCGCCCACACTCGCTCGCGGACTGCCGTCGTCGGACGGTAGTGGACGACCAGCGCGGCGCCGACCGCTGCGCCCGGGACGGTGAGCCACGCGGTCCACGAGGCCACGAATTGCGTCGTCGAGACCCAGGCGACGACGCTCGCCAGGACCCCGGACAGCACCGCTCGCCACCGCCCGTCGGGCACGTCGGGGTGGCTTCGCGGCACGGGCGTCGGCGGGAACCCGACTGGTCGGCGAGCAAGCAACCACCCGCTCGCGGCGAGGACCACCGCCGGGAGGAGCAGGTCGTACCCGACGACGACCGCCGCCAGCGGGATATCTACTCCGACGGTGCCGGCGGCCGGGACCAGTGCGACCAGGGCGAGCGGGAGGAGGACACCGAACGCGTAGAGGGCGGTCGCTGGAGCGCGGATCCCCGCCGCGAACTCCGACATCGTCTCGTGGGTCCCGTCCAGCGTCACCGAGAGCGCGCTGTCGAGCGCACGAGTTCGCTGGTCGGGCCGTGCGTCGCCCGCGCTCTCGACGAGGGTCAGCGCCCGCCGTAACGCGGGGAACCACTCGGCCCACTCGTCGGCGAAGGTCCCCATCCCGGTCTCGCCGGTCGCACCCGCCCGTCGGACGTGTGACGCGAGGCTGTCCGCGAGTCGACCACGCCCCGTCTCGGCCGCGAACGCCGCCGCCCGCTCGGGCGACGGTGACAGTCGCATCCGTAACACCGCGCGGCTGACCAGGCCGGGCGCCTGCCCCAGCGCGCGAGTCCGGCGCGTCGTCGCCAGTCCACGCGGGACGAACCGCACTGCGGCGGCGACGCCGGCACCCGCCGCCAGTGCCAGCCCGACAGTGAAGTGCCCGAATCCGAGCACGACGCCGACCAGTCCGAGCGATCCTGCCGTCGCGATTCCGGCACCGTCGCCCGCGCGCTGGAGGCGTCGACTCTCGACCTCCCAGCCCAGGAACGACAGCGAGCGTTCGAGGGCCGTATCGGGCTCGGGCGACCACGGCGCCAGCCTCGCGAACACCGCGACGACGCGCTGTCCACCGCCGCTCTCACCCACGCCTCGGTCACCCCCCTCCCGGACCACCGGCCGCCTCACCGGCGACCGGCGCCGCGCTTGGGAATCGTTCGGCTCGCGACCGCTCGACAGTCTCGGGGTCGGTCCGGTCCGCGGCCGCGAGGTCGGCGATCCACTCCGTTCGCGCATCCAGCGCCGCGCGAACGTCGGCATAGGACTCTTCCGGGTCCGCCAACTCCCAGAGGAGACGGCTGTTCCCGCGGCCGAGACACCCCGTCGAGACGAGACCGTCGCCCGCCTGCTCGAACAGCGGTTCGAAGGTGACTCGCTCGCCACCGTCGGCGTCTCGGTCGACCCCACCGGTTCCTGTCCCGGTGGGGTCCGTCGCGTCACCGCCGGTTCTGACCTCCTCGATAGCGCGGACGCGCCGCTGTCGTCCCGCGTCGGTCTCGTGGACTTCGAGCGTGACCAGGACGTCCGTGACGCCGAACGAGGATTCGGGGACGCCCAGGTCACTGACGACCCGTTCGCGGACGTCCGCCCCACCGTCACCGTGGATCGTCCCGAGGACTGCCCCGTCGTTGGCGCCGACGCGCATCGCCTCGTAGAGCGTCCCGGCCTCCTCGCCGCGGATCTCGCCGACGACCAGCGCACCTTCACCCAGACGGAGTGCGGTTCGGAGCGACTTCTCGGGTGAGGGGCCGGTCTCGTCGAGCGCACTGTGGAGCCCCTGGACGTCCCGCCCGTGGCTCTGGAGCGCGTCGACCGGCAGTTCGGGTGTGTCCTCGATGACGACCGTCCGCGTCGGGGGTGGGACTTCCCACAGCAGCGTACCCAGTAGCGTCGTCTTGCCGGCACCGCGCGGTCCGGCGACGAGTCCGGCCCCACCGCGTTCGACGGCGACCGACAGCAGCGCCGCGGCCTCGGGTGGGAGCGTCCCGTTCGCGACCAGCGCAGGGAGGGTCCAGGGTCGGCGGTCACCGGCACGGAACGCGAAGGCGACGCCGTCGCTCGCGGGGTCGGTCACGCCTGCGACCCTGACCCGGCGGTCGTCAGTCGTGACACTCGCGTCGAGTGTCGGGTCGGCGCCCGAGAAGGCGCGACCGCTTTCGCGGCGAAAGCGTGAGGCGAGCGCGTCGGCGCCCGCCGCCGTCAGGCGGACGTTCGTCCGCATCGCCTCGCCGTCGACGCGAACCCACAGCGGGTTGTCGGTCACTGGCGCCGTCGCGAACACGTCCGAGAGGTCGGGGTCTGCGAAACAGTCCTCGACGACGCCGAACCCGCGAGTGTGTTTGCACAGGACGCGCCGCAGGTCGGCGACCGGGTCCCCGTCGTCGGCGACCGCCCGTACCGCTCGCCCCGGCGCCCGCGCTGCCCCCTCGACGTCGCCACTCGCGAGTCGTTCGTGAGCACTCGCGAGCGTCGCCAGGGCCGACTCGTCGAACTCGCTCTCGACCGGCTGGAGGTGATACGTTCGGACGCCGTCCCCGGGTCGCGCGTACACACGTGCAGTCGCTCCCGTTTCGAGCGTGCGAGTCTCGGCCAGGCGTGCGTCACTCGGCGGCCGCGTCGCCACCCGCCAGCGACTCAGTCGGGGCCCGACGAACGGTCGGAGCGCGTCGGCGTATCCCTCGGCGGCGGCCACGCCCTCGGCGAGTCCGGTCTCGGCTGCGAGTCGGGCCACCGGGCCGGCGCGGCCGGTCGCTTCGCGGGCCGCACCGAGCGGGTCGGTCAGCGCCCGGTCGGCGAGTCGTTCGTCGTGGAACGCCACGGCGTCGGCGAACCGGCCGGCAGCGGCGAGCAGCGCCGCGGCGTCGCCCTCGTATGCGCGTTCGGTACTCTCGGTTCGGACCACGACCGACTCGGCGTCCCGTGCGGTGAGTGCCTCGACTACCGTCGCCCGGCAGGCCGCGGCCTCGGCCAGTCGACCCGTGGACGGACAGTCGCTCGCGTCGACGACCAGTCGGCCGTCTTCGAACGACGGGCGACAGCGACAGTCGGGGTCGTCGTCCTCGCGGTCGAGTAGCCGCGACAACAGCGCGTGCATGGCCCGCGCTGGCCCCGGCCCGGTATTTGAACTTTCGCGAGGCAGGCGTCACTGACCCGGTCGGCCGACGGTCACGACACGGTGCCCGTGGCGCTCGACGAGTCGGAGAACCAGTCGGTATCGGCCGCCGGCACCGAGCGTGAACCGCTCGCCATCGACCGGTCGTACCCGGACGCCGGCGACTTGCCTGATTCGCTGTCGGCCGCCAGCGACGCGCCAGGTGAGTCGCGTCGTCACACCGACGGACTCGCCGCCGGCCTCGCGCGATTCCGCCTCGGACGTCGACGCGGGCGGTCCGATCGTCAGCGAGCGTACCGGCGCGGTCGCGACGCCGCCGTCCGGCAGTTCGAGTTCGATGGCCCGTCTGGCAGGTCCCTGGTCGGGCCGAAGTGCGTCGTTCCCGGCCGCGAGTGTCCGGGCGGCCCGGACCAGTCGCTCGACTGCGGCCCCCACGCTCGTGTCCGCTCGCTCGACGCTGACGGCGTCGATCGCGGGGAGCGCGACCGCGAGTATCGCCACCGCGAGCGCCACCGTGAACAGCACTCGCACCGTCAGAGGGCGTCCCGCACGCGCTCGATGAACTGCTCGGTCCCGCTTCCCTCGTCGTCCTCGTGGTCGGCCGCGTCACCCCGCATTCTTCGGGTACCCGGCCGGGAACGGCGGTTGGACCGACCTCCCGTACCGTGCTGGTGTGTTCCCCGACCGGCGGCCGCGCTGTCCTCGGGAGGGGTCGACTCGCTCTCCCGGTCGGCACTGTCGCGGGTTTCGTCGAGTCCCCAGTCGAACTCGTCGGGGCCAGCAGGACCTGTCGTCTGTTCGGTCCCCGGACGCGCTCCCGGCGGGTCGTCAGTCGATGCTTGGGTTCGGTCGTTCGACGACGCTCCAGTCGGTCGGGTCCCCGACCCGGTCGGTGTCGCCGAGTCCGAACCGGGTCGGTCAGCACCCGCGGCGACGGCGGCTCTCCTTCCGTCGCTGACACCGGCGTCGACACTGCTCTCGGCGTTTGGAACGACGGTGTCGTCCACAGGACCGTCGACCGCAGTTTCGAGCGCTTCGGCCTTCGCGAGGGCCGCGCTGGCGCGGCGTTCGACCTCGCGGTTGACTGCCCGGACGTTGCCGGCGTAGCCGCGGACGGCCTCCAGCGCTGCGTCGAGTTCTTCGACCTGTGCTTCGAGTTCCTCGACGCGAGTTTCGAGACGGTCGACGTCGCCGGAGAGCGCCGCACGCTCGCGGACATCGGTCAGGTCCGCGTCGCCGTCGGTCAGCGCGCGCTCGACTGCGTCGAGTCGGTCGGCCAGGTTCTCGGACATAGACCGTGGTGGTCCCGTCACCACACTTGAACGTTCGGCACGTACTGTGGCTCCCTGGCCCGGTCACCCAACGTTCAAGAGTCGGTGCGCCGACAGTCAGTCCATGAAAGTCGTCCTGATTGGTGTCGGCCAGGCCGGTGGGAAGATCACCCAGCGGCTGGCCGAATACGACTCGGAGATGGGCTTTGGCGCCGTCCAGGGGGCCCTCGCCGTCAACACGGCCCGCGCGGACCTCCAGAACCTGGACGTCGACACGATGCTGGTCGGTCGCGACCGCGTCAAAGGCCACGGCGTCGGCGGCGACAACGAACTCGGCGCCGAGATCATGCAAGACGAAGCGACCGAAGTGATGGACGGCCTCGACGCCCACCTCACGAGCGAGGCCGAGGCGGTCGTGATCGTCGCCGGACTCGGCGGCGGGACCGGCAGCGGCGGCGCCCCGGCACTGGCCCGCGAGTTGAAGCGCATCCACGACGTCCCCGTCTACGTGCTCGGCGTCCTCCCGGGGCGCGACGAGGGGGCGATCTATCAGGCCAACGCCGGTCGCTCGCTGAAGACCGTCGCGCGCGAGGCCGACTCGCTCCTGCTGGTCGACAACGACGCCTGGCACAGCGCCGGCGAGAGCGTCCAGTCCGGCTACGAGGATATAAACGACAACGTCGCACAGCGCTTCGGCCTGCTCTTCGCCGCGGGCGAGACCGGAGCCGTCGACGCGGTCGCAGAGAGCGTCGTCGACTCTTCGGAGATAATCAACACGCTCAGAGCCGGCGGGATGGCTGCCATCGGCTACGCCAGCGCGACCGCCAGTCCCGACGCCGCTGACAACATCAACACGATCACGAGCACTACCCGCAACGCTCTTCTGACAGGCACGAGCGTCCCCAACGTCGTGAAAGCACAGACCGGACTGCTCGTCGTCGCGGGCGAACCCGACCGGATCTCCCGGAAGGGCGTCGAGCGCGCCCGGACGTGGCTCGAAGAGGAGACCGGCAGTATGGAGGTCCGGGGCGGGGACTTCCCGCTGACCTCGGACCGGCTCGCCTCGCTCGTTCTCCTGGGCGGTATCGAGCGTTCCGACCGCATCGAGGAGTTCCTCGACCGCGCCCGCGAAGCACAGGACGCCGAGGACGCGGCCCCGGAACCGGAAGATTTCGGTACCGAGGAACTCGAAGACCTGTTCTGAGCGGGGCCTTTCCCGGGCAGATCGTCAGTCGAGCGTTTCGCGCGGTCCGGGGCGACCCGGCCAGGGTCTCGCCCCGTCCGGAAGCGAAAGCACTAATCGCCGCGCCGGTAAATTCCGGGACATGGCCGACGAGGACGAAGAAGACGAGGGACCCGCGGTCGAACTGGGCGAGGGTGAACCGGTCGAGGGCGCGCCGCTGGCGCGGGTCGCCTCGCGACTGACCTGGGGCAAGAAGCACAGCGACATCGTCGAGCGCGAAGGCGATTCCACGATCCGGACGCCCGACGGCCCGCAGGAACTCGGTGATGTTCTCGACGACGTCGACGTCCCGTACTTCGAGACTCGCCAGGAGTTCGTCGACGAAGTCCGCGATGTCGTCGGGACCGGTCCCGTCCCGACCGCCGAGGAGTGAGTCTCCGGCGCCCCATCGCGACTGAGAAGTAAGGCTCCGGCGCTGGGTCTCGCCGCCGCGGAGTAACGCTCCGGCGCTGGGTCTCGCCGCCGCGGAGTAACGCTCCGGCGCTGGGTCCCGCCGCCGCGGGCGACACCTGAGACGGAGCCACCAGGCTGATTTTTGTCGACTCCCGTCGTACTCGGAGCTATGACGTTACCTATCGATCCCGAAGCTATCGAGAACGGAGACATCGGCGAGAAGCGTGTGACCCTGGAGATGGACCACGACGAGGCCGTCGACCACGTCCGTGGGGCCTTCGAGGACGCGGGATTCGGCTTCCCGGCGGAGTTCTCCCCCTCGAAGTTGCTCAACGAGAAAGTCGACGCCGACCGCGACCCCTACCACTTCCTGGGGGCGTGCAATCCGGCAGTGGCTGACCGCGCGCTCGACGCGTCGGACAACCAGATCGGCGGTCTGTTCCCCTGTGGTGTCGTGATCTGGCAGGTCGAACCCGGCGTCCAGGAAGTGTACCACGTCTCTATCATGCGCATCGCTCGCCTGGTCGGGATGGCTCCGGACGACGAGGAGTGGGGTGACATCGTGGCGACGACGGGAGAACTCGTCGACGAGGCGTTCGCAGCGATCGAGAGCGAGTGACAGCGAGTGAGTTCGGCCAGACGACTACTCAGGCACCAGCCTGCGGGTCGTCCGCGGAGCCGTCGGTCCCGTCGCCGACCGCTTGCTCCTCGTCGGTCGCGGTTTCGGTGTCGAGGTCGGCCTTGAGCTGGTCTATCTCGCCTTCGAGTTCGGCGATGCGCTCCTGAGTGTCGTCGTCAGAGCTCGACTGGAGGTAGGCGAAGCCGCCGACAGCGAGGAGCACGAGCGGAACGCCGAACAGTACCACCATGATGAGGAGGATGACGAGCAGTTCGGGGCCGCCGGGAATGCCCATCTGTAGCGGGACCATAACTCACTCTCGACGGCCGAGTCTTGTAAACTTCTTGCCCGAGTCGCCTGTGCGCGTACGATGGCCGACGTACCGGGGCGACCCTCAGAAATCCGAGAGCGCGGTCTGCAGTCCGGCGACGAGATTCGACTTGCGCCGGAGCGCCGTCCGCGAGATGGGGAGTTGCGGTTCCAGCGCCCGGAGTGCGTCGTGGAAACTCTCGGCCTCGCCGTGGTCGCCGTCGAAGGCGTGGCGCACCCCCTCGCGGACCTGCCAGACGCCGACGGGCGCCCAGTAGTCGTCCGTGACCTCACGGAGGACGAGACACTTGGCCTGGCGGTCGCGCTCGTGGAGGTGTTCCAGGACCCCCAGTCGCGAGGCGTAGTAGGCGCCGGCAGTCTCCTCGACGTAGCCGGTGCGACCCTCGAAGCCCTCGTGGGCGCTCGCGAGGTAGTAGTCGCTGGCCTCGGGGTTCCAGACGCTGTCTGGCGCTTTCATCTCGACGAGTTCGAACTCCCAGTTGCCCGGCGCCAGGATCACCCAGTAGCGGTTGTCCATGAACTCGTTGGCCCATACCTGGACCGTATCCACGGAGTTGCTGTGTCTGAGAGTCCCCCGCAGGTACTGTCCGACGGTGTCGTCGACGGCGGTGATCGACCAGCGTGTCGGGACGAGTCGACGGTGTTCCCCCTGGCCCAGCGCGCCCGCAGAGAGGATCGTGTTGACGTCGTAGACGTCGAACCCGCGGCGATAGAGGTAGGTCATCGCCCCCTCGGCGCGCCAGTCGTCGTCTTCGAGGGTCTTCTCGACCGCCCGCGGGACGTGAGGGTTCTCGGCGAGTTCGGCGCCAGTGGCACGAGCGCGCGGTCCAGTGGGGGTGGTGATGTCGTCGAAGCCCATGTCGAGGTCGGGCGTGTCCGCGAGGCCGAGTTCGACGTCGACGGGGCGGTCGGCGATCGCGACCTCGCGCTGGACACCGACGAACCCGTCCCAGGTGTCGTAGACGTCGACGTTCGCCGAGCGTGTGGAGTTCAACAGTCCGGACCGGCGCTGGAGGACGTCCTCGACGCCGAACCCCTGACTGTACCACTCGCCGCTGGTCGCGTAGTCGGCGGCATCCGCGCCTTCTGCCATCGGCGAGAGCACGCCCGTCGAGACGTCCGGGTATCCCGACCGTCCGACGAAGATCTCGGGTGACGTGGAGCCAAAGAGAGAGTCGCCCTGGAGGCGCTCGTCGAACTGCTCGGCGACGCCCTCCAGGTGGTCGGTGATCGCGTAGGACTTCTCCTCGGCGAGGCGGCGCCGCTCGTCGGCCTCGTCCCGCTCGAAGTCCGCGACGAACTCGTCGAGGCCCATGCCCATACCCGAGAGTGTGGTGCCAGCGGCTTGAATTGGTCGGTGGGCCGCCGGTGCTGCCGGGAAACCGACCGCATCGAGACGACAGGCCCGGGTCACACAGCGCAAGACCCGAGTAGCCCCGACGCGGAGCGGACGGTATGACGAAGTGGCTCCAGAGCGGGCGCCGCCGGGATCTGTGTCTCCTCCTCTACGACGAGGGGCCGCTCCACGGACAGGCGCTCAAGTCACGACTGGAATCGCACTACGACGAACGCATCGACCCGAAGTCGTTCTACGGCGCGCTCGACGCCCTGGTCGACGGCGGCCACCTCGAACTCCAGGAGTCGGGCATCCACGACGAGTATCTGCTCACCGACGCCGGCCGGTCGATGCTCGAAGCCCACGTCGACTGGCTGCGAGCACGCGTCGAACCCGACGAAGCGGAGTGAAACCGCCGCCGCCGGGATCGACCCCGAGACACGACGCTCGGTGGGGCAGTGTTCTCGACGGCGACCGAAGGGTTATACCATCTCGCATGATAGATCGTGACATGGGGATGTACGACACGATCCTGGTGCCGACGGACGGCTCGCCGGGGTTCGAACAGGTGATCGCTCACGCGGGGGAAGTAGCCGAGATCCACGACGCGGACGTCCTCGCGCTGTACGTCGTGGACGCGACGAGTTACACCGGGTTGCCGATGGAAGCGTCCTGGGAGGGTGTTCGGGAGGTCCTCGACGGGCAAGGTGAGGCCGCGCTCACAGAGGTCGAACGGTTACTCGACGACGGCGTCGACCTGGAGACGACGACCGTGGAAGGGCGACCGAACCGGGAGATCGTCCGGGTCGCTCGCGAGCGGGGCGTCGACTGCATCGTGATGGGCACGCACGGCCGCGGGGGGATCGACCGGCTCATCCTCGGCAGCGTCGCCGAGCGAGTCGTCCGCACGGCACCGGTTCCGGTCGTGACCGTTCGACTCGGTACCGGGGGACCGGGAGAGTCGGCCGGCGGGGACCGAGAACAGGAGCGGGACCCGGAACAGGACCAGGACCGAGAACCCGCTGCCGTCGGACCTGGATAGCTCGGGTCGTCGAGAGGGAAAAACGAGACCCAGTAGCGACGGGTGAGGGAGGACTCGCGCGTCAGGGTAGCGGTCGCAGGTCAGAAGCGGCCCCAGGTCAGGGCAGCGGCCGCAGATGTTCACAGTCACCGGCCGTCACGTCCTCGCGTTCGTCGCCAGTCTCGACGACGAGCGTGCCGGGAAAACGGACGTCGACGGCCTCGCCGACCACCTCGCCGCCGGGTGTGTCGACGCGGACGCGGCGACCGAGCGTACTCGCGTGTTCGCGCCAGGCGTCGACCACCGACTCGGGGTCCTGACGGAGGTCGTCGAACTCCTCCAGGAGGCGCTGGGTGAACACGTGCCGGTCGACGTCACCGACCTCGCCCCGGATGCTTGTCGGGTTCGCGTCGCCCGGGAGATCGTCCGGATCGACGTTCGCGTTGACACCCATGCCGACGACGAGCCAGGATATCCGGTCGGCCTCGCCCTCCATCTCCGTGAGGATGCCCGCGAGTTTGCGCTCTGACCGGGGTCCGTCAGCGCCGCCGTCCTCGCCGTCCCCGTCGCCGTCCTGCGGGACGACCACGTCGTTGGGCCACTTGATCCGTGCGTCGACGCCCGCCTCGCGAGCGGCCCGTGTGACTGCCACCGCGGCCGCGAGCGTGAACACTGGCGCGTGGGTGGCCGGCACGTCCGGGCGAGTGACGATACTGCACCAGATACCGCCGCTCGGCGAGACCCACTCCCGTCCGAGTCGGCCCTTGCCACCCGTCTGGCGGTCGGCGAGGACGACCACGTCTTCGGCGCCTTCCCCGGCGAGTTCCCGGCCACGAGCGTTCGTACTCGGAATCTCGTCGTGATATTCGACCTCGAAGGGCGCGTCGAGGCCGTACTCGACCGCCGGGCCACCGAACTCCGGCACCACGGCGAGCGCGTAGCCGTCGTCGCGGCTCTCGACCGTGAAACCGGCCTCCCGCAGCGCTTCGACGTGTTTCCAGACGGCGGCCCGCGAAACGCCCAGGCGCTCGGCGAGGTCGGGGCCCGAGACCGGTCCGTCGGCGAGTGCGTCGAGCACTTCGCCGTCCAGTTCGATTTCCACGCGGACGTTGTCGCCGGCGAGGCGAAGCGTCGCGTGGGGTTCGGTGCTGGAGAGTGGCTGTCGGTCGGGCGTCTCCAGTCGTAGCGGCGTCTCGATATCGGCATTCATCGCGACACGCCCGTCAACAATCGCGACTGTCGCGTCAACGTCGTTCAGCCGCGGCATCACAGCTCACCTCGTTCGTTGAGTTCGTGGAAGTGGCCGTGAGCGCTCGCTGGCGCGTAGAGCCAGCAGTTCGCACAGGGGAACTCGCCCATGAACATCCCCGAGATACCAGGACAGTGCTCGTGGCCGGCGATGCACGTCCCGTTAAGCACGGCCTCGCCGTACTCTTCGCTCAGGTCGACGACCTCCTCGTCGTCACCCTCGCCGAGAATTTCGCCGTCATCGTCGGCTACGATTATCCCGCCATCAGCCGCCGCGAACCGAAGTTCGGCGTCAGTGTGCGCGCCAAGGTCGGGGTCGACATTCAGCGCCTCGGCAGAACCGGCAGGAATCGCCTCACGCCCCAGCGCGAAGCGGGCGCGCTTGATGTGCTTGCACTCGACGTCTCGGTACTCCGCGTCGGGGCACTCACACGACCCCGTGCAGACATCGACGAGGTAGCTCTTCCCGCTCTCGCTGGTGACAAGCACTAGGCCGTCCGCGCCGCGAGCGCGCCCCACCTCTGGCGTGACCGTGAGGTACTGCGTGAGGGCGCGCTTGGTTCGGTCGTCGATACGCTCCACCGTGGCGGCACTCTTACGTGCTGCGGAATCCAATGCTGACATGCTTCGTATCCCGAAGCACGGTCGGAGGCGCTCCAACGCCTGCCGGCCAGTTTCTACGTGGCCAAACTCCCGTGCTTGTTAGATACAACAAGTGCCAGCTACTTAATGGTTGTTGTATAGGACAAGTTGTCATATGGGACAAGTACTAAGGGTGGTCAAATACAACAAGTAAGTACAATGAGTCCACAAGCGGCCGGTATGGCAACCGGCCGAGCACTAACGACGGAAACGGAGCAGGAATACCTTCGTGGTGAGCATGGGGATCAGCGAATGTACGAAGCTCGGTCCCGCGTCAAATCACGAATCAACGAACAGCTCGCGGAGGATGTCGACCTGTTTGAAGACGAAGCCCCAGAGCTTCTTGAAGTACTCCGCGAGGTGGTCTGCGAGGATGGTAGTAAGGACTGAGTGATGCACCGACCGGGTCACTACGGCGTCGCGCTCGCGTGTTACGCCCCCGTCGGCGCAGCCGCCTTCGCGGCCGGTCTTGAATCGCTTGCTGTCGCCGGTGGCGTGATCGCGGTCAGTGGGGCGATGGTCCCCGACCTCGATCAGCGCGTGCCCGGAGTCAGCCACCGTGGCATCACGCACACTGTCTGGTTTGTGCTCGCTCTCGGCGCAGCCGTCGGCATCGGTGGGATAGTTGCCGGCGGCGTCGCGACCGGCATCATCGGTAGGGTTGCTGGAGTCATTCTCGTCGGCGCGCACCTACTGGCTGATGTCCTTACGCCCATGGGAATCCGCCCCTTCGCGCCCGTCACCGACCGCGAGTACTCGCTTGATGTTCCAACGGCGTCGAACCCGGTCGCAAACTACGCGCTACTGGCCGTCGGTATCGGCGTGAATGTCGGGGGACTGCTGTTCGCGAGAGTGGTAACGTGATTAGCGTTGTGTGTACCGCCGGCCGGGTCGTGTCATTCATCTTCACTAAAAGGTGGTTTTTTCAATTCACCGACTTCAGAACTCCATTCAACAAAAGACGTATTTTGGGGACTGTCTGGTTGTTCACGAACGTGAGTGGCCACCTCTTCCGGATCGACATCATCGCCTTTGAGCAGGATTCGAATCTGCTCGTCGGTCAAACGGCGGCCCTTTTCAAAAGCCTGTTTTGCACGCTTGTGCGCCGCCCCCTGCCGTCGGATCTCTGGCTCATACGAGGCGTCAACGACCTCGTGGTCGGGATAATAGTAATCAACCGCCTGTTTGACGCCTTCTTCGATAATCTCGTTGA
>ENA-ORCS01000630-ORCS01000630.1-marine-metagenome-genome-assembly--contig:-NODE-630-length-21240-cov-8.793035_pt1 | contig 21240 bp, 17 predicted proteins | sample MGYA00237781_ERZ508513 | MGnify/ENA primary metagenome ERZ508513 (study PRJEB26184, sample SAMN06268793) | marine metagenome | isolation source: Eden Landing Ponds, San Francisco, CA, USA | place...
AGTTTCCCACGGCCGCCTGCGGCATCAATTATCACGTAGTCGTATCCGTTTTGAATGAGCGGATCGACGACGTTCCGTCGAAGCTTCACGTCTGCGAACCGTTCGTCCTTCAGCCTCGTCTCGACGTTCTCGAGCTCGTTACTCGACGGGAGTAGGTGAACGCCGAAGTCCGTCTCGATAAGCAGGTCTTCGGGGTCCTCACCATCGATAAGGGCGTCACCGAGGTTCGCATCTCGGTCGTACGCATCGTCGTATCCCAACTGGGTCGTCATGTGCCCGTCCTTATCCAGATCCAATAGTACCGTCTCATGGCCACGAGCAGCGAGTCGATCAGCGATGTTGAGCGCGATCGTGGATTTCCCTACCCCTCCCTTGAGCAACGAGACAGCTGCTCCGGGGAGCCCTTCAAACTCGTCAGCACTCATAGCTCAGCACCCCGTAAGAAGCGGATTTTGTACATTTTGTAGGTAATGTACATTGGGTAGATGTTGAAGGTTGCGCGAGTTTTGTCGATAATGTACGTTTTGCACTGGTCATACGCGGTCAATGATGCTCGTCCATCTTAATTCTGTGCCAGACAGATTGCGTACGCCATCTACACAATCTACATTTTGTACATTACGTAGATTGTTGGCACAATCTCAATTGGCATAATCACCGTCGACCCTACGCAATCTACATAATTTAGATAATCAGCATTTCATACGCATTCATCACAATCTTTGCCACCCACACGAACCAATTGAAGAAGCCCAATTTACATTATCTACATTATCCACATTATGCAGATTGGCTATGAGATCTACATTCTTCAGTCATTCAATGGGAGAGTCCCGAGTGATAGAACTCAGACAGAGCCGTTCTACCCCGTCTTCTAGTAAGACCTTTAGCTGTTACCGGATTATTGGTAACTACCAGATGTATGAGGTTCTCGACGACACGGCGGCACAGACTATCCTCGCCATCGAGAGTGGTGACTCCATCCGCCGTGTCGCCCAACACCTCCACACGCCCTACGAGACAGTGAGACAGGCCGTCAATCGGCTGGAAGAGGCAGGCTACGTTTCCTATGATGACGGCCTCACTGTAGTCGACGAGCGCGTACGCGACGCAGCGCTCGAGCTCGTCGCTGCCAGCGCTGGCGTCAGTCCACCCTCCATCGAGGAAACATACGTCATCCCACAATTCGGTGACTGGCCGTTCGCGTTCACGCGGATCGACGCCGTCTACGTGTGGACTCAGGGCGGCTACCAAGTCGGTCGCGAGCCCAACGACTATCCACTGTTCCTGGCTGTTCGTGAGCAGGACGTCGACGCCTGGGAGGGGTTCTTCGAGTCCTTCGACCTCCCGACCGCATTCGAACGACAGCCCCGAGACGAGCTTAGCGGACCGCTACAAATGGTCCTCGAGCCACGCGCGTCACTCGATATCGAGCACGTCGAAGGGTACCCGGTGATACCGAGAGCAGAGACGATCGAGTACATGCGCGAGAACTACGCCCAGTTCCAGTCGGCGCTGGCGATGCTCGACCGGATGTACGAGGACCTTGACCTCGGCGTCACGTATCGAGAGACCGAACGGGCGCAGCCATGAGCTTCAACAACCGAAGTGACGCGCTCATCGAACTGCTCGAGGAGCTCACCAAAGAGGGCCACGAGTACGTTCTTGTTGGCGGCTACGCTGTCTCAGCATTCAATGCTCGCTTCTCCACGGACCTCGATATCGTCGTCGCGCCGGATTCCAAAGCTGACTTCGTCGAGTTCCTCGAACAGCGGGGATTCGAGAAAACGGACAGCCACGCCAAAGAATGGTTCTACGACACCGAAGTAATCGAGTACGAGAAGCGGCTCACGCCGCAGCAGCCGATCGGCTTCGATCTCCTGGTGAACGGACTCGCGTGTCGCCAGACGGAGGCACAGTGGTCGTTCGACTACCTGTACGACCACAGCCACCAACAGGAGGTGAGCGGAGGCACAGTGACGACGACAGCCAGAGTGATCGATGGGGCCGTCCTCGTGGCGGCAAAGCTCCACAGCGGCAGAGAAACGGACCTTCGGGACGTCCTGGCGGTCGCAGAAGAGAGCGACCTCAACGCTGTCACACCCCACCTGCGGCGAGGGGACGACGATGAGCTCCGGGAGCAACTTGAGCGTGGTCTGGAGATCTTGGAGAGTGACGAACTCAAACACGGATTTCGGAGTGACTTCGGGGCCTCAGCTGTCTCAGAAGAAACGGTCACCGCTCTCCAAGAGTATCTGTCTGCACAGATTGACTACCTGAGCTGAAGCGGTCGGGACCCCCTTGCTCGGAAGTGAAGATAGGGCCCTTCAGCGGTGCTTGCAGTCAGTCGAAAAATTGGAGGGGCGGTGTCAGTCGACCGTCGCTAACACGCGGACATCCGTAGCTGAGTGTCGTTCCCGTTCAGTACGAGCACCGTGCTCGCGGAGGAACTCATCAATACGGTCGGCAAGGGACTCCGCATCCTCCCTATCGACGTGGACGATCAGCGTCGGACGCTCCTCGTCGCTGTTCTCGATCACGAGCGAGACATCCTTGAATTCGTCCGGCTGTCTATACGCCTCGAACTCATCGGCGACCTGGTCGGCCAGGTCGTCGAGTACCTCAATCGGTTCCTTTGTCATAGATTGAATATCGGCCTGGGAAGGTTGTGCCATCGCGAACGCGTGAAGAAAACGTGACGTGACTTTCAGAACCACCTCCATCAGACAAACGCGAACGGAGCCTTCTCACACCGATGGTTTACCGAGAAGAAGACCGATCCACAGAAGGGACAACAGGTTAGAGTGCTCGCGGATCGCTATCGACGATGTTCGCAAACGCGACGTTCTCCTGAACTTGTTCGATTTCGACTGTTGGCTCGTCGCCGGGTTGAGCGCCGGGAACGATCACGACGTACCCCCGTTCGACTTTCGCAATACCGTCGCCCTGATCACCGACGGTTTCGATTGTCACGTCGCGCACTTCTCCCTCATCAACAGGAGGACCAGATGAATTATGGCTCGTGTTCCCCTGAGAGGCGGGAGGTCGTGGGCTCTGTGGAGATGTTGGTTCCGCTTCGGAGGATGAATCAAGAAGAGCGATGCGGTACGTTTTATCAACAGTCAGCGCCCCATGCTTGATCTCACTCGGAGGAATCTCGATGACGAATGTGCCATCCTCCTCCTCAATTGTAGCAGTAAACAGCGAACACAGAGAGTCTGAGATTTCTACCATAACCGGGTTTGATGCTGGATACAATTAATCGGTCTCTTTGAGAAGGAGCGAACTGGATCAGCTGTCCTCAGCTGGTTCTTCCCAAGGAATGTCTCGCTTGTGGACTACAGCGAGCTTCGAGTCGTCATCATCAGCCATTGCACTAAGACCACGCTGGACGAGAGTGTGAACCTGTCCAGCAGACTCCGGGAACGAAAATTGGTCATCCTCCGCGTCAGCACGGAGTTCCAGATAATGGAGGTACAGCCTAAACGTCGTATCTGCTCCGATAGGCCACCAAATCGTCCCTATCTGCTCATCTACCTGATTGTCCCAATGTTCTATGAGTTCACGGATATCGTCGACGAGTTCCTCCCCAGAGGTGCGAAGGCGGAGGGAGTATTCCCGATCCTGCTCCATATCTTCGATTATATCCTGAAGGAAAGGCTCAGCCTCCAAGGCGGTAGGTGAGGTCTGATCCGCTTCTAGAATGTGTTCTAACGCCCGAATTTCTTCACGCCGAGCGGCTACAGCGTATGCGACATTGTACTTGTCCTCGGGGAAGATTTCGTGCTGACTCGGTTGCTGTGCCTGAGGGACAGTATCCTCGGTGGATGAGCTAAATAAGGTCTCAAAGAGTCCCATACGCTTCGTCCGGACGGCACCCATAAGTACTTCCTGTCATATCAGACGGTGATTCTGGCAGCTGTGAACCGATTCACCTTGACACTCGAAGAAGATGCGGATTATCTTTGTATCGACAGACAGCGATAGATATGGTAGCAACACGAGAGAGGGCCCTTAGCGAACGCGAGTTCGAACTACTGTTAGAAGGGGCTGGACGAATAGGAGATACGCAACGAAGGCTCGAAACACGAGCGGCCATTCTCCTTGGAGGCCGTCTTGGACTTCGACCAGGAGAAACAACGCACTTGTCGAAATCGTGGGTTGACCTAGAGCGGCAGATGATCCAGATTCCCCCACAGGAGAACTGTACGAAGGGACGAGATGGTGGTATCTGTGGCTACTGTCGGCAGGCGGTGAAACAGCGGCTGGATCACAATCCCAATACGGATTTCCAGAGCTTTGCTGATCGGTATTGGCTCCCGAAAACAGAAGCCGCATCTCGAACAGTTCCGTACCATTTCTCATATCGAGTCCGAGTCGCAGTCGAATTGCTACTCAACGAACATGGCGGCTGGCCGTATTCATTCTCGACCTTACAACGGCGACTAGAAACCGCCTTAGAACGGTCTCCGGAGCTGTCTAATGACGCAACATCGCTACATGGATTACGTGCAACAGCCGCGTCGTACCATGCAGGAAGAGGCTTAGATCTCCCCGCGCTCCGAGCAATGTTCGGGTGGGAGGACATCACTACTGCACGTCAATATCTGAATGTCGATGGAGCGATGACCCGGCGAGCGCTTGACAGTATTCATCAGTAAAGCTGAACCCATTAATGTCCGGAAGCCAGGCGTAGCGCTAGTTCAGTAGTTATTCCATCGGCCCTGCGTCTCCAAGATGGACGTATTTCTCAGCAACCTTCTCAAAGTACGCTTCTGTCATTATTCGAGGGCTCGACACTCGATGGAAGTCATCGAGAACGAACTGCATTTCCTCCTCATCCAGCCCATATGCGTGAAACACGGCCGCGTCGACTTCGGCTTGTAGTTCACGCCGGGTCTTCATATCCGTCGCCGGGTCAATCCCACCGAGGCGCTCACGCATTTTAGCAAACTCCTCACCGTAACAGCTGAGCTTCGCCGCACGGTCAGCGATGTAGTGGAACCAGTTGTCGCCGTCAGTAAGTCGGGGCGCCTGTGACTCCTCAAACTTGTACTTCGAGGCGTGGGAATCAACCTTTGTCCGCATTAAGAAATCGAAGGGGATGCTGTTGATCAGCCCAAGCGCGACGAAAAGCTCCTTATCGGTGAAAACACGGTCGTAAGCGCTGTGCATCGGGAATTCCGAAAGATCACCCTTGGTAGGGTTCGCCTCAAATGGCCGGACCGTGTACAGCGTATGGACGACCACTCCACCGGGTGGGATTACAGCCGCAATGAGCGTCCGTTCGTCAGTTGCACGAGCGACCTCACGGAGCACAAGTCGATACTCAGAGCTATGGAGACGGACGTCTTCCAAGGAAAGTTCTGGACGGTCGAATTCCTCGGTTAGCAATCGATTGACGAAACGCTTCTGGGAACTTGACGGGAGATGGCTGAACTCAGGGTCATCATTGAACTTGTTGTAGATAGCCTTCTTGAGGCTGATCGCCTCGTCCCGGGCACGGAAGTTCTTCTCTCTAACGCGGCGCTTCGCGCTCAACTCCTCGTGATCCTCATCGACACTCCACAAAGAAACTGGTTCAAGGTCGTCGACGTAGGTCGACTCGTAACAGAATTGGTGGATGTTCTTTCCCTGATAGACCGGATAATCCCCTTTGGATTCGTCCTCGATGAATCTATCCCGATCTCGTCCCCGATCCAGTTCCTTGTACAAGACCGTACGCCAAGCACCACCAATTTCGGTCGCCAATGGAGGTGTCTGGAGAATTTTATCCAGCACTGAGACCTCCTGTTGTTCCTCGATATTTGGGAATATCCGAGCACCGGGAGAATACTCCTTGAGGATGCGTGCGGGGATCTCCAGAGCTACATCATCAATCGACCGAAGGGTATCAACAGAAGTCTGATGGAAGATACCGTTAACAGTGTCAGTATTCCCAGAATTCCGGAATGTTACTATTCCGAAATTATACTGACCGTGGATGTCATTGAAGATCCCATTGTTCTCGAATCCAATTATATGCTGAACCGTCGACTCCTCGAGCATATGGACTCGCAAATCCTTCCCAGCGGCGGCATTGAAAAACGGACCAGGAAGCAGCTGTGAAACATACCCACCTTCTCTGACGATATCATAGACTCGCTCAAAGAACAGTAGCGACAGGTCGTTCGTCCGTGCAACCCGTTGCCCTTCTACGCTTGGCGTCTGGTACTCGTATTCTCCACTCTGGTTGATATAGGTCGCCTGACGTTCCTTGTCACGCTGGAACTCCTCCCATTCAGAAGCGATTTCAGGGGTCTCTAAAAGCTCCTCTACCTTCTTGTCCTTCTCACTTGGCGGGCGGCTACGAAACTCAGTATCGTACTTTGGGAAGAAATCCGTCCGATATGGCTTCAGTTCATCCCACGGGGGGTTTCCAATGATGACATCAAAGCCGCCTTCTCGATAGACTGTCGCGAACTCAAGCACCCAATGAAACGGTGAGAATTCCTCTAATTCCCCAAGAGAAACATCCTCGTCAACGAGTTCGTTGAACTGATCGCGGATTTTCTCATTAATCTCCTCACTGTGGGAGTCGATTTTTCGCTCAGCCATTTTACGAGCGTTCTGTGCTTCACGGGCTGAATCCGCCGCTCGATGACGGTCCTGTTCCCGAATGACATCCTCATAGAGGTCCTTGACCGCAGTCCCGACACCCCAATTCGAGAGTGACGCGTCGCCGGCATCCTCCCGTGCGACTTCCTGAAGCTCAGTGAACCCAATCAGTGAATTACCCTGGCGGATGTTGAAATCTATGTTCGGCAGCGGTTCCACTTCGTTCGGTTCATCCTCGATATCAGCGACCATCGACAGCCACAAGCGTAGTTTACAGATTTCGACTGCCCCGTCCTCGATATCGACTCCATAGAGATTGTTGAGGATGATAGATCGCTTTGCGAAAAGTGATATCCCCCCATGCCCCTCTTCGATGCTCTCCAATTCTTCACGACTACGACTCTCCAGCTCCCAGCCCTGCCCTTCAGCTTCGAGTCGCTGGAAATACTCAATGCATTGCATGTATAGGTCCATCAGCACCTCCTGTGCGGCGAGCAGGAAGGCGCCACTTCCAACGGCGGGGTCGAGAACGTGTGCTTCCTTCAGAATATCGTGGTAGAGAGTCTCCACATGGCTGGTCTGAACGTTTTCCGTCGGAACCTGCTGAGTTATGGTTCCGCCATCGGCAACAGCTTCTGTGGTAGTATCTGCCTCGGGCACGGGGAAGCCGAACACATTGTCGATCTCGTCGTAGTCCGTGCCCACAGCCTCGTTGAGTTGATCGAGAAGATACGGATGGATTGTCCGGCGGGCCATGAACCCCGTGATCTCTTCGGGTGTGTAGTACGCCCCCATCTCCTTCTGATTGACCGTTTGCTCGAAGATGTGGCCCAAGATCGCCGGGGAGAGGTTCTTGGGATCGACGATGTCGAGTCGTTCGTCTACGTTCCAATTCCAGTCGGAGAGGAAGTCGAGGATATCGTCGAAGAGCCCGTTCGTTTCCTCGGCAGAGCCACCTAATTTCGCGTCCTCAAACTCCTCTTCGACAGGATTCCTTGCGAACAATCCACCGTTCAGGTATGGAAGACTACCGAAGTCAGGGTTCTGCTTGTCTTCTGCGAGGTATTCAAAAAAGAGCGGTTCGTAGAACTCTTCGTAGTGGTCTCCCCTCTCGTCGACGACTTCATTCGGCTGTTCGTGAAGGTAGTTCGGGTTCCGATCAAGAAGGCGCTTTTCTTGGATGAAGTATAGGAAAATCATCCGGTCAAGAATTACCTGCACATATCGTTGCTTCGCATCACCACGATCGTCAGGGATGCCGGTGACCTCTTGAATGAGATCAGTCCGGAGTTCCTCGAACTGTTCATAGAACTCCTTGACGACCTGTTGCGTATCGTAGAGCGTATCGTATATCGCAGCAGAGGAACCGTACTCGATCGAGTTCAGCTTCTGGAGAATTGTGTTCTTCTCTCCGCTGTCCCGCGTGAACTGCTCCTTTGAGAACGAAATCTTCTGATGCTTAATTCGACCGTGCTGCTGCCCCTCCCAGCTTCGGACTCGCGTAATGAACGTGAAGGTCTCGAAATCGTTGGTGGCAACGAGGTTGGTGTGCCGTGAGCGATTTTCCGGTTTGAAGTCCGTGGCAGTCTCGCCGGGACCAGCATTGACAATGACGATGAATTCGTCATCATCAAGCTGAACTACGAGTTCGTTGTCGTCACCTAGTTTCGGGCGTGGTTTGAGCCCGCGTTTTTCAAAAGAGTTCGCTATATCCTGTAAAGAGTCCCAGCCCGCGATATCGGATGCGGTGATCTGCTGGAGAGTCATACCACCTGAAACTTGCTTTACTCATATGAAAATGATGGATACGAGGGTAACTTTCGACTGAACTGGTCAATACACTTGTTAGGTACAGCGCGAGAAGCAACTCGTATTTTACCGACATCCGCAGAACAAGTCGAAAACGGCCAACAGCGACACGCTCAGTTGATGCAATGCATTGAGTATTTCCAACGGCTCGAAGCTGAAGGGCAAGGCTGGGAGTTAGAATCTAGAACACGAGAAGAGATAGAGGAAATCGAGTCAGGAAAAGGCAGCCCATCACTGTACGCAAAGCGAACGGCCATCATCAACAACTTGTACGGAGTCGATATTGACGAAGGGGCTGTTGAGATTTGTAAGCTCAGGCTCTGGTTGTCGATGGTTGCTGATATCGAGGATGAGCCGAGCGAAGTGGAGCCGCTCCCCAATATTGATTTTAACGTACGGCAGGGGAACAGTCTAATCGGCCAGCTCGATACGGACATCGAGAGTAACGAAGATGGAGACAGCGATCTCGATTCTTGGGAGGTGAAAACCCGTTTTGAGGACGTGAAAGAGGCCATCAAGAAGCACAAAAAAGCGGAGACCAGTGTTGAAGCCCAGGAATGGCGAAAAGAGGCAGAAGACAGAATAGAGGAACACCGGGACAAATTTGACGAAATTCTTCGGCGAGAATTCCAAGACGCTGGCTTTGACGACATAACGATCGAGGAAATTCGGGAGTGGGCCCCCTTCCACTGGCCGCTAGAGTTCGCCGATGTCTTCGAGAAAGGTGGATTCGACGTGTTCATCGGGAATCCACCGTGGGACATGCTCTACGCGAATCGCGACGACTTCTTCATCCGCTACGATGAGAAGTTCCGTACCTATCCGTCAGAGGAAAAGGACGGTGTGATGGAAGACCTCCTTTCGAACCCTGAAATTGCCTGGGATTGGGAGGACTACAAGGACTCGATGGAGACTCAAGCAGATTTCTTCACACAGGGAGATGTCTATAAGCTCCAATCTCCGGTGGTGGGCGGTCGGACGATGCCGACAAAGAACGAGCTATCCGCTCTATTTCTAGAGCGAGTCTTCAGACTCTCTAGAGACGGCGTGAAGGTGAGTCTGCTCCTCCCCGGCACGATCTTCGGGGGAGTGATGGGGAAAGACCTGCGGACACATTTACTGGACCACACAGACATAGAGAATCTCATCGGATTCGAAAATAAGGGAATCTTTGAGCAGATACACCGGCAGTACCGATTTGCAATTCTGACGTTTGAGTATGGTGGAAAAACCAGTCGACTCCGAGGTATTTTCAATCAACGGAGCATGGACGTAGTCTACAATATCCAAGATGTGGCCGCAGAAATCCCGCGTGAAGTGCTTCTCAATTATTCTCCCGAGGGTAGAATTTTCCCCTCGATCACGTCGCAAGTGGAAGCCGACGTTCTCAGCAAGGTAGTCACCCAACCATCTCTTGATGAGAAAATCGAAGACGCATGGTCAGTGGATATGTTGACGAAGGAGTTCGTTGAGTCCACGGATAAAGACCGATTGCAAAATTCCCCAGATGATGCTGATTATCCAGTATATGGGGGAGCGAACATCCACCAGTTCGAACACGATAACACTCACACTGAGAGTTTGGACAACCCTCGGTACTGGAGTCGGGAGATGGACGATCCACCGAATAGTGCTCAGTACCGTGTTCGAGAGAAGAAGTTCAACAGGGGTAATCTCAAACGGGCGATCTACGACGCCTTTGGAGGTTCAGAGACGAGCAAGTCTCAAGTTCAATTTGTAGATGAACTACTCGAAGAACACCGTGGGCACGGACTCGAAGAAGAGGATGTCCTGCTCGATTGTACTGAATACCGAATTGGCATTCGAGATGTTTCTCGTTCCAGGGACGAGCGGACGATCATAGCGACGGTGCTTCCGAAGAACGTCATTTGTCTCCACACCATTAACACGTTCAAGCCGTTCGCTATTGAGCCGGAAGAGGAACACCTCACAGAGTCCCCACTTCGGTCACCCTACGTCCGGCGATTCACAAATCAAGAACTCTTCGTGGCAACGGGGCTGCTGAACAGCGTTGCGTTCGATTTCCTGATGCGGACCAAAGTCGAAACGCACATAGTCAAACGCGAGCTATTGGAATCCCAGCTACCACGCCTCACCGACGGCGATGACTGGTTCCACTATATTGCTGAACGGGCTGCCCGGTTGAACTGTTACGGGGAAGAATTCAAAGAAATGCGTGAGCGCCTCGGTGGAATCGAGGCAGCGACAGAAGATCAAGAACGCAGAGAATTACAGGCTGAAATCGACGCGGCCGCATTCCACGCATATGGCCTGGAACGTCGTGACGTGAAGTTTGTTCTCGACGACTTCCATCGCGTTGGGAATCCGAAGTTGATGGATGAGATGTACTTCGATCTGGTCTTGGAGAAATATGATCTGCTGGAACAGAAGGGGCCGCTACCGTAGTTCCCGCATCACTGTCCGACAACCCCCCAGCATACGAGCTTCGCTTGCACATCACTCTCCCCTATCAGTTTTGTCTGGTATTCAGTGGAGGTTTCGACGTTCTCTTCCAGAAACTCCTCAAGCTGACTGAGGAACTCCACGGTCGGCCACTCTGGGAAGGAGTGGTACTGCTCGTTCTGGCGGAAGATCTCGCGTAGAATACGGTCTTCATCGGTGTTCGCCATTTTCACCTCCTGCAACCGCTCTGCGATGTCGTTAGCCCATTCTCCTAACGTCTCGAACTCTTCGATAGGAGCCGGCTCATCGCCGTAATTCGGCTGAACGTAGCGATTGATAAAATCGAGGATCGTCTCCTGTTCCTTCGAGAAAGCCTCTCCCTGTTTGAAAGCCCCCTCAACCTGGCCTTCTCGAATCACCTCAAGACGCTCGTCAAGCACTGCTTGAATCTCATCACGGTTCGACAACACCGTAGCTGGATTTCCGGGGATCGGTTCACCGTCAACTGATGGGTCGATGTTGAGCGTGCTCACGGGCCGCTCTTTGACCTCGTCGGCGAAGGGCTTGTAGTAGAAAGCACGACGGACGCGACCAAGCGGGGACTCGTGGTCATCATCGTCGAACCAGAGGTGGGCAAGAGCGAATACGCCCGGACGAGGACCGGCATCGTGGTCAGTTACATTCGTGTAGAGGAATTCCCGTTCTTCGGGCGGGTCATCGAAGAAGTCCTCAGCGTACTCGAAGTCTTCCGCAGTTAGGTCATAATCCTCGTTCAGTTCTCGCTTCAGAAGGTACCGCTCGAACGCAGCGTGTTCATTACTCCCAGCATTGCGGAGGAGCGGATTCTTGCTCGTGTCGTCGAGTTCATTCACGTCGTCAATTTCACGGGACTTCTGGAGAGAGTCCTCAATCTCGTCCACCTGTAATTCCCCGATTGTCTTTTCCGTGTCTACACCTGTCTTTTCGAGAATCTGGTCTTCGTTCGGATCGAGGATATTATTCTCCTTTCCGACGATGAGCGCGATATCGTTGATCTTTGCCTGCAGGCGTTTCAGGAGCTTAATCGCCGCCTCGATGTCGCCGTCCGGGTAGAAGTTGTGGACGTGTTTCTCGGCGGTACTTCCAATCCGGTCGACTCGCCCGACACGCTGGACAATCCGCATCGGGTTCCACGGCAGGTCGTAATTGACCACCACATGAACGTCCTGGAGATTAACCCCTTCACTCAGCGTGTCAGTGGCCACTACGTACTGTAGCTCTGAGTCCCCCGACTCGGCGAGCGTTTGCTGGTAGCCTGACGCCTCGGGAGCAAAGCGTTGAATGATGTCCTGTTTATTCTCGTCGCCACCCTTGACGACGGCACTGTTCGCCTCTGTGAGTGGTGAATCCTCGTTGTCACAGAGGGTTCGATAGACGTAGTCTGCAGTTGCCCGATACTGCGTGAAGATGAGCACCTTCTGATCGTGGTTAGTGAGGACATCTGCAAGTCGGTCGATCTTCGGGTCGCGGAACTCGCGGAGTGAAAAGACGGCCTCGTAAAAGTCGCGTGTGGCAGGGTCGACTTCACTCAGGTCACTATTCGGGTAGAGAATCGGATTCATCTCTTCTTCAGGAATATCGGGGAGGACACCAGCGTCGTGGTCAGCGAGCCATTGACGTGTGGAAACCGCATAATCGCTCACATCACCCGCATCACGGGCGACATCACCGATGAACTGCGAGAGGAAATACGAGAGAAGGGTGAGGTCCTCCCTGATGTACGTCTTCACCTCGCCGATGGTGGCGTCTGCCAGTTCATCTCCCTCGGTATCAGCTCCTTCTTCCGATTGAATAGCGGTGGTATCGAAACCGAATTCTTCGAGTGTTTGTTCGAGATCTTCAGCAGCGTCGGCTCCTTCGACAAAGTCACCGAGTTCAGAGTCATCCCCTTCCCGAACAGTTCGGAGCATATCGATGTCTTCGTCCTCGGGAAGTTCAGCAAGAAGGCCGAGAAGCTGGCGTTCGCTCTGATGTAGCGTCTCGATCGACTGGACGAACGCGTACGTTGAGGACTCGAGCCGTTTGAGGAGGTTCAGCTTGTAGAGAGCTTTCAGCGTGCTCCCTGCTTTCGGGTTTTTGACTGTAATATGGGGTAGGTGGAGGGCGTCCATCACGTCGGGAAGCATCCGATATATTGGCTGGTAGGCCGCCGGCAGGGAGTACTGTTGCTTGTTGAGTTTCGGCGGCTTGAAGCTCATCTCGAAGTCTTCGCTGTCCTGTATCTGGTCTTTGACGTGCTTGCGCGTCCGGAGAACCATCACTTCGTTAAGGATATTCGATATCTCAGAGGAGTGTCGCTGGAGCTGCTCGGTGATTTCTTGCTGTTCGTCGTCGCCGACTTCCTCTTTCCCGGCTGCGATGCGTTTTCGCGTCTCCGAGAGCTCGATATATTCGTCGAACGCATCAAAGTCGAGTGACGCCTTGTTCCGAAGTTCCTCCGGGCTGGTGAACAAGCTGATGAGGTTCTTTAGGTCGGTAGCGCTGTTATTGATCGGGGTCGCGGTCAGCATAATCATCGTCTTTCCGCGGAGTTGCCTGAGATTCGCGTGTCGTCGCGTCCCCTTGTAGTCATCATCGTGGTCCGGATTCGGTCGCCACTTCCCGTAATTCCGGAACCGATGAGCCTCGTCGATAAGCAGGACGTCGAACTCGTCTTTGAGGTCCTGCACCTCGTCGTAGGAGAGATTCTGGAACTTGCTGATACTCATCACGTCAAGGTGCGTGCCGTCTACCTCTAACCCGAAGTACGGATTGCCGTCTTTGTCAGTGTCGTTCTGGAGTAGGTCTTCCCACTGATCAGTCAGGTTGGCCGGGACAATGAGGAGACAGTGGTCGCCACGTTGGCGGTAGTCGTGGAGGAGTTCACCTCCAATAAATGATTTTCCCAGGCCGACCGAGTCGGAGACAATGCACCCGTTGAACTGTGAGAGCTTCTCCTTTGCACTCTCGTACCCGAGCTTCTGGAAGTAGTACAGTGGGCTGTCACGGATGTTGACGTTCCCACTCAGTTCGTCGTAGGCGAGCAGCTTGTAGAGCTCGAACGGTTCGAGATATGTACCCAGCTCCTCGGATGACGTCTCCTTGTCGGACTCATCCTCCTGCTGTTCCTTCCAGTCCTGGTACTCCTCGCTGTTCTCGATGATTCGGATGATCTCCTCACTGAACTCCTCGGCGTTGGCCCACTGGTTGTCGTACCACTTCTCGAACGCTTCGGCCTTGTGTCGATCCTGACTCGTGAGGTTCAGCTCGATGTTGTTCTGGTGGCCGCTCTTGGTGAAGTTCGAGGAGCCGACAACGGTAGCGCATGGGCGGGTGTCTTCATCCTCGTCTTGTCCCCAATCTTCGTCGTCTTCGAGTGGTGCTCGAAATGATGCACCCTTTGCGTGGAAGTAACCGTTTTCAGGATTTCGCACACGGACGCTCACCTCGCCTTCGGCGATAAAGTCTCGTAGCCGGTCTAGTCGGCCAATTTGAGCGTTATTCAGCTCCGAGATGCTTTCTCTCACCTCTCTTTTGAGCTCCTCTTTGAGATTCTGCCCCTCACCGATTTCGTCAGCAGTTCCCCTATTCGTCTGACGACCCATCAAGATCCGAAGTGGAGTGTGGCCGAGTTCCTCGGGGTCAGCCAGATTTTCAAGGTCTTCCCGGTAGAGGTCGAATCCTGAGAGATAAAAGTAGCCAGTTGCGATACGGCCTTCCTCGATCTGGGGAATAATCCGCTTGTAAGCGTCTTCTAGTGTTCTATTGGCGTTATCGACAAGCGGAGGAAGCGAGAGCATCGTAATGCCGAGATGTATTCAGTACGCTAACTTAGTGTTTAGTGAACTTAGACTACAGAGGTGGCACCAGACAATAGCCAATCAAACTGGCCGAAGATCCCGCCAGCGGACGTCAACGGTGTCACCATTGGCGATTTCAACCCGGAAAAGATAGCCTTCTCGTTGATCACCAGTCACAGTTCCTGCATCGTCTGAGAGGATCTCAACGATTGTTCCTCGACGTCCATGGAGACGCTCGTGATCTGGATCTGTCACGTCCGGGATATCGATTCGGACCGTGTCCCCAATATCGAATCGTTTCATAGTAGGTGTCATCAGCTCCGAATCCAGAATAGCCCTATCGAACCAGCCATAACGGTCGCACCGGTTATTAGCCCGACTGCCGTCGGAGACGGCAGAGAATAGCCTGCATTCGTGAGCAAAGGAGTTAGAATGAACCCGCCAGCGTATCCTCCGACAGTAAGATATCCAGCGGCAAGGAGACGGACAAACCACTGTTCAACAATCGTATGCGAGCGGTGATCTGGGTCGTCATCAGGTCGGGGCTCAACGATTTCCGGATCGGGCTTTTCCCGCTTGAGGTATCGCCATTCATCAAGATACATTCGGACAGGAAGGGCAGACTCGATTTGGTTGAGAATAGCATATCGGGCCTTGTTCAGCCGGCGATACGACTGTAAACTCTGATACCAAAAGTAACAGATCAGACTTCCAAATCCAGAGGCGAATAGAACGATTGCAGCACTCGTAGTCGTCAAATTTCCTCGGGCGAGAGCGAAGAGTCCGGCTAGTATCGACGTCAAAATCAAGCCGAAAAATCGGTTCATCTGGACCCGCTGATTCGCAGTCTCGATTGCCACCTCTCCATAGTGGATGTATTGATCCATCAAGCGATCCGTCTCTTCGTCGTTCAGATTCGTTAACGGCCCATTCTCTACGGCATTGGGCTCGGCCGATTCGGCCGGATCTCCCCCAGTAACCTCTTCGGGGTGTTCCGGCTCTGTTTCAGGCGTGTCTTTGTCCTCGGTATTTTCGCCAAGATTTGCATTATTCGGCTCTCTCTCGCCAGAGGTCTCGTCAGTTGATTCAGACATATTCCGCTAAGGTGTCGGCGAATGATGCTTTGCGCCATTCTAAGAATAGGGAACCGTAGAAACAGTTCAGATCCAAACGCTGTTCGGTCGCCATTACGCTTTCTGCGTAGTGCCTGTACTGATTGATGAGCGTCTTATCACGCTCTGGCCGTCTGGGTGAAGATCGTGTACTGCCATCCCCCTGCATTGGGCCATACTCGTCCGAGGGTAGATCATGCATGCTTCGCGATGGCGTTCACGATAGACTTCTGCCGCCAACCGACGATCTCATTGGCTTCCTCCTTTACCACTGCTGGAAGCCGCTCGTTCCCGTTCGGTCGCACACCGATAATGGGTTTCTCGAAATGGTCAGCCATCTCAATCTCCTCCTCAATCCACTCGCTGTGCGAGACGTACATCCCAGCGACGACGACGACCACATTTGCCTGCCCAACCTGCTGATAGAGCTGCTGACGAAGATCATTCTTATCTTCAAACTCCATCGGATCGTCCTCTGGGACACTGAAGTTCTGCCAGTCCAGCCGATTTTCATCATCGAGGAACTCCTCAATACGTTCGCGCTGTTCGGAGTACTTCCACGAGTGACTCACAAACACCCGATACGGCCGATCTTCCAGAGGGAGACGCGGCTGCGTCGACGTGCCGGTCTCATCTGTTGTTGAACCAGATGAAACTAGGCCACCAAGTCCTTGAGCGCCCTTGTACGTGAAATAGCCTGCCACAGCAGCAGCGATAATGAGTTCAGGGGCGTCGTGCCAAAGGTAACGAAGTGGATCGTCGTGTGGATCATGATCAACTTGTCCACCCTTCCAGTCGGCATATCCGGCGAGGAGGTCTTTTCCGAGATCGACGACATCGGTGTTTTGTTGGTTCGTGGTTGGAACAGATGTCGTATCGGAGCCTCCAGTAGTATCCTCGAACAGGCCAGCAAACGGATCGTCTTCCCCGTTTGATTTGATAAGGGCATTCACGTCAAGGCTTCCGGTGGGGCTTTGCACCTCGACGGTCGGCACGTTGGTGACAGGGTCGTTTTCGTTGGGTGTCACAGGCGATACGTCGCAATTTGGATATTTAAACCCAAGGGGATATTTGCTATTCAAGCATCGAAGCCCGACAGCGCTCAACCCCGCCGTTCATCGAGGACGTCCAGCGGGACTGTCTCGACCGGCTCGATACCACGCGGTCACCGGACGCGGTACTCGGACGGCTCGAACGAGCAATCGACGAACTGCAGGCGGGCAACGTAGCAGTGGAGCGGCTCGTCGAGCGGAACCGTGTCTCCAAGCCGCTGGAAGGCTACTCACAGAATACCCAGAACGTGGCCGCATTGAAGCGAGCCCGCGAGCAGGAACTTGCAGTCCACCCGGACCAAGATATCGAGTACGTGGTCGTCGACGACGAGAAATCCTCGCGAGACCGGGTCGCCCTCGCCCACGAGGAGATCGAGACCTACGACGCCTCGTACTACGAGACGCAGCTGGTCAGAGCGGTCGAAAGCGTGCTTTCACCGCTCGGGTGGGACCGATCCGACATTCGCCGAGAGCTCTCCGGTGAGAGGGACGCCGTTTTGAGCTCGTTCGGAGCCACCAACGAACTGTCGTAGTGGACCCCACCCCTGGTTTCCGTCGTTTCGATCCAACCCCACGTTTCCGACGTAATTTTCGACCCCCTCGTTTCCGTCGTTTCCTCACGCCCCACCCCGGATTTCCGTTATACTGAGTACTCAGTGTGTGATGAACTTCCCGGTGAAAGTACCTTGTTCGTCCCTACACGCTTGAATCGCGTAAGGTGTGTTGTCTCAAAGACAATCATTTGGATAACTGAGACATTAGGGCCCTCTGTCGATTGCGGACATCCCCGGGGGTGGACTCAGATCAACCGACGACCTAATTGGCGCTACCCAAGTTTTTGCTGCTCATTCAACCAATTCTTCGCGAGCTCGTCGAAGTCGACGTCGTCGAATCGGGAGACAGCTTCGAGAACGTCGATGGGCGTCGACGGCTCGACGCGGAGTTCAAACGTGTAGGCCTCCCCGCCGACAGAGCCGGAGGCAGACTTGCGTGCACGGATGATGCTCAACATGTCGAGTTCGATCAAGTGATCACGCATCCGCCGCTGGGCAAGTTGATCGGCGTCGATAACGTCTGACAGCGACTTATACACGTCATAGACATCGCGAGTCCGGATCCCGGAATGGCCCCCGAGTTCGAGGATCGTCACGGCAGCCAGTGCGAGGTGCCCCTGTGTCGTGAGTTGTTCCATCCCCTCGATGATGAGCTCACGTTCAGCTTCACCTTGTGCCGTCCGAACGTGCTCCTCTTCAACGCGGGCGTCACCTTCGGACTCGGCGATGGCCGCAGCTTTGCGGAGGTACTTAATTGCCTGTCGAGCGCTTCCTTTGTCCTGTGCTGCGTAAGCGGCACAGAGAGGGATCACGTCATCAGACAGGACGTCCGAATCGATCCGGAGGAGGGTACAGTCAGTTCGATCGGCGTCGATTGCGTCGAAGCTCTCGGCGAGTGATCCATCATCGTCGTCGAGATTGACGCTGATTTCGAACTCTTCACCATCCGGGGTCTCGTACACCAGCGACGTATCACGGAACGCCTTGCTTGCACGGCGGGAGAGAATGTCCCGGAGCTCTGTTGCGTCGTAGGGCGCGAAGAAAATCGAGTCATCGTAGAGGCTGTCCTTTGCAGCGGGGTCGAGGTTGTCGCGCCACTGCAGGTCGTTACTGATCCCGATGATCGACGGGTAGACGTCGTCATTGACGTAGTCCTTATCACGTGCCCGGGGAAGTGAGTAGAGGATCTTGTCGTCCGTGCCGAGGTTGTCGATCTCGTCGAGAACGATGATGATCGTGCCACCGATCTCGTTGATCGCGTTCCAGAGATGGTCGAGCACCTTCTGCATCGGGTGGCCGTTGGGATTCTCACCACCAAGTTCTTCACAGAGCCCACACGCGAGCGTATAACTCGAGGAGATACCCTCACAGGAGAAGAAGACGGTCGTGAGGTCGAGGTCCTGAGCTTCGGCAAACGCCTCCAACTCTGCGAGTTCGGCCTTTGCAGCTGCCGTTTTCCCCTGGCCAGCCTTCCCTGAGAGGAACGTGTTCTCGGCGCCAGCACCACGGGCCGCAGGCTTCAACGAGCGTCGGAGCTTCAGGATCTCGTCTTGTCGCTCCGGCAGTGTCGTTGGGGTGTGGCCTTCTTTGAGGTAGTTCTCGCCGCCGACCGCAAAGATCTCGGAGGTGGTCGAATACGGAGACGAGTCCATTGTGCATACCCCGTGTGCGCCTCCCACATAAACCCCCGTGTCCGTAATGTCCGGCTTGTCCGAATAACCCCCCATTTTGTCCGGAATTGCTCTCGATTGGCCGACACACGGCCTGCTCACGTCAGCTCCACGAGACGAGACCCCACCCGGGCCCCCGGGGTTGTCCGCAATTCAGCGGAAACTGTGGGGGTGGGGGTAACGGGTTCAATAGTCGGGGTTACCGCCGAATTCGTTGCCCGGGCAGAGATCTCGGCGGTTGCTGGGTAACGTATATAATAACGTTTTCTATTAGCAGTAGTAAGTAGTAAGTAGAGAGCTCAAGAACCCGTTGTTTCACTTTATCGGTTCTCATTTAAGTATAAGCGAGGGTTGATGCTGTCTGTTCCCGAGTAGATGCTGCCCGTGATATTGCGGACAACCCCGGGGGCGGGGGTTGTATCCAGCGAACCAGTGAGCGATCTCAGACAATCCACCCGAGAGGTATGGTTCATGATGCTGGAGACGCGAAGGGCTTAACCAACATTGGGCCACGTGGGCTCGGAAATGTTGGTTAACCATCCCCGCCGATCCCTACTTTCTCGATTTCCAACCACTGATTCTGACAATGTACAATGGTCGAATTGCAGACGCCACCGGGGGTGGGTGTCCACTGAATGGTCGCCAGTGGTCGGAACGAACTGCATGTTGTAGTATGCGTCTACGTCTCGTGAAATTGCGGACACTCCCGGGGGTGTAGCGGCATTGCGTCGGCGATGTATTCGCGTTTGGGGAACGGCGATCAAGTTGCTTGATCGTTTGAATCCGTTTCACTTCTTGACATCTTGACGCCGAAAACTAAACACGATGTGTGTTCAACCTTCGCACGAAATTCCGGACGTCCCCGGGGGGTGGGCATCCCGTCAAGTTGCGATATCTCGCGATCGGCGGATCGAAGAATTGTCCGACAGGTCATCGGCGCCACGCGATCATGGACAACGATGACCCCTGTCAACATGTAGTGGACCTTGCGACTGGTCCTCAGAATTTGCGAGAACCTACAGCAGTTAACCAACAAACTATGGATCTGAGGGAGATTGTTGGTTAACCGTGAACAGCTGATGTCGTATGAACTACCAACCCCACCGGCGAGCCTCTCCCTACGCAGGCGTGGAGAAACGACGAAGACGCGGGGGGTGTGGTCCCTTCGAAATCAGCGTCACCCCCTCCACCACCATCCAGTTACGACGGAAACGTGGGGTGGATGTCCTCCACCATCGAGTTTTACTCGTTTGGGTTGACCGGGCTATCCGATCCACTGCGGCATCTCATCGAGTTCTGTCCCAAGCGAGGTACCTTCCTCCGGACCTGTTCTCAGAGCAATTTCGGACGAAGCGGGAGACCTTCCCACCTGGCGTGACAAGGCTCACAGAGCGCGACTAGATTCGATGGATCGTGAGCAGCTTCGACCTCGGCCTCATCGAACTCCGCGAACGGCCGGATATGATGTACTCGCGGCGTATATCCGAGCTCGTTTTCGCTACGCCCACACCCTTGGCAGGTTCGATTATCTCGCTCCAAGACCTGTTCACGCCGTTTTTTCCACAGCGGTCCATAGTTCGGGGTTGATTTCCAATCGTAGGTAGTTGTCTCCTGCTGCCACTCCCATTTACACTCTCGACTACAGAAATGACGATCCGCTGATTCGATATCGTACTGAATTCGCCTGATGGTCTCGCCGCAGTTTGTACACTCCGTCTGCGGACGATTTTCTATCTGCCATCGCCCTCTACACTCTTTGCTACAGAACTGGTTTGTCTGATCATCTCTGAGTTTCTTTTCGTATCGTTTGAATTCCGTCCCACAGTAGTCACATTGGAGGACGAGCCTGCTGTCCATTTGTTCAGACTGCCATTTACCGTGACATGGTTTATCACAGAAGTGGTGCTCTGCATGCTCCACTACCGACGGCGGTCTTGAGACTGTATCACCACAGAAATCACATTCCACTTTGACGGGCATGGGTCGGCCTTTCGCCGCCCATTAGCAACCGGCATCACTGATGAATGTCCGGGGGGCTATTCGTCTGGGTTGACGGGCTCTTTATACTTTGATGTCACCGTATCGCCCTCCCGCCACTGCCAGTAGTAGTAGCGATTGTCGTTGATCTCCTTGATCGTGATCGTTGCTTTGGCCGGGACGTCGTCCGGAAGATCGTCTGGTCGTTCTTCGACCTCTTCTTGATC
>ENA-ORCS01000633-ORCS01000633.1-marine-metagenome-genome-assembly--contig:-NODE-633-length-21092-cov-4.778206_pt1 | contig 21092 bp, 19 predicted proteins | sample MGYA00237781_ERZ508513 | MGnify/ENA primary metagenome ERZ508513 (study PRJEB26184, sample SAMN06268793) | marine metagenome | isolation source: Eden Landing Ponds, San Francisco, CA, USA | place...
ACATTAGGTCTCAGAACTCGCTTCTACAGCCGACAGGTTGGGTTCTCACCGTCACAAATCGCTTCCTGCCACTGAACAGATCGGCTCTCTTGTATGGGTGAGTATCCCAGAGCACGTTCCAACTGAGAAGTAACCCAGATACTATATTGACGGCTGGTTGATTTGTCAGGCATGAAAGTGACAAATAGAATGAAGGAGGTAATAAAACAGGCCCGGCTTGCCAAGCAGGAAGTGGAGGACCCCGACGTGTCCCAGGAGTTGGAGGACACGATAGAAGGGCTTCAAAATTCGTTGGAGGCACTTGAAGACGACGATTAAGTCATCTCACCGGTCCCAACGTGGAACGGATTTCCCAGCCCACTACCTCGGTGTTGGTGGAGAAATCCTATTTCGCTTGCTTGGCCGCTGATTTCTCGGCAACGAGACTGGATGGTAGGGACACGTCAATCGAATCGGTTAGGGATGAGGAGAGGAACTCAAGTGATAGAAAGAATGTTGTGACCGGTGACTGCACTACCCACCGGCCGAAGATTCGTGAAATGACCGACCGGACCGAAATTCAGTCAGCTCAGCGATCCGGTCTTCGAGTTCCTCGATTTCCTCGCGGAGTTCGTCGGCTTTATCGCCTTCGGTCGCCTCAAGCTGGTCTTTCAGTCCTTGGAGGCGCGAGTCCTTCACATCCTCGTCGACCTCTGCTTTGCGCACGTACTCGCTTTGGTCGATTTCGTACACGTCCGACTCCGACAGCGTCGTCACCTCCAGGGCTTCGTCGACTTTCTCGCGGTCGACAGTCATCACCCGCTCGCGGTCGATCCCCTCAGCTTCGAGTTGGTCCAGAACTTCCTCGTCGTCTTTGAGTGACCGGTTTCGCCGGCTCGTCCGCTGAACCGACCCGTACTGGCCGGTGACCGGCCGGTCGTGATGCAATCGATCCAGCAGCACGTCAGCGAGTTCCTGGCGGAAGTCATTGGCGTCGCGCTGCACGTCCGACAACAGCGTGTAGAGGTTGACCAACATCTCGGTCTCTAACTCGGTCGGGTCGGCTACGTCGTGGCGCTCCAGTGCATCGACGAGCAACAGCGCGTCCGAGTAGACATCAAGTCCGTCGGGTTCAGTTCGTTCCTCGTCCGTAGATTCCTGTTCCGCGCCCACCACCTGCGTTGCCGTCGAAATCTCCGATTGTGTGATGATACCAGCGTCCTCGTCAACCTCGAACCGTGGATGGACACTCCACACCGCCGGGTATGGGTCGGCATCCGGCGGGAGACGGTCAAGATCAAACCCGTCGGGAGCGTCCTCGATTCGTCGATAGAGCGTTTCGAACTGGTCGCGCTGGAGCGGTCGCGTCTCATCCCTGTCTTCGAACTGAATGATGACGCGAGCGTCCTGCACGTCAGCAATACGAAATCGCTGATGGGAGAGCGGCGTGATGAGCGTCGCACTCTCGGGGAGGTCGTCAAGTTCGTCGAGAAGCGTGTGCCAGCTGGCAGTGAAAGACATATACAGTGGTTGTGAGCCATTCCGACTAAATCTTGTTCACAACGCGGCCATCGGTGGGTAGTCTCCGTAACAGACAGTCTGATACGTGTCTCTTCGGAACTACCGATATGCCTGAGACGTACGCACTCCGTGTCCAGGTCGAGTCACACAAATACGACGGCGAGTTCTATCTCGTCGGCGAAGGGTACGGGACCCCAGCAGACGTGTTGGACAACGTCGCTGCCGACCATCTCTTGCGCATCGCGAATGCACGACGTATCGAAGAGTACCTGCTCAACGTGCTGAAACACGGAGAGAATACAGCCGAAGCCGAGTATGAGGTAACAGACAGCGATGTAGAATGCTGGATTCACGCCGATGTCCCCTACCAGAGGTACGCCTTCGGTGTCAGAGACAGCGTGTTCGAGTTCTCCGGCGTACCGACGAAAAGCGAAATCGCGTCGACTGTCACACAACTCCAGTCGTAGGCTGTGGACTCTCGTTCAAGGATCGAAGTGGTAGATGTAGGGGTGGTCAGTCTTCCCAGCGGGCATAATCTCTTCGAGTAGCTTGCGAACCTCGGATTCGGAGGGGGCACTAGTGATGATCCGATCATCGTAGATCGCTACATAGGCTTCGTTGAGTCCCAACTCGCGCAGTTCGCGACCCAAGCTGCGGGCTCGGGCCTTCCCCATTTCCTGGTGGTAGATCCGCTCCAGTTCGTCGGTTTTCTCCCGCAACTGCTCGATCTCCGACGCATAACGCTCTCGGTTGCGCTTGTTCTTCATGTAGAAGCGCAACTCCTCGGCGTCTGTCTTTTCGTCTTCCTCGGGTACTGGAAGCGAGTCGATGATGCCGAAGCGATGTTTGGCCTCTTCGTACTCGTCGTCGATGTCAGTACTGAGGGAACCCCCGAAGATGATGTTCTTGACCCCGATCCACCCGTCGTAGACGATCTGGTCCTCGAACGGTAACAGGACGACACTCGAGACCGGGACGGGAAGCGCAGATTCATCCCACAGTTCGGCGAACGGAAGTCGAGCCGGGCGGACTGCATATGCTTTCGGCGGTTCTGTCCAGTCGAGGAAGATCGCGTCGTCCTCTCGATAGCGGACGACGACGAATTCTCCGGCAACGAAGTCTGTCCACGCTGCGATCTGTTCGAGATCAGCCTCCGGCAGGTCGGGAGGGTTCTTTTCAACGAAGTCTTCTATCAGGTCCGTCGTCGACTCGTTGTACAGCGTGTTTCGGAGCGGGAGGAGCTCGTCAGTATAGTGCTGTTCAAGATCAGCGACCGTTTCGATCTCTTCGATGACCTCGAATCGGTCGTTGACATAGACCAACAGATGAGCGTACAGGTCTAGAAACCGTTGCTCGCTCCCCTCGGACAGCCGTCTGTCGACTTCACTCATCGGTAATAGACGTGTTCACGGGCACACTAATCAGGTGTTTCGAACTCTAAATCAGTCATCGATATTCCGAGATCGTTCGATACGGGACGTAGTAGCCGATCTCGTCGATCCACGTCGACAGCCACTCATCAGCGGTTGATTCATCGATCTTCCCAGCATCGATTGCAGCCAACAGAACGCCAACTGACCCGACAACGGTCACGCCCTGGTCTTTCGCAAACGACCGGGCATCTCCGTCGTCTGTCAGCAGTCGACCGTCGTGTGCGTCGGCGAGGGCGAACGCCTGTGCTTCCCCGGGGTCGAGATGACCACCAACAACGGCTTCCCTGTTTGCGACAGTATCCGAAATTGTCGCGACTGGGATTTCGTCATCAAGCGTATTGAGTGCTTTCTGGAGATATGGGTGGTTATCAACGCCGTGTTCAAGCTCCTCACGAACGACTGGTACCGTACAGATTCCAGAGAGGTCAGCAACTACCCACAGCTGATCGATGTACGCAAAATTCGAGAGGACAGTCGTGTTCAAGACGCTCGGGTTCGCTGGGAGATCGTTACCTGTCATTTAGCACGTGGCTCCTCATCAGACGAGTCCTCATCATCGAATTCGAGTTCGCGTGCTGCCTCTACCTCGTAGGCTGCGTCGTCTTCGTCAACGAGCCCCAGGCGAAGTTCAACACCGTGCTCACGGAGGATGTCACGCATCGTCCAGCGGTCGACATCAGCGAGCCTCGCGGCCTCGCCGAGCGTGATTCGTTCGCGTTCGTAGAGGGCGACCGCAGCTGCAATGCGCTCGTTTTCGTGGTCCTCGAAGTATTCACGCACGAACTCGCGCAACGCATCGCTCTTACCCCCGAACACACCTGCCTCGACAGCCCCCTCAATGAGGAGGTCAAGGTCATCTGGGTAGGAGCCGGTAATTCGTGCCATCGTTCTATCCGAGACTACGTCTTCATACTATTTATGAACTGCGCCAAACTGCCATATGCATTGAGACGACCGGTCTCAACTACTGTTGGGCGTTGAGTTTAGACCTTCGCAGTCTGGATTTCTACTAATCAGACGCTGAGTGACAGGTGGGGTCAGAGGCCGTTCACTTATTTACCAGCACGGGTGCGAGTGATGACCATCTGAATGACGACTGGCATAACGGACTTCATCAAAATCGACGAAGTCAGGCAGGAGATCGACTCCATCTACCCAAACCCCGGAACCGACATCGAGGGCGAGCCGGAGGTTGAGAACAACGGCTACGGGCACCGACTCATAGGGAGCGCGTTCGAGTTCCTCTGCGAGCTGCTGCTGTACCGGCGATGTACCAAGGTGATTCACCCGTGGCGGAGTACATGGGGTGACTCCAAGTGCCGTTGGACGGACGGCGAGACCCCTCCGGTGGGGGTCCAGAGGTTCGACGGGATGCGGTGGGAGGACTACGACGGCATCTCCAGCCGGAGCGAGTGGGAGGAGATGAACAACGACCTCCCCGTGTGGGAGCGCCAGCGGAGTGCCATCAAGTGGACGGAGGACGAGGAGCTGTCCAAGCTCGCAGAGCAGTACGTCCAGACCGGCATGAACACCGAGGGGGTGGTGCGGGCCGCGCTCGTCGACGCGGGTTGGAAGCCAAGCGACGCTGTTCACTCGTGGATCGACCGCGACGCCTTCGAGGAAGACGTTCTTGAGGAGATGGAGGTACTATTCCGGCTGCTACGCGACAGCGAGTGGACTGAGGGCGACACGGTGTTCACGAGTCCCACCTTCGGGAACCACCGCCACATCCTCCCGGGAGAGGGTGACTTCATCGTCGACGACCTGCTGGTCGACATCAAGACCACCGAGGACGAGACGTTCACGAACGCCTTCTGGCGGCAGCTGCTGATGTACTACGTGCTGGTCGACATCCAGCGCGTGTTGCACGACGTGGACGGGCGGACGTATGGCCGAGAGCCCTTCGAGGGGAAGTACCCCGAGATCAAACGAGTGGGCGTATACTACGCCCGGTACGGAGAACTCCAGACGGTCGACATGGGGACGGTAATCGACGACCGAGAGCGGTACGAGGAGTTCCGAGCGTGGATCGTCGACCAGGCCATCGAGGAGAACAGGCACGCGCAGCACGACTACTCGGCGATCAGGGGCGCTCTCACGGAGCCATACGACTACAAGAAACAGCAAACGCTCTTCGACTACTAGCTGGCGGGCAGCTACGCCTCTGAAAAGCCTCGGATCGTCGGTCTGATGCTCTTCTCCACGTGCCGGAGCTCGGCGTCGTACCGGCCCGTCAGGTCGCCGTACCACTCGGCCATCCGCCCCGCCAGCTCTGCCTCGCCGCTCCCGTGGTAGGACTGCAAGAGCGACCCGTGGACGGCCTCGTTGATGACCGTGCGTACCTCGCCCTCGATGAAGGCGGTCAGCACGTCCCGCATCGCCTCGTCGGCCACGTCGTACTCTCCTTCCCGCGGCAACACCGGCTCGAAGAGGCCGCCCGCGAAGTGCGGCGGCCGGTCGAACGCGCGAGGATCGTCGCGGTCGTCGACCGACACCGCCAGCACGTCGTAGAAGAGCGGGTGGAGGTGGTTCTTTAGGAAGGAGCCACGGAAGCGGTTCAAGCCGTGGTCGTGTTCCTCCCACTCCTCGCGGAGCCGCACGTTGAGGACGCCGCGATCCTCCATCAGTCGGACGAACGCCAGCCGGTCGACAAGCAGGGCGGCGAACGCAAGTCGCTCGCTCTCACCCGCGCCTGCGGGCGCCTCGATGGCGTCTAGTAGCGCCGTCTCGATGCCCTCGTGGCCGTACTCGCCCTCGCCGGCCAGCACCTCGGCGTACTTGTCGTGGAAGTGCGTAAGGTCGCTTATCTCTGTCCGGACGTGGTGGTGGCCGAAGGCTTGGAAGAACCGGGCCAGCTCGCTCCAAGGGTCAATCTCTCCAGTGAGGTCATCATTGTACACGACCATCTCCCGGTCTCGGGCGAAGTGCCGTACGACCGGTTTCAGGTTCTGTGGGGACACGACGGAATCCAAGTGGAGGTCGCCGGTGCCGTCGACATCGACCCCGTAAACGCCCCACTCGAGACCATCGGTGGCGAACCCGTACTCGTGCTGCTCCGCGTTGAGGTACGAGCGGAGTTCCATGCGGGCAGTCGCCACGTCGTTGACCGACTTGTTCTCGCCGATGACGCTCTCGGACAGGTTGTCAACTCGGAAGTCCGGGTACTCGTCCTCGTCTCCCACGGCCACCGAGTTCGGCCGCGGGGTGACCTCGTAGCCGAGGACATCGAGGACGGGGAAGACGAGGTGATCCTCAACGAACCGCTCCGGCTGCTGGCCGATGTCCTCTCCCTGCAGCTCGTCGCCGTCCTCGATGACAGCGCTCAGTCTCTCGGTGGGGACATCGCGTCGCTCGAATTCGTCGAGGAACGCCTCGATGCACGCGACGAGGTTGGCGACGGCGTCGTCGACGGTGGCTGAGTCCATCTATCGAAGACCTGCGGGGCGGTCTGACAAGAGGGTTGCCCAGTCGTGTGAGGCAAACTTGGACAGGCGCAAAAGCAGGGATAGGTCAGCCGCTTCACGCGTAGTTGATCCCGTCTCCGAGTAGTCCTCCGACGAAAAAGCCGAGTACTGTTCCAACGTCGAGGAATGACAGAGTTCCGAATAGTATTCCGATGATCATTCCGCCGATCGTTCTCCAGAGTGCGTGTTCGACCCCGCACGAACCATGTCGAGTATGTTACCCAATCCAGAGCCAAGCAGATAGTTGAGTACGTCGCTTGGGCCTCTCATTACGCGTTCTTCGGGAACAGAATCCGATAAGCGTGATCCGAGGCGGGTCTCAGAGCTTCTTCGCGATGACGTCCTTCGGGGAGACGAAACGGCGGACGAGTTCGCCCAGCTCCCACGGTGGACGTCAGCGAGGTTGTGTTCCAAGACCGGCAGGAGGTCGCCCTCGCGGTAGTGGACGGCCGCACTGCCCGAGTCCTCGAACGGGACGTACGGGTCGTCGCGGTACCACACGTGGCCCTCCACGTCCGCCAACACGTCGCCGAGGCCGTCGTTGCGGTCGAATAAGAGGTCGTACGCACCCGTCACGAGTTGGCGTCGTCCGAGGCGCCGTACGCGGTGTGCGTGGTGTTGAGCCGCTTCTTCACGGGCTCTCACGGGTCGGCGAACAGCACGCCGTCGAACACCCAGTCGACGCCTTGCCTGATGCACCGCGTGCGGACGAAGGGCAGGTCGAACCCGCCCTTCCACGACTCCGCGTTGTACGCGACGAGCCAGTCGTAGTCTCGGTTGAGTCGCTCGAACACCACCTGTCGCGACTCTTCGAGGAGTTCTCGCGCGTCGCCGGCAGCCCCCTTCGGCGATCCACCAGAGCTAGTCATCGGCGACGGCATCCTCGTGGACGCCTCATTCTGCGCGGCATCACTCCCCGCCGAGTTCCGAAAGCCGAGCCCGAATTTCCTCAGCATCGGCCTCAGAGAGGGCCTCAATACCGAACTGCACGAGTAGCGGGTAGAAGTGGCGGTTCTTCTTGAACTCGTCCTTGCCCGCCTTGCGGAGCTTCAGCTGGGACTCGAGATAGATATCCTCCATCTCGTCGAGGACATCGTCGGGAATGTAGATCGTCCGCCCGTTCCACTCGTCTTTGATGTTGGTCTTCGTTTTTCTCGTTTCGTTCATTCCACTCGTTGAATTCGATTCGGTCGTTTCGGTCGATGAACTGGTTTCCACCGTTTCACTCACCTCACTCGTTTCACTGGAATCGGCCTCATCGTCATCCTCTTCGTAGTTGCCCTCGATGCCAGAAGCATCACCCCAGCCATCGCTCATGCTTCAACCTCCTCAGGAGCAGTCTTTTCGAACGTCTCGTCAAACAGGTCGGCGATCTCATTGAAGAGCTCACGAGCGTCCTCGACGCGCTTGTTCTCTTTCCCAAAGCCGAAGACGGACACACCTTCGCCAATCGATTGGGAGAGATCGGTTCGCTTCGGGATCTCGAAGAGGGGAAGCGAGTACGCCGATTTGATCTCCTCGATGGTGTCATTGTGCTCTGCATTCTGCTCCACACGGTTGCAAACAATCGCGAGACGGTTGATGCCACCATATGCCGGCTCCAGAGAGCTCAGCTGCTTCGCGAAAATCTGGAGGCTGTTGGCGTTGAGCTTCTCGGGAATGACGGGGATGACGACGTTACCGGTCGCGACCAGGGCGTTGTCGGTTAGAACGTTCAGGGACGGCGGCGTGTCGACGATAATGTAGTCGTAGTCCCTATCGAGTTCGTCGAGAGTCATCCCCAATCGTTCTCGACTCTTTGGCGCTTCAAGCAACGTCTGGATGTTCTTGTTGTTCGCGAGCTTCTCGCTCGCGGGGAGGATGTCGAATTCCTCGTGCTCGACGATGATGTCGTTCACCGACTCCATCTGGTCGAAGTCGAGGACGTCGAACAGCGTTGTACGGTCGGTGTCGTAGTACAGATCGTTGTAGCCAAGCGAGCAGGTGAGCCCTCCGTGGTAGTCGATGTCGACCAGGAGGACGTCGTGGCCTCGGGCAGCGAGTGCGCCGCCAGTATGAATGACGTCGGTTGTCTTCCCCGCGCCTCCCTTCTGATTCGCCACCGTGATTCGTGCGGTATTGGTGTCGGTCATTATCTTCGTTTTTCTCGTTGTGTTCGTTTCGTTCGTTTTGGTATTTCTGTTCGTTTGGTTCGGTGAGGGTGTTTCATTCGGTGAAAGGAATACCACGATGTTAAAACCAATTGTTCGTTTCGCTCGTTGAGGTAAATATACTCGTTACTAACAACTCTTTCATTCTATTCGTTACGTTCATTTTCCTCGTTCTATTCATCGAGCACAGAGTTATCAGTTTCTCCTCAACCAGTTCGTTCATATGAATACGTTCAACCCATTCGTTTTTCTCGTTTCAATCGTTTTATTCGTTGAATTCGTTTTAATCGTCCCGCGTATTTCCACAGGGCTCAAGGCTACCCTCGAGACGCACGGAGTCAAAGGCAAAGAAGGCGAATCTCTCGATCAGTGCGTCCGCATTGCGAACGACATTCTATTCAACCCGAGCGGACAGTTGAGCGCGTCCATCAGAAGTACGAAGATCAGTTAGAAGCCGAGAGCGGGGAAGAATGACAGACGTCACTCGACGGTAAGCACACACTCACAAGTATCGAACACGTCAGCGAAAACCTGCAGGACGATGTTGAACAATTCGAAGAGCAGGAGGAAGTACTCCGTGAAAGATCACGAAGGCAATGAACTGACTACCTACTGACGATCACCCAGGCCTGTTCGAATCTTATATCTCAAAAGTAGACTCTTCAATTCGGTATTGAACGGATTCGGCACCACCACATGATAAGTGCTCTCGCTTAATTTGCTACATCCATGAACAGTTATGCTTGTGATGGAGGAACCACTCTTCCTTCCCTCGATTCAGCATTCTCTCGCGAGGAGGTTTCTATGGATCTCACAATGTGTGGACTTCTCGTCGAGAAAGCCGAAGAGATGGCCCGGTTGTATGCTACTCATCGAGATTGGACGACTGTTGAAGAAATTTGGTTCAACGAGAAACGGGACGGACGCAGTACGCGCGGGAGCTCACGCAAAATATATCGAGTCTTGAGTTCTCGCTTCAAAACAGCGTCTTCCGATCTTCCGTCAATATCAACGCTTCCGTCCATTTTCGAAAAATGTGAAACCGATCGAGACAAGGCACAAGTCCTGTACTTCTATCTGATTGAGGACGACCCACTCGTTCGATATACTATTCATCGATATGCGAACCGGATAGTCCGTAATGGCGTTGCTGGCCTCGATTTCACTCAAGAATCAGTAGAACGGATCTTAACTGAGTTCCATTACGAGGATGGAGATGAGTTTGACTATGCCGAATCGACAACACGCCGATGGGGTGAGGGACTGCGGTCAGTGATGCGCAATATTGGTGTTCTTGAAACACAGCAGACCCTAGAGGGCAAGATTCCGAATATCGGTACAGCTCCATTGCTCGTCGCTTCGGGGTACTCGTGGGAAACCCACGGGGACGATTGGTTCTCTCAGCCCACGGGCTGGCTTTATCTCTTCCAGCCCGAGCAGTACTGGGACTCACTGGCTGAACGCCTCAGTGGACACCCGAGTTGGGAAGCGAGTGGTCTCCATGGCAACCTGCGTCTCCAACCCGTTGGCGACACGTACGGCTGGGCCGAACCGATGGAGGGCAACGCATGACCGACGAGTCCTGGTTCGCCGCCGACGTCGGATCCGACTTCGAGGAGTCCGTACGGATCGACCGCGAAGAAGACGGGCGTGATCACCGGCTAGAGTCCATCACCACCTACCACGTGACCGACGAGGCTGAGGACTTCATGTCGGACTTCTTCGCGCGGTTGCTCGGTCGGTCGGAGGACATGCGGTCGGGCGCAAACTACTGGCTCTACGGCTACTATGGCAGCGGGAAGAGTCATCTCCTCAGTGTGCTTCGCGGCCTGATGGACAGCGAGTGGCTCCGCCGGCGAGAAGAAATCTGGAACCAGCTGGCCGAAGGACGGGAGTTGTCTTCGCTGCGAGCCACGTGGGAGTCCATTCACGACGAGTACGAAGTCATCCCGATCTCGGTGAATCTCCTGAAGCACCAAGGGCAGAAGGAACTCAGCTTCAGCGAGATCGTCCTTCAGGCTGCCCACACGACGGAACGCCTCACCGGCGTCGACGGTGGCATCTCCCCCCAGCTCGATGTGGCGTACTTCGAGGACTGGTACCGGACGACCGACGCGTGGCCCGACCGTACGGCCCACGCCCGGGCCGCACTTCGCGATACCGTCGCCAACCCGGACAAGTACGACTGGGAGGACGTACAGCAGTACAACGCGCTGGCCGACGTGGTTCTGCCGACGCTCTTCGAGAAGGAGACTGGAACGGCCGACGGATTGGACGACCTGACTCCCTCGGATCTCGATCCCGAAGCGATGGTCAGCCGGCTCGAACAGCTGCGAAGCGACCGGGAGGACGAACTCGGGCGGCCAGTCAAACTTGTCCTGTTGCTGGACGAGGTGAGCCTGTTCATCGGAACCGACTTCGACCGCCTAACCGAACTGCAGACGCTCGCGGAGAGTGTCGACGAGGTCGGCGACGGCGACATCCAGTTGGTGGCGACCGCACAGGCCAAGATCGAGGACGTCCAGCCGCAGTTCGCGGCCCGCGGTGCCGACTTCAGCATCGTCAAGGATCGATTCCCGCACCGGTTCGGACTCCCGAGCAGACACGTCGGGGAGATCTCGACCCAGCGGCTGCTCAAGAAGACCAAGGACGGCAGACAGGCAACGGAACGCATTCTCGAACGCACCAGCAACGAGCCGGAGACGCTGCTCGTGTATTCGGGCATTGAGCAAAACACCGAACCGCCGCTGGACGACATCGACCGCGAGCGACTCCTCGACTTCTACCCGTTCCTGCCGTATCAGCCGGCGCTCTTCCTCGAGATTCTCTCGAACCTCCGGCAAGAGGCCCGCGATCCCGCCAAATCGATCTTCTCGGGGACGGCACGGGCCATTCTGGCCCTCGTCCACGGCCTTTTGCAGGAGTGGATGGAGGCCGGCGAGGAGGTACACCTCGTTTCGCTGGTTGATTTCTACGACCTCATCGAACCGGAACTCGAAGACATCACGCCGCAGGACGTCGCGGTCATCGAGGAGATCGAGGAGCAACACCAGCAGGGTGAGTTGGAGAAGATCGACGTGGACGTCGCGAAGGCCGTTCTGCTCCTCCAGCACGTTCCCGAGACGATTCCGATGTCCGAGCGGAATCTCGCGGTGGCCATCCTAAGTGACCTCGACGGCCCGACCCAGTTCCAGATGGAGAACCGGGTCGAAGACTCGCTCCAACGTCTCCGGAAGTTCATCCGGCCGACGCACGACGAGACGGGGCCGAAGTACGCCTTCACCCACCCGGAGGAGCGGGAGATCATTGAGGCCGCCGAGCAGAACCTCGACGATCCCGACTGGGATGCCATCATCGAGTCCGTCGACAGCTACCTCTGGGACGAAGTCGTCCGCGATCTCTCGCTCCCGACATCTGTCGAGTACGCCGACACTGGGGAGCAGTACCCCGTTCGCTACGAGTTCAGCGTTGACGGCATCGCGTTCGATACGACCGTCGAGGTCGACGACGCACTCGATGTCGAGGTCGCCATCAAGGGGCTGTCACCCGAGGTGTCGGAGGTCGACTATGATGGTAACCCACTCGAATGGACGATCGGCGAGGACGGTCTCGACGATCTCCGCGACACCCTCATCGAGTGGTGGTCGCTCAGGGCCGCCGTCGGCGACCACACGCTCCCGCAGTCCGTGGAGCGCGACCTCTCCGAGCGGGCGACTCGCGTCCGAAGCAAGCTCGTCGAGGCACTCAAGAGCGGCTCGTTTGCAGTCAAGGATCGGACTGACCTTCGTGGACTGGCCTCGGCGGTCGAAGAGTTCGTCGATGTTCGCTATCCCGACGACTTCCACCCCGTTATGCTGCAGATCGGCGATGAACACCTGCAGGAACTCCGGGGACTCTCGGCCCAAGACCCGCTGCCCGCGTGGGCCCAACAGATCGAGGTTGCCACCGAGGATCCGGAGACCCACGGCGGTTCCATCCAGAACAACGTGCGGGGATTCACCGGCCAGCAATTGAAGCAGAGCGACGGTAGTCTCGCGATGATCAAGATTCTTGACGGAATCGTTGAGAAGGAAGAACAGCAACGCGAGAAGACCTCCGAACTCGCAGTGTATGGCGATGCCCGCCCGGCGTTGTGCGCCATCATCTGGGGGCTCTGTCGCAAGGGGGACTTCCTCCCCGTCGACGAGACGGGCGACTCGCTCGAACTCGATTCGGTCATCGATCTAAACGAGTTGACGACCACACGCCTCAAGATTGCAGGAGGGACTGGTGTCCGCGAGGTACTCGAGGCCGGTGGCTTCATCGACTCGACGGAGACGATCCCGGACGGGATGGTCAGGCTCCAGTCCGCGAACGACACGCTGGCCAGCCGCCTCGGAAGCCTCATCGAGGACGTGGAACTGGTCGCAGAAAGCGACGTCCAGACGCAACACGTTCAGGGTCTGCTCGACTCGTTCGTCGACGCTCTCGAAGACAAACAACAGGACGCTAACGACCGCCACGAAGCCGTCAAGTCCCGCGATACCGACTGGCAGCGGGTCGTCGAAGCCACCAACGATGCCCAAGAGTGGTACGACGATGCCAGAGAGGTGTGGAACCTTCGCCTGCCGGCGCTCGCGCAACTCGACGCCCAGCTCACTCTCGCTCGACAGTCCTTCGACTGGCTGACCGACGAGTGCGAAACTGCCAGCCGGAAACTTCGAGACAATATCGCGGAGTACGACGACGAGTGGTGGACACACGACGGATGGGACAGGTTCAACGATGCCCGCACTGTCTCGCCGTCCTTGGACGACGCCATCGAGGACGCATGGCAGACGTTCCAGAACTCGACTGACGTGGACACACTCGTTCGCAAACTCGATGACCACCCGTGGATACGACCGCCGAGCGAATTCGGATCGAACGTCCGCCCTGCCTTCGAGAACGAATACATCACGCCGCTTCGCCGTGCTGTGTCGTGGTACGAGGACATCTCGGAGGCCGTCGACACCGTGACTGGCGGTACGACAGGGACTGAGGCGGATGCCTTCATTCGCGCGACGGACACGCTGGTCGACACGGAGCCACTCCGCGTGGTCACGGGCAGTGAGATCAGCGAACTGCGGACCACGTTCGAAGAGTTGCAGACGGTCGTCGGCGACCAACGGCCGTCGGAGGTCACTGCAGTCGGCGTCCTCCCGTCGGATCGAGAGTCGCTGGACGCTGAACTCGAGCGATTAGCCGAACGGCGCGATCTCAGTATCGAGCGGACGGAGACGGGGGTGATCGTCCGATGACGAGCAAGCGGCCGCTCCACGACTTCAAGGAGCGGCTCGCCCGATTCGCGGACGGGCGTCGGGGCATTCGGAACCCGTTCGTGATCGTCCCCGTTCAGCCGAAATACGAGCGACGCGTCGCTGACCGCCTCGTCGAGTGGGCGGACAACCCACACGACACCGAGGGGTTCCCGGAGGACGGAACCGTGCAAGTCCTCCGGCTTGACGAGTTGCTCGTGGAGACCGATGTGTTCGACCTCGCGGTCGACCTCGGTGAGGAGGCCGAACCGGCGACAATCGAAGACACGATGCAAGACCGACTCGCTGAAGAGTTGGTCGAGGTCATGGTCGAAGAAATCGCCTCTCCCGACCAGCAGCGACACGTGGTCATCCTGACCCATCTCGGCAGTCTCTATCCCTTCACGCGGGCTTCGGAGCTGCTCGACGAACTCGACCGCCGCAACGTCCAGTCGACGATCGGCATCCCGTTCCCCGGGGACATCGTCGGCGGGAAGCTGAGCTTCTTCGGCGAGGAATCGCGCAACTACTACCCGGCTCACCAGATCGACGGCCGCATCGAGGAGGTGCATCTCCAATGAGCGACCACCGAATCCACGACATCTTCCAGCAGTCACCGACCCGCGAACTCGAGGAAGTCCAGAAGGTCAACGCCAGAGCGCAGGCCGAAAACGACGTCCGCGAGTTCTACGAGACCGACAGCGCACGGAGCGTCCTCACTACGCTCGGCAACCTCGTCGACAAGTACCCACAGGAGGAGCCACGCTTCCTCTACATCTCCGCGACGTTCGGGTCGGGGAAGACCCACCTCCTGAAGCTCGCCGGATTCGCCGCCGATACCGAGTCGGAGTTCGCTGACCTCGGTGAGGAACTGGCGAGTCGGTGGCCGGGGTTCCAGTCGTTCAGACAGAGCATCGCCGACTCCCACGTCGACCGCCTGAAGCCGGTCTTCCTCAACCTCCTCAACAGAGACGCGTCACAGGAGCCGCCACTTCCCTACCTCATCTACGAGGCCATCGGCCGCGAACTCGGGTACCCAACCGATCCGAACTGGCTGCTCGAATGGGCGTGGCAGCTGGACATGAACCACGGCGACTGCTGGGAGCAACTGCAGGAGATCGAATACGACGGGCGGACGTTTGACGAGGTGTACGACGAGCGGGCCTCGCTGCGGAGCTGGCTCTATGGGGCCGTTCCCACACTCGACGACTCGCCGTATCGCTCCCGCGACGAGGTGAAGCAGTCGATCGATACTGCGATTGAGGAGGTCGATCCGGACGAATTCGACCCGGACGAACTCGTCGACCGGGTCGAAGTGGCACAAGAGGCCCTGAGTACGCCCGAGACAGAGACGGAGCTGCTGATCGGCCTCGACGAGGTGGCGCTGTTCATCGGCGACGGCCGCCACCGCTATCGGGAGTTCCAAGAGACGATGGAGGCCCTGACCAACCCCGCGACGGGGCCGAACCCACCCATCGTCGGGACGGGCCAGTATCCCTTCGATCGCATCCACGGGGAGTTCGAGGACTCCGACGTCACCGACGAACCGTGGTGGGGCGAGCAGGAGCCGCTGGAGGGGGCCGACACCGAGATCATCGTCCGCAAACGATGGCTCCAGAAGGACGGCGACGGCGAGCAGGCGGTTGACGCGGCGATTCAGGAGCTTCCCGACCTCACGCTCGATACGTACGCGGACATCACGGGCGCGGATCCCGATGCAATCGAGTCGTACCCGTTCCGCGAGTACGACCTCGGGTTGTTGCGCACGGTGATCCAGCAGCTGATGCCGCGTGGCCGCGTGACCGAGGAGGAGTACGTGCAGGGGCGAGCCCTCCTCATCCTCGTGCGGTCGCTGTTCACGCGGTTCGAATGGGGCGAGAAGTCCGTCGGTGCGCTCGTCACGTGGGACGAGTTGTACGACCTGCTGGTGGAGGAGACGACGTACGTCCCGCTCTGGGTGCAGGAGATGGTCGACAACAAGCTCATTCCATCCGCCGGCGGAGACGACGATGCGTTCTCGGTGCGAGTAGCGAAGGCGCTGTACCTCCTGAATCAGGTACGTTCGGAGGTGCCGTCCACGCCGGCGAACCTTGCCCGACTGATGGTGGAATCGACCGACGCATCACTCGAAGAAGTCCAAAACGATGTCGAGTCGGCGCTGGCCGACCTCGTCGAGGACAGAAAGGTGCTGACCGAGACGAGCGACCGAGGTGACGAGGAGTACCTGCTCGTCTCCGAGGAACAGGAGGACATCCTGACGCGGGCGAAGACACGTGCTCAACAGATTTCGTCGCATCGCCTGTCGGCCAAGCTGGAGACGTACCTGCAGGAGGGGAGTGACCACCTCCTCTCGGCTGGCAGTCGACACGAGGTCGACCTCGACGGCGAGCGCCGGGTGCCGCTCCGGTTCGATTACTCCGTCCTCGATCCGATCGAGCGGGCTCCCACGCCGGAGTTCGATGCAATTCGTGTCCGGCTGGTCGCCGACCGCCCCGACACGGTGGCCGATCAGGTGGACGCGTGGCAGTCGACCAACGAGGGACAGGACGGGGGCGAACACGTCCTCGTAGCCGTGGAGATCTCGGAGTCAACGGTCGAGCGTCTGCGGGACGTGATGGGAATGCAGGAAGTCCTCTCGGAGGAGACGGAGACCTATCCGGACTTGGAGTCCGACCATCGCGACGATCAGCGTGCGCTCGAATCGACGGTGCGCGACCAGCTCAACGAGGCCGACATCTACGTCCGAACCGGCGACACGAGGGGTCGTTACGGCGACGTGTTCGAGCAGGTCGTGACGAATCAGGTGCAGTCGGTGTTCGGCCGGACGAGGTACGCTTTGACGAACGGGATCACCGAGGTCGACGATGCGAAGCAGATGGCGCGGTTCTTCCGCGGTGTTGACGACTGGCCGCTGTCGAGCGAGGATGCCGTCACGCTCGGCGTGGATACCGACAGATCGGAACTCGCGGACGGTTGGTGTCAGGAGTTCCTCGACGACTACGAGAGCACGCAGTCGCTCCGCGGTGAGGACTTGCTCGCTCAGACCGTCCAGCGCGGGGGCAACTACCGCGGGACGCCACGGGAATCCATCGCGGCGCTGCTGATCACGCTCGCCACGGCCAACGAGATCGCTCTCCGCCGTGACGACGAGTACATCACCGAGCCCGAGGAGATCGGACGGGCAGTCAGGAACAAGACGAATCTGAGCGGCGTCCAGATTCGGTTTGATATTGTTATCGACGGTTTTGATCCCGACCAGATTCGGGAGACCGTTCGAACGCTCATAGGTGAGTCGCCGGATGGTAGTGACCCGGACGCGTGGCTCTCGGAGCTGGCCGAGTGGGTCGACGAGAATAGCGTGCTTGTGAAACGCGTCCTTCGGGGCGTCAGCAGAGAGTTCGGCGAGGGTGCGTCACTGGACGAGCTTGAGAGCGCCCTTGAGCCGGCACTCGGCGGAGAGGCGCTCGAGACCGAGGACTTCGCGACCGATACAGTCGAGCGACAGGCCGAACGGTTCGCTCGTGCCAGAGGACTATTCCGCCCGGATAAAGATGATACGACGCTGTGGGAACGGTTCAGCGACCGAACAGCCGAAATGCAGCGGCTCCATCCCGGGGCAGACGTCACCGGCGACATGCAGAGCATTGCCGGCGGTAACGAGGTTCCCGACGCTGAGCGACTGCGGACGTTGATCGACGAGGCAGACGCCCACAGGCAGCGCGTCGTTCGTGATCAGTACGAGCGCATCACCGGAGAGACGCCAGCCGACGAGGAGCCGGAGAGTGTCGTCTCCAGCCTCGCGACGTGGCTCTACGCCCACGACGGGAGCAGCAAGGAAATCGCCGACCGCGTCTCTATCGAGTTCGAGGGTGTGACGATCGACGACCTGTACGATCTCTTCGAGACGGCGTGGGAAGGGGCCTCATTCTCGGAAGAGGAACTCGTCGATCCAGCGGTCGCCCAGCAAGCCGAGCGATACTCGAGAGCGCGACAACTTCTCGAATCACCCGAAGGTGAGGCCAGTCTCTGGTCACAGCTTCAAGACGCGTCGAGGCGACTCGAAGCGGAATATCCGAACCACCCGGTCACGAGAAACGTGGAGGAGACGCTGTCCCGGTCACAACCACCTGGTGTGGACGAGCTGGAACGGCTCCTTGACGAGGCAGAGAGTCCATTCGAAGTCGACGAACGGTTAGCGGAACTCGCCGACGAACTGCAAGCCGAGTACCCAAATCACGACGTAACCGCAGCAGTCGTTGACGCCGTTGAAAGAGACAGTCCGCCGGGCGACCAGAGCGTGGCCGAATTGATTGAAGATGCTGAACAGCTGCTTGAAGGTGTGGACGAGCAGTTGCGGCGAATTAGAGAGACGATGAACGAACTTGATGATGGGTCCGTTGTGGTGGTCGAGTCTCTCGACTGAGATCGGTCATTCCAGGTAACTCACCTATGGAGGTCAGTTACTTGTGGTTCTCGTGGAATTCAAACTTTCTCTGCTGATCGGAGCTCGTCGGCGACTGTATCCGGTAGGTGTACGTCCCCAATATACGCAGAACAGCCATCGTTGAACGATTCCTCGTCGATTCCACACGTTTCGAACGTTTGGATCAGGAATTTCGTTCCCCACATACGTTCGATGTCCCTCTCTTCTGCTTCAGCAATCACTCGTCGGTCATTCGAAACGAGAATGGGATCAGTGACCGTTTCAGCGAGTCGGATGAGTGTCCAGTCTGGCTCACCGAGTTCTACTGACTTCGAGTCCAAACGGTCTGTATCCACGCTCTTCGACCTTAGCCAGTCTGGCTTGGTATATTCGTGATGTGGAGTGAACTCACACTCCCAAATCCGTTCTGTGGTGAGTATATCGTACTGGGAACTCCAGAAGGAGAGATCGTGGAACCAGTTGCCCGACGCAAATGCTGAGAGAACAGAATTATCGAGTATGAGATGCCCGCTATTCATTCATTAGGTCCGGACCAGAATGGAGTTCCTCAACGGTGTCAGGTCCATAATTCGGACGGACATCGTTTTGTTCCAGGAGATTGACGAACTGTTCCTGAGTCATCCTGGCCAACTCAGCGCCACGGCCAACCGAAATATCTGCCTCCTGGTATACTCTCAGTGCACCACGTCTAATGGCGAGCCTCGCTCTTTCCTCGCTACTCCGTTCCTCAATTGCAGGGTACTCAACGTTGGGGTGCAGCACCTCGATGAGCCCCCTTTCGCCGTAGAGCGCATCGGTGGCTAACGCGTCTCGAGACAGCCGTTTCCCGTTCTGATCTCGTTTGATTTCCCTGTATAGACGGGCATAGGAGGCGATCGCGACTGACCCAAGCTGATACTTCTCCTGCTCGTTTAGTTCGAGTGGTGGAAGGGAATCCTCGCCAGTCGCCCCGTCGGACTGTATTCCTGCCTGGATCACCTCCATCACGTCCTGGAGTACGTCCACGACAGCCAAGACAAGGAGAAGTGCGTTTCTATGACGAGGGTCCACTTCCAGGGCTTTCCTGGCTATCTTTGCAGCCCACTGGTTCAAGAGCTGTTCAAGGAAGGTAAACAGGATCGCTGAAGCAACAGGGAACTGGACGTCGAACGCATCCAGGCTTCCGAACTCATCGACAAAATGCTCCTTGAGAACCTTTGCACCGTCTTCGAATCGCTGTTCTGGTGGTAGTTCCAGCAATTCCTCGATAATCCCCTCAATGAACTGCTCTGGATCATCGAACGTAGCTGAGGTAGCTTGCTGTAAGCGCTGGACGAGCATTACCAGTGGCTGGGTTGGATCAACTGATCCGGGACCCGACCCGCCACTGGAACCAGGAGCATCGTCGCCCAGCATCGATACTGTACACTAATCCTGGGGGACACGAATATCTATCGCACTCTTTGTGGTCTGTTGACTCTCTTGGTGGACAATCTTCAAGAGACAGCCGTGGTTCTGGAAGAGAGGTCGGCTAACTCTCGTTTAGACGGGAATTGGACATAAGGAGTACCAAGCTTGACAAAGAAAAGCGTGTGTATCGCGAAGATCTCGTCACCGAGCGCGAACGCGTCGAGGCGATTCGCTACCAGCTCGAAGAAAGATATTCCACTTATCGATAGGAGTGATGTCGAGGAAGCGCTGTCTCAGTCACAGCCGCCGAGCGTGGACGAGGTTGAGCGTCTTCTTGACGAGGTCAAAGACCCATTCAAGGTCGACGAACGGTTGCGGAACTCGTCGACGATCTGCAAGCCGATCACCCCGATAACGAAGTGACAAGAGCAGTCTCGAACGCCGTCGTAGGAACCAGTCCGCCGAGTGACGAACGCCTGGGGAGTTGATTGAGGACTCCGAACATTACTTGCTGGCATGGATGAGCAGTTACGCAGGATTTGGGAGACGGGGGACGAGCTTGAGAATCATTCCGTGGTTTTGGTTGAGTGAATAGACAGATATCCATCAAGACGCCTCAGCCAGTGTTTTAGTGTATATTCCTATGTGTAGATGTTTCATACGCTGTATTGAAGTTGGGAACAACAGGCTTGCCTTCCTCAAAGGGAGTTGCTTGCACCGCTCCTTTGAATTCATAATCATCTAAAAATGTATCATTGTCTCTAGGCATCATTTCGTAGCTCCATGCTGTATTGTAACCGTCATCAAACAGCGAACGGTCGATATTTTCCAATATTGTCGTCATTTTAATATGATCTGCATCATATACCCGGATGCTAATTCCATGTGTATCGTCTCCGATATCGGTCACACGTATTTTTATTCGAGATACTTCATTTGAATACTCGTTCTTTATCGTTTCGGCACGGGATTCAAGTCGGTCACGGACTGTCTCTGGCGAACCATATAATTTATCCATCTTTTTCTCAATCCGACGGAGCATATTTTCAATCGGTGCGCTAACCGACCCATCAGTGAAAAATTGTGGATAATGAGTTTCAGCGAGATTAGAATAATGGCCAAGCAAACGCGAGATTGAATCCCAAAAAAGAATTCGAACAGGAAATTTATCGTTAGCTACCCTCTTTTCGGAAAGAGTGAGTAGTTCCTGTTGCAGATCTGGATCAGGGTTAGCAGTGGTTACAACCCAATACTCATCGAGTCTTGGCGTAAATTCTTCCGCCTTGCTGACCTCTTGTTTAATGTCATCAAAAGATATACTTTCAGTGTTTTTACATTGGATCCCCCTTTTGAACTCTGATAGTGTTTAAGGAAAATATTTACCGATAGACGTAGTAGAGTCGATAATGGGTCGGCTCGACGAGATTACGCTTGAG
>ENA-ORCS01000634-ORCS01000634.1-marine-metagenome-genome-assembly--contig:-NODE-634-length-21082-cov-3.170959_pt1 | contig 21082 bp, 22 predicted proteins | sample MGYA00237781_ERZ508513 | MGnify/ENA primary metagenome ERZ508513 (study PRJEB26184, sample SAMN06268793) | marine metagenome | isolation source: Eden Landing Ponds, San Francisco, CA, USA | place...
TGAAGCTCACGGGATACGAGGATCATCGCGGGTACGTCGTTCTCGCGACTCCGGACGGCGTGGTTCGGTTGGCCGAGGCGGGCCCCGACGGCACCGGCGCCGTCGACTCCACCGTCGACTGGGAAATCGACGCCGACATCGGTTCCGGCGGCGCGCTCTGTAACCCGCCGGGCGCTGCATACTACTACGTGACGACCGGCAGCGCGGGTGCACGGGACCTCAAACTCGTCCAGTACGAAGTCCATCAGGACGATCCAGTTCTCATAGCGCCGGACGTCGACGGGGCAGTCGTGCCGCCACTCAGCGCGGATTACCGCTCGATCGTCCCCGGGGACCTCGCATCCAAGAACCTCTACGTCGGCGTGAGCCGGGATTTCCCGCACGGCTACGCGGACACGGTTGCGGTAAACAGGGGCAGAACCTCGTGGGATTTGGACTACGAGCTCCCGCTCCGGAAGGATATATCGCCGCCGATCGTCCCCACTTCGGCGGGACTGTACGCCCGGACGCGAATCGCGGACTCGACTACGGTGTACGAGAACCAGGGCTACCACCGGATCGAACTCGGCCCCGACGGACCGGTCGAGGGAACCGACATCAGCGGCTACCTGCCGGACGCCCCGCCGGTCGTCACCGAGGATGGCATCTACTGCGTCTCCGAACACGGCGCGAAGTTGACCGCGGCGACGCTCGAGGGATCGCTCCGCTGGGAGGCCGAAATTCCGGGATCCTCCCGCGATGTCACCGGGCCGGTCGCCGTCGGAGACGCCGTCTATCTCGGTACCGAAGACCGGCTGGTCGGCTACGACGACGCGCGGAACCGGATCGTCGACCGCCGCTTCGAATCCCCGATCGCGGCGCTTGCGGGGGCGAACGCCGGGCTATATGTCGGAACAGAACAGTCAGTCCACGCGCTGACGGACACGGGGACGAGAGTGTACGACGACTGACGCGCGGAGTCGAGAGTTGGGCGGTCGACCGCCGGCGAACTAACCAGTGTACTGAGACGTTCTGCGTAATGACTCCAACTTTCACGGATGATTTTTCGTAACGAGTCGTAGACGCGAATCGCCGGACGGCGATCTGTCCCCGTTCCCAAAAGTCTAACTCAGTCGAAATAGTTGCAGGAAGTAGCGAGTATGTGTCGGGAAATGAACCGGGAGCCCGCCTGGGTGGCGGCGATCCGGCTGGCGATCGATCTCGCGGTCGAACCGGACGATTCCGCCATCGTCCCCGCGCCGAGTTTCGGGTCCTACGCCAGAGAGGTCCGACTGCAAGGGGCCGAGCCGTCGTTCGTCTCCCACGAGGAGATCCTGGACGCCGACCCGGCAGACCACACGTTGGCGATCGTCTGCAACCCGAACAACCCGACCGGGACGCTGTACGCCCGCGACGAGTTGCTCGCGTTCGCCCGCCAATGTCGCGAGGCGGGAACGCACTTGCTGGTCGACGAGGCGTTCCTCGGGTTCACGGAGCAGGAATCGCTCGCCGGGACGCCGGGCGTGACGGTGGCCCGGTCGCTGACGAAACTCTTCGGCCTGCCCGGAATCCGCGCCGGTTTCGCGGTCGCGGCCGGCGAGACCCGCGAGGCGATGCTCGCTGCCCGGCGACCCTGGAACGTGAGCACCCCGGCGCTCGCGACCGGTCGCTACTGCATGCGTCAGTCGGGGTTCGTCACGGAGACCTGTTGTCGAGTCCGCCGAGAACGCCAGCGTCTTCGGGACGGACTGGGCGACCGGTTCGATGTCCACCCGTCGGCGGCGCCGTTCCTGCTGGTCGACGTGAGCGATCCGGGCGTCGACGCGGTACTCGACACCACGGCCGAGCACGGCGTCGCCCTCCGGGACGCACGCACCTTCCGGGGGCTGGACAATCACGTCAGGATCGCCGTGCGAGACCGGGCGGCGACCGACCGGATGCTGGAGGTGTTCGCCGATGTCTGAATGCTTCGAGACGACGCGATCCGAAGACGTCCTTCGAGTCGCCCGTCCGGAAACCCGGTGGCTCTCGACCGGCTGGGACGGCGGATTTTCCCGGACGGACGCGGCCTTCAACTGTACGGTCCCGGAGGGCTGGAACCCGACGAACATCCGGGCGGACGTCGAACAGCGACTCGACGATGCCGGGTTCGACGCGGCGGAGGGACCGGTCCTGCTGACCGGTGTCGACCAGCGCCACGCGAGAGGGGCCCGGGACGCTCCTGTCTCCGTCCTCGCCACCGTCGGACTCTCGAACCCGACGACGTTGCCGTTCGAACCCGACGAGCGGCGGGTCGATGCCGAGGACATCGACGGACTGGACGGACCGCCGCGGCCCGGCACGGTCAACCTCTTCGTCGGGACGGCCCGGTCACTGACCGACGCGGGGATGGCCAATCTGGTCGCGGTCGCCGCCGAGGCGCGAACGGCCACGCTCCTCGAATTGGCGGGGTTCACCGGGACGACGAGCGACGCTATCGTCGTCGCCTGCGATCCCGCCGGGGAGTCCTCCCAGTATACGGGCAGCGCCACGCCCGTCGGTCGCGCGACGAGAGCGTGCGTCCGGGAGGCGATCACGGCGAGCTTCCGGTCGCGGTACGACGACCGCGAGCCGCCGGAAAGCGTCGCCGACGCCGAGCACGGAGAAGCGACGACCGAGCGTGCGGAGGTGTTCGAACCGTGAAGGGTATCGTCCTCGGCGGGACGGCCTCGGGCGTCGGCAAGACGGTCGCCACGCTGGCGGTCGTGCGCGCGCTCCAGCGTGAGGGACTGGCTGTCCAGCCGGCCAAGGCGGGCCCGGACTTCATCGACCCGAGCCACCACGAGACGGTCGTCGATCGGCCGTCGCGGACGCTCGACACCTGGCTCGAAGGCGAGGACGGACTGTGCCGGAACTACCACCGCGGCGAGGGCGATATCTGCGTCGTGGAGGGCGTGATGGGGCTGTACGATGGACAGCGGTGCAGTACCGCCGACGTGGCCGCGACGCTTGATCTCCCGGTCGTTCTCGTGGTGGACGCCAGCGCGGGTGCCGAGAGCGTCGCGGCGACGGCGCTGGGCTTTCGGGCGTACGCGGAACGTAACGGGCTGGACGTTCGCGTTACTGGCGTGATCGCACAGCAGGCTCACGGCGGCAGCCACGAGCGATCGATCTGCGAGGCCCTTCCGCCCGAACTCGAATATTGCGGCCGGGTACCGCCTGACTCGGATCTGGAGATCCCCGATCGACACCTGGGGCTGCACCTCGGGGACGAGGCCCCGATCTCCGAAGCGGCACTCGATCGGGTGGCGGCTCACCTCCGAACCGAGCGCCTTCGGGAGATCGCTGCCGAGCCGCCACCGGACCCCGGACTTCGGGAGGATGTTCCGATCGAGGGCCAGCCTCGCGTCGCGGTGGCGAACGATCGGGCATTCCGGTTCGTCTATCCGGCGGTTCGGGAGCGATTGGCCGATGCTGGCGATGTCGTCACGTTCTCGCCGGTCGCCGGCGACGATCTCCCCGCGGCCGACGCCGTCTATCTCCCCGGTGGGTATCCCGAGCGATTCGCCGAGGAGTTGGCCGGGAGTCCGACGCTTTCCGCGCTCGCCGAGAAGGCAGCCGGCGGTCTCCCCGTTTACGGCGAGTGTGGTGGATTCATGGCGCTCGCGGAATCGCTGACGACGACTGACGGCGAGACTCACGATATGGCAGGAGTCCTTCCGGCGACTGTCGAGATGCGGGAGCGATACCAGGCGCTGGGCCACGTGGAGTTGACGGCCGATCGACGGACGATGACCGCCGATTCCGGCGACGTTCTACGGGGTCACGAGTTCCACTACTCGGCGGCCGCCCTCGACGACGATGCGACCCTGGCGTTCGACGTGGACGGCGAGGGGATCGCGGACGGACGCGACGGCCTCCTCGAGTACAATACGCTGGGGACCTACACGCACGTCCACGCCGAAAGCGGCGCGTTCGACACGCTTCTGGAGCGAACACGATGACAGGCACTCCTACCGACGACAGCGAAGCATCGACAACCGACGAATCGACAGCGCCGAGCGATACGGATGCGATTCCCGACACCGAACCCATCGAACCCGCCGCACCGGCGGAATTCGGGCTCGTCCAGGCGTGGTGGGGTGACGGGAAGGGCAAGACCACGGCTGCCCTCGGGATGGGACTGCGCGCGGCCGGGCACGGCTATCGCGTCCACGTCCTCCAGTTCATGAAGGGCGGCACGCCCTCGGTCGAGGGCGTCCGCGGGGAGTTCAACGCGATCGCCCACGTTCCCGGGTACACGATCGAGAACACGGGCCACGTCGGCTGGCACGGCTTCATGGACGGCACCGAGGACGACGAGCACGCCGCACGGGCGCGGGCAGCGCTCGAACGCGCCCGGGATATCGTCGCCGCCACAGCCCAGGGGGATCCGACGACGCCCTTCGCGCTCGACGGCGATCCCGGCGACGGCGTCCATATGCTCATCCTCGACGAGGTGCTGTACGCGGCCAACCGGGACCTGATCGACCCTGAGGACGTACTCGGTCTGATCGCGGAGAAACCGGACGGACTGGAACTCGTTCTGACCGGCGGCCACGAGTATCCGGCGTATCTCGAAGGGGAAGCCAACCTCCTCAGCCACGTCGAGAAGCAGGTCCATCCGCTGGAGGCGGGACACCCGGCGCGGAAGGGGACCGAATACTGATAGATTCGAGCCCCTGAACCATGGCGAAAACAGTCCTCGTCGCCGGGACAGCCAGCCACGTCGGCAAGAGCACGGTCGTCGCCGGGCTCTGCCGGCGACTGGCCGATCGTGGAATCTCTGTCGCGCCGTTCAAGGCCCAGAACATGAGCAACAACGCCCGCGTTGGATTCAAGCCGGGGGCGGTCGGGGACGCCGTCGGGACGAGTGCCGGAGGGTCAACAGACGACGAGCCGATCGACGGCGATCCGGACGCCTACGGCGAGATCGGGATCTCACAGTACGTCCAGGCGCAGGCTGCGGGCGTCGTGCCGACGACCGACCACAATCCCGTCCTGCTCAAACCTCGCGGCGACGGCGAGAGCCAGGTGATCGTCGACGGCGAGGCGGTGGGACACTTCTCCGCAGGGACGTACTACGAGGAACACTGGGACTCCGCCCGCCGAGCGGCGCGTGAGGCCCACGAGCGACTCGCCGCCCACCACGACGTGATCGTCGCCGAAGGGGCGGGCTCGATCGCCGAGATCAACCTCCAGGATCGCGACCTGGCGAACGTCGAGACCGCCCGCTTTTCCGACGCGTCGATCCTGCTGGTCGGCGACATCGAACGCGGCGGCGTCTTCGCCAGCCTCTATGGGACGATCGAACTGTTGCCCGAGGATATCCGCGACCGGATGGCTGGCCTGGTGATCAACAAGTTCCGGGGCGACCGCTCGCTGCTCGATCCCGGCGTCGAGGCGATCGAGGAGCGGACGGGCGTCCCCGTTGTCGCCGTTTTGCCCCACGAGGACCCGGGACTGCCCGAGGAGGATAGTCTCTCGCTGCCCGACGAAGGTGAACGCGGCACCTGGGGTGAGGGTGACGGCGTGCCACCGGACACCAGCGTCACGATCGGCGTCCCGCGACTGTCCCACCTCTCGAACGTGGCCGACCTGGCACCGCTGGCCCGTGAGCCCGGTGTCCGTATCACGTTCCTGCCGCTCGACAGTACAATCGCGGCCGTCGACGCGCTGGTGCTCCCGGGGACGAAGAACACCGTCGACGACCTGCTCGCGGTGCGGGATTCGCGGCTGGGCGAGGGGATCCGTGACTTCGAGGGACCGATCGTCGGGATCTGCGGTGGCTACCAGATGCTGGGCGAGTGCCTCCGGAACGTCGGTGTCGAGAGCACGACAGAGACGGGGGCGGTTTCCGGACTTGGATTGCTTCCCGTCGAGACATCGTTCTCGGCCGAGAAGAGCGTGACTGCGGCGACCTACGACGTCACGGGCGAGGGACCGATCGCGGATGCCACCGGCACGGTCTCGGGGTACGAGATCCACATGGGGGAGACAACCGTGTCCGGCGGCATCCCGCGACCGATCGGCCCCGAGAGCGCGGCGAGCGGACGGGTGTTCGGTACGTACCTCCACGGGTGTTTCGAGAACGGAACGCTTCGCGAGGCGTTTCTGGAGACGGTCTTTGCGGACGCCGGCATCGAGTGTCCCGATCGAACGATCGACCAGGGGGATCCGCTCGACCGTGCCGCCGAGTTGGTCGAGCCGATCGATCTCGACACGGTGGTGCCGGCATTCGAGGAAATCAATACACTCGACCAGTAAGGCGTTTACCCCTGGGCCGACGACACCCTGCCATGGTCGAGAACGTCATCTGGCCGGCGGCGCTGGACGCCGAGCTCACGCGAAGCGAGGGACGGCGGGTCTCTGCGGATCTAGCGGTCGAGAATCCGACGGTCGAGGAGATCGCACAGGCGGTCCAGCAGGTGGGATACGACGCGGTGATCGAACGCGAGAAGACCTATCCACGCGAGTACGAGCCTCGCGGACGGGTGCTGGTCAAGGACGCCGACGACGCGACAAAGAGCGATCTCCTGGGGGCCGTGGCGGCTTACGTCGCCGCGCTCCGCGAGTGATGCGTCGGGCCGGGGAGGTACGGGGACTCGCACAGGGCGTAGCCGTCCTCCGCTGTGAGGACGACGAATACCCGGACATCGGGACGGAGGTCATCGACGAATCCCTTGAGATGGTCGGCCGCGTCGTGGACGTCTTCGGCCCCGTCGAGCGACCGTACCTCGCCGTTACAACCGGGGAGGACATCCATGCACCGACGCTCGTCGGCGAAACGTTGTACGCCCAGTGACGGATTCCCAAATCGTGAGAGTAACCAGGATATTTAGTGTATTTGCCTACCGAGACGGGCGCACGACTGTCAGTGGTGGTTTCTTCGCTGGCCAGGCCACGTGAACGACGCGGTGAGAAGCAGAGGACGTGCCGTCGTATTCGATCAAATATCCTGGCCGTTGTTCCGACGGACCCGATCGTACATCTCGTCGGGGGGATCCACGTCCGCGGTCACGTCTGCTCCGTCGAAGTCCGAAACGCGGAGCAACACGGGACCGTCGGCCCCGATCTGCCAGTAGAACGTGTACCGTTTCGTTCGAGTTTTGACCGCCCCGCTGGGAGTTTCTTCGGTCGAAATCTCGTGTGTGGTGAACGACGTCCGTGAAGGACGCGAACACGATGATTTGCAGCTCATATTCCTAAGTGAAACTAAACACCTCCAGCCATATAAGTACCGAGATTCGAATAGTACATACTCAAATGTGAACAGGGACCACGTTACTGTCTACACACGGCTAAAAAGCGATGAATAGCAGATATTCCTGTGAAAGATTATATAGGAATATCATTCACTCATTCATACATAAATAACCAATTATCTATTGAAGACAGTTATAGACATTATTGTTATGTTTAAATTATTCGAATATTGTCTCGAATGTCGTAGTTGGCGAAGGGTAGCAAAGTGCAGGTTCAATGGAAACGGTCGGCCCGGAGAGTCTCGTCCGGCGGGCCAGGGACGTGGCGAATCGACAGTCATTTTAATCCCCCTGCGGAACATTGCAACGCGGGTTAATCGCAGGAAGCGCGTGGGTAGCCAAGCCAGGCCAACGGCGCAGCGTTGAGGGCGCTGTCCCTTGGACCCACGCCGATCCCCTCTCGCAGTTTTCTGCCGTCGTGAACGTGATACAAATGCCTATTCACAAATCACGGCGAAAACTACCCACATTGCTGAATCGGCAAATCAATAGACTGCAGGGCGATCCCCGTAATAGTCAGGCTAACGACAATGAGTGACGAGACTATTGCTGTCAACGGGGATCGACACGACGTGACGTTAGTGCCTGACCCGTCACACGACTGTCTCAACCAACGACAACGAACGGACTACAATGAGTTTAGACGAGAGTTAGCACAGTGGTTACTCGGGTTCGGCAAAGATCCTGACCATGCAGAGGGGTATGCGGGTTCGACAGTCAGACGACGGATGCACGACATTGACGTGTTCTACAGGTGGGTGTGGGACGAACGTGACGGCTACACCCTGTCGATAGATACAGACGCACTTGACGACTACTGCCGGTCACTCGTCTACTCGGATCACTCGGATGCCCACAAGTCCAACGCACAGAAGTCACTCAAAACACTTGCCCGCTATCACGACGACATAGACGACTGGGACCCGTCAGTCACGTTTAGCGGGGATAGTGCCCGACAGCAACCACGGGATTTCTTCACGCGAGAGGAACGTCGGCTACTCGAAGAGGCGTCACTGGAATACGGGGGCGTGTCTCAATATCACGAACTTGCTCACGACGAGAAGAAAGAGTTGTCCCACCGATTCCGCAAGCCGATTGACGCAATCGACAGTGATGACGTACAACGGGCAAACGGGTTCAAAGTCCCTTCACTCGTGTGGACATCGCTGGATGCAGGCCTTCGACCCGTTGAAGTCGGACGTGCCCGTGTCTCGTGGATTGACCTGTCCAATGCACGACTGTTGATTCCCGCAGAAGAGGCATCGAAGAGTCGTGATAACTGGAAGGTCGCTTTACGGGAACGGACAGCAACCATGTTAGAACGGTGGCTTGAGGAACGTGAGTTGTACGACAAATACGATGAGACAGATGCACTATGGTTGACCCGTGAGGCACACCCCTACTCGTCACGGTCCCTCAAGTACCTCCTGGGGAAGTTGTGTGAGACGGCAGGGATCGACACGACGAATCGGCAAATCAGTTGGTATGCCATACGCCACTCGACGGGCACGTACATGACCCGTCAAGAGGGGCTTGTGGCCGCCAGTGAGCAATTGCGTAACTCACCGAAGACGATGCAACGGTACGACCAAGCTCCGACTGAGGACCGACGTGACGCTTTGAATCGGATGGGGTAAGGCAGGAATCCATTTCTTTAGCTACTTGACGCAAATGAAATATCTTCAGTCATCTTCACTTCAAGATTTGAATCATCGAAGTCACTTGGAACGACATAGACGATTGAACTATTAAGTATTACATCAGGATAAAAATATAACCCATCCGTTTTATCAATTGTAAGAGGATTCCGTTCACCTAATGGGGCAAGTCGTTTTTCGCTATCACCGAAAACATAGGTTTCAGGTCCCCACGGGACTGGATTGAGTTCTTCACCACTATAGAGAACTTCTTCTGGACCACGAATTTCTTGTTTTATTGGCGATGAATTCACAAGCTCGAACTGGAGAGCGAGAAATTGAGCATTATCCGAAGGAGGATCGATATTGTCTCTCTCACCATCTCTAAATTCACGAAGTAACTTTCCTGATAACAAAGGCTCTTTCACAGTAGTTTCAACCCCCTGAATGTTCACGGTATTGCCAAATGTGTAGGTTCCTGATTCGGGGGTGGGCGGGGAGTATGGTGGTCGTGGATCGCTATCACCACCACGTACAGATAGTTCCGATAGTTCCTCTTGCTTTAGTTCAATGACCAAATCACTAGGTCTGAATCCGTCTTTGGGGACAGAAACCAATAATCCACCTTCGATAGAATCACCAGGATAAATATCTGTTGCAATTGAAACATCTTCGGCCCATGAATGTAATTTTTCTCCATCAATTTGGGTCTCACCATACTCATTCTCAATTACTTGCGAGGGTGTAGGATGGCCCAGATATGAAGTGACAAATTCATCATCTCCCATATAAATATTTGTGGAAGTATCCCCAATGGCTTCAATCGTCACATTGTATCCTACGTATTGACTACCAGCTAAAGATCCTTTTTCTCTTTCACTTTGAACGTATGTGTCAGATATCCCAACTTCTTCATAAGTGATAGAAAGTTTTTCAGTTTCTACAGACTCTCCTACAACCCCACTAGTCTCAATGGGTGTTTCCGTTGTCTGACTATTATCGATATCTGATTCATTTGGAGATCGGCTAGTTGGTGTAGTGTCCCCACCACTACACCCCGATAAAAGTACCATACCGATCCCAGCTGACCGTATGAATGACCGTCTATCCATAGAAAGAAATACTTCCACGAATCAATTAAATCTACTGTTGATAAGCAAAAGAATTGAGCAATCTACTTGTCCTCTCAGATTTCCTTCTAAGACTCTCACAGGGCTCTCAAGCCGTTCGGTATACTACACAACGTTGCCACTCGATTGTTGAACAAATCGATTATGCCCCTATTTACGGCCCTTAGAATTGACTGTGAGGGCAGTGTCGTGGGTCACAGTTGGTTTGAAATGAGAATAGGATGGTTACCACTTGTTTTCTCAACAAACTTCACATAACACCACTCACGCCGATATTTGAGGGACTGTAACGATCGTGATGGTACAGGGGCTTGGGGGTCTCCGTGCAGAGCGACACGACCACTCGGGGATCATCTCCACTACGTTCCGATGCTTTCCCCAACGCTGGGTCGTCTTCTCTGCTCGACCCCAACAGCATTAGGAAGGCAGGCAATCAACTCAATCGACCCGCAACAGCCTGTAATCAGGTGGGGGCCATCTAACAGAGATTTGAAGGCACAGTTTCGTTCGGGTGAACCTATCCTCTCATATCTCTGTTCTCAACTAGGTACCTGTGAGAAGGCGGTGAAGGTGCGGTGAGTGTTGATTACGCAGTAATCAAAAACGAACCGTACCGAACCGCCACGTACCTGATTGAGGTGACACTCTTCTAGAGTACAAGTGTATGATTGTAGGTATCTCGCGCGCAGAGAACACTTCTCTTCATCTTCCCACACTTCTATACACCTATTTGTTATTTTTGAGAAGCCCTCTACTGCCCGATTTCGGGGTGGGTTGTCATACACTACCAATAGATTATTACAGCAGTAATATTATAGAAATTTAACCCCGTAGAAACAGCCAGTTTGAGTATGATACTGCCATATCCTATTATTTTATATATTATCAGAAAACGAAGGTTTTTTATGTCTGGCGCTCAATAGGTAAATTGCTTGGGGGTAAACTCGTGGAAGGGAATCAACGCTGTAAGTCGCTTGTAAGCCGTGTAGTCGCTATGCCCCATAATCTGCCGTGTAGTCATTAAGGTTTGTAGATATGTCAAGGAAATCAATTCGCATCGATGAGGAGATTGCGGACCAGTTGAATAGTCAGTATAAAAATAAGTCTTATTCCCGAACTATTGCAATATTAGCGGGTCAGTTTCTTGGACGGCCAAGTTCGTGTAGTCGCGGCCACCTTGAACGTTCACGAGAGGAAACTGTTCCCATCAAAATTTCCAGCAGTTGTTACACAGTTTTGAATAAAATGAAAAGTGACATTTTCGATAAGCAAGAGACGGTTTCGATTAACGATGTTCTTGAGGTGATTTCATGAGTAGAGATGAGAGGTGGGTTAACCAGAGCGATCCTGAAGATACTGGCGTGGACGTAGACTCCTCGTATGTAGGTCAAATGGATGCCGAACACGAACGGGCAGATGACTGTCTCGCAGACGATCCTGACGCAGGCGAGGCTCGGTTCGATCGTACCCCTGACGGTAATAGTAGTATGGATGGTCGTAAGATGGAAAAACATGAGTTTGATGCCGCCTATCCTGATGGATCGAAGGCTCGTACATCTTGGATGGGAGATCATGAGGACGCTTTTAAGAAGGGGGGTAGGAAGTGGGAATTCCAGATGGGGCTGCCAGTTGATGAGGAAAAATCAAATGCTCACCCAATCAATACCTACGAACGCGACACTCACCAATATCTAACCGAGTTCCAAAAATCGCTATTCCCACAGAAAGACGAAAGTGAAATAAAAGAGATTATTCAACTCGTTCGTGACGATCCTGGATTTGGTGGGCGCGGTGGCCCATGGAATCCTAAAGGCGGGTTCAAGGCGGCAGTACCCGCCTATGCTGTACACATTGCTGACTGGGATAACCCAGTTGAGACGATTGACAGACGAGTAGGAATAGAAACGGTGTTTGACAGCAAAAGCGACCTGTTAAAGGCAATTGATTTCGCTGAGAAACAAATCGAAAAGAGGGACATAGATACGTCTAACTACTGATAAAGGCGTCAGGGTGAGAAAGTAACTCCCTGACGGCGGGATTCTCACCCGCATGGAATTTGTATTGACTTCGATGACCTGTCTGTCAACGAAGTTTCACGCGGGGCCACTCCCCGCATCTTTCTACACAGTTTTGTTTTCATTTAAGTAGAAACAAAAACGTGTGGAAAGATGTGGTGAGATGAAACAATGCGTTATTTGAAGCAAGGAATTGAGGTTGGGCAGAAAATTGAGTTGGGACAGCTAAGTCACGTCGAATTGAAGTCGTCTAGTGGAGGAGTGGCGATCGAAGCCATTTCTCGCGGTGATGAAGACGAATATGTAATATTAAAAGAAAGTGGGCTAGACGGGGGCGAGTCGGTCGACCTGCATGAAGACGCCAAAATCCTAGGTGTTTCATCGGGCAATTCGTTCGTCGGAAACTCACTCTACTACTGCCTGCCTGTGGAGGTGTATGACTCATGAACATTAGCGCTAGTAAGATTGAGGACTGTGATGGGGGGGTTCGTGATGACAGACCCGACTACGTCGATGACCTTACTCTTAAACGAAAAATTGGGTGGAAGGAAGGTTCCCCTGTCGTTGGCGACCCCATCAAACTGTCTGAAAACGTCAATAATGGGTATGAACACTATAAGCGGGGGGGCGAACTTTTCAAACCCGATGCGGGCAAGTTCTTGGGTGAGTTGTCCGAGTGTGAAATGATAACTTCTCTGTCGGATTTAAGCCGCGAGTTGAACACTGACGAGAGTACGATTGAAAAAACCTGCCAACTCCACGATATTGATTTGATTGACGGGTCAGACGACTCACCCGAGCAGGAAGGTGAGACGAGCGAGACCTTCGTATTCCCGTCAGGAGAGACGTTCCCGAAGGACTTACTCGCAGACCCGATTGAGAGCGATGTGAGAGTATTGAGTGTACTACTCGGAACGAACGGGATGAGTACGCAGGAAGTTGCTCAATTCCTTACTGACCGACTTGATAGGAACGTAAGGGAGCGTGATGTACGTTCTGAGGCAGAAAAGCACGCAATACTCTAATGCCAATATCCCGTGACACGTTAACAGACGGCGATCGGGTGAGAGAACTGCTAGAAGAGGCAAGAGAGTGCCCGCATACAGGTGATAACGACATATTCGCCGTAGACGCATATTTGCGGGTGAATTTCGAAAAGGAGGGAAATATTCGTATGGCGGATATCGCAACGGCGTTGAGTCGTTTCACCGAAGTCGATGTTCACCCAATAAAGAAGTCTCCAGCTATGGTGGCACGCATCAACAAGGTACAAGGCGAAAAGTAGAAAACTACTATATGTAATTTGCGAAGCTTTTATTAATATCTAATTCATTGACTTAGGTGTATGGGTTCCATAACCATCGAGGTTGATGACGAAGAACAACAATTCAGTGGTAGGAAGATCATTGAGTGTAATTCCTGTGGTGAGACAAAATCAGAAGAAAACGTAGACAATCGATATTGCCCCGATTGTGAGGCAGAAACTGAATGGAAGGTCGTTGCTGAAGAGGTCAATTATAAAATAAATTACTCATCATCAGGTGCGGAAACAATTGAAGACATGGCTAGTCGTCTCCTGGCAGATGGAAAACAACTTCAGATGTTGGGTATGGGAGGATTTTCACTGAAGCAGCCTGTTCGAACTCCTTACGCTAAACTCAGACGAGAGAAATAACTTCTGGCGAGCGAAGTTGAATGCGGCACTCCTGACACTCATATAACATCTTTTTTGACAAATATAATCAAATACGGGTGAAGGCGTGGGGTCAGACCTGTTTCCTGTTAGAAATCTGTGAGTGAAGTCGGTTTGTTGGCATGATTGTGCCTCGGAGGTGGGGTTCTCCCCTGAAAGGTGCCTTCCTCTCAGGGACTTCACCCGTAGCCGACTATCATTTCACATATTTCTACTAGAAACAAACCTGTGATAGTCTCTGTTCTCACATTTTGTTCCTCCTCTTCCCAATGCTGTTGTTGTGCGAGAAGACGAACCGAACGTTGGGGGAAACTTCTCGGAGAGAAGGAAACCCGAGTGTTCGTGATTGCTCGCCAAATGTCTTTGCTTACACTTTCTTCGAGAGAAACAATTCCGTATTAGACTCGACGGAAGTGGTCGTAAATCTGTTCTGTGGTTTGAATACTTCTGTGCCTGAGGCGGTTTCGTACATCGTATAGCGTGTTCCCCTCTTCAACGTTCATCATGCGATATGCAACGCTGTGACGGAGCGTGTGAGGAGTTACGTTCGAAGGTCCCACAGGTTCGTTTTTCTTCTTTGTCGTTAAGGGACGTATCTCACCCACCTCTGCCGCCTTTGAGACGACATTACGGACGGATTCCGTTGTCATCCGTGCCGACTGGCGTGACGGGAATAATGCCTCACTGTCTTTCCACCGATTCGAGAGGTATTTCCGTAGGTCCCTGACTGTCGAGTCGGCTAATTCTATTTCTGTGTACGTCGGGGAATTGTCGTTCGGATAGTCTTTCTGGATGTCGGGGGGTAGCCGTATGATCCCGTCATCACAATCAACCATGTCCACGTCGAGAGCAACTACTTCCCCGACACGTAACCCCGTGTCATAGATTAACTCAATCAACACGTCGTTCCTGTCGGCCAAGTAGCTGGCAGAGGTTTCGATTGTAGCGTCACGGAGCTTCTCGACTTGCTCAGGTTTCAACCAGTAGGTGGCTGTCTGAGTTTGGGAATTTGTTGATTCGGGCATGATCGTACCCCGTCGTATATAAACGAATGACCCGCAGGCACTTGTGAGTTTGGGTTTCTATTAGAGAAGTCCAAAACTCAGGGCCGAATCAACCAGATGGGGGCCATACGCGCCTTACGCGCACGCAGACGCTTCTAATAGATTTTTCTGGCCCTTTCACACCCGTTTTCTAATCAAATTTCTGGCTACTTTCATACGAATCATGTTCAAGTCGAATAAAATGTTGTGTATTGTTGGCAATCGGGAAGTTTCGTGAAGGCACGTACCTCCTTGACCCGAAGAACCTACCCCCCGTCACAGGCCTTCACCCGCTTACGGGCTTGCGATTTGACGAACGTGGGTAGCCTACGGACAATCGACACAGTGATTTAAGGCAATCGGGTGATTGAGTCTACAGTGACGGCAGAAAACTATCAGTCATGTCCACTGTGAGAGTGAAGGAATGTCGGGGACGGAAGCCAAACGAAACCCACTTTAGTATGCCGACTACAACAGTGGAATGCAGACAGCGAACAAGCGCGTGGGTAGCCAAGCCAGGCCAACGGCGCAGCGTTGAGGGCGCTGTCCCGTAGGGGTCCGCCGGTTCGAATCCGGTCCCACGCATTGTTATCGCGAGCAAACCGGCGAGCGATTGCTGCCGTGACGAAAATTTGAACCCCACGAGGAATGCGCAGCGACCAACGGAGGAGAACATTTCTCGGTCAGGTTCGAACCACGTTTGAACGCCGTCAGAAGCGTGGCGAATATCTGACTACCTTCTTCGACCGCGAAGGTGAGAAGCGGAGCGGAGAGCGTGCAAGGGAATCGTGCGGTCGCTGTATCCCCTTCTTGTTCGCTTCGATCGGTGAGGAAGAGGATGAAGCGCCCTCTCCGCAGAAGCTAATCAGCATCTCTGAGGCGAACGAACAAACGATAGGTGGGGTCGATGAAACTCTCCTACGCCGACCGGAAAACCTCGATCAGTCGATCAACGTCCGGAATATCGCCTTCAGTCCGGATCTCGCCATCGACGGCAACGGCGGGCGTGTGCATCACGCCGCGATCGATGATCTCCATCTGTTCTTCGACTTTCTCGACGGTCGCATCGAAGTCGCCACCGAGTTCATCGAGTGCTTGCTTGACGTGCTGTTCCGTTTTCTGACACCTGGGGCAGCCAGAGCCGATGACTTCGATTTTCATGGATAGTGTGACTTGGTTTCGTGTGGTAGTTCGATAGCGATAGCTCAGACGAGTAGCAGGCCCCAAATCAACCCTGCGATGGTGGCCGCCACGGCGACGAGACTGACGTATACCGCTGTTCGCTTCGCACCCATCGTCTTCCAGATGACGAGCATGTTCGGCAGCGACAGCGACGGCCCGGCGAGCAGTAGCGCGAGCGCAGGTCCGTCAGCCATCAGGCCGTTGGTGTAGCCAAACAGCGAGCCGATGATCGGAACTTCCAGCAGCGTCGGCATGTACAGGATCGCGCCGATGACTGATCCAAGGCCGGCCGAGAGTACGGTCGTTTCACCGAAGATTCCCTGCGTGAGCAGGCCCGGGGCGACTTGGTGCGCAACGAACGTATCGCCGGTGTCGGTCGTAATCGTCTCTAAGGGCCCTACTCCCTGGGCGATCGCCGCAATCGCGCCGATGAGGCCGATGACGAACGTCCCCGCGATCAACAGCGGGAAGATCGTCCGCGTGAAGAACCACGTCTCCCGAAGCCACTCCTCTATCTCTCCCCGGTCGAATTTCGCCCACAGCAGGTATCCGAGCACCGCGAACAGCGGCGCGAGTAGCGGCGCTTTCACCGCCCAGCTCAGCAGTCCCGTGGCGGCGATCAGCAGGATTGCGACCTGACTGCCGAAGAAGCCGCCCGTCACCCACAGCGGACGTTCGCGCTCGACGACCTGCCCGCCGTCGGAACGCAGGTCCGACGAGGATCGCGAATCCCTGGTTTGCTCACCTCCATCGGTCATGGTGGGGTGTGCCTCGGCGCTCTCGCTCTCGCCACTCCCGAAGACGAACGCCATCGTCAGGCCAATCGCACCGGCCATCGTGACCGCAAAGAAGGCACGCGCCCCGCCGAGCGGAAGGCTGAGCGCACTCGCGGTGAACACTACTGCCAGGACGTTAATCGCCGGCCCGGAGAACAGGAAGGCCGTCGCAGGACCGATCCCCGCGCCCTTCTTGTAGAGACCGGCGAACATCGGCAGGATCGTACAGCTACACACTGCAAGCGCCACGCCCGAGACCGACGCGATCGAGTAGGCGTGTAGTTTCGGCGCGTCTGCACTCAGATACTTTTTCACGAAGTGATCCGACAGCACGGCCGAGATGCCGCCGGCGATGAAAAACGCCGGTACCAGGCACGTGATGACGTGCAGCGTCAGGTACGACAGCGTCTCGTCGACCCCTGCCCGAAGTATCTGGACAAACAGTTCGACTGAGATCACCGGACCACCACCATTTCAAACTGATCTAAAACGCCCTCCCACAAATATCCGGTGGTTTCAAGAAGTATTGAAACAGAGGCAATCGTGTATTTTCAGGACTGAATGCCCGTATTTTACCAGAATGGAGTCGAGAATGGTCCTTCCTCAAGTCGAGAGGGAGCTCGCCCCCTCTGACCATTCGAGCAGACGCGAAGCGCCCGCGAGAGGGGAGCGGGCACCGCGAGCGAATAGGATGGGGTAGTTAACTCCTTCGTGAGGAACATTGCGAAAGTTATACAGCACGATTGTGGGAAGCGACCGTCGAATCCCACCCGAACCGGTCCGATTGACCGGCGCTTCGAATTCTCCGGGAGATCCCGCTCTCGATTCGGCTCGACGGGGAATTCCTCATTCGTGACGGGACCTCACGACGATCGGACGCGCCCGGCAATCTCTCGGCCGGTCCCGTGGTTGGTCGCAAGTAACTAATAACCCGAACGTCGGTCACCCTTGCATCGACCAAACCTTCACTTCCTCCATCAGCGATTCGGGATCGAGGTCGCGGATGCTCGGACCTTTCACTTGAACGAGATGGGCGGACGTGGCCACTCCCGCGCGTAACGCTTTCTCGTCGTCCCAGCCCCGTGCGTAGGCCCACAGGGCGCCGGTAAACATCGAGTCACCGGCCCCGACAGTGTCGACGACGTCGACGTCCAGTGCCGGCGCGTAAAGCGTCTCATCAGGTGTGACCAACATTGCACCATCCCCGCCCATCGACGCCAGGACGCGCTCGAAGCCCATCCCCTGCAGCTGGCGGGCGGCTTCAGCACAGTCGTCGATCGTATCGATCTCGATCCCCGTCGCCTCGGTCAATTCCTCGCGATTAGGTTTGCAGTACTCATAGGTGTTCTCGAGCTCGGGCATCAACTCGCCGTGAACGTCCAACGCGGTGTCCCAGTCGCCGGCAGAGGCGATCCGGTCGACATCCGCGGCGTCCATCTTCGGCGGGAGGCTCCCACCGATATTGATCAGCGAGGGATCGTGATTCTGGAGCGTCTCGATCAGTTCGTCGACAGCTTCGCGTTCGACTTCCGGGCCGGACTGATTGAGTTTGTACTCCTTGCCCGGCGGGAGGATGGTCGTGTTCATCCGCGTGGGCTCCTCGACCTCGACGAAGTCCGTCGGTACGTCGTAGGTCTTCAGATCCTGTTCGATGAAATACCCGGTAAAACCCCCAACGATCCCCGTCGCGACCGTCTCGTGGTCGAGCGCCCGCAGGAATTGTGAGACGTTGATCCCGTTACCGCCCGAGTCAAACTGTGCGTCCGTCGAACGCTGGACCGTGTCGGATTCGAGGTCCTCGTCGATCTCGATCGTCTGGTCGACTGCCGGATTCGGCGTGACTGTCAGTATCATCGTAGAGTTCTCCGAAACGTCGGCGCAGCCGACGTTTCTTTTCCCCTCGAACTCACACACTACATCGCCTTAAGCGGGTCGGTCTCGCCGGACTCCATCGCTGATAGGCGTTCCTCTCTCGGGACGACCGAACGTCGATTCGGTGTCGACGACTGTATCTCGTGGCTTTCTCTGGACGGGTTCGACGTTGATGGGAGGAATATTTTTGCCGACGTGCATCCATCACAGGCAGGTATGGGCGATGCTGTTTCGACCTCGATCAATGCTGTCCGTTTCCGTCCTTCGTCAGGTGACAACAACGACGACACACGTCTGTCCGCCGGCCGTAGCGGAGATGGAACGGAAACGTGCCCGAGTGCCGAGAATTACCCGTCGAAGAGGGAGCGAACGTGACTCACAACGACAATCGGGCTCCGGCGGACGTTCCCTCGGAGGTCACCGAGATGGTACCGACGTGGGACGACGAGTACATCGACCGGGTGAGCGATCGCCTGATGCACAATTTCGACCTCGAACGGGACTACGTGGTTTCCGGTGAATCGTTCCAGTTGTACGGCGAGCTACGGATGGTGGCACGCAAGCGGTTCTTCCATCCAGCACTGAACTACGGTGACCACGAGCGACGGGGATACGTCTTCACACGGCGATGTGAAGACCCGACGGTCGAGAGCATCGAGGCACTCGTCGATCTGGGCCATACGCTTGCCAACGAGTGGATCGAGGCCGACGAGGAACACTATGAGACGTCGTTCACATTCGTCCTCGTCGTCGACGCAATCCCCGACGATGTCCGATCGTTCGTCGACGGGTTCCGGGATCGGACCCTGTTGAAGTACGGCTATTTCGGCCACTACGAGATTATCCCTCTCGTCGTCGCCCCACGACGAAAGGTGATTGTCGCGGGTGAGGCCGCCGAACTCGCCGATGCGTTCGCCCTCTGGCGCGACCTTGAGAACGGATCGCGTTCGCTCTGGTCGGCGATCGCCGATCGTTTGCTACCGGGATGAACAAGCACTTCGAGGCACGGTACTACCTCTAGGGAGCGGGCGAGACGCAAAGAAGGGCGTCGAGGGGAAACTCGAATCGATTCGGGAGCGGTTTACGGAAGTGACCGACAACGAGGAGGAGCCCGAGCCCAGTCGACTGGATTCGATCAAGGCCGACCTGACGGAGATACAGAGAGACCCGAGAGGCGATCACGGACGCCAGCGAGCAGATCGAAACTCATCTATCTACCGATTGAGAGAGGTCACAATGGTCGACGACTCGCGACGGAGTCGATGGCCGTAGTACGGAAAGCAATTCTTAAGTCCGGCCCTCGAATACCCTCGAGTGAGGGTTGGTGATCTAGTCCGGTTATGATACCTCCTTCACACGGAGGAAGTCGGCGGTTCAACTCCGCCCCAACCCATCCAAATCCTGTCTGCTTCCGAATCGCAGGACGGGAAAGGAGTGCTTATAAATAACCTCAGTTTCCCGTCATACATATTCATTCAGTCCCTGTAACCGGGCCTTCGCCGTCTGTCGGTTCACCCATAATTGAATCCCTATAATATTATAACTTGGTGGCGTTCTCAGGGAGTCACCGTAATACCGTATCCAATTGTGAAACGAATGAATTGGTAGCCCGGAATGCTATCATTCAGAAGGGAACACAAGCGACAGTCTGAGTGTAGTTATGGATTCCCCTGCAACCAATCAACAGAATTATCCATAAAATCGTTGAAATGTTGCTTGTGGAAATCAGCGATATAGGAGCGTGTCATAGAAAGCCTCCCAAGGGAGGCCGCAGGGTTTGGAAACTGTGTCCAGCAGTACCAACGCCCTGCAAGACGTAGCTTCGGTAGACGACTTCTTGAATGCGGCGGCTACCGAGACAGTACCGCTGTTTGAGTTCCTTGAGTTCGAGTTTCTCCTGGAGTACGACGTGTTCGCCCCCGCTCGCCGGGGGCGAACACGAGTGCATCAGCCACCGGATCTCTTTCGCGGCTTTCTGCACTGCTACTACAAGGACATCTACGGCACGCGTCCGGTTACACGAGAACTTCAGAACGGCCTTGTCTGGTACTACTGCGGACTCGACAAACCGCCATCCAGAGACACGGTGGACCGCTTTCTCACCGACCTCGAACACGTTATTGACGATGTCTTCGACAGGCTCGTCGAGCAGGCCGCCGTCCGCGGCCTGCTCGACTCCACATACTCCATCGATTCGACCCACATCGAAGCGATCCAATACAACAACGCTGCGTCGTGGAACTACGATCCAACAGCCGAGGAGTACTACTACGGTTTCGGCTGTACGATCGTCTCAACCGGCGCAAAGATCCCGATAGCAGCGGCGTTCACACAGGCCAAACAAGCAGACCAAGAGACGGCGATGCGCGTCACGCGTGACGCGCTCGCCGTCGATACACCGATCTGGATGCTTGGAGACAGCGCCTACGACATCCTCGATTGGCACGACCACCTGCTGGCCGCAGGGGTCGT
>ENA-ORCS01000635-ORCS01000635.1-marine-metagenome-genome-assembly--contig:-NODE-635-length-21014-cov-3.926112_pt1 | contig 21014 bp, 19 predicted proteins | sample MGYA00237781_ERZ508513 | MGnify/ENA primary metagenome ERZ508513 (study PRJEB26184, sample SAMN06268793) | marine metagenome | isolation source: Eden Landing Ponds, San Francisco, CA, USA | place...
GGTGCCGTAGACGCTGATGGCGTCGTAGACGGCGAGGACGACGAGCAGGACGAGCGCGGGCAGGATGCCGAAACTGATGCCGAACAGGCCGGCGGCGGCCGCGCCCATCAGAACCCCCGCGGCGTCGACGACGTACCACTCGGGGTAGAGCCACAGACCCAGGCCGACGGCGATCCCGGCGAGCCACGCCAGCAGGTTGATCCCGAACCCGCCGACGGGCACGACGACGACCGGCGGGATCACCACCCGGAGGAGGAAGAGGCTGATGTAGGCGGCGGCGAAGACCATCAGCGCCCGGAGGATCCACTCCAGGCCGAACTTGATGATCAGCAACATGACGCCGGTCATCACCAGAATGGCGGCGATGTAGACGACGCTGTTGACGGGGTCGTCGGGGTTCTCGACGGGCTGGTAGCCCGCCGACTCGAAGGGCCCGACGAGTGCGAGCGCGCCCAGCTGGACGCACAGGAAGATGACGACGATCACCCCACTCGCGGCGTAGGCCCGCGTCCGCTGGTCCATACCACCTCCTCGGCGACGAGCGGTTTCAGCGTTACGGGGCGCTCTCGGCGTCTCTCTATCTTCGGGGCGGCCCGCATCGACCCGGGGACGAACGGAGAGTTCCCGGCCGTCACCAGGACGTGATCGTCACGTCTTCGAGCGGACGGTCCAGCGGGACCGATACCTGCCCGCCGGTGTAATGGGAGACGTAGAACCCGACGAGCACCTCCAGCGTCTCGGCAGCCTCCTTCCCGGGAGAGATATTCTCCCCGCGCCCCTCGATCAGGTCGACGTGGTGCGAGACGGCGTTGACGAACGTCCGCTCGTGGTCGTCGTCGTAGCCGCCCGTGGGCGGTTCTTTCTCCTCGTGGCTCCCGCCAGAGGAGTCCCAGTAGCGCCAGCCGTCTTCCGCGCTCACGAGGCGGCCCTCGGTGCCGTTGATCCGGTGGTGGAACATTGCGGTGTCCCGGCGAGCAGTGCCGTCGTAGGTGACGAACGTTCCCGTATCGAGCGTGAAGAAGCCGCCGGTGGCGGCGTCGTCGATGTGGTCGTCGGTGAGGTGCTCGGCCGCCTGGTTGGCCCCCGTCACGTGGCCCGCGACGAGTTCCGCGCGGGCGTCGAGCAGATACAGCGAGAAGTCGACGACGTGCGTGCCCACGCGCAACAGCTCCATCGGACTGCCCGAAGTGATCGACTGGACCTCACCGACCAGCCCGTCCTGGATAGCGTCGCGCACGTGCTGGCTCTGTCGGAGGAACCGCCGCGAGTGGTTCACCACGAGTTCGACATCCTCGTCGTCGCACGTCTCGACCATCGCGTGAGCGTCGGTGACCGAGCAGGCGACCGGTTTCTCACACCAGATCACGTCGGGGTCGCCCAGCGTGGCGACGTCCTCGACGTGCTCGCGATGCAACATCGAGGGCGTACAGACCGAGACGATATCGAGATCAGTGTCCTCGAGCATGGCCTCGTGGCCGAGGTATCGCCCCGACTCGGGGATGTCCCAGGCGCGACCGAAGCGGTCGAGTGCGTCCTCGTCGATGTCCGCCACCGCGACGAGTTCGACGTCGTCGACCCGGTGGTACCCCCCGGCGTGGCTGGCGGGTTCGGGGTCGTCGTCGATGTCGTCCTCGTTCCCGTTGTAGATGCCCATGCCCGCGACGCCGCCGGTGCCGATGATACCTGCGCGGTAGGTCATACCGGTCGGGCGCGTGCCAGACAGGTCAATGTTCGCCTCGCGGAAACGTGCGAGCGCGACACGCACCGTGGCCGAACTCGTCTCGCTCAGTCCCGCGCCGCTTCGACGGCCGCGACGAATTCGGCCGCCGACTCCCGGACGCCGTCCCAGTCCTCGGCGGCGATAGCCTCGTAGTCGACCAGCGCCGACCCAGCGCCGACCGCGACGGCACCGGCGTCGAAGTAGTCGGCGACGTTGTCGGTGTCCACGCCGCCGGTGGGCATGATGGGGATGTCGCCCAGCGGCCCCCGGAGCGCGCCGATGTGACCCGGTCCCACGGTCGAGGCGGGGAACATCTTGAGCATGTCCGCGCCGGCGGCCATCGCCCGGTCGGCCTCGGTAGGGGTCATCACGCCGGGGACGGCGACGACGCCCGCGCGGTTGCAGACGTCGATGACGTCCTCGTTGAGGTTCGGTGCGAGGACGAACTGCGCGCCGGCCTCGATGACGTTGCGCGCGGCGGCGGCGTCCATCACCGTGCCGGCGCCGACCATCGCGTCCGTGTCTTCGAGTGCGCGGTCGATAGCCGCGATCTTCTCGCTGGCGCGCTTGCCGTCGGCGGTGACCTCCAGTGCCGTGACGCCGCCCTCGTGGACCGCCTCGGCGACGGGAACGATGTCGTCCTCGTCGATCCCTCGCAGGACTGCGGTGACACCGCTGTCGACGATGCGCTGCTGTATCGCCTGCTTGCTGGCCATACCATCCCTGCGGCAGGCGGGGCCAAAAGGGTACCAGTTCCCCGCTCGCGGGTCGGTCGGCGTGGCGGCGAAACGGCACCGCGAGCGCCGACCCAAAGGCACTTTGTACTGCGTTTGTTACCATCCACAACTGCATGTCTCGTAGTCCGTCGCTACCGGACCGCCCCCGGCTGGACCTGGACCCGGACATGTCGCCGTCGGAACGGCTCGCGGCGCTCCGGGACCACTACGAGCAACTCCTCGAGGTCAACCGCACGCTCGAGGAGCAACTCGACGCCGCCCGGGAACGGCGCCGGTCTCTGACTGGAGAGGTCGACCGTCTCGAACGGGAAAACGAGACGCTGAAGACCTCCTCACTGTACGTCGCCACCGCGGAAGAGATCACCGACGACGGCGTCGTCGTCAAACAGCACGGAAACAACCAGGAGGTCCTCACCGAACTCCCGCCGCAGTTCGACGAGGGTCTCGAAGCCGGCGACCGCGTCGCTATCAACGACTCGTTTTCCATCCAGGACCAGCTCGACACGGAGACCGACGCCCGGGCCCAGGCCATGGAGGTCGACGAATCGCCCGAGGTCACCTACGACGACATCGGTGGCCTCGAAGAACAGGTGCGGGAAGTCCGCGAGGCCGTCGAGGAACCGCTGATCAACGCGGCCCAGTTCAGGGAAGTCGGGATCGAACCGCCCTCCGGCGTCCTGCTGCACGGCCCGCCGGGCACCGGCAAGACGATGCTCGCCCGCGCGGTCGCCAACCAGACCGACGCCACCTTCATCAAGATGGCCGGCTCTGAACTCGTCCGGAAGTTCATCGGCGAGGGTGCCCGCCTCGTCCGGGACCTGTTCGAACTCGCCAGTGAGCGCGAACCCGCGATCATCTTCATCGACGAGATCGACGCCATCGCCGCCAAGCGAACCGAATCGAAGACGTCGGGCGACGCGGAGGTCCAGCGGACGATGATGCAACTGCTCTCGGAGATGGACGGCTTCGAGGACCGCGGCGAGATCCGTATCATCGCCGCGACCAACCGCTTCGACATGCTGGACCGTGCGATTTTGCGGCCGGGTCGGTTCGACCGCCTCATCGAGGTGCCCAAACCCGATGCCGAAGGCCGGCGGCGCATCCTCGAGATCCACACTCGCGACATGAACCTCGCCGACGAGGTTTCCTTCGAGACACTCGCCGAGGGGACCGAAGACTTTTCCGGAGCGGAACTGGCCAGTCTCGCCACCGAGTCGGGGATGTTCGCCATCCGCGACGGCCGCACCGAGGTCCGCCTCGAGGACTTCGAGGACGCCCTGGAGAAAGTCGAGGAGGCCGACCAGACCGAGGGCGTCCCCGTCGCGTTCTACTGAGGTGTTGTTTCTCCGTTCACGGCCAGCCTTTCGTTCCCGGTCGTCGGTTCACACCCCCTCGTCTGCGGGCGGATACTGCTCGACCGGGTCGCCTTTCGCGTCGACGACTTCGGGGGCTCGGTCGCCGGACGCTCCGCTGTCAGCCTCTTTCGGGATCGCGTAGAACCGCCACTCGTCGCCGTAGTCGTAGAGATAACAGACGCGGTCGCGTTCCGCCAGGTCTAACCGGTCGACCAGGTCGTCGACCGTCGTCTCCGCCGCGTCGTGGATCTCCTCGTCGAAACCGAGGACGCTCGGAGTCGGTTCGTTCTCGAACTGCTGGGGACACTGGTACGTGACGTCGCTGTTCCAGTAGTCCTCGTCGGTCCCGAAAAGCCAGAGGTGTCCCTGGTCCAGCCCCATCGTGGCGTTGTTCGTCGTCTGTACCCCGTCTACCGTCCGGTCGCCCCCGACGACGATATCCCGCCACAGCGAGCGCGGATCGGGAGCGAACTTGACGCGGAACCGGTAGGCAGTCGTCGTAGTTCCGGAAACGCCCCGACGGATCCTGAAAGTCCCGGTCGCCACCCGTTTTGCCTGAAAGACGGGTGTCACGTTCTGGAAGTTCGAATACCACGACCGGTCGGGCCCGAACCGCCGATCCGCATCGAACGCCTCAGACCGAGACAGTCTCCCCGATCTCCGGTGCGCTCGCCCTGTACCCCTCGTTCTCCAGCTCGGACGCGAACGCCCCACAGCGGTCGCCGTGGTTGACCAGGACCTCGGCGTCGCGATACGAGTCGAGAACCGAGCGGAGGCCGTCGCGGTCGGCGTGTGCGGAGAAGTCGTAGGACTCGACCTGTGCGGCGACGGGCATCCGGCGGCCGTCGATCTCGGCGCTCCCGGTATCCAGCAGGTCCCGGCCGGGCGTCCCCTCGACCTGGTAGCCGGTGAGGGTGATCTTGTTGACCGGGCGGTCCCGTATCGCGGGGATGTAGGTCATCGCCGGCCCGCCCGAGAGCATCCCGCTGGTCGTGACGATGGCGGCGTTCTGTTCGGCGATCCGTCTGCGCTGGCCGTCCCGCCCCGTCACGAACCGGGCGTGTGACTTCGCCCGCCCCAGCGCGTCGGCGTCGCGGACGAACTCGGGATACTGGCGGAGGGTCTCGGTGACGCGTTTGCCCATCCCGTCGACGTAACAGGGGATGTCGTGGGCTTCACAGACCATGAGCAGCTCCTGGGTGCGACCGATGGCGAAGGCCGGGACGACGACGGTTCCCCCCTCCCAGAGAGTCGTGCGCACGCTCTCGGCGAAGCGGTCTTCGATGACGTCTCTGGACTCGTGTTCGACGTCGGAGTAGGTGCTCTCACAGACCACGACGTCGGCGTCCGGGCGGGCGGTCGTCCCGGCGACCAGTCGCTGGTCGTCAGTGTGGAAGTCGCCGGTGTACAGCAGCCGTGTGTCGCCGTCGTCGACGAGGACGTGCGCGCTCCCGGGGATGTGCCCGGCGCTGTAGAACGTGACCTCGTGGCCCGCTGCCGTGAAGGACTCTCCATAGCCCTGAGTCCCGGAGACCTGCGTGACACGTTTGACCTCGGTCTCGGTGAACGGACAGCGATAGGTGCCGCCGTGTAACTTCAGCGTGTCGCGGGCGAGCGTGAGTGCGAGGTCCCGCGTCGGGGGCGTCCAGTGGACCGGCGGACGGCGACTCCCGGAGAGCAGCGACGGGACCGCCCCGGCGTGGTCGAGGTGGCCGTGGGAGACGACGACGGCGTCGGGTTCGACCGACCCGACCGGAAACTGTGGCGGGGTGGCGGTCTTGATCCCGTAGTCGAGCAACAGCGAGTCGTTGACGAGTATCGCACTGCGGCCGACCTCGCCCGCGCCACCCAGAAACCGGATATCCATCACGCTCCGCTAGCGGTTGCGACCGTTTGGGTCCGTCGTTCCAGTGTGGCCGCGGCCGACGGAATGGAAACGCTGAAACCGCGGCGATCCTCCTCTCGGGTATGGACGTCTTTTTCAGCGGGTCGATCCGCGGCGGGCGCTCGGACGTGGCCCTGTACGCCGAACTCATCGACGTCGTCGAGCAGTACGGCACGGTCCTGACCGAACACGTCGGCCAGGAGGACGTCGAGGAGAGCGAGGCAGAGGCCGGCCTCACCGACGCCGACATCTACGAGCAGGACCTCTCGTGGCTCGAGCAGGCCGACGCCGTCGTCGCCGAAGTCACGACGCCGAGTCTCGGCGTCGGCTACGAGATCGGACGCGCCGTCGCCTGGGGAAAACCGGTCCTCGCACTCTATCGACCAGACGCGGACCACGACCTCTCGGCGATGGTCCGGGGCAACGACGCCGTCCGGGTCCTCGAGTATCGGACCCCCGACGAGGTCGAAGCCGACCTGGCAGCGTTCCTCGGAGAACACCGCGAGTAGGCAGTGGCCGGCCGTCCTGAAGACCTGGAGAGAACGGCAACAGCGCGGGCTACGCCGTCGCGTCCTCGGGACGGTAGCGTTCGAGGGTGACCTGGAGTTCGCGCCAGTCGACGGGCGGTTCGGTCTCTGCGACGTCGGCCTCGAAGGCGTCGAGTCGGTCGTCGAACCGCTCGCGCCACCCGCCCTCGGCGAGGTCGTCGAGGCGCGTCGCGAGCGTCGCCTGTCGCTCCTGGAGACTCGCGACCTGGTCGTCGGCGTCGTCGGGATACCAGTCGGCGTCCTCGCGGTCGGCCCACGTCCGGAGGTCCTGTAACTCGAAGCGCGCGTCGGCGACCATCAGGTCCACGACGCCGGCCCTGAGCGTCGCGTCGAACCACGCGACCGCCGGGTCGATCTCGGCCGCCCAGTCGTCGCCGTCGCCCGCGAGGGTCGCCTCGAGGTTGTCGGTGACGGTCTCGAGCGCGTCGAGCGTGTCCTCGACCGCGACGAGGTCCCGGCGGACGCCCCGGACCCACCCCTCTGGGTCGTCGAGGTCGTCCCCGAGGTCCTCGATCGCCTCGATGAGTGCCATCGCGGTGTTCTCGATGCTCTCGGCCTCGTCGGCGACGTCGCGGAACTCGACGGCGAGCGGGTACAGCGAGTCGGCCGCCTCGACCCTGTCCTGGAGCGCGTCGACGCGGTCGCGCAATTCCGAGGCCCGGTCGGCCAGCACCGACAGCTCGCTCTCGAAGTCGGCGAGTCGCGCCTCGACGGTCGCCAGGTCCGCGACCGCGTCGGCCTCGTCCTCGACCTTGCTGAGTTCGAACGACGCCATACTCGTCCGTTCCTCGGCGGTCGAAACCGCCTGGACGACCGCCGGGAGCGCCTCGTCGACCGCGTCCCACGAGACGACGCCGTCGACGACGAACCGTTCGAGCGCGTCGCGAACGAGCGTCCGGTCGCGGCGCTCGTCGGCCTCGAGTACCGCGTCCACCGCCGCCTCGATCCCCATCTCCGCCACGTCGACCGCCGGTGGGTCCTCACTGCTCATGTGCTGGCGGTTGGCCCCGCCCCCGATATAGCTTCTCACTCGCCGAGTCAGTCGTCGTCACCGAGGCCGACACGTTCGCGCTCGGCGGTGCGCTCGATGAACTCCTCGGGCAGGGCGTCGACCTCCCCCACCTGGACGCTCCAGAGGTTGGCGTAGAGGCCGTCCTGGGGGAGCAGTTCCTCGTGACTGCCCTGCTCGACGATCTCCCCGTCGTCCATCACGAGGATGGTGTCGGCGTCCCGCACCGTCGAGAGGCGGTGGGCGATGGCGAAGGTAGTGCGTTCGGCGGTCAGTGCCTCCAGCGACTGCTGGATGAGGACCTCCGTCTCGTTGTCGACGTGACTCGTCGCCTCGTCCAGGACGAGGACGTCGGGGTCTTCGAGGATGGCCCGGGCGATGGCGACGCGCTGGCGCTGACCACCCGAGAGTTTCACGCCCCGCTCGCCGACCGTCGTGTGGATGCCCTCCGGCAGGTCGGCGACGAACTCCATGGCGCCGGCCATCGAGAGCGCGTCGATTATGTCCTCGTCGTCGGCCTCGAGGCCGTAGGCGACGTTCTCGGCGACGCTCCCGTGGAACAGGTACGGCTCCTGGCTGACGTACCCGATGTGGTCGCGCAGGCTCGACAGCGAGACGTCCTGGACGTCGTGGCCGTCGAGTCGAATAGTCCCCTCGTGTGGGTCGTACAGGCGCAAGAGGAGCTTGAGGAGGGTGGTCTTGCCGGCACCGGTCGGGCCGACGAGGCCGACGAAGTCGCCGGCCTCCGCAGTGAAGGAGGCGCCGTCGATGGAGTCCTCGTCGGCGCCGAGATAGCGAAACGAGACGTCCTCGTACTCGACGCGGCCGTCGACGCCGTCCAGGTCGATCTTGTCGTCGTCGTCCTCGGCGAAGTCGTAGTAGTCCATCAGGCCGACGATGCGCTCGGCGGCGGCGAAGGCGTACTTGTAGTTGTTGATGACGTTGCCGAACTGGCGCATCGGCCAGAGGTACCGCCGGGAGTACAGCAGGATGGCGGTGAGCGTCCCGAGCGTGAGGCCACCCGAGAAGAAGAGCGGCGGGCCGAAGATCAGCCAGTAGCCGCCGACGAGGAAGGTCAGGACGTAGCCGAAGCCGGTGATCACCCGCAGCGAGGGGAAGAACTTGATCCGCGTCGTGATAGCGTCCCAGTTGGCGTCGAGGTACTCCGCGGAGGCGTCCTCGACGCGGTCGCGCTCGAACGATTCGCGGCCGTAGGTCTTGACGACCTCGATGCCGCCGATGTTGTTCTCGAGTCGGGAGTTGAGGCCGCCGACCGACCCGCGGACGCGGCCGTATTTCGGACCGATCGTCTGGACGAAGACGTAACTCGCGACGGCGAGTAAGGGGATCGAGACCATCCCGACGATGGCGAGTTGCCAGTTGAGATAGAGAGTGAAGGCGGCGACACCGAGGACGAGCACGGAGATGCGGATGCCGGTGTTGAGGTCGTTCGTGAAGAAACTCTCGAGCTGGTTGACGTCGTTGTTGAGGATGGACATGATCTCGCCGGTCTGCTTGTCGTCGAAGAAGCTCATGTCCTGGCGCTGGACGACGTCGTAGGTGTCGACGCGGACGTCGTGCTGGAGGTGCTGGGCGAAGCGGTTCCACGCCCAGGAGTTGACCCAGTTGAGTACCGCGACGAAGAGGTAGACGGCCGCCGTGAGTCCGACCGCGAACCAGAACTTGCCCTCGGTCGTGGCGGGTATCACCGACTGGGGGACGAGCGGGAGCGTGAACTGCTGGTCACCGACGAACAGCGAGTCGATCGCCGTCGCGAGGATGAGTGCCGGGACGAGTTCGAGGAACCGGGCGAAGATACTCGCGATAGCGCCGACCGTGAACTCGGGGACGAACTCCCGGCCGTAGTCGGTGAATATCTGCCACATCGGGCGCTCGACCCCCTCCCCGATGTCCGCGAAGGCGTCCGCGTCGTCGTTGCCGCCGGAGAAACCCCATGCCATAGCCCCCCATAACGACTGCCCGCGTAAAAGCCTGACTGTCGAGTCAGTCAGTCAGTAGCGGGGGAGAGACGCGTCGCTCGCCGGGTCGAGATCCGCCGGGAGAGAGTGACAGGAAGCTACTCCTGGTCCTGGCGGTTGGCGATCCACTGGCCGGCCAGCAGGCCGGCGCCGCCGAAGAGGACGAGCGAGAGGAGTGCGACGGGCGAGGCGGGTGCGCCCAGCAGTGCGACACCGATACCGTAGAGAGCGACGATCACCGTCAACCCGACCAGATAGCGCCACGCCTGGGCCATTGGCAGTGGTTGGGCGCCACAGGGCATAACGCCTGCGGGAGTCGGCGGTCGGTCGCAGTGGCGATCTGTCGAGAAAATGGGGTCCGCTACTGTTCGGGCGGTTCGGGGGTCTCCCCCCCGGCGACCTCGCGGAGCGCGCCGGCGAGTGCGACGCCGAGTTCCTCGAAGCGGTCCAGATCCATGGGGTCGGTCGTGACGAACGCGCCGTGGTCACCGACGATCACGCGGGTGAGATATCCCCCCTCGAAGACGCGGATGGTGAACTGGTAGGGGCCGAGCTCGCTGTCCTGGTAGTCCGTCTGTGCGCGAAACCCCAGTCGCTCGGTGTCCGCGAAGCCCACGAGGTCGGCGTCGGCTTCCAGATCCCCCCGGAGGTACACCTGGTCTATCTCTTCCCGGTCGTCGAAGTAGGTGATACTGCGCAGTTCGTCCCCGACGGTCGTCCGTGCCGTACTCACGAGCGTCTCTCTGTCCGCGTCCGACAGTGAGGACATACACCCGCCTATGAGCGGCCCCTACAAGAATCATGCCATAGGTTGGCAGGGCCCGGGAACGGGGAGGCTGTCTCCCGGAACCGTGGACCGGTTCCGCGTCTCGCGGCGGGTCAGTTGGTCTGGCCCGTCTGCGGGGACTGCCCGGCCGCGCGTTCGAGGAACGCCTGCGGGAGGGCGTCGATCTCGCCGACCTGGACGCGCCACAGCGTCGCGTAGAGGCCGTCTTCCGAGAGCAACTCCTCGTGGGAGCCCTGCTCGACGAGTTCGCCGTCGTCCATCACGAGGATGGTGTCGGCGTCCCGCACCGTCGAGAGGCGGTGGGCGATAGCGAAGGCGGTGCGGTCCGCGATCAGGTCGCTCAGACTGTTCTGGATCACGGCCTCGGTCTCGTTGTCGACGTGACTGGTCGCCTCGTCCAGCACGAGGACGTCGGGGTCTTTCAGCACCGCGCGGGCGATGGAGACGCGCTGGCGCTGTCCCCCGGAGAGTTTCACGCCGCGTTCGCCGACCTTCGTGTCGTAGCCCTCCGGCAGGTCGACGATGAACTCGTGGGCGCCCGCGACTTTCGCGGCCTCGCGGACGTCCGCCTCACTCACGTCCCGGACGCCGTAGCCGATGTTCTCTCTCACGGTGCCGTAGAACAGGTAGGGCTCCTGACTGACGTAGCCCACCGACTCGCGCAGACTCCGGAGCGTGACGTCTCGGACGTCCTGCCCGTCGATCCGGACGGCGCCGCCGTCGACGTCGTACAGTCTGAGGAGGAGTTTCATCAGCGTCGTCTTCCCCGCACCGGTGGGACCCACGAGTCCGACCATCTCGCCCGGTTCGACGTCGAAGGAGACGCCGTCGAGCACCTGCTCGTCCTCGCCCTCTGCGGACTCGTAGGTGAACTGGACGTCCGCGTACTCGACGTGGCCCTCGACGTCGTCGAGTTCGACGGCGTCGGGGGCGTCGGTGACGCCGGGGTCGGTGTCGAGGAGGCCGACGATGCGCTCGCCCGCGGCCTCGGCGTACTGGTAGTCGTTGACGATCTGTCCGAACTGGCGCATCGGGTAGACGAACCTGCGGGAGTAAGAGAGGAAGGTGACCAGAATACCGGCGGTGAGGCTGGGACCGTTGAAGAAGGGCAGCGGCGTCGCGAGGATCCCCTGGTTGACCATCACCCAGTAGCCGCCGACGAGGAACGTGGCGGTGTAGCCCGCGGCTGTCACGAGTCTGAGGGTGGGCCAGAACGCGATCCGCGTCGTGATGGCGTCCCACTGGGCGTCGAGGTAGTCCTGTGAGGTGTCCTCGACGCGTTCGGTCTCGACGGCCTCGGTCGTGTAGGACTTGACCACCTCGATCCCCCCCAGGTTGTTCTCGAGCTGTGAGTTGAGTTTGCCGACCGACGAGCGTACCTCCTGGTACTTGGGGTGGATGCGCCTGACGAAGACGTAACTCGCCAGTCCCAGCAGGGGGATGATGAGCGTCGGGACGATGCCCAGTCGCCAGTTTATCAGGAGCATCGCCAGTCCCATCCCACCGACGCGGAAGACGATGCTGATCCCCTGGTTGAGGCTGTTGGTCAGGAAGCCCTCGAGCTGGTTGACGTCGTTGTTGAGAATGGACATGACCTCGCCGGTCTGGCGGTCGTCGAAGAAGGCCAGTTCGCGCCGTTGCATGGCGTCGTAGGCGTCGACCCGGACGCTGTGCTGGAAGTGCTGGGAGAAGCCGTTCCACGCCCAGGAGTTGACCCACCCCAGCGCCGCACCGAAGACGTGCGACCCCGCGAGCAGTCCGATCAGGAGCAGGAACTGGTCGAGGGGTGCGGTCGGGATCCAGGTTTCGGGGACGAAGGGAAGCCGGAAGCCCGCACCCTGGGTGAAAAACGAGTCGATGGCGACGCCCAGCAGAAAGGCCGGGACGAGTTCCATCAGCGTCGAGACGATGCTGGCGACGCCGCCAACACCGAACCGGAGGCGTTCGCCGCGGCCGTACTCGTCGAACAGACGGAGCAACGCGGCGGACTCTTCGACCCGCAACTCCTCGAACTCCTCCTCGTCGTCCGCTCCGCCCGGTGGCATACCTCCGCTTGCGACCGGACCCCGATAAGGCTGACTTTTCAGTCAGTCAGTTTTCACGGAAGACTTTTCAAGGTGTCCAGCGACGTGAAGATATGAGCGGTGAGGCCGACGACGAGGGTGAGCTGGACGCCGAGGAGGGATCCGGGAGCGTCGAGGATACCCACGACGCGATCATGGGCGCGACCTATCGTGCGCTGTGCAAGCACGGGTACGCCCACCTCACCATGCAGGACATCGCCGACGAGTTCGACAAGAGCCGTCCCCTGTTGCACTACCACTACGACACGAAAGAGGAGTTGATGCTCGCGTTCGTCGACAACATGATCGGCTGGGTCGGCGGCCAGCTCGCCGAAAGCGAGACAGAAGACCCACTCGACCGGATGGAGGAGTACGTCGACGGGTTCGTCATCGACCCCACGGAGGAGGACCGCGAGACCTTCGGGCTCGCCCTCCTCGAACTCCGGGTGCAGGCGCTCCACAACGAGCAGTTCCGCGAGAAACTCGCCGTCCACTACCAAAACAACGTCGAGACCGCCGCCGAGATCATCACCGACGGCATCGAGGCGGGCGTCTTCCGCGAGGTCGACCCCGAGGAGGTAGGCGAGTTCATCTACACCTCGCTGGTCGGTGCCCGGATCTACCAGGTGACGATGGGCGCCGAACACGCCAGTCGGCGGATGCGTGACAACCTCGCGGCGTTCGTCGTCGACGACCTCCTCGTGGACGGCCGCACCACCGACGAGTACTCCGGCGAGGGCTGGTGATGCGCCGCGCCCACCTGGAGTTCGACCGGTTTTTCGACGTCCGCCTCTCCACCGAGGACGCCCAGGGCGCCGAGATGACGCTCGAACCCGGCACCTCGACGGGCGGTCCCGACAACTACCACGCCGAGAGCGACCAGTGGCTCTACGTCGTCTCCGGGTCGGGCCATGCCGTCGTCGAGGGCGAGGACGTCCCCCTCGAAGCGGGCGACCTCGTCGTCGTCGAGGCCGGCGAGACCCACGAGATCGTAAACGACGGCGACGAACCACTCGAGACGGTCAACATCTACGTCCCGCCCGATTACTGACTTCGTGGTCTGCGTTCCGCCCGATTACTGACTTCGTGGTCTGCGTTCCGCCCGATTACTGGTTCGCGACTGTTAGCGGTTCGTCTCGAACCACTCGACGGCGAAGTCGACCATCGCCCGCTGGTCCAGCAGCGTCGCGTCGCCGACCCCGACCGTGCCGGTCTCGACGGCGTCGGGGTGTGCGTCCTCGAAGGCCGCGCCACAGTCGGGGAAGTCCTCGTCGTCGAAGCCCAGGTCCTCCCACTCGGCCCACTCGCGCTCGCCGTCGACCAGTATCGCGCCGGCCTGTGGCCGGGCCTCCAGGTCCAGATCCGCACGGTACTCCGCGAGGTGCAGCGAGGTGTTGGTCGCGTGGGTCGTCCCGAGAAAGAGAACGTCCCCGTCGAGGTCGTAGACGCGGGCGAGCGGGGATTCCTCGCCGAGCGAGTAGTCCAGTGAGTGAGTCTCCGTGACGAACCCGGCGTCGTCGCCCCGGGCGGCGAAGGAGTGCTGGGGGTGGTCGCTCCGCAGGACGCCCGGACACGAGCGGAAACACTCGGCGACCGCGCCCATCCCGCGGGTCGGAGTCACGTCCGGGCGATAGGGCGGCATCGTCTCGCGGATCGTCTCGTACCACGACTCGGGGACCGGCGGGTTCTGCCAGTGGGCCGGGTTCGAGTTCTCGGCCGAGTGGGTCGGCATCACGACCGTCCCGCTCTCGCCGACGACCCGCTGGAGGGCGTCGACGACGGCAGGCGCGCCGCCACAGACCCACCCGAGTGCCGACAGGGAGGCGTGGACAAGCACCGTCCCACCGGGTTCGACGCCGAGGTCTTGCAGGTCTGCCTCGATAGACTCGACCGTGACCGGTTCGGGCGACCGGTCTTCGGGTAGCGTGTCGCTCATGGACCGCCATGACGGAGGCGGGGCATACGTCTTGTGTCGGTGTGGAGACGTCTCCCAGGTGGGCTCGCCGACGTCACTCCGCCGGGTCGTAGGGACGTGCGATGTCGGATTTCGGTGCGCCGACGCCGAAGACGGTCACGGGGTCGTCGGCGTCGGCGGGGTTGTAGGCGCGGTGGGGGCTGTCGGGTTCGGCGACGAACACCTCGCCGGTCTCGACGGCGTACTCTCTCTCGGGAGTCTCGACGTGCAGGGTGCCAGCGGCGACGTAGAACGCCTCCTCGCGGTTCTCGTGGTAGTGGTAGGTCCGGGGGAGTTGCTCGCCCGGGTCCAGCTCGTAAGTGGCGGCGTGCAAGACGGCGAGTTCGGCCGCGTCGGAGACGCCGCGGCGGTCACAGGGGTAGTCGGGCGTCTCGGGGAGGTCGGCGGGATCGAGGTGGTGATAGCCCATATCGGGGCCAAGGGGTGGTACCGGTAAAAGTCGTCACAGGACCTGTAGGGCGACGGCGACGAGCAGGAGGGAGGCGACGGTGGTGGCGAAGACGTTGACCGAGGCGAAGCGGGCGTCGCCGCCGAGTTCGGTCGCGTAGACGTACGTCGAGACGGCACTGGGCATCCCGAACATCAACACGGCGGTGGCGACGGCGGCCTGCGAGGCCGCGAGGAGAGTGAACACGCCGAAGGCGACTGCCGGCATGACGGCGACTTTCAGCGCGATGACCGACCCCGTCCCCCGCGGGTCGAGCGCGTCGGTGTCGAGTTCGAGCGACGCGCCCACGCCCAGGAGCGCCAGGGGGAGCGCGAACTCGCCGACGACCCCGAGGACGTCGTCGACCGTGGGTGCGGGCGTCCCGGCCGCCGAGGCGACGGCGGCGAGGACGCCGTCGACTGTCGACAGGGAGAGGCCGGCCGCCGAGACGGCGAGGCCGAGCGCGAGCGAGACGAGGACTGGGTTGGTCGCGAGTTCGGCGAGTTCGTCACGGAGCGAGGCGTCGGCGTCGTTGATCGCGACGAGCGTGAGGATGGTGAGCGGGACGTGGACGAACAGGCTCAACCCGAGGACGACGCTGGCGACGGCCGTCGCCTCGTCGCCGAGGGTGAGCGCCACGAGCGGCACGCCAAGGAAGCCGAGGTTGGCGTGATACGACTGGACGATCGCGACGCTCCGGCGGGGGTGGGCAGGTTCGCGCCGGGCGACCAGCCAGGCGATGGCGGCAGTCCCGAGGATCACCAGCGGGACACCGGCGACGAGCGCCGGCGAGAGCAGTGCCCCCAGCGGGCGGTCGTAGGTCGCGCCGAAGACCAGCGCCGGGAGTGCGACGTAGAACGCGACGGCAGTGACCCACTCCGTCCGGCGCTCGGTGAGCAGGCCTGCCCGCCTGGCGGCGAAGCCGACCAGCAACAGGGCGAGCAGGAACCCGAGCCGCCGGAGTACCTCCATACCCCGGGTCAGCCGACGGCCGCAATTGAACGTTCGGATCCCGGAACGGGATGTGAATCCGTGACAGTGCGGTCCCGGTGGCGGGAGAGGAACGTCCCCGGAACCGGGCCGACCCCCACCACCGGGGTCGGTCACTCCTCGTCGGCCAGCGGGTCGGGGACGACGGTCACGGGGACCTCGGCCGTCTCGGCGAGGGTGAATGCGACGTCACCGGTGACCAGTCGGCCGAGAAGTGCTTTCGAGCGGTGGCCGACGACGACGTGGGAGATGGCGACGTCAGTGGCGATGTCGGCGAGCTGGCGTCCGACGGCGCGACTCGACCGGGGCGTGACGTGCTCGACGTGTTCGATTCCGACCCTGAAGGGGACGCCGCGCGTCTCGAGGTCCTCCCGCAGTTCGTCGCGCATCTCTCGTGCCTCGGTGCTGGCGGTCTCCGCCTCCGTCAGGTAGACGACGTACAGTTCCTCCTCGAAGGCCCGACCCAGTCTGACGCCGGTGTCGACGACCGCGTCGGCCATCCCGTCGTCCGTCACCGCGACGAGCACTGTCATACTCTCACGTGTGTCGGCGAACGGCTAAGAGTTGACGGCGATGCCAGCCCCCTGACGACCCCGGGAGCCGTGAAGACGGTCCGACCCCGTGACGCCTCCCGGGAGCGGTGACGACACCCGTCCTGCGATTGTCAACGTTGAATACCAGGCGGAAGGGCTTTTGTCCGGGGCGACAGACGGTAGCCTATCGGCCGGGTGTGAGTGGTCTCGACACATGGTCCCCGAAATCCCCGATCGGCCGCCCCTGGAGATCATCGAACAGGGACAGGTGTGGGTCGTCGCCGCCTACGACCGCGGCGCCCACGACAGCACGACCTACTCCAGCCACGACACCCAGATGGAAGCCCTTCGAGCGGCCAAAGAGCGCATGGAGGCCGACACCCACCCCTGCGTCGTGCGGTGGGAGTCACCCGAGAGCGTCCGCAACCTCTACTGGAACCCAGCCTTCGAGCGACTGGACGTCAGGTACGACCCGCTGGTCGATGCCTGGACGGCCGTCCCCGCCGGCGGGACCTGTGCCATCGCCGTCTTCGGGTCGCGCGAGGGCGCCTGCGAACGCGGCAAAGAACTGCAGCGCGAGTACGACTTCAGACACCTGCGCACGTACGACCGCCGCGACAGGCGACGCGACCAGCGCGACCACCGCTTCCTGCGCCACGACATCACCGACTCGGGCGTCCGGTTCGACCGGAGTGCCGTCGAGCGCGAGGACCCCCCGGAAGTCGACGTCGACGAGGACGACGAGGAGGCGACGGCGGCCATCACGAGCGTCGGCCCGGCGACGCCGGGGAGTCTGGGCGTCTCGGTTCCCGACATCACGCAGGTCGAGTTCGTCGACACCGACGGCATCTGCAACCAGTACGAGACCCCCTGGGGCGACGGGACGAGGGCGACGGTCGTCGCTGTCTCCCAGAAGTTCGCCGACCACGAGACGGTCCGCGAACGCTTCCAGGGGCGACTGGACACCTGGCGGGCCAGCGACGACGCCGAGACGGTCGCGACGGTCCACGAGTCCGGCGACGACCCGACGCCGTGGGTCGCCTACCAGTCGGGCGACTGCGGCCTCGACGACGTCGGGATGGACCTCTCGCTCAACGACCGGTTCCGCGTGCTCGGCGACGTCGTCTCGGCGGTCGCCGTGGTGTCGGAACACGGCCGGGTCTGCGGGATCGAACCGCGCAACGTCCGCGTCCGCGAGGTCGGCGGGACTCGCCGGGTCGCCGTCGCCAACTGGGGGATCCGGTGGGCCGTCACCAGTGCCGTCGCCCGTGACTACGTCACTCCCTTCACCGCGCCCGAACAGCTCGCGGGCGACCTCACCGACACCACCGCCGTCTACGGCGTCGGCGCGCTCACCTACTGGTTGCTCTGTGAATCGACGCCCGTGGCGCCCGACGACGCCCAGGCCATCCGAACGGGGAACCGGCGCCCGCCCGAGACCATCACTGCCGTTCCCTCCGGCGTCGAACCCGTGCTCGAACGGGCGCTCGCGACCGACCCCATGGAGAGACACGGGAGCGTGCAGGCGCTGCACACCGACCTCGCCGAAAAACTGTGAGGGCATCGGGTCGTGACAGGTCTGTTCGGCACAGGGGAAGTACTTACCACTCGAACGTCCGCCGAGCGATGCGAGGCGCGAACGGAGTGAGCACCTCGATGCGAACGGCGAAGCCGTGAGCGGAGCGAGCGCGCCGTCCGGCCTTTTTCACCACCGGTAGAGCTTGCTCTACCGGGCCTTGCCTCGCTTCGCTCGGCAAGACCATGTTTTTGCCGCGAGTGGCGGGTCGCGGGCCATCGGCCCCCGACCGTATGTCGTGGCGGCGAAGCCGCCACGCAGTACCCGCAGGGAGCGCAGCGACCGAGGATACCCGAGCGGGGAAAAGATGGTTGCACAGGGCGCGAACACAGCACGGAGGGGATCGAACCGACTCCACTGGTGTCGGTTCTGGTTCACCACCCAACAAATTCATGTCTCGATAGCGTCGACACGATACGTATGAAATCCAGGAGAGACCTTCTCGCTGCAACTGCGGTGTCCGCGTCCCTGGGGGTGGCGGGCTGCGAATCGATTCGATCCGGCGGTGGCGACGGCACGGACACCCGGGCCGGTGCAGGACCCCGGGACGACGCCGAGCGTCCCAACATCGTGTTCGTCTTCTCCGACGACCACGCGCTTCGTGCACTGAGTTGCTACGGTGGGAGTATGCTCGAAACTCCGAATCTCGACCGCCTGGCGGGTGAGGGGGTCCAGTTCGATAACTGCTTCGTGACCAATGCCCTCTGTGCCCCGAGTCGTGCGTCGGTCATGACCGGGAAGTACAGCCACGAAAACGGTGTCAGGCGCAACGTCTTCTGGGGCCAGCAGCGGCCGTTCGACGGGACTCAGATGACCGTTCCCAGGCGACTCCGTGACGCCGGCTACTCGACCGTCCACATCGGCAAGTGGCACCTCGGTGGGCAGCCCAGAGGCTTCGACTACTGGAAGCGACTGCCGGCCCAGGGCCACTACAGGAACCCCACGTTCCTGGAGAAACCGGAGACGGAGAACAGACGACCGAACCGGACGCGAGAGGAGGGGTACGTGACGGAACTCCTCACGTCGGAGACGATCGACGCCATCGAAGAGTACCGGGGCGATTCCCCGTTCTTCGTCCAGTGCTGGCACAAGGCACCGCACAGGCGGTGGGTGCCCGACGAACGCCACGAGGACCTGTTTGCAGGCGAGACGATTCCCACACCGCCGACCTTCGACGACGACTACGAAACCCGGTCCAGCGCCGCCAGGCGAGCGCGGATGCGGGTCGCCAAGATGCCGGACTGGCGACACGAACAGCCGAACGGGTTGTCGAACGAGGAGCGCAAGCACTGGAACTACCAGCAGTACATAAAAAACTACCTGCGGACAGTCAAGTCGCTGGACGAGAACATGGGCCGGCTCCTCGACTACCTCGACGAAGCAGGGTTAGCCGAGAACACACTCGTCGTCTACGCCAGTGACAACGGCTTCTTCCTGGGTGAGCACGGCTACTACGACAAGCGGTTCATGTACGAGGAGGCGATCCGTATCCCGCTCCTGATGCGGTATCCGCCGCTGACCGACTCCGGGACGACCGAACAGCGAATGGCTCGAAACATCGACTTCGCGCCCACGTTCATGGACCTGGCCGGCGTCGACATCCCCGGCGGTGTACAGGGGCGGAGCCTCCGTCCCCTCCTGGCCCAGGAGGAAACGCCGGACTGGGAGGAACCCCTCTACTACCACTTCTACGAGTACCCGTTACCCCACCGCGTCCACCGTCACTACGGGATCCGCACCGACCGGTACAAGCTCATCTACTACTACCGCATCAACGAGTGGGAACTGTTCGACCTGGAGCGCGACCCCAACGAACTCCAGAACGTCGTCGACGACAGCGAGTACGCCGACGTCTTCGGGAGGCTGAAAGACGAGCTACGGGACATGCGTGCCAGGTACGACGACGACACGGGCAAGCCCGTGCCGGCGTAGCAGGCGTACTTTCAGTCCCGCACAAAATATCCCCGGGAGAGTGGGTCTTATTCCCGGTGAACGATCGGGACATATCGACGTGTGAGGCGCTTACACCCGGCAGAGCGGGTGGGCTTCCGAACGGGTTTTGATGTTGGATTCCCGAGCACGTAACACGTGTCCCGTTTCGGGTACAATCCGGTGCGTTCCCTCCTGCTGGCCGTGGGGTCCGTGCTCGCCCGCGTCGGACTCATCGACCGCTCGCGCGTCGAGCGGGCGACCGACCTCTCGTGGCCGCGGATAGTCACGGGACTGGCGCGAATGTCCCGGACCACGGCCGACATCGCGATGGTCGGTATCGCCGTCGGCCCGGCGGCCATCGCGGGCGTCGGCTACGCACGGCCGTTCTGGGGGATGGCCTTCGGTCTCGGCGGTGGGATCGCCGGCGGGACGATCAGCCTCGTCTCCCAGCGCTACGGGGCGGAGGCCTACGACGAACTCGCCCTGGCGGTGAAGGCGAGTGCCGTCCTCGCCCTCCTCGTGACCCTGCCGGTCGTGGTCGCGTACCTCCTCGTCCCCGGCTTCCTGATCGACCTCATCGGGTCGGGGGAGTCGGCCGTCGACTACGGGACGGCCTACCTCGCGGTGGCCGGCCTCGGCGTGCCGTTCGGCGCGCTGAACCTCGTCGGGAGTCGTACGCTCGTCGGCGCCGACGACGCCTGGACGCCGATGGTCATCCGGGGCGGCGGCGCCGCGCTCAACATCGTGATCAACGCCGTCCTCATCTTCGGGCTGGGGATGGGCGTCGTCGGCGCGGCGGTCGGGACCGTCCTCTCGAACGTGCTCGTCACGGCGCTGTTCGTGGTCGGCCTCGCCCGCGGTGGACTCCCGCTGGTCGGCGAGTTCCCGGTACAGGTCCCCCTGTCGGGCCCCCACCTCGACCGGTCGGTCGTCTCGGACCTGGTGGAGGTGTCGACACCACTGGTCGGGACGAACCTCGCCCGGGTCGGCGGGCAGTTCCCGAAACTCTACATCGTCGGACTGTTCGGCCCGAACGTCGTCGCGGCCTACGTCGTCGCGATGCGGATCCGCGCGCTGATGGGCACCCCCAACTGGGGGTTCTCCATGGCCTCCTCGTCGCTCGTCGGGCAGGCGCTCGGCGAGGACGACGAGCGCGGCGCGGGCCAGTGGGCCAGCGACGTCTTCCGGTTCTCGCTGGCCGTCTTCGCCGTCATCGCCGTGAGCGTGTTCGTCTTCGCCCGCCCCATCGGTCGCGTCTTCGTCGACGATCCCGCCATCCTGCCGACGGTGACGACGTTCGTCCGCGTGGCCTGTGTCGCGGTCATGTTCAGCGGCGTCTACGGCGGTGCGACCGGCCCCCTGCGAGCCAGTGGCGACACCCGCTGGCCGCTGTACGCCAACCTTGCCGGCCTCTACCTGTTCACGATCCCGGTCGCCTACCTCGGTGTGGCGTTCCCGACGATCGGTATCACTGCGCTGTTCGCCGCCGTCTTCGTCG
>ENA-ORCS01000640-ORCS01000640.1-marine-metagenome-genome-assembly--contig:-NODE-640-length-20834-cov-7.967433_pt1 | contig 20834 bp, 19 predicted proteins | sample MGYA00237781_ERZ508513 | MGnify/ENA primary metagenome ERZ508513 (study PRJEB26184, sample SAMN06268793) | marine metagenome | isolation source: Eden Landing Ponds, San Francisco, CA, USA | place...
GGGGGGGGGGGGGGGGAATAATATCATAATATATAGATAAATATAAGATAAATTATTAATTATATAATACCATTTCCAAAATATATATTCTATGCTCGGTTGTGATATTGTGGTATGGATAAACTACCCAATCCGAGCAGAAGAAGCGTACTCAAATCATCCTCGGCCGCTCTCGCTTTCTCTGGTATAAATATAGTGTCAAGTAATCCTATGGTTGAAATTCCTCTAGCGAAGCGTAAAGGGGATGTCGTTCGTTCAAAAGAAGTTAGTGAAAAGTGGTATCATCACATGAAAAAGCGCACAATACCATCCGGAGGTTCCAGAATAGGCATCTTGGAACTAGTGGTGTGGCCAGTATCGGAATCACCCATTCAGATGAATATATTAAAAATCATAGGAAGTTAGAGTTCAAAGTCCATGTTGAGAATAACTCAGCAAAAGAAAATATCCCTGATAAAGTTAATGATATAAGAGTAAAATTTGTTGACGCGCCTGAGATGCGAGGTGGCGGTATAGCAACCTCCAACACGGATGGACCTAAGGAAAGTGGTGACACTCTCGCAGGATACTGCTCTAATAAAGATTTCACCGATATCCCAGGTGGTGTACGAACAGAAACACCAAATGCAGGCCACGGAACTAGCTGTTGTAAAGTTAGAAATGGCTCAGGAGACTACTATTTGCTCCACTGCTATCATTTATTCGACTCGGGAACATGCGATGAAAATATTGGTGGTCAAAGGGCGGTTCAAGGCTCAGACGATTTTGGATATGTGTATGAGTGGTATGATCGACATGATTGGGCCGGAATAAAAGTAGATAAGTCATCTATTTCGCTTGATAACACAATCCGTAGACCGTCTGGACGTGATAAGGTGTACGGATACGTCACGAGAAGTGCATTGGCATCTTGGCAGCCATCCGACCCGGTTTATAAAATGGGGATAAAAACTGGCGAAACAATATCATATTCTCCAGATTACAATGTGAGTGGTGGCTGGGCATGTCATGACTGGGATGGCTACGGTATTCAAGTTGGAAATAAATTTGCGAATGGGGATTCTGGTGGCCCCATCTATGCGGACTGGGGAGGACCCTACATGATCGGTATTGCTTCGCAACACTGGGGTTCTAGTGCTGGTACAGTCTGTGGCTATGACGCTTCAGACGGTGTGGCTGGATGGCCGGCATATAAATTAGCCAACAATGCGGGATTCGAATTCTACATCTAGTAACGTTTGGTAGCGCTTAGCAGATTTTCACCCATATCAAAACTCTTATGTCACCGGTTCTTAGAACTAATATGAATCGGCGCACACTGCTGTCAATGTTCGCAAGCGGTGTGGTCTTGGGATCCGGAGGCTGCCTACAACGAGGATCCAACAGTGATAGCTCAGCGAATATGAACGGCGTGCAGAACAAAGAGAGGGACGTGGAGCTTACCCGAGTTAAATCGGTTCCCGACGAGTCCCAGATCCAAATTGGTGTGGAACTGGTGAAAGATACGGTCGACCCAAATTCCACTGCGAGATTGGAGGTCTCGACTACTAACATAAAAGGTACGAAAGAAATTTCGGTGGGAGAAGACGGATGCGCAATTCTGAATCGTGAGGATCAGGCCAGCGATCCTCCAGGCGTGTGGTTAAAGCGAGCCGATCCGGAGAAAGAGCAAGAGAATACCGATGGACTCTGGATCACGGAGAACCTCCCTGAATCCACCGAGGGCTTCGGTGGATATGGGTGCGACACTCGGATGTACGACACCGACGAGACGATCGGCACCAATTACTCGGTCTGGGCCGATAACCGTGAAGAGAGCTACCTGAGCCCTGGCAAATACAGCTGGGAAACGTCCATCAGGGTTGGTGGGTTGGATGACAGAGACACAGAGTACACCTTCGACTGGGGTTTTACGATGGAAATTAGCAAAACGTAACCAAGTCGCATAGGAGGAACTGAAACTGTCGCTGGATCGTTGCTGGAGCACCACAGCGGAGTGTGACTGTGGTATACGGCGGACGGTTCGGGGCCACGAAATCCACACGCCTAAGCCGGCGGCGGCCGACGACTCCGCGTATGTTCGACGAGATCATGGAGAAGTTCGAGGGCTCGCCCAGCCAGCAGGCGGTGATCCGCCTGCTGCTGGAGCGGGGCTTCTCCGTCAACGACGAGGGCCGGGTCGTCTCGGGGGGCATCGAGATACCCAACACCGGCATCGCCCGCGAGATCGGCGTCGACCGCCGGGTCGTCGACTCGACGACCGACGCCATCCTGGCCGACGAGCAGCTGCGCCGCATCTTTCAGAACATCTCGCAGGTGCCCAGCCTGATGGACCTGGCGCCGGTGCTGGACCTGACGGTGCTGACCGTGGAGGTCAGCGGCGCCGACCGCGAGGGCATCCTCGCGACGGTCGCGGGCATCCTCGCCGACGAAGGCATCTCGATCCGCCAGACGATCAGCGAGGACCCCGAGTTCGCGGAGGACCCGAAGCTGTACCTCATCACCGACGAGTCCCTGCCGGGCGGGGTGATCAACGAGATCAGCGCACAGCCGTTCGTCCGCAAGATAGAACTGCAGTAGCGCCGTACGGCGACCGATGACCGAGCCCTACCGCACGGTCGCCGGCCCCGGCGAGGCCAGTTTCACCGTGCGGGGCTCGGAGTTTCTGGGGTACGTCCGCCCGGTCGACACCGTCGCCGACGCCGAGGCCGTCCTCGACCGTCTGCGCGAGGAGTACGACGACGCGACCCACGTCGTGCCGGCCTACCGCGTCCGTGCCGACCCCCTGCGGGAGTACGCCAGCGACGACGGCGAACCAACCAGCAGCGCCGGCAAGCCCGCGCTGAACGTCCTCCAGGGCGAGAACTTGGAGAACGTCGTCGCCGGCGTCGTCCGGTACTACGGCGGCACGAACCTCGGGGTCGGCGGCCTCGTGAGCGCGTACGGCCGGGCAGTCTCGGACGCCGTCGCCGACGCGGGCACCGTCACCGAGCGGCCCCACGAGCGGTTCGTCGCGACCGTCGCGTACGACGACAGCGGCACCGTCCGCTCGATTCTGGAGGGCGCCGACTGCGACTTTTCGGCCGAGTACGAGGCCACGGTCACCTTCGACGTGCGGGTCCCCGTCGAGACGGGGCCCGACCTGCGCGACCGACTCCGCAGCGCGACCAGCGGGCGAGTCGAGATCGACTGATCAGGCCGCGATCTCGACGCCGGTGAACTCGAAGCGGGCGCCGCCGCCCTCGGCGTCGCCGACGCTCACCGTCCAGCCGTGGGCGTCGGCGATCTCGGCGACGATCCGGAGGCCGAAGCCGGTCCCGTCCTCGTCGGTGGTGAACCCCCCCTCGAACACCCGCTCGCGGTCGGACTCGGGGATACCGGGACCGTCGTCGGCGACGTAGAAGCCGTCGGACAGATCGCCGACCGTGACGGTCACGGACTCCCCGGCGTGGTCGATCGCGTTGCGCAGCAGGTTCTCGAGCAGTTGCCGCAGGCGGCTCTCGTCGGCGCGGACGACGGCGTCGGTCTCGCCGTGGAAGGCTGCGCCGTCGCTGGCGACGCCCGCCCAGCACTCCGTGGCCAGATCGCCGAGGTTCACCGGTTCCAGGTCGCCCAGGGAGTCGCCCTGCCGGGCGAGCGTCAGGAGGTCATCGATCAGCGTCGACATCCGCTCGTGGCTCTCGGCGACGGCGGCGAGGTGCTCGTCGTCGCCGTGTGCCTCGCGGGCCATCTCCAGTTGCCCCTCGGCGACGTTCAGCGGGTTGCGCAGGTCGTGGCTGACGATGCTGGCGAACTCTTCCAGGCGCTGGTTGCGCTCCTCCAGGCGCTCGCGGTAGCGCTGCTCTTCGAGTTCGTAGGACAGCCACCTGGCGGCCAGTTCGACGAACGTCTGCTCGCTGTCGGAGAACTCCGCGCGGGCTTCCGTCGCGGCGAAACACAGCGTGCCGTACAGCTCGCCGTCGACGACGAGCTTCGAGCCGACGTACGATCCGAGGCCGAACACCTCGAACGCGCGGTCGTCCTCCCACCCCTCGTCGGTGGCATCGGCCACCGAGAGGATCGCGTCTCGTTGAATGGTCTTCCGGCAGTAGGAGTCCTCCAGCGGGCAGGTCTCGTCCGGCTGCAACAGCGCGTGCGTGCCCGTCGACGCCTCGATGGTCTGGGTGCCGTCCTCGATGCGGGTCGCGAAGCCGTACGGGAGGCCGAAGTACGAGTTGCCGAGTTCCAGCAGCCGCTGGCGCTTGGTCTCGAACGACAGGTCGGGGTCCGCCGCAATCTCGTAGAGCCCGTGCAGCGCCTCGACGCTGCCCTCGAGCTCCGACCTGGCCTCGTGCTGTTCGGTCACGTCCCGGAAGTACACCGTCAGCCCGGCCTCGTCGGGGTAGGCGTTGACCTGGAAGTGGGCGTCGAACGGTTCGTAGAACGTTTCGAAGGTGATCGTCTCGCCGGTCTCGACGGCCTGGGTGAATCGGTCGTGCAGTTTCGACCCCTCGGCGTCCGGGAGCACCGACCACAGCTCGGCCCCGATCAGGTCGTCGTCACCGGTCGCCAGCAGCGACCGCGCCCGGTCGTTGAGGTGCGTGAACTCCCAGTCGGCGTTCAGCGCGTAGAAGCCGTCTGTCATCCGGTCCAGCATGGCGGCGCTCCCGACCTCGGGATCGCCGCGTCCGCCGCTCGGACGAGCGTCGATCACGTACGCGTCGGCCTCGCTCGTCCGGGTGCTCACGGCCTCCACCGGAATCCACGTCCCGTCGGCGGCGCGAATCCGAAACTCCGCGGTCCGCGGGCCGTCGCTCTCCGCGTCGAACAGCGTCTTCGCGGCCCCCCTGTCCTCGGGGTGGACGTACTCGGCGGCGACCCGCCCGACGAGTTCGTCCGGATCGTACCGCAGCACCTGCCGGATCGAGTCGTTCTCGTAGCGGAACCGGCCGTCTGCGCCGACGACCGCCAGCACGTCCGAGGAGTGTCGCACCAGTCGTTCGAGGTCGGGGGTCGCGAGCGTATCTGTCATGTGAGTGGTACCGAACGGAGCGAGATCCGCAGCGGTACACGTCGTTAGAGGGCCACCGTCAAAAACGGCGGTGGCCGTCGGCGGTTCAGCGTGCCGCCTCCGGAAGGCTATTGCTCGCGGCGACGGACGCCGAGCCATGGACACGGTCACGGCCGCCGACTACCACGACATCGCACAGGTCGCGGACCCGCGGGTCGCGCCGGACGGCGAGCACGTCGCGTTCGTCCGCAAGACGCCCGACGACGAGGAGTCCTACGGCGCAACCGTCCACCTCGTCCCCGTCGGCGGAGGCGAGCCCCGTCGGTTCACCGTCGACGAGGGGGTCGACGCCGAACCCCGGTTCTCGCCGTCGGGCGACCGACTGGCGTTCACCTCGACGCGCGGGGCCGACGACGACCGCCAGCAGCTGTGGGTGCTCCCGATCGACGGCGGCGAGGCCCGCCAGGTCACCGATGTCGTCGGCGGCGTCTCCGGCGTCGAGTGGGGCGCCGACGGCGAGCGGATCGCCTTCACCCAGCAGGTCACCGCCGAGGACCGCGAGGAGGAGCGCGACCTGTCGGTCCCCGAGGGGTACGAACCCGAGACGCCGGACCCGCGGGTCCACGACCGCACCGTCTACCGCGGCTTCCAGCGCTACTTCGACGGCCGGCGCTCGCACGTCTACGTCGTCGACCTCGCCGACGACGAGGTCGAGCGACTCACCGACGGCGATCGGGACTTCCAGAGCCCGACCTGGGGCGACGCCGAGACGCTGTACTACGCTGCGACCCCCGAGGACGTCGACGACCCGGACGACACCATCGAGTACGAGATCGTCGCCCACGACCTGGCCGGCGACGACGCGACCGCCGTCCACCGCACGACCGGGTGGGGTGCGGGGCTGGCGGCCACCGCCGACGGCCGGATCGCCCACGTCTACCAAGAGGAAGAGCGGTCGTCGATGCAGCCCGCGGAGGTCCACGTCTACGATCGCGATGGCGACGATGTCACCGCGCCGACCGACGGGCTGGACCGCTCGCTGGGCTACGGCGCCGGGGTCCAGTGGGGCCCCGACGAGGAACTCGTGTACTTCAGCACGCCCGACGAGGGTCGGGTGCCGCTGTGGGCGGCGCCGTGGGACGGGAGCGACGACCCCGAGCGCGTCGTCGACGACGGCCACCTCTCGGGCGCCCACGTTGGCGAGGACCTGATCGCCTACGCCCAGAGCGAGTGGGACCACCCCGGCGACGTGTTCGTCGTCTCCCGGGGCGGCGCCGAGCGCCGGCGACTCACCCGCGTCAACGCCGACTACCTGGACGACCGTGCGGTGAGCCAGCCCGAGGAGATCGCCGTCGAGAACGACGGCGTGGAACTCCAGGGGTGGGTGCTGACGCCGCCCAAATTCGACGACGACGAGACCTATCCGCTGGCGGTGGAGGTCCACGGCGGCCCCCACGCGATGTGGTCGACCAGCGGGACGATGTGGCACGAGTTCCAGACGCTGGCGGCGCGGGGCTACGTCGTCTTCTGGTCGAACCCGCGGGGCTCGACGGGCTACGGCGAGGCCCACGCCAAGGCCATCGGCCGCGACTGGGGCGCGGTCACCCAGTCCGACGTGATGGCCGGCGTCCGGCAGGTCGCCGACCGCGAGTACGTCGACGAGACGAACGCCTTCCTCACCGGCGGCTCCTTCGGCGGCTACATGACCTCCTGGATGGTCGGCCACACCGACTACTTCTCGGGCGCGGTCACCCAGCGCGGCGTCCACGACCTGCTGGGCTTCTACGGCTCGACGGACGGTGCCTACCGCCTCGTCGAGGGCGACTTCGACGCCACGCCCTGGGAGGAGCCGGAGTTCCTCTGGGAGCACTCCCCGACCGCCTACTGCGACGCGGTCGACACGCCGACGCTGGTGCTCCACAGCCAGGACGACACGCGCACACCGATCAACACCGCCGAACTGTTCCACCGCGGTCTGCGCAAGCACGGGGTCGACACCCGGTTCGTGCGCTACCCCGACGAGGGGCACGAACTCTCCCGCTCGGGCCAGCCGGGTCACGTCGTCGACCGCATCGAGCGCATCGTCCGCTGGTTCGACGGCTACTCCGAGCACCACGACGCCGAACGTGCGCTGGACCGCCCCGACGACGACGGCCTGTCTGCCGGTGAGGGCGACGGCGAAGACGAGGACGGCGACGAGGACGACGAGAGCGAGGACTGACCGAACCCGTTCCCCCACCGGAGACGGCTGCCCCCACGATCCACCGCGGGTGGGACTGGGAGGGGGCTTCCGAGGCGGTCACGTCGTTGCTGTCGGAGGTAGCACCGTCGCCGGATAGAATGCCTCGCCATCCACCGCCACGACTTTGCGCGGGCCCGCCGAACGTCGCCCATGGAGTACTTCGAGGACCGCGAGGTCGGCGAGACGCGCCAGTTCGGCGACTACCCGGTCACCGCCGACGAAATCGTCGAGTTCGCGGAACAGTACGACCCCCAGTCGTTCCACGTCGACCCCGACGCCGCCGAAGAGTCGATGTTCGGCGAACTGGTCGCCAGCGGGTGGCACACCGCCGCGATGACGATGCGGATGCTCGTCGACAACGTGCTGGACGACGAGGGGGCGCTGGGGGCGGTCGGTGTCGACGAGATTCGCTGGCCGGAGCCGGTGCGGCCGGGGGACCGCCTGCACGTCGAGACCGAGGTGATCGACCGCGAGCGCGACTACCGTCCGGGCGTCGGCCTAGTCGTCTCTCGCATCGAGACCAGACGCGAGGACGGCACCGTCGTCCAGTCGCAGGTCGCACGGGCGCTGTACCGTCAGCGGGAGGCGTGAGCGGGCGGCCGGGTCTCGGCATCTCTCCCTCCCTTCGTGACGATTAAGTGATTTATCAGACGAGCTCCGAACGATGTCCCGACGATACCTCGTCCTCGGTGACAACCACGGCGACACGGCCTCGCTGGAGCGTGTCCGCGACGATGTCGGCGACGAGACGATCGACTTCGCGGTCCACGTCGGCGACTTCACGCGAGCCTGGCGCAACGAGCGAGAGGGTCGGGAGCCGCGGGCCGCCGCCCAGCTGCGCGCGGTCGAACCGCACCTCGAGGCACTCGACGACCTGGCCCGGCACGGCCTGCTGTGGGTGTGGGGCAATCAGGAGCACTTCGGCGATGTCGACTACGAACTCGATGTCGGCACCGAGGTGCCCGACGACGGCACCGTCACCGTCGGCGGCCAGCGGTTCACGAGCTCGCCGGCGGCCGTCGAGTCGAACGTGATCCTCGTGACCCACATGGAGCACTGGCGCCTGGTCGACCACTTCGACGGGCGGGCGCACTTCTGTGGCAACACCCACCGCGGACGACACATGAACCGTCGGCTCAACTCGTCATTTCTCCGCGTCAGAGACGAGGAGCGGGGGACGGACCGGTTCGGCGGGTACTTCCTCGTCGACGTCGACGACACGGGACTGGACGTCGAGCTGCGGTCGATCGGGTCGCTCGAACGGCGCGAGTGTGCGACCCACCGCGAGCGCGGCCTGCAGTTCCAGCCCGCGGGGCGGGACTGCATGTTCTGCGAGGACCCGACCGCGCTGTTCCGCGAGCTGGCGGCCTCGGCGTTCTACGGCTGCACGACCGACGACGAGACCGAGACCGTCCCCCGCGAGGAACTGGTCGCGTCCGCCTGCGACCTGTGGACGGACCCGCCGACGGACTTCCGCGCGGAGTTCGCCGCGTATCTCGCCGACGTGGACGACGACCGCTACGCGCCGCTGACGAGTGCCGGCGACGACGATCTCGCGCTGGCGGAGAACAGTTACGCGTACTGAGATTCGCGGGTCGCTCCGCTCGCCGTTCCGGTTCGAGGTTCCGGAGGAACCTCGCTATGCCTCGCGGGTCGCTGCGCTCCCCGCTCGGATTTCGGAGACGTTCGCTACGCTCACGTCTCCCTACGCCTCCGCGGTTCCCTGCGGTCACCGCTCCGGTTGGAGGCCCCTCGCTGCGTTCGGCGCCTCCCTATCCTTCGAACCCGTCTTCGAACCTAAACGTCCCGTCGCGCTGGACGACCTCGCCGTCGACCTCGATGCACGAGTCCTCGCCCATGTCGACGATCATGTCGACGTGGACCGCGCTCTCGTTGGTCTCGTTGTCCGCGCCGACGGTCGCCTCGTAGGCCCGGCCGACGGCCATGTGGACGGTGTCGCCCATCTTCTCGTCGAACAGCATGTTGTAGGTGAACCGGTCGATGTCCCGGTTCATCCCGATGCCGAGTTCGCCGAGGTATCGTGCGCCCTTGTCGGTCTCCAGCACACTCGTGAGGACGTCCTCGTTCTTCGCGGCGCTGTGCTCGACGACTTGCCCGTCCTCGAAGCGGAGGTGGGCGTCGGTGACCTCCCGGCCCTGGTGGTACAGCGGCTTGTCGAACAGCACCTCGCCGTCGACGCTGTCGACGACCGGCGCGGTGAACACCTCGCCGCCGGGGAGGTTGCGCTCGCCGACGTCGTTGAGCGTGTGGTTGCCGGCGACGCTCATCGTGAGGTCGGTGTCCTCGCCGGAGACGATCCGGACCTCGTCGGCGGGGTCGAGAATCTCGACCATCTGCTGCTGGAACTCGCCCTGTGCCGCCCAGTCCTTGTTGACGGCGTCCCAGACGAAGTTCTCGTAGGCCTCCGTGGAGGTCTCCGCGAGTTGGGCGTTGGCCGGCGCGGGGTACTGGGTGAGACACCACCGCGTCGACAGCCGCTCCTCGCGGATGGGCTGGCGGGCGGTGTCGTAGGCGGTCTGGGCGTCGGGGTCGACGTCGGCGCTCTCGGTGACGTTGCGGTTGGCCCGGATGGCGACGTAGGCGTCCATCGCCTCCACCAGCGCGAGTTCGTGCTCGGGGAGTTCGAACTCGCCGTCGTGGTTGCGCAGGAACGCCCGCGAGTAGCGCTCGCCGGCGCGCTGGGTGACCGCCAGCGGGTGCGCGCCGCGGTCGGCGGCCAGTTCGTACAGCGCGGTCACGAGGTCCTCGGCGACGGGGTGGGCGTCGATGACGAGGTTGTCCCCCGCCGAGAGGTCGATCGAGTGGTTGGCGATGATCTCGGCGTGTTCGCGGACGCGTGGGTCCATGTCCGCCGGTTGCGCCAGCGGGGGGGTATGGCTTTCGGAACGGCCGGTCGTCCGCGACCGGACGGTTCAAGACCGCGCCGCGCCAAGCGCCGGCGATGGCCGAGGACGACGACGCCTACGGTGGCATGTTCGGGGCGATCCCGTACGCGATTCGCACCAGCGACTCCTGGCTGTTCCGTGGGTACGCGACCCTGGGGACGCTCGTGGTCGGGTTCGTCGCGGTGCTGTTCGCGTTCGCCATCGTCGGCGTATTCGCGTCGACGACCGGCGGCCGCGGCGGGACCTTCTCCTTTAGCCGCGCCTTCTTCGTGTTCGTCGCGCTGCTCGTCGTCGCCCCGGTGCTCGCGCCGATCCTCTCGGTCGCCCGCAAACACCGTCGGGGGGCTGGTGAACACTCGTACGACGTCGGAATGGGCGCGCTCGGTGTGACACTGCTCGCGTCGCTGTACGTCGGCCTCGTCGCCACGGTCCCGCCCGAACAGGAGGAGTCCTACGGCGGGGTCGGCGAAGCCGTCGTCGTCCCGATCGTCGAGTTCCTGTACGACCTCCCGCCGGTCGCCGGCCTCGCGTTCCCGGCGGTCGTCGCCGTCGCCATCCTCCTGTACCACCGCCGGCGCGGCCGCGTGTCGTAGACGGCCCGACCGCCGAGCTCAGCGACCGACGAGTCCCTCGCCGATCTCGTCGAACGAGACGACGTCGCCGCCGTACTCCTCGGCGAACGATGTCGCGTCGCCGCCGTCGGAGAAGGGGACGAAGTCCGGGCCCATCGCACCCTGGACGTCGCTGCCGACGACGTACTGGAGGTCCGCGGCGGGTGCGAAGGCCGACGCCTCGGCGTGCGAGGAGATCGTCGTCGCCCCGCTCTCGGCGGACACGTCGTAGTCGACGGCGGAGTAGTCGGTGACGTACGCCGCCGTCTCCGACCACCCCATCGCGTCGCGCTCGAACTTGTACGGGAAGAAACACTGCTTGAGGGCGTCGAAGCGGGCCGGGTTGTCGTGGCCCGCGGGGCTCTCGTCGGCGTAGAACAGCTGCCCGTTGGGGCCGGGGTGTTTCTCGATCACCATGCCGCAGACGTCACAGGCGGCGTCGTCGGCGATGGCGACGGCGGCGGGGGCGTCGCTGCCGTCGCCGGTCAGGCCGTCCAGACACCCGGCCAGCGAGGCGGCGACGCCGGCCGCCCCCGCGCCCAGAACCCGTCTGCGGTGCGTTCCGTGCTCGCACGGGCCGCCGTGCCGGTGGTCGTCACCGTCGCACCGCCCGTCGTCTGACGAGTGCATACTGACCGAGATTCGTGCTGCGAAACATAAGCCGCGCCGGTCGTTCCCAGCTCCTGAGAACGGGCGAACGGAACGTGGTTGGCGGCGTCGTACCCCCGACCCGACGACGTCCGTCTCATGAATCCGAAACCGATCCTCGCGATTCTGTTCGTCGCCCTGCTCGCGAGCGGTGGCGCGTTCGTGGTCGACGCCGGGTCGAGTACCCCCGACCCCGTCGCGTTCGACGACACGATCCGCACCGGGATGACCGCCGCGACGACGGTCGCCGCAGAGGAACGCGGCGTCTCGATCCCGCGAGCGCAGGTGTTCTACTCGCAGTACCGGTACGTCGTGGGCTACTACGGTGTCACGACGCTCGTCGACGAGCTGGACCGACCCGGCCAGACTCGCCAGTTCGGGCACCCGCTGGCGGTGTACGTCAGCGACTACACGAGCACGAACGCTCGCGTGGACGACCGGGGGCTGCTCCGCGTGCCGTCGACGCGGACTCACCTCGTCGACTGGGTCGCGGCCAGCGAGGCCCACTTCGTGGTCGGGAGCAGTGCACACACGCCCACCGCCCCGGCGGTCGTCCCCTTCAGTTCGCGCTCGGCAGCGGCGGCGTTCGCCGACGAGTACGGCGGCGAGGTCCGCGACTGGGAGGCGGTTCGGTCGATGTCGTTCGACACGGCGACCGCGACACGCGAGGCGTTCCGGGCCGCGGTCGACGAGCGCCACGCCTGGGCCGACCGGCAGGTCGGCGAGGCCCGGGTGCTGCGCGATCGCCCCGTCTCGGTGACGGTCGGCGAGGACGGCGCCGAGACGCTCTCGGCGGCCGTGGCGGCAGCCGAGCCCGGGACGACCGTCTACGTCCCGCCCGGGACCTACGACGCGAACCTGACCGTCGACAAGCCGGTGACGATCCGCGGGGCGGGCGAGGCGACGCACCTCCGCGGAGACGGCACCGGCACCGTCGTGACCGCCACGGCCGACCGGGTCGGGATCGCCGACCTCCGAATCTCGGGAGTCGGCGAGACGCAGTCGCCGGAGAACGTCTCCACGAACCGTACCGGCGAGTGGGACTACCGGGTCCAGCTCGGCTACGGCTACGGCGACGCCGGGGTCGCCCTCGCCGGGTCGAACGGCTCGCTGGTCAGCGGCGTCGCGGTCGACACGCCGACCAACGGCGTCGTCGTCCGCTTCAGCCGGGCGGCCGTCGTCGATGACGTCCGGGTGAACGGCAGCGACGACTGGCAGGAGGGGTTCATGGGCGTGATGGTGATGCGATCGCGGATCGTCGTCCAGAACTCCACCTTCGTCGGCGGCCGTGACGGTGTGTACACCCACCTCTCGGACGGTCTGGTCGTGCGGAACAACCGCTTCGTCGGCGAGGACACGATGCGCTTTGGCGTCCACGAGATGTACACCTCAGACGCGCTCGTCGCGAACAACACCGTCTCGGGCACCCAGACCGGCATCGTGGTGATGACCCGACCGAGCGGCAACCTCGTCGTCGACAACGTCGCTCGCGACAACTACGCCGGGATCAACGTCGCCGGCCGGGCGTCGTACGTCGCCGGGAACGTCGTCACCGGCAACCACTACGGGTTCGAGGCGCCCGCCCGGACCTCGCTGTGGGAGCGCAACGTCGTCGCGCGCAACGATGTCGGCGTCCGCGCGTCGTCGCTCATCCCGACCAACCGGGTCGTGCGCAACGACTTCGTGGCCAACGACCGACCCGTCCAGACGAACCTCGGGCCGCTCCGTATCTGGACCGGCGCCGGCGGCGGGAACTACTGGAGCGACGCCCCCGGGGTCGACACGGACGGCGACGGTGTGCTCGAGCGCGCGTACCGCCCCACCGGGCCGGTCGACGAGCACGTCGGCCAGGCGCCCGCCGCCGGGACGCTGGCCCAGTCGCCGGCACTGTCGGCGGTCCGGACGCTGCAGGGGGTGGTCCCGGGGCTCAGACCGACCGGCGTGGTCGACGAGGCGCCGCTGGCGGAGCCGGTCCGTCCGGCGGTCGTCGCGAACGTCACGGCGGTCGAGACGACCGGACAGACCGACACGGAGGCCTGACAGATGGGAGACGAGACGTCCGACACCGCACGCACGACGGCGGGAGCGACCACCGACGAGCAGCCCCCGGTCCTGGACGTTCGGGACCTCGGCCACTCGTTCGGCGAGGTGGACGTGTTCTCCGGCGTCGACTTCTCGGTCGCCCCCGGGACTGTCACCGCGATCGTCGGTCTCAACGGGTCGGGCAAGACGACGCTGCTGCGGACCGTGCTCGGCCTGCTCACTCCCGACAGCGGCGACGTGTCCCTGGCCGAGGCGGCGGCCGAGCGCCGCGTCGGCTACCTCCCCCAGAGCCCCGCGTTCCGATCGCAGTTCACCGTCCGGGAGACCCTGTCGTTCTACGCCGCCATGCTCGACGGCGAAGTGGACGTGTCGGCGATCCTCGAGCGCGTCGGTCTCGGTGCCGTCGCCGACCGGCGGGTCGGCGCACTCTCCGGTGGCATGGTGCGGCTGCTCGGCATCGGGCAGGCCATCCTCGGCGGCCCGCCCGTGGTCGTGCTCGACGAGCCGACCGGCGACCTCGACCCGCGGATGACCGAGTACGTGTTCGACGTGGTCGACGACCTCGCTGCGGACGGGATGGCCGTCCTGCTGGCGACCCACGACCTCTCTGGGGCCGCCGACGCCGATCAGGTGCTCCTGCTCGACCGCGGATCGGTCGCCGCACTGGGATCACCCGCCGACCTCCGGGCGGAGACCGACACCGAGACGTTCCGGCAGGCGTTCCTCGCGCTCACCGGCGGCGAGGCGGCCGCCGACGACACGGTGCGTCGCCCGGTTCGGGTCGGGTCGACGACGGGGGGAGAGCGATGACCCGCCCCGCCGTCGACCGCCTGTTCGCCATCGTCGAGCGGGAACTGTCGACCGTCGTGCGAACGCGGGCGTTCCTCGTCCTCGGCGGCGGGTTCGCCGCGATCGTCGTCGCCCTGGCCTGGAGCGGCGGGTCCGCCGGCTACACGCCGCTCGTCCTCGACCTGCTCACGCCGGTCGAGGTGCTCGTCCCGGCGCTGGCGTTCGCCTTCGGCTACCGCTCGGTCCTCGGCGACGCCGAGCGCGGGGAACTGGATCTGATCCGGTCGTACCCGGTCTCGCGGGCGACGTACGTCGGCGGGGTGTACCTCGGGCGGGCGGCGGCGCTCCTGATCGCGGTGCTCGGGCCGCTCCTCGCGGTCGCCGCGTTCGTGGTGCTGTCGCCGGGGACCAAGACCAGCGTCATCGCGTCGCACTCGGGGATGGACTCGCCGGTCCTGTACCTCAGGTTCCTCTTTCTCACGGCCGTCTTCGCGCTCGTCGCGATGGGGGCCGCGGTCGCCGTCTCGGCGGCGGCACGGTCGACGCGAGCCGGCCTCGCGGTGGCCGTCGCGTTCGGGGTCGCCCTAATTCTCGGCTTCGACGCCGGCGTCGTCGCGGGGCTGTCCGGCGGGCTGCTCTCGGCCGAGACGATCGAGCCCCTCCTCGCGCTCAGCCCGAACAGCGCCTACCGAGGGCTCGTCCTCGACACGGCGCTGTCCGGCGTCGCAGGGGGCGTGCCCGCCTCGCCCCTCGTGAACGCGCTCGGGCTCGTCGCGTGGCTGCTCGGCTCGCTCGCGCTCGCGACGCTGACGGTCTGGTCGGCGACGTGGTCGTGACCGAGACGAAATCCGTTTCCCGACGAGCGCCCTACGCCGGTGCATGGACGCCACCACGGGCACGTTCCTCGCGACGGAGGTGGACGACGAGACGGCCGTCCTGCAGGACGTCGACAGCGGCCAGGTGCTCACGCTGGGGACACACCCCGACCCACCCCTGGAGCGACTGGAGGTGCTGCGGGGCACCGTCGCCCCCCAGCCCCCCACGGAGGTCGTCTGGGGGGTCGAGTCCGTCGACGAGCGGTGGACCGTCGAGCTGGTCGAAACCGAGTTGAGCCCCACCAAGCAGGCCCGCGAACTCGCCGACGGGATCGCGGTCGGCGAGCTGGTCACCCGCGAGCGGGCCGGCGACGGCGAGGTCCACGTCCTGGGCGTCGACGACCCCGCGGCGGCGGTCGCGGACGTCCTGGACGACGAGGAGACCGTCGCGCGGGCGGCGCGGTTGGGCGCCGTTCGCGTGGAGGTGCGGACTGGCGAGGACTTCCTGAACGTTCGGTACCTCCCCGACTGACGCCGGCGGTCACTCCGAGGCGGGGGTGCGCGGTCCGCCCTCGCTCTGGACCTGCCAGTTGCCGTCGAGGCCGCAGGCCTCGCGGACGGTGAACTCGACGGTCGTCTCCGCGCCGAGCGCGTCGCCGCCCTCGACGGCCTCGACCCGGAGCGGCACGTCCAGCGAGTCCCCACAGCAGCCGACGCCGACGAACTCGTCCCAGCGGTCGCCCTCGGCGGCCTCGGCTCTTGTCTTGCGGAGGTACGCCCGGAACTCCGAGCAGTCGACGCGGTCCCGACCCCACGCCGAGAGGTCCGCGGGGTAGGAGACGACGATTCGCGAGGCGTCTGTCATACCGGCGGCTACGCCGTCGAGACACAAATGGCTGCGGTGGCCGTGCGCACGGTCGTCGCGACCGCACGGCCGAAGACGACTCGAACGCCGCCGAGCACCGCCGGAGGGAGATAAGAAGGCTTATTCGACGCGGTGACGGACCGGTCGGTCATGCGAAGTCTCGGATGGGAGGTACCGGAGATCGACTACACCCGGTACTCCAACCGCGAGCTGGCCACCGTGCCGCTGGTGGTGCTGGCGGTCGCGCTGTTGATACTCGGCGGGACGTTCGCGCTGACCGGCGCGCCCGTCCAGCCCGGGATCGACTTCACCGGCGGGACCGAACTGACGGTCCAGACCTCGACGCCGCGGGAGGATATCTCCTCGGTGTTCGACGCCGAACCGGAGTCGGTCCAGTCGGTGTCGGCCCCGGGTACGGAGAACCGCTACATCATCGTGTTCGGTCCGCAGACCGATCGGGAGACGGTGACAGAGCAGGCCGAGCAGAACCTCGAACCCTCGGGCGATCGAGAGATCGTCGCCGCGAGCGAGGAAGTTTCGGCGAGCTTCGGCGCCAACGCCCAGCAGACTGCGCTGGTCGGCCTGTCGGTCGCGTTCGTCGGGATGAGCCTGCTGGCGTTCGCGCTGTTCCGGACGTTCGTCCCGAGCGTCGCCATCATCATCTCGGCGTTCAGCGACATCGTGATTCCGCTGGCCGTGATGAACCTCGTCGGCATCCCGCTGTCGCTGGGGACCGTCGCGGCGCTGCTGATGCTGATCGGGTACTCCGTGGACTCGGACATCCTCCTGAACAACCACATCCTTCGCCGGTCGGGGGAGTTCTACGAGAGCACGTACCGCGCGATGCACACCGGCGTGACGATGACACTGACGTCGATGTCGGCGATGGCCGTGATGGCAATCGTGGCGACGCTGTTCCAGATCGACCTGTTGGCCTCGATCGGGTTCGTGCTGTTCGTCGGCCTCGGTGCCGACCTGATGAACACCTACATGCTCAACCTGAGTCTGCTGCGCTGGTACAAGCTGGGAGGTGACGTCTGATGGGACTGTACGCCGACGCCAAGGACAACTGGCGGGTGCTCCTGCTGACGCTGCTGCTCGTGCTCAGCGGGGTCGCGCTGTTCGTCCCCGGCGCGTTCGGGTCGACCGCCGGGTCGACCGGTGAGGGGCTCACGACCCTGCAGTACGGGATCGAGCTCGACGGTGGCACCCGAATCCGGGCGCCGATCGTCGGTCAGACCGCGGAACTGGACGGCGAGCAGGCCGTCCAGGTGGCCAACAACCGCAGCGAGGTCCGTCGCTCGCTCGGCCAGGAGCTGAACCTGTCTGACCCCGGTCGCGACTTGCTGATCCGCGATGAAAGCAGCCAAGACAGTCAGCAACGCCGCGCGACGGTCGAACTGTTCGTCCGCGAGAGCGAGGTCTCGCAGGCGGAGTTCGCGGCGGCGCTCCAGAGCGCGGGCGTCGACGCCTCCGAAGGTGACGTTCGCACGGGCGTGACGAGCGAGACGCGCGGTGAGGTCCGTCGGGCGATCCAGCGGAAGATATCCGCGGCGGGCCTGGCCGGCCGAGAGGTCCGGACCGTCCAGAGCGTCGACGGCAACTTCTTCGTCGTCATCGAGGTCCCGGACCGGGACCCCCAGGAGATTCGGCAACTGCTGTCCGAGCGTGGGAACGTCGAGGTCGACGTCCTCTACACCAACGGTTCGGCATCCAACGGCACGACCCGCGAGACGGTGCTGCAACGAGAGGACATCGCCAGCGTGGGACAGGTCCAGCAGAACCCACAGACCGGTCAGGACTACGTCAGCGTCACGCTGACCGACGAGGCCGCGCCGGAGTTCCAGCAGGACATGACCGCGGCCGGGTTCGGTGACGGCGGGACCTGCCGGTACGACACCCCCCGCGGCCAGCAGGACCCCGGCGAGTGTCTGCTGACGGTCTCGGACGGCGAGATCGTCTACTCGGCGGGCGTCGAACCGGAGCTGGGCCGCAGCTTCGCCAGCGGCGACTTCCAGCAGGACCCGACGTTCATCATCAACGCCGAGAACTTCTCGGAGGCCCGGCGCCTGCAGGTGAACCTCCAGGCCGGGGAGCTGCGCGCGCCGCTGAACTTCGAGGAGGGCACGCAGTACCAACTCGAACCCGCGCTGGCCCAGAACTTCAAGGAGAACTCCCTGCTGACCGGGCTGGCGGCGGTGGTCGCGGTGACGTTCGTGGTGTACTTCCGGTACGGTGACCCCAAGGTGGCGCTCCCGATGGTCGTCACGGCGCTGTCGGAGGTGGTGATCCTCTTGGGCTTCGCTGCCGTGGTCCAACTCCAACTGGACCTCTCGCACATCGCCGGCCTGATCGCGGTGATCGGCACCGGGGTGGACGACCTGATCATCATCGCCGACGAGGTGCAGTACGAGGGCGACGTCGACTCCTCGACGGTGTTCCAGAGCCGCTTCCGCAAGGCGTTCTGGGTCATCGGCGCCGCGGCGGCGACGACCATCATCGCGATGAGCCCGCTGGCCGTGCTGTCGCTGGGCGACCTGCAGGGGTTCGCCATCGTCACCATCATGGGCGTGCTGATCGGCGTGCTCGTCACCCGCCCGGCCTACGGTGACATCTTGCGGCGGCTGACGACCTCGAACTGACCCACCGCTTTCCGCGACGCGCTCCGCTCGTCGGGGAACCAGTGGCCGAAAAACCCGCACCCGAACCGCCGCAGTTCGTTACTCGCCTTCGACTTCGAACTCGATGGCCGCGCCCTGCCCGCCACCTTTTCCGGGTGACTCACTCCGTTCGTCACCCGCAAAACGTGGGCGAAAATCCGCGACCGCACTACGGCTCTTACTCGCCTTCGACTTCGAACTCGATGGCCGCACCTTGACCGAAGCCGACACACAGCGTCGCGAGACCGCTGCCGCCGCCGCGCTTGCGGAGTTCGTGGATCAGCGTCACGGGCAGGCGCGCGCCGGAGGCGCCCAGCGGGTGGCCGATGGCGATGGCGCCGCCGTTGACGTTGAAGATGTCCTCGTCGATGCCCAGCTCCTCGCGGGCGTAGACGGTCTGGGAGGCGAAGGCCTCGTTCAGTTCCACGAGGTCGTACTCGTCGATGTCACGGCCGTTGCGCTCCAGCAGGCCCCGCGTCGCGGGCACCGGCCCGATGCCCATCACGGTCGGGTCGACGCCGGCGACGTTGTTCATGCCGACCTCCGCGAGAATCTCCAGGTCGTGCTCCTTGGCGAAGGCTTCGCTGGTGACCAACAGCGCCGAGGCGCCGTCGGAAATCTGGCTGGAGTTGCCCGCGGTGATGTCCTCCATGAACGCCGGCGGCAGGCCCTGGAGGGTCTCGAAGTCGGTGCCCGGCCGGATGCCCTCGTCCTCGTCGACGGTGCCGTCGGGGGTCTCGATCGGGACGATCTCGTCGTCGAAGCGCCCTTCGTCGGTCGCCGCGGCGGCGCGCTGGTGGCTCTGGACGGCGTAGCGGTCCTGGGCCTCACGAGAGATGTCGTACTCGTCGGCGACCTTCTCGGCGGTCATCCCCATCTGCAGTTCCACCATGTTGTACATCTCCTGGAACGCGGGGTGGAAGTTCCGCCCGTCCATCCCGCCCTCCATGGGGACGTTGGTCATGTGCTCGAAGCCGCCGGCGATGACGCAGTCGCGGTTGCCCGCCGCGATGGCGTCGCTGGCGGAGATCAGCGACTGCATCGAGGAGGCACACCAGCGGTTGATCGTCGTCGCCGGGACTTCCTCGCCCAGTTCCGACAGCAGGGCGATGATCCGGGCGACGTTGTTGTCCTGCTGGCCGCGCTGCTGGGCGCAGCCCCACATCAGGTCGTCGACCTCCTCACCGGAGAGGCCCGTCTCCGCGAGGATGGTGTCGATCAGCGCCGTCGAGAGGTCTTCGCCGCGGACCTCCGAGTACACGCCGTCCTGCTTGCCCTGCGGTGTTCGTCGCGCCTCGACGATGACTGGAGTCTGAGCCGTCATGTCCACGGTGTTGGACGGGGACGCCCTTAAATTGGGGCAGAACTGTGGGTGCTCGGGTCGGAGGTTTACGCCGATTGAGGGTGGTAACCGGGGAGTCAACCGACGCGGGCGACGGCTCGACGCTCTTGGTCTGGAAAATTCTGGCAGTGGGCGATTCAGGGGCAGGTACCCGACAGCCGATACGGGGCGTTCTTACAACCTGGAGCGCCCGACCCGCCGCTACCGTCTCCACCACCGGTACCGCTACCGGGGCTGTAACCACCGTCGGTGCTATCGCCAGCTCCGCCGCGTTTGAACGGCTCGTCTGCGGTCCCCGGATCGAACATCGTCGACGAGTCCGTGGTGATCGAACCCGTCGTCGCGAGTCCGTCACCGGCGTTCGAACCACTGTCTGTGAAAGCGGCTGCGGGAGTTGCGACGAGGGTGAGCCCCACGACCGTGACGAGTGCGACCAGTACCGAACGTGTGCGCTGTGACATGTGGATGCGTGCTCACGTCGACCCCATCCGTATTAAAATTTCTTACTAGAAGATGGTGGAATAATATCGCGCTCCTCCCTTCCCCGGGCAACCGACGCGGCGACGCCTCTCCCGGAGGTGGCGCTCGACATCGACCACTTCGGCGAACCCAACCCGCAAAGCGTTTATCGGGGTGGGGCATGGCCACGGGTATGGCAGGCCGCCCGGCCCTCCGCGAGCGTCTGGCCAGCGATCGCGTCCTGCAGGCCGTCGTCGCGATCACGCTGCTGGGGCTCCTGGCACGGACCGTCGCCCTGGGGGCCCGCGTCGCCCACCAGGACGAGGCCCGGGTGGCTTACTGGACGCTGCGATACGCCCAGAGCGGCGTCTTCGAGTACCGCCCGATCATCCACGGCCCGTTCCTCCCGATCGTCGACTCGTGGGTGATCCGCATCTTCGGCCCCTCCGACGTCGCGACGCGGG
>ENA-ORCS01000641-ORCS01000641.1-marine-metagenome-genome-assembly--contig:-NODE-641-length-20823-cov-3.345946_pt1 | contig 20823 bp, 21 predicted proteins | sample MGYA00237781_ERZ508513 | MGnify/ENA primary metagenome ERZ508513 (study PRJEB26184, sample SAMN06268793) | marine metagenome | isolation source: Eden Landing Ponds, San Francisco, CA, USA | place...
AGGTGGGACTGGCCGACGCCGCCGACCGCCGGGTCGATCGGTACTCGAAAGGGATGAAAACGCGGCTCAACCTCGTGCGGTCGCTGTTGCACGACCCAGAACTGCTCTTTCTCGACGAACCCACGAACGGGCTGGACCCGGGGAACTCCCGGCGGGTTCGCGAACTCGTCCGCGAGCGCCAGCGCGCGGGCACGACGGTGTTTCTCACCACCCACGACATGGCCGTCGCCGACGACCTCTGTGACCGCGTGGCGTTCATCGTCGACGGTCGCTTGCCCGTCGTGGACAGCCCCGAGACGTTGAAACGCACCCACGGCGACCCCCAGGTCCGCGTCGAGTACCGGGCGAAGGGCGCGCTCGAAACCGCGGAGTTCGACCTCCCGACACTCGGGACTGACGACGCGTTCCGGGACCTGCTCGGGCGTCACGACGTCGAGGCGATCCACTCCGCCGACGCATCGCTGGAGGACGTCTTCATCGACGTCACCGGGAGGGAACTGGCGTGACTCCCGGACGCCGCTCGGGGCGTGGCCCGCCTCGGTCCGGGAGGACCCGCCCGGGGGTCGGCTCGATGGTCCCCTGGGACGTCAGACTCCAGTACCGCTACGGTTTCTACGCGGTCTATGCCGTCCTGACAGTGCTCTTCGTCGTGACGCTGCGCTCGATACCCGCGGGGAGTGCCCGCGACACCGCGTTGCAACTGCTCGTGTTCGCGGACCCGAGTTTCCTGGGATTCTACTTCGTCGCCGCGCTCGTCCTCTTCGAGAAGGGGCAAGGGGTGGTCGAAGCGCTCGTTACGTCGCCGCTCTCGACGCGGGCGTATCTCTGGTCGAAGGCACTCTCGCTCACGTTGCTCGCAGTCCTCGCGACGACGCTCGTCACCGCGCTCGGCTACGGCACAGACCTGCGGTGGCTCCCGGTGCTCGGTGGCGTCGCGCTCACGTCGGTCCTGTTCGTCTTCGTCGGCTTCGTCGCCGTCGCCCGCTTCGACTCGATAAATGCCTACTTCATGACCGCGCTCGCCTATATGACCGTCCTCGGTGCCCCCGTCCTGGGCCTCCTGGGCGTCGTCGAGACGCCGCTCTACTACCTCCTGCCCGCACAGCCGTCGCTCGTCCTCTTCGAGGCGGCCGTCGGGCCCGTTCCGGCCCTGGAACTCGCCTACGCCGTCGGCTACCTCGTCGTCGCCATCGGCGTCGCGGCCGCAGTCGCCCGGCGTTCGTTCGAGCGCCACGTCGTCGCGGACCTCGACCACTCCGGGAGCGACCGACCGCCCGTGGGGAGTCGACTCGGTGGAAAGCATAGTTCAGTCGTCTCGCTCGCTCTGGCCGACCTCAAGAACTGGGTTCGCGACCCGCTCCTCGTCTACATCGGCCTCGCGCCGGTGCTCCTGAGCGTCGTCGGGCGATACCTCGTGCCCTACGCCGCCGACGCGCTCGCCGGTCGGCTGGCCCTCGCCGCCTACTATCCCGAAGTCGTCGCCGGCTTCACGCTGTTCGGGCCGTCGATCATCGGGTTCGCGGTCGGGTTCCTGATACTGGAAGACCGCGAGCAGGGGACCGTTACCGCTGTCCGCCTGACGCCACTGACGGGGCAGGGGTATCTCACCTACCGACTGGCGGTCACCACCCTCGTTTCCTTCACCGCTGCGGTGGTGATCGTGCCGTTGCTGGGTGTCGTTGTCGTGCCGGCGCTCGCGCTGGTCGCCGTCTCCGCGGTCGCCGCGCTCTACGGCGCGGTCACGGCGCTCGTTCTCTCGGGACTCGCCGCGAACACTATCGAGGGTATCGCCGTCAGCAAGTTCCTGGGCTTTCTCGTGATGGTGCCCGTGGCGGTCATCGCCGTGGTTCCACCTCCCTACCAGCACCTCGGGGGTGTCTTTCCGGCATACTGGCCCGCGCTCGGGCTGGTTACGGCGACGGGCGAACCGGAGTCGCTCCCGGGAGTCCTCGGGGTCGGTATCGTCTATCAGGGCGCGGTCCTCGCCGTTCTCGCGCGCCGGTTCCTGGCCCAGGACAACTGAGCGGCAGCGAAACGCTATCGAAAATCAGACTGTCGAGTCGGGGTCGACCCCGAACGGTCGGGATCCAGTCCGGACAGACCAGGCCTTCGAGTCGGTCAGGACTCGACTTCGTCCACGTCGCTCGCGCCGATCCCTGGTGCTTCTTCGACGCTCACGTCTTCGGGTTCTTCGGTGCCGCCGACAACGACCTCGCCGTCGTCAGTCTCGACGTAGACGTCGTCGGCGAACCCGCCCACTGCGTGGGGATGCTCGGGGTCGTCGAGCTTCTCGGGTGTCGACGGCGCGTCGGGAATCCCGGAGGCGGGCCGGAAGTCACCGAGCGGGTCGTCGATGGTGATGTCGTAGCGCTCGAAGAACTCGCGGTAGCGCTCGTAGTGGTCCTCGAGTTCGTCGCTGGGGAACTCCATCATCTCGGTCCAGCCGTGGTTGTAGAAGTCGAAGTTGGCCTGGACGTGGGTGATCTCGCGGGCTTTTGCCTCGGGAAAGCCCGCCTCCAGGGCGGCGACGTAGGTGTCCATCGTCGCGTCGAAAAAGACGTCGAGGTGCTCCCGGCGTTCTTCCTGGCGACCCTCATCGGCCTTGTCGAGGAAGACCCTCGTGTGGAGGTTGACGAGCCAGTCGTTGGTCTTCTGTCCGACGACCGGCATCGTCAGCGCCTTCTTCGAGGCCCAGTGGCGCACGTTCTGGCGGATCTTCATACCTGTCTCTCGGGACTGAACGCCCTTCAACCGCCCGGTCGAGGGGAGTGTTCGCGACGGTAGTTCCGTCTCACGGACGGGGCGTGCGGGCCTCCTGAAAGTGTATGGATACCTAGTACGACGATTGTGAACGATCGACACTCACAGATAGCAACCCACATTAACCACGGTTGCAAACTGTCCGTACATGAGTCATTCCCACGTCATCATCGGTGACGGGATCGCCGGGAGTTCGGCGGCGGAGACGATCCGGGAGGCGGACCCGGAGGCCGACATCACCGTCATCACCGATGAAGGGGAGGCCCTGTACAACCGCATTCTGATCAAAGAGTTCGCCAAGGGGAAACTCCCGGAGGCACCGATCTCGATCCACGAACCCGGGTGGTACGAGGAGCGGGATATCGACCTCGAACTCGACACTCACGTCACGGACGTCGACACGGACGCAAACGAGATCCACACACACGACAGCGGCGTCTACGAGTACGACAAGTTGCTGGTTGCGACGGGCGGGACACCTGCCAGCCTCGCGAGTTTCGGCATCGAGAACGCCGACGCCGAGGGTATCCACCACTTCTGGACCTTCCAGGACGCGCGCGCCATCCGCGAACACGCCGAGGACGCCGACAAGGGGATCATCGTCGGCGCCGGACTACTGGGGATCGACCTCGCGGCCATCTGTGGCGCACAGGGACTGGAAGCCAACTACCTGATGCGTGGCGAGTGCTGGTGGCGCTACGCGCTCGACACCGACGGCGCGGAGATCCTCCACGACGCCATGCGCGAGATCGGCGTCACGCCGGTGTTCGATTCGGGCGTCACCGAGTTCGAGACCGACGAGGACGACAACGTCGTCGCCGCCGTCGACCCCAACGGCGAACGCTTCGAGGGCGAGTTCGCCGGCGTCGCCATCGGCCTCGATTTCAACACCGAGTTCCTCCAGGAGACGCCCATCGAGACGAACGCCGACGGGATCGTCACCGACGAGTTCATGCGCACCAACGACGAGGACGTCTACGCCGCGGGTGACATCACCTGGTTCTACGACACCATCCTCGGCGAGCACAACCAGAACGGCGCCTGGGGGTCGGCGAAAGAACAGGGCTCGACGGCGGGGACCAACATGGTCCGGGACCTCGAAGACGACGGCGTCACGGGCGACCCCGAGGAGTTCCGCTGGGTCTCGTCGTACTCCATCACGCACTTCGACTTCCCGTTTCTCTCCTTTGGCCACCCGACCGAGGGCGACGACGAGGCGAGTCGCAAGTACAGCGACACCGAGTGGCGCAAGGTCGCGCTGAAAGACGGCAAGGTCGTCGGCGGCGTCCTCATCGGCGACCTCTCCCAGCAGTCCAAGCTCAAGAAGCTCATCCGCGAAGAGCGAGAAGTCGGCGACCACGTCGACAAACTGCTGGCCGAAGACATCGACATGGACGAACTCGAGGCGGTCGCGCCGGCCGCTGCCGAGTGACCCGACACTGACTCGCGCGCTCGACCGACTGTCTCTCGCGCTTCGAAGGCGTTTTCACTGCTCCTCACGGACGGCGAGGCATGGATAGCGGCGGCAATACGGACATGACGCTCGCGTTCGACCTGGACGCGCTCAAGCGACTCGCCTACCCCGACCGGGTGTTCCAGGACGCCCGCCAGTGGAGCGAGTACGTCGGCGTCGTCTCCGAAGACCCCACCTACGTCGTGACGAACTTCACGCGCAAGCATCGCATCCGACAGGACTTCTTCTCGGGCCCCCGCTCGCGCACCGAGAGCCTGGAGAACGTCAAGGCACAGTTCGGCACCGACCGCCACGTCTTCGTCGGCGTCGGCGACGAGGACGCCGCGCTCGCCGACGAGGTCGACTGGGAGTTCCTGAACGTCGAAGACGCCGCCGCCGCCGCGGACTGGGAACTCGGCGAACCCGAGGAACCGGACGAAGATACCGGCGACGACACCCGCGACGACTGGCCCTGATTCGAGAGCCGGACCGCCCAGTGAGTCCCAACCCGATTTCTCGAACGCTCTGGAGACGGTCAGGCGTCGAACACGTCGCGGTGTGGGTGTGATTGGGTCGCCCCACTGGAGTTCCGAGCGATGACCTGCGCGTGGGCGCCTCTGTGGTCGTCCTCGCCGTCCCTGAACTCGCGGTAGTGGAGGACGGTCAGGTCGAGACAGGCCCGCAGCAGTTCGTTCGCGCCGAGGCGCCGCCGGTCGGACGGGCCGTAGTCGACGCCCTCTGACGTACGGAGGTGGTCCTCGTAGTAGAAGACGCCGCCGGGTTTCAGCGCCGCCTTGATGTCCGTCAGCCGGTCCATCACCCGGAACGAGCGGGCCGTGATCACGTCGTATGTCGCCTCGGGATAGGCGTACTCCAGAGCGTCGGCCTCGATCCAGGTGCAGTCCTCGACGACGCCGCGGTTCTCGGCGTTCTCGCGGGCGACTTCGAGCCCCACCCGCGATCTGTCGAGCGCGTCGACGGTGTAGCCCTGTTCGGCGAGGAAGACGGAGTTGCGACCGGTGCCCGTCGCGATATCGAGCGCCCGGCCGTCGGGGAAGGTTGCGACGTACTGCTCCAGTATCGGTGCCGGGTCGGGGTCCATCGGGTACTCTCCCTTCCGAAAGCGTTCGTCCCAGAAGCTCATACCGGCCCTTCGTCGGGGGTCGTGAAACCTCTTGGCGACGCGGGACGTTTTGACGCTCGGCCCCCGATCACCAGTATGGAGTCCGTCACGGTCCAGGGCGTCGACGTCCCCGCGCTCGGACTCGGCACCTACCGGTTGCGGGGGGAAACGTGCGTGAACACCGTCCGCGACGCTCTGGAAATGGGGTATCGTCACGTCGACACCGCGGAGTTCTACGAGAACCAGCGAGCGGTCGGTGAGGGGATCGCTGCTGCCGACGTCGACCGCGAAGCGGTCTTCCTCACGACGAAGATCTGGCGGTCGAACCTCCGTCGCGAGGACGCCCTGCGCGCTGCGCGAGAGAGCATCGACCGCCTCGACACGGAGTACGTCGACCTGCTGTTGATCCACTGGCCGAGTCAGTCCGTCCCCGTCGAAGAGACGCTGGACGCGATGACTCGGTTGCGCGAGGACGGGCGGGTCCGACATATCGGCGTCAGCAACTTCTCCGTCCCCCAGCTCCGGGAGGCTATCGAGGCGGCCGACGCGCCGATCCTCACCGACCAGGTCGAGTACCACCCCTTTACCGACCAGTCCGAGCTCCTGGCCTTTTGCATCGAACAGGACGTGATGCTGACGGCTTACAGCCCCCTGGCGAAAGGGAAGGTCGCGAACGACGGCACCCTCGCCGAGATCGGCGAGCGCTACGACAGGACGGCCTCACAGGTTGCGTTGCGGTGGCTCGTCCAACAAGAGGGCGTCGCCGCGATCCCGAAAGCGTCGAGTCGTGACCACCTCCGGGAGAACCTCGCAGTCTTCGACTTCGAACTCACCGATGAGGAGATGGGGCGCATCTTCGACCTGCAGGGTGGACTTGCCGCGCGACTTAGGGACCTGCTGGGGCTGTGACGTGCGTTTCTCCTCGCTAAAGTCGTTTCAGAAGAGCCCCCAGTGATACGTTCGCAAACACTTCTGTGGTTTTGGAAGACGTTCAGTACGGCGGAGAGACAGAGCGACTGGTTGGTCTGGTTTCGTCGTGACCGTCTCGGTGCTCGTGGGATGGAAGCCCTCGGTGGGTTCGCTCACGAGTTGTCCACCAAGCACGCACCGTGTCGGCTGGTCAACCAGCACCGGTAATGACGGCTGGACGGCTCGCTATCGGTCAGACGCCCTGTCGCATCAGGTGACTCCGGAGGACGTCGTTTTCCTTGTTGCCCGCGACGGGGTTGACGAGTACGACAGTGTCGTCGCTCCCGAACTGACCGTTCTCGGCGAGTTCCCAGGCTGCGGCGGCACCGACACCCCCGGTGGCGCTCATCTCGACACCTTCGCCGGCGACGGTGACAGCGGCTTCGAGCGCGTCGTCGTCGGAAACACCGACTGCCCACCCGCCAGTCTCGCGGATGGCGTCGAGCGCGAGCGCGCCGCCCGCGGGGTCGGGCACTTCCAGGGACCCGACGAGCGTGTCGGGCTGGTCCCAGACCTCGGTGTCGTCGGCGCCCGCGTCGTCCGCGGCGACGACCGGCGCACAGGCTTCGGGCTGGGCGACGTGGAGCGCGGGCGCCTCGTCGACGACTCCCGCCGCCTGCAGTTGCTCGCTCGCGAGGTGACTGCCGACGACGCCGAGACCGTGGCCCGTCGGGTGGACGACCGCGTCCGGCACCGTCCAGTCGAGTTGCTCGACGACCTCGAACAGGAGCGTCTTGGCACCCTCGTGGCGATACGGCGTGTCGAAGGGGGCGAGCGAAGCGGTCTCCGGGCCGTCGCCCGCCTCGGCCGCGGTGCGTGCCTCGGCCATCGCGTCCTCGAAGGCCGCGACCGCGTCGGGGTAGCGCCCGCCGACGACGGACATCTCGCCGCCGTGGACGTTCGTCATGGCTTTCGCGACGAACGTCGAACGCGTCGGGACGAACGCTTCCGAGTCGAGGCCGGCGCGAGCGGCGTAGGCGGCCGCCGACTGCCCGGCGTCGCCCGTCGTCGGGAGTGCGACCTGCTCTGCGCCGCGGGCGCGGGCGGCCGCGACGGCCAGTGCCATACCACGGTCGGCGGTCGTCCCCGTCGGGTTCGTCCCCTCGTCTTTGACGTAGACCGTCTCGACGCCCAGTTCGTCGGCCAGGTCGGGGCAGGCGACGAGCGGGGTCGTCCCCTCGGTCATCGAGACAGCGGCGTCGAGTTCGAACGGCAGGAGGTCGGCGTAGCGCGCGACCCCGTCGAAGCGTCGGTCGGCCAGCGACGCGCGGTCGGTCGCGAGCGCGTCGGCGTCGTAGGTGGCGACGAGCGCCCCGCCGCAGTCGGGACACCGACCCGCGACCGTCGCGGGGTCGTGGCGTGTGTCACACTCCGTGCAGGCGAGTCCGTCGAGCGCCGCTGTCGTCTCCATGCCGGTTCCTGGGCCAGCAGCGACTAATCCCTGTTCGTTTCCGCGTGATGTGGCGATCACCCTGGCTGCGAGGAATCGCGACGGGACACGCAGTGGTGTCGTGACGGGATACCCAGTGATATCGTGACGAGACACCCAGTGTTTAGTGAGCGCGCGCCAACGAGCGGGTATGAGCGAGACGGAGACGGAGACGGACGTCGCGGTCGCGGGCGGCGGGCTGGCTGGGCTGGTCACCGCTCGCCGCCTCGCCGAAGCCGGGGTGGACGTGACGCTGTTCGAGCGACGGGACGAGGTCGGCGGGCGCGTGCGCTCCCGGACCGTCGACGGCTACACGCTCGACCGGGGCTTTCAGGTGCTCTTTACCGCCTATCCCGCCGTCCGGGAGGAACTCGACCTCGCCGCGCTCGACCTGCGGTCGTTCTCGCCCGGCGCGACCATCGCCCGCCCGGACCACCGCTCGACGCTCGCCGACCCCTTCCGGGACCCGGGCTCGGCGCTGGAATCGGCGTTCAACACCGACGTCTCTTTCGCCGACAAACTCCGGATACTCAGACTCCGCCGCGCGCTCGTCGACGAGGACCCTGATACCCTTTTCGACGGTCCGAACGAGACTATCCGCGAGTACCTCGAACGATGGGGGTTCTCGGAGCGCTTTCTCGACAACTTCGCCGGCCCCTTCTACGGCGGGATCACGCTCGACCGCTCGCTCTCGACCGACGCCGGCGTCTTTCGCTACACCTTCGCCATGCTCTCGCGGGGCAAGACCGCTGTCCCCGCCGCCGGGATGGGTGCCATCCCCGAACAGCTCGCCGCCCGGGCCCGCGAGGCTGGCGCGACCATCGAGACGGACGCCCGGGTCAGCGACGTCGAGAGTCGGGACGACGAAGTCGCGATAGCACTCGACGGCGAGACGGTCACCGCCGACGCGGCCGTCGTCGCGACCGACCCGAAGGCCGCCCGGGAACTGACCGGCGTCGACGACATCTCGACCGCGGCCCGGAGTTGCGTCACGCAGTACTTCGCGATGGACGAGCGGACACTCGACACGGGGCGCAAACTGATCCTCAACGCCGCCAACGACCGACCGAACACCGTCGCGCCACTGTCGGCGGTCGCACCCGAGTACGCACCCGACGACCGGACGCTCCTGAGCGCGACCACGCTCGGTTCGCCCGCGGACAGCGACGAGGAACTCGCGACGCGCACTCGCGATGCCCTCGCGACCTGGTACCCAGAGCACCGCTTCGACGCGGTCGACCTCCTGGCGACCGACCGCATCGAGTTCGCCCAGTTCGACCAGCCCCGGGGCTTTCGCGACGGTCTTCCCGCCGTCGACGCGCCCGAGGGCCCCGTCTTCCTCGCCGGTGACTACACCAGCTGGTCGTCAATCCAGGGCACGATGGAGAGTGGACAGGTCGCCGCCGAGGCCGTCCGAGAGCGGGTCCCCGAGTTATAGCATCTTCTGGAACTGCGACAGGGGTGGAAATTCGAGCGTCTCCCCGGCCTCGTCGTCGTACACGACGGGCCGAAACTCGCCGACCCGCGTCACCAGCGGCGAGAGTTCGGGTCGGGACGCGCCGAGTCGGCCGTTCACGGAGACACCTGCGACCATCCGGTTGAACGACGGGACCACGAGCACGTCCGAGCGCCGGTAGACGCCCCGACCATCGAGAAAGCAGGGTCGTTTCTGTCCCTCGATGACGATGGCGGGGTGGTCGTGACCGATCACGTACCGGTCGGCCCGCCGGTCGGGTTCCTCGTGGCCGTGACAGACGACGGTCGTCTCGTCTCTCTCAGAACCCGACAGCTCGTACGCCTGGCACACTTCACCAGCGTAGACGGAGTCGAGCATCGCGTCGTGGTTGCCCTCGACCACGACGAGTTCCGCACCGGCCTCGCGCACCGCCCGGACGACCGCCGCGAGCGCGTCCTCGGCGCCGTCGGGCACGTACTCGAAGGTGTGGAAGACGTCGCCGGCGAGGACGACCTCCGCGGGTTCGAAGTGGGCGAGCGAATCGCGGAGCCGGTCGACGGCGTCGTCTTCCGCGCCCAGCGGGAACTCGACGTTCGACGCCGCTGCCTTCCCGAAGTGGAGGTCGGCGAGGACGAGCGTCCCGTCGAGGTAGACGGCTCGGTCCCGGTAGACGGGGTCCATCATCCACCGCTCGGCGGCGGGCGGGCAAATGCCTGACGGGCTCAAAGTGTTCGACAGAGCCGAAACCACCGCACTGACCGCTGGAGCGGCGGACGGTCAAACGGCTCTTTCCGTAATCGCCGACCCTTAGACCGCGGCCACTGATTCCGGGCATATGAACCGACGACGGTTCCTCGCGGCGTCCGCGTTCGGAATTACAGCGGCGACCACGGGCTGTTCGACCGTCGGTGGCCGGACCGAACTCGGTGTCGACGAGCGGAAACCGGACGACGACGGCATGGAGAAACACCTCTACTTCCGGGACGGTGACCAGCGGATCGGCGTCGTCTCGCTCGACCAGATGCACGAGCAGGCCTCGCCGACCGCCCGGTTTCGCTTTCGGCTCCACATCCAGCACGGGAGTGGAGCGGGCGGCGGGGAGCACGAGAGCGTGGTCGAGCGCTTCCGGTTCGACCTTCGGACTCCGGTCACCTCCGTCGACCCGCCGGCCGAGATCTACCTGCAGGCCCCCAGTGGCGGACTCTGGCCCGATCTCACGTTCGAAGAGGTCGAGGACTTCTGGACCAGGATCGAGGCCGACGGAACCGAGGAGGTCGGCATCGGCACGATGACGCTGTCGCTGTTCGTCGACCCGCTGAGTCTCCCGGCCGACGAACTCGTCGTCAGGGCGACCGTCGACCTCGCTGAACGCGGGTTCGGCGGCACGAACTACCGGCTCGAAGCGAACGCGCGGTTCGAGCCGGTCACAGACGCCCGATAACAGCCAGTGTGACGTGACCTCGCAGTGATCTCAGTCCTCGGTGTCGTAGCCGCCGTCGGAGACGGCCGCGACCCCGCCGCCCGTCCCGGCAGCGTCGACCGAAACCGACCCGCCGACGGTGAACTCGTCGAGCAACTCCTGGAGTTCGTCGGTGCGAGTCGCGAGCGAGCGGGCCTGCTTGGTCACCTGGCTCACCGAGGACGTCTGCTCCTCGGCGGCGGCGGAGGCGTTCTCGGCCTCGGCTGCCGCGTCGTCTGCGAACTCCGACACCTCGTCGACCATACTGACGACCCCTTCGGTCGAGGCCGCCTGGTCGTCGGTGGCGTCGTTTATCTCCTGGACGCTGGCGTTGACGTCGTCGACGGTGTCGATGACCGTCTCCAGCGTGGACAGCGTGGTCTCGATGGTGGTCGTCCCCTCCGCGACTCGCTCGCCGAGTTCCTGCATGTCGTCGACGGTTTCCTCGGTGGAGTTCTGGATGTCGTCGATGAGGCGCTCGATGTCGTTGGTCGCGTCGTCGACCTCACCCGCGAGCCCTTTGATCTCGTCGGCGACGACTGCGAAACCCTCACCGGCCTCGCCGGCGCGGGCGGCCTCGATCGAGGCGTTCAGGGCCAGCATGTTCGTCTGCTCTGCGATGTCCGTGATGAACTCGACTATCTCGCCGATCTCTTCGATCTCGTCGGCCAGCGCGTCGACTTCGGCCATCGTCTCGTCGGCCGTCGCCTCGATGGCGTCGAGTTCCTCGATGGCCTCGCCGGCGGCCTCGCGCCCCTGCTGGCCACGGTCACTGGCCTCCCGTGCGGTGTTTGCGACCTCGTTGGCGGAGGAGGCGATCTCCTCGATGCTGCCCGAGAGCTGTTGCATCTCGGCGTTGACCTCGCCCAGGTTCTCGGTCTGCTGGTCGGTACTGGCCGCGATCCCTTGGACGGAGTCGCTGACCTGTGTACTCGCGCGTTCGATCTCCTGGGTGCTGGTCGTGACTGACTGACTCGCGTCGGCGACCTCGTCGGTGAACTCGCGGATGCGCACCAGCGTCCCCTCGATGTCGTCCATCATGTCGTTGAACGCCGTCGCGATCTGGCGCATCGCCTCGCTCTCGCTGTCGGGGTCCATCCGCTGGGTGAGGTCGCCCTCGGCGGCCCGCTCCATCGTCCGCCGGTAGTCGGCGGCCGTCGCTTCGAGAGCCTCGTTCAGCGACTCGACGTTCGCCCGGGCCTCCTGGGCCTCGTGCTGGGCCGCTTCGATGTCGACGACCATCTGGTCCAGCGTCTCGCCGAGCGTTCCGGGGACCTCCTCCTCGAGCACGTCGGCGTCGAACTCCTGGTCTGCGACCGCCTGCGCCTGCCCTTCGACGGTCCGCAGGTAGTCGGTCATCGACCGGAACGCCGCCACGAGGTCACCGATCTCGTCCTCGCGGTCGCTCGCCTCGACCTCGACGCGCAGGTCGCCGGCCGCGATCGACTCTGCCACGTCGCGGACTCGTTCAACCTCGCCCCCGATGCTGTTGCCGATCCGCCGACCGATCAAAAGCGCGAGGGCGACCGCTAGGAGAGTAAATCCGACGATGGCCACCTCGCTCGCCAGTTCGACCTGGTTCGCGCTGGCCGCCGAGTCGTCGAATCGCCCCTTGACGACGCCCTCGAACTCGTCGAGGTCGCCACGCAGGTCCTCCTTCGTCGAACGGTACGCCGAGAGTTCCGCGTTCATCGTCGTGGAGTCGTCGCCCCGCGCGTCGACCGCCGCCTTCGCGTGCGTGACTGCCTGCTCGTGTTTGCTCTCGATCGTCTGCAGGCGGTCACGCTCCTCCGCGGTCAGGCGCTCCTCCGGAAACCGCTCGCGCACGACCCGGTCGAAAAACGACACCGAGTTCTCCAGCTTCCGCCGACTGTCCGACTCACCCATCATGTACGCGTTGACCGCGGACTCCTCTTGCTCGACGGCGAGTTTCAACATCATCACGCCGTCGACCATCGGGGCGTCCTCCTCGACGATGGTGTCCGTCGTCGCGCTGACCTGCGAGACGCCGACGAACCCGGCGGCGCCGATAGTCCCCGCGAGCAACGCCAGTCCGACGAACGCGACGAGCAGTTTCCGCCGTAACGTTCCGTCGTAGAGCCGCGACTGTACCGATTCACCGACCATACCGGGTTGGGAGGAATTCTCGAACTAATAATCCGTGACCGAAAATCAAAATCTGAAACTGGAGTCTCGTACCCCACTCAGTCCGATAAATAGTGTATCTGAAATAATCAGTTTTGATTTTCGAAGGGATGATTCACTCACCCGTCGACGCCTCGTACTCGGACCGAGTGACGGTGTAGCGATAGCAGTCGACGGGCCTGCCGTCGCCGTCAGTCTGGAAGTTGCGCAAGAGCCCCTCGCGGTGGCCGCCGTGAGCCTCGATGTAGCGTGACACTGCTGTATCGGACTGCTCGTTGCCCGCGTGGACGGTGACGACGACCGCTTCCAGGTCCAGTCGCTCGAAAGCGACCTCGATCAGCGCCCCAGCGCGTTCACCCGAGTAGCCACGACCCCAGAAGCGCTTGCGCAGCCACGTCCCGAGCGTCGCCGCCTGTGTGTCCCAGTCGACGCCGATACCCGTCAGACCCGCGAATTCGCCGGCGCCGGGTTCGCCGTCTCTCGGCCGGATCACGTACGTCGCCCCATCGCCCGCCTCGCGTTCTTCGGTGACGCCCTGGAGGAACTCCCTGGTTTCGCTGGGTGTCTCGTGGGGCCCCCAGGTGAGGTACTCGGTCACCTCGTCGATGTGCGGAGCACCGACGCGGACGTGCTCGTAGAGTTCCAGCGTGTCGACGGTGTCGGTCGTCAGCGGTTCCAGCGCCAGCCGTTCGGTTTCGATGTACTCGGGAAAGAGGTCGGTCATGGCCGATCCGGCAACGCCCAGCGGAAAAGCCCTTGCTACAGAGCGTCAACGACTCGCACGGTCGCGGACCGACACACGGCGGGGAGATTTATACGACGGCGGTCCCGAACGGGGTGTATGGTGGATGTCCTCGCGAACAAGCGCGCGGCGATGCGCTTTCGCGTCCTCGTCGAGATCGCCGAGCGCCAGCCTGCGGTCAGCCAGGGCGAGATCGCCGAGGCCGTCGGCGTGACCAGCCAGGCCGTCAGCGAGTACATCCGCGACCTCGTCGAGGACGGCCTCGTCGAAAAGGAGGGCCGCTCTCGCTATCGCGTCACCACCGAAGGCGTCGACTGGACGCTCGGCGCCGCCACCGACGTCCGCCGTTTCGCCGACCACGTCACCGAGGACGTCCTCGGGAGCGTCCAGGAGGACGCCGCCATCGCCACCGCTCCCATCCAGGAGGGCCAGACTGTCACGCTCTCGATGCGAGACGGACTCCAGCACGCCACGCCAGTGGCCGAGAGCGAGGGCGAAAGTGAGAGAGCGGGAGAGAGCGAGAACGAGCGCCGGAGAGAGGGGTCCGCGACCGGGGTCGCGACGACCGACGCCGACGCAGGTGGGGTGGTCGGCGTCACCGGTTTCGAGGGCGTCATCGACCTGGAACCCGGCGAGGTTCGCGTCCTCCAGGTCCCGTCGGTCCGGTCGGGACTCCCCGACGAGACCGACCTCGAAGACGTCCGCGAAGCGTGCGAGGCGGCAGACGTCGTCGCCGCGGCCGGCGTCGAGGCGGTCGGGGCGCTCCGCGCGGTCGATATCGGCTCGGTCGGTCACTTCGCCGCCGGCGAGGTCGCCGCAGACGCCGCGTCCCGGGGGCTCGATGCGGTCGTCGTCGCCAGCGTCGACAACGTCGGCCGCGTCACTGACGCCCTCCGGGACGCCGGCGTCGCGTACGAAGTCTCTTGACCCTTCGGCCGCCACGTCCCTCCATGACAGAAGACACGCACGAGGAGAGCGAACCCAGCGACGATATCGACCCGACAGCGGTGCGGGCGTTCCTCGACGACGCCGACAGCGCGCTCGCGGAGTACGACCGCGGGTACACCGACGCCGACGCGACTATCCGGATACTCCGCCGACATCTGGACAGCCTGCGCGACGCCGCCGAGGAGTGACCGGTACGGAGTCGCTGGCGCTTCTGGACCGCCGGAACACGCAAATGGCCGCCCGTCGTAGAGGGTGATATGACAGACGTCGTGATAGTCGAAGGCGCGCGGACCGCACACGGTTCGATGCTGGGCGCGCTCTCGGACGTGCGCGCACCCACACTCGGTGGCGCTGCTGTCGAGGAACTCCTCGACCGCTCGGGCGCCGAAGACGACGCCGTCGACTGGGTCGGCCTCGGCAACGCTGTCCAGGCCGGCGTCGGCCAGGTGCCCGCGCGCCAGGCCGTCACCGAGGCCGGCCTCCCCGACGACACGCCCGCGACGACCGTCAACGAGGCGTCGGGGTCGGGACTGCGCGCGGTCGCCCTCGCCGTCGACCGCATCGCCGCCGGCCGGGCCGATATCGCCGTCGCCGGTGGGATGGAGTCGATGTCCAACGCACCGTATCTCCTCCGCGAGCACCGGACGGGACGCCCCCACGGAAACAGCGAGTTGACGGACGCGATGGTCTACGACGCGCTCTGGGACGTCGGCTACGACGCCCACATGGGCGAACTCACCGAGCGCCTGGTCGAGGAACACGGGATCTCCCGGGCGGCCCAGGACGAGTACGCGCTGCGCTCGAACCGCAACGCCACCGAGTCGATCGAGGCGGGGGTCTTCAACGAGGAGATCGTCCCCGTCGAGGTCGGGTCCCACCTCGTCACCGAGGACGAGGGGCCGCGGGACACGTCGCTGGACAGACTCGGACAGCTCGGTCCGGCCTTCCGGGAGGGCGGCACCATCACCCCCGGTAACGCGTCGAAACTCGCCGACGGCGCGGGCGCGGTGCTGCTCGCCGACGCCGACGTCGCGGCAGAGCGCGGCCTCGGCCCGATGGTCCACGTCGAGGATTACGCCGTCGTCTACCGCGACCCCGCGGAGTTCTCCCAGGCCGTCGCCGACACTATCGAGGAGTTGCTCGACCGCAACGACCTCGCGGTCGGCGACGTCGACCACTACGAGATCAACGAGGCCTTCGCCGCCCAGTCGGTCTACGTCCGCGACCGGCTCGACATCCCGGAGGAGACGCTGAATCCGCTCGGTGGCGCGGTGGCGCTGGGCCACCCGATCGGCGCCAGCGGCGGCATCCTCGCGACGACGATCACTCACGAGATGGTCCGGGAAGACCACGACCGTGGTGTGGTGGGGATGAGCGTCGGCGGTGGCGGCGCGATCATGATGCTACTGAGTCGGTGAGACCGGAGCCGCCAGCGCCGTCGCGACGAAGTCGGCGGTGGCGGCGCGATCATGATGCTACTGAGTCGGTGAGACCGGAGCCGCCAGCGCCGCCGAACCCCCTTGTTTCGCTGTCGAATCCGCTATCGCCCCAGTCTCTTTGCTGTTCCCGCCCGAAACACGTCCATGGCACGAACGGCAGTCATCGCCGGGGTCGGCCCGGGGCTCGGAGAATCGCTCGCACACAAGTTCGCTCGCGAGGGGTGTCAGGTGGGTCTGCTCGCCCGGTCAGGCGACTACCTCGCGGACCTCGCCGACGACCTCCCCGACCCGGGGGTCGGACTGGCCGCTCCGGCGGACATCTCGGACCCGGACGCGGTCGAAGACGCCTTCGACACGGTCCGCGAGGAGTTCGGCCCCGTCGACGTCCTCGTCAACCACGCCAGCGCGGGGTCGTGGAAGGGGTTGATGGACGCCTCCCTCGACGAGTTCGAGCGGGGCTGGGCGGTCAACTGCCGCGGCGCCTTCCTCTGCTCGCAAGAAGCGGTCGGCGACATGCTCGACGGCGAGGGAGGGACCGTGGTCTTCACCGGTGCGACCTCCGGCGTCAGGGGCCGCGGCGGCGCGATCGGTTTCTCGGCGGCGAAGTTCGCGGCCCGCGGGATGGCCGAGGACATGGCCCGCGAACTCGGCCCCGAGGGGATCCACGTCGCACACGTCGTCGTCGACGGTCAGATCCTCACCCCGGGCGCCCGCGAGGCCGACCCCGACCGCGACGACGAGACGTATCTCGACCCCGACGCCATCGCCGAGAGCTACTGGCACCTCGTCGAACAGGACCGCTCGGCCTGGACCCTCGAACTCGACCTGCGCCCGCACGTCGAGGCGTTCTGACGCGCCAGTCCCCTTGCACCCTTCCCCGTCGAGGTGGTCCGAGGGGTCAGACCGGGGATTCCGCCCGCGTCCGCAACTTCTAAGTAGGAGTGTAAAGAGCGTTTTACTGTAAAGCGTACTTTCCGTAACGTTCGCTTTACGTCCGTGAGACGACACACGATGCTCCCGAACTCACTCGACTTCGACCCCGCAGCCGTACAGTCCCGGTTCGACCACGCGACCGCCGAGTTCGCGCTACTGACCGCCCTGCTCGTGACCTCGGCGTCGTTCGTCACGATGTCGCTGGGCGACCCCGAACTGATGGCGTTCGTCGCCGTCGCCGGCGTCGTCGTCCTCGCAGTGGGACTCCTCGCGCTCACGGCTGACCGCCCGCGACTCACCCGTCTGTCGCCCCGGGGCGCGTAGTCCCGACACTGATTGAGTCTTGCCGCCGTCTCGCGCATTCTCCGCTGACACTGCGGCCCTCACGTCGTGCGATGCTCGTGTGTCGGTCGACGAACACCGGTCGGTCGACCACGTCGACTCTCGACGACCGACAGCGACCCGAGGCGGCGTCGTTTTGACCCACGCTCCCCAACTGTCGGTCGATGGACGTCGCTCGACTCCTCGCCCGTGCGTCCGACCTGGCCGCCCGCGCGCCCGACCCGGTCGTCTTCGCCCGCGTCGGACTCGGCGCGATGGTCTTTCTCGCCGGTGTCCACAAACTCCTCGCGCCCGGTGCGTGGGCGCTGTACGTCACCGACTGGCTGGCGCCGTGGCTCGTCGTCTCGCCAGTTACCTTCATGCTGGTAAACGGCGTCTTGGAGGTGGGCTTCGGCGCGGCCATCCTCGCCGACCGCTGGACCTCGTTCGCGGCCGGCGTCGCCGCTGTCTCGCTCTCTGCCACCGTCGGCTATCTCGCTCTCGTCGCCGTCCTCGAAGGCGGGCTGTTCGTCGACGTCCTCGTCCGCGACGTCGGTCTCGCCGCGCTGGCGTGGGCGGTCACAGTCGACGCCCTCCGATAGGGTTCGCCCCAATCAGCCGTCGTCTCCCGTCGCAGTGTCCGCAAACGACGAGAGGCGGGCGTCGCGCTCCCCGCGGAGGTACCGACGGATCTGGTGCTCGTCCCAGTCGAGCGGCCCGACGACGCTCTCGCAGGCCCGGACCAGCCGGTCGTCGTAAAACGCCGCGTCGTATTCGTGACCGCCCTCGAACGCCAATCGCACGCGCTCTGGTCCCGACAGGTCGTCGTCGACCACGACGTATTCGACCGACTGGCCGGGGTGGCGCGCCAGTCCGAGCGCACTCGCCCGTTCGAGCGCCGCCTTCCCGCGGGTGGCCTGTGTGTACTCGTCCGCTCGCTTCGAGACGCGCTGGCGGAGAGCGAGGTCGCTGGAGGGGACCGCGCCGCGGCGCAACCGGCGGCGATAGACGCGCAACTGTTCGCAGACCGCCTCGGGGTCGCGCTCGCAGTCGAATACCTGGATCAGGTCCCGCTGGGCGTCGGCGACGAAATCGCACGTGCTCCGCTGGCGACTCTCGATACCGCGGAACTTGTAGGGGTGGTCGCCAGCCGCCTCGATGGACTCCTCGCCCCACCGCCCGAAATACCGCATCAGCGCGGCACCGCTGGCACGTTTCCGGGGACAGAACGCCACCCAGTCCATGCGACCCTCGTGTTCGAGGGGGATGCCCACGTCGTCGGTCACGTCTCGGGCGACCGCACGGACGGGCCGCTGGTCGCGCTCGGGGTCGGCCGCCACCCAGAGGCTGTCGACGATGCCGTGGACGACCCGCCAGCCCGCTCGCTCGAAGGTCTCCTTGGCGCGGAGCACGACCTCGCGGGCGTAGGCGTTGATCGCCTCGTGGACCTCGATGCGGCCGAACTTGGCGTGGCGATACCCCTGGTAGCCGAAACACGAAACGAGTACCCACTTCACCGCCTCGGCCTTCGCGTGGAGACGGTCGCGTTCGGATCGGTCGAGGTCGTCGGCATCGAGGCGACGCTTCCACCCGGCCCGGTCGTCGAGGAGCGGCCCGAGGACGGCCCCGAGGAACGCGTCACGGTCGCAGACGCTGTAGCCGAGTTCGGGCACGTCGTCGGTGTCGTGACAGTCACAGCGGACGGTGTCGGGCGAGACGTCGTATTCGCGGATGACGTTGGGGTACAGCGACGCGAAGTCGAGTTCGTGAACGTCCTCGTAGACGCCGGGTTCGGGCTGGAACGTGAACCCGCCCCGGTCGGCGGCGTGGAGCGTGTCGACGGACTTCCACCCTTCGGTCTGGCGCTTCTGCCAGGGGGCAGGGACGCCGCGTTCGCGCGCCTCCCGCACCTCGATAGCCGTCAGCACGCCCCCGATGCTGTCCCGGGCGAGTTCCTGGAGCGGTTTGCCCGCACGCTCGACGAAGTAGTCGATACCGGCCATCCCCGACTCCCCCAGCAGGAAACTGCTCGACCGGTCGACGATGGCTCGTCCGGGCACGTCGTACCGGGCCGGCGAGTGACCCACGCGGCCGTAGCTCTCGTACGTGCTCGCGCCGGCGAGTGTCCGGTATGTCGGCCGGTCTTCGTAGACGGACGCGTCCCGGCCGAGGTCGACGCCCGCGTCGGCAAGCAGCGGGACGATCTCCCCCGAGGAGCAGACGAGCACGTCCGGGTCGCTCTCGGCGAGTGCGCGCTCGACCGCCCGGCAGACCTGTCGCCCGGTGTCGCCCGCCGGCTCGCGGTCGACCCGGAGGTCGGTGAGGTCGCCGTCGGCGAGAGCGGGGTCCGGCAGCGACAGGGAGAGCCGCCGGAGCGGACGACCGGTCTCGGGCGACCCGGAGACAGGAGTCGGGTCTCGCCCGGTGTCGAGACAGTAGCGAAACCCCGGGTCGAGGTCGACGTCGTACAGCGAGAGCGTCCCCGGTGCGTGGGCCTCGTGCTCTCGCATCCGGACCTCGCGGGCGAACTGTCGAATTTCACCTGTGCGTTCGAGTTCGACCCGGAGCATCGGCGAGGAGTCGTCGGCACGCAGATCCCGTCGGCGCTCGACCCACTCGACGCCGTCGACTTTCGGGTCGGGCGCGAGCGCGTCGGTCAGCCAGTCGAGATACCTGGTCCGGTCGTCACGCGCGGCGACGGAGACCGCCGGCCGGTAGTCCGGGTCGGCTATCGCCGTCGCTCCGGCCTGTGACTCACCCGCAGGGGCGGGTTCGACCTGCCACCGGACCGGCGTGCCGTCGTCGCGGAACTCGACTTTGAACGGCATCGTCACCGCCGCTGGTCCCGTTCATCGCGTTCGACGGCCTGGCGCAACTCCCGGAGTTCCCGTTCCTGAGCGAGCAGGGTCGCGAGCACGAACGCCCGCCAGACGTCGGGCGGGTTCTGCTGGCCGGCGGCGTCGGCGTGGCCGCGCGCCCGCTCGAACAGCCGGTCGAAATCCGCCCGGTGGCGCCGCCGGAGCGCCCGCCGGAACGGTCGCCAGTCGCGTTCTACCCTGTCGAGTCGGTCCCGCAGGGTGGGGTTCGTCCGGCCCATCAGCCGAGCACCTCCCCGAACGTCGGCGCCGCGTCGAGAGCGTCGCTGGCGCGGGCGGTGTCGGCGACGGGGTCGTTCGCGCGGGCGGATGCGACGCCGAGCAGGTCGACCCAGTAGGGGATCGTCGTCTGGAACCCCCACCGGTCGACGTAGACGTCGGTCCGGAAGCCCGCCCCCTCGAAGCGCAGGCCCGCGTTCGTCGCCGTCGCGTCGAGCGTGTGGTCGGCCGCCGCGCGGACGTCGTCGACGTAGGTGTCGACACTCGCGGTCACGAGCACCGGCGCGTCGACGGCCGTCGCGACCGCGTCCAGCAGTTCCAGCGTCGCCGCACAGAGCTGGTCTGCCTCGTAGTCGGGCACGTCGTCGTCGGCGTACAGCTCGCCGAGAGCCGGCACGACGACCAGAGCGGTGTTCGGCCCCACTCGCGCCGGGAGTTCCCGGACGAGTTCGTGGTGTTGATACCCAGTAAAGGCACGCGCGACGTGGAGCGACCGGCGGGCCCGCCGAGAGAGTGCGTCGGAGAGCGTGACTGGCGCCGCGCGGTTGCAC
>ENA-ORCS01000642-ORCS01000642.1-marine-metagenome-genome-assembly--contig:-NODE-642-length-20801-cov-3.604661_pt1 | contig 20801 bp, 23 predicted proteins | sample MGYA00237781_ERZ508513 | MGnify/ENA primary metagenome ERZ508513 (study PRJEB26184, sample SAMN06268793) | marine metagenome | isolation source: Eden Landing Ponds, San Francisco, CA, USA | place...
TGTCCTCGTCAGTCCAGTTTCTCAAGCGCCTCGAAGAAATCCGAGGCCGGGCCAGCCATTCGAACGGGCTCGGCGGCGAGTTCGACGGTCGCCTCTGCGGGCGGCTCGACGTACTCGCGGATGCGGCCGTCGACGACGACGACGGCCTCCGGGGACCCCTCGACGGTGATCGACACCGTCACGTCGCGGTCGACGACGAGCGGCGGCATCCCCTCGGCGGCGGCCATCTCGGTGACGACGAAGCCGTCGACAGCCGGGTGGAGCAGCGGCCCGTCCTCGCTGAGATTGTAGGCGGTGCTGCCGGTCGGCGTCGAGACCAACACCCCGTCGGCGTGGGCGTCGGCGTACGTCGAGCCGTCGATCCGGACCGCGATCGACGCGCCGCCGCCGGGACCGCGCCGCGAGCCATGTACGCGAGACCCGCGATGATCCCGACCGCGACCAGTCCCGCGAGGATTTGGATCCCTCTCTCCGCCTCGAGAAACGCCTCGACGACACTCGCGACCGATCCGTCCGCCAGTCCGAGCGTGATATAGAGAGCGACGAGAGGGAGCGAGACGGCCGCGAGGACAGCTTCGACGTGTCGGAGGAACCAGTCGAGGAGGAGCGGTCCGCGAGGGTCCTCACGGTTCCCCACGGTGAGGAGAGTCGCGACCGATACGCGACGGAGGACCAGTCCGACCGCGAGGATAAACGCGAAAGTCGTGAGAGCGACCCCGACTTTCGTTCCGAGACTCGTGTATCCGAGCTCGCGACCGACAGCGACCGGAGTCGCGCCAGCGACCCACGTCGGGACGAGGATCGCGACCAGTCGACGAGTGGTCCGACGTCGCGACCAGATAAGCGACTGGCGCGGCTCCTCGAGGACCTCTCGCTCGAGGACCCATATCGCGAGCCCGATCGCGACCAGCGTGCCAGCGACGTAATACCAGTGAGCGAAAAGCCAGCTCCCGAGACGGAACGCGACGGTAAACGCCAGCGCCCATATTATATCAGCTCCGGGGTAGAGACCGAGTATCTCGAGGAGGAGCGAGCTCCCCTTACCAGCGTACTCCGTCGTCTCCGCGACGATATCGGCCGCGGTGGGATAATCGGGATCCTTTGTGAGCCACCGGACCACCGACGACGTCGAGACCGCGACCGCTCCGAATATCGCGACGAGGAGCGCTCGCTCGACCATACGGATCGCGGCTCCCGGTACCGACGACGTCGCGTCTCGCCACGTCTCCCGGACCGTCGACCGGACCTCTCCGAGCGCCGCGCGGATCGTCACTCGACCCCGAGTCTCGACCTCCGCGCCTCCGGCCGACTCGAAAAGTGCTCGGACCTCCGAGGCTACCCGGACCGGCTCCTCCTCGACCTCCGCTTTCGAGAAACGCGCGACCTCCGGATCCCGGAGCCGCTTACTCTCCCGGAGCGCTCGCTTGTGAGCTGGCTGGTCTCCCTCGAGCCCGCGGTATTGGAGTCGCCACGTAAGGACTGTGAGAGTCCCGAGAAAGACCAGAAAGAGGAGCGCCGCGAGCGCTAATTGAGCCGTCGAGTACCCCGTCGTCGAGATATCGATCGCGAGAGGAGCCAGCGCGACGTCCGAGGGGTTAGGCATACCGACCCTCCCGGACCTCGTCGACGTACTGGCTTATCTCCTCGTCCCGCTCGTAATTCGCGAGGAGATACGCGATATGTTCCGACTGATAGGCCGCGAGCGGAGTCTCGTGTTTCTCGTCGAGGAGCCTCGAGACCCTCAAGAATAGATTAAGGACGTGTCGGAGGTGTCGTACTCGACCGTCCTCGTCGGTGTACTCGTGCCCCTCGACCGACGTGAGAAACTCGAGGAGATACTCCGCGAATACCTCTTTATTGCCGTCAAATTGTCTCATGTCGACCTCGTACTCCTCGATCAACTCCTCGAGAGTCGCTCCCTCGAGGCGCGTCGAAAACTCCGACTGGTCGAGGTCGTGACTCGGGAGGTCGAACGACCGGAGCTCCGGATCGTCCCACGCCAGCGCGTCGAGGAGGTCCTCGGACGGCTCCGAGAGGTCGACCGGCTCGTCTCCCGGCTCGAGGTTGGTGTCCGAGACGATCCGCGCGTCGACGATCCGCGACTCGACGTCCGCTCCGCCGTCCGTCGCGACGTCCTCTCGATCGACGACAGCGACGTACCCCTCGGAGTCCATAGCCTCGAGCCGGTCTCGGACGAGATTACTCGGTTTAAACGATTCTTGGATCCGGAGGAACCCCTCGAGGACGTTTTCACCGAACGACTCCCGGAACGCGCGAGCGACGTCGTCGGGGAAAATGTCGTTCCAATCCATGCCCTCGAGCGCCGCGAGGCGCTCCCGCTCGTCGAGCTCGAGGAGCTGGTCCTCGACGTCCGCCCGTTCCGCGTCGAGGCTCTCGCGACGGTGTCGGAATTTGATATCCGACCGTCGAGTGAGGTAGTGATACGTCGCGAATAGGAGGAGGACAAAAAACCCTCCGAGCGTGATAAAGAGCGTTAAGAGGACTTGAGTAAAGTTACCCGTGAGAGCCGAAAGCGGATGATATCGGAGCCGGAGGAGGTTAACCGCGAGCTGGCTCTCCTCCTCCATATTCGCGTTCGGTCCCGCGACCTCCTCGGACCGGACCGCGGAGGTAAACTCCGACCAGTTAGCCGCGTCCTCGCGGACTCCCTCGAGCTGGCTCGCGGGGATATGCGTCCGCTCGGAGGACTCGACTCGGAGCGAGGCCGAATACTGTACTCGGACCGACTCCCGAGTCTCGACCGTCTCGTTTCCGCGCGTCTCATTCACGACTCGCGTCTCGTTTACCGTCCAATAGAGGTTATACGTCCCGTCTCGGTCCGTCTCGAAAACGTACACACCCATACTCGAGTCGTACGAGAGCGACCCCGCCGACTCCTCGACACCGAACGATCGGACGTCTCCCGGAGCGAAATTCCGAGGCCGTATCTCGAGCGACGGACCCTCCGCCTCGTACACCGTCGAGCCGTTTACCGCCGACTCTTGTACGTCGCTCTCGATATAGTGGGGTTGGTCGATCGAGAGGACCGCGTTCCGTTGCTCGAGCGCCGCGGCTCCGGTCGGAGCGACCAGCGAGACGACGACGAGGAGCGCGAGGAGCGAGCTGGCTCGTTTCACCGCTCCTCACCCCCGTTCGTCGCGACCGTCCGAGCGCCTCGACTCGGGAGCTGGTCGGAGAGTCGACCGATCCACGAGTCGCGCGAGTCGACGAAATAGGCGAAATACGCCATGTCCGAGGACCACGCGACGAGGACCACATACCAAACCCACCACTCAAATGTAAGGACCCCTCCGGCCGCGAGCGGAGCTCCGAGCGGTCCGAGAGTGAGCGCCAGCGCCAGCGACGGGAGAGTCTCGAGGTCTCCGAGGACCAGCGCGAGGAGCGGAGCGACGAGGATCCTCCGGACCGTCGAAAACACCCGCCAAAGGACGAGGTGAATCATACGACGGGAGCGCGGTCTCATTTGTCTCCTCCGACACGAGTCTCGATCGCTCGATCCTCGATCCCTGACTCCGAGATATGGTCTCGTATCTCCTCGACGACGGACTCTTCCTCTCCCTCTATGATAATTGTCGGACTCATTGATTATCGCCTCCCGAGAGACCCTCGAGCCACTCGATTTTTTGACCGCACACGCCACACGTCGCCTCGAAAGGTTCGACCGTCGCTCGACACGTCGGACAGCTCTTAGCTCCCGCCTGAGTGAGTTTCCTATTCAACATTATTGTCGCGCCTCCTTACCGTTCTCTCGTCCGTTTTTCGACTCCGGTCCGCCGATCGATACGTGAGTCCCCTCGCGAGCTCGTCGATCCCGACGTCGGTCCCGAGCCTCCTCTAAGTCCGTAACCCGACCGATGAATTTCTCGACCGACTCGTCGGTATCCCGTCGAGCCCGCTCGCGGACCTCCGCGAGTTTCTCCTCGAGGTCCTCGACGTCCGCCTCGAGCGACGGTATCTCTTTCTCGGAGTAATACTCGAGCTGGTCCCGGAGCGCCGCATAACGCTCCTCGTCCGCGAGGTCCGGCGGAGCCGTATAGAGGTCCGTCTCTCGACCGTACTCGTCAATATGGAGTCCGCCAGTGAGAGACGCCGCGACCGCTCCGGTATCCGTCGAGTACGAGCCAGTGATCGCGTCCTCGAGGCGGATCCTCACCGGATCGTCCTCGTCTCGACCCGCCTTTTGCTCCGCTCGAGCGAGGTCTCCTCCGAGGTCTCCGAGCGTGAGTTTCCGAGTCCGCTTGAGGAAACGCGAATAGCCTCGGTACGGCTCAAAAACACGGTTTCCGTGCGTGTCGGTGTCGTAATCCCCGACGTATCGTTTCACCCCCTCCCCGGTGAATAGGACCAGCTCGTCGACTCGCTCGAGCTTTCCAAAGAGCCACCATACTCCGAGAATAAATCCGACTCCGAGGACGGCTCCGTACTTGAGTGTCGACTGTACGATCGGGTTTGTGAGTGCCGAGATGATGTATCTCCCCGCGTACACCGTGAGGATCCCGAGTACAATCGCCCCGATCAATCCGAGCGCCGCGACGGTTTTCTTTCGACGGAGGAGTCGCTCTCCCCACGTCGGGGTTTGCTCGTCGCGCCACGACTCCGGCGCAACCACCTCCTCCGGATCGTCGACGGAGTCCGTATCCGCAAATCGCTTTCTCGGTCCTTTACTACCTGCCGCGTTTCGTAGTTTCTCGCTTGACATGGTCGTTATAATCAGGTTGGTCGTTCGTTCCGTTCCGCTGGTCGTTCACAAATCGCCACATAGCGCGACGATCGGACGTTTGTCCGTTCTTAGAGACAGGGGTACAGAGAGACGTTATCAATAGAGGCGCGCGTACAGTGAGACAGCGAAAACCGACGAGTCACTCGACCGGATTTACTCGACCGACCCGTCGCGACCCCTCACCAGGCCCCCGTTGACAGATGTGTCGCGGCTCGGAGAGGGTACTCGACACCCCTTTATCGGAGTGTAAACCGGGGATCCCCGACCTCGAGCCCGCCTCGATCGAGCTCGACCGGAGCTCCGGCGGGGGAGGACCGCGGATCACTGGTCCGCCTCCATGTACTCGCGACCTCGATCGTTCAAGAGGACGCCAGCATAGTACCGCGAGCCGGATTTGACGGTCTCGACACCCTCGAGTTTCGTAAACTGCTGACCGAACGATCGCGCGTTCCGCGTGTCGAACCCGTGAGACTCCGCGAAACTATTGTACGACTCTCGGACCAGCGAGGTTTGAGTCCGCTCTCCGTCGACAAACCGGATACACTCGTGTACCCACGAGTCGATCCCCGGCGGGACGTTTGCCGCGGACTCTCCCTCCTCGACCTCGAGGATATCATCCGAGTCGAACTTGAGCGATCCCGGTACGCCAGTAACCCACTCGGGAGTACGGAGGTCCTCGTCGGTGAGGTCCGCTCGAGCTCGAAAGCCCGTCCCGTGCTCGTCGACGTCGAAGTGATGATGTGACGGGGGAGCGAATTGTACCGGGGAGAGAAACGAGACGTCGTCTTGAACGTTCGGCTCGGAGAGCCCGACGACGGCCCCCATACCCGACTCGCTCCCCATTGATTTACTGGCGGAGTCCGCACCTTTCTCGGAGACGTAATCAAACACGTCCTCGAGCGGTCCTTTTGGCATATCAAAGCAGAGATACCGCGAGAAACGCTTTCTTACCCCTCGCTTGAGGTCTTGGAGGTCTTGGGTGTCACACACGTATTCGATCCGTTGGTGTCGGTTCTTCTTGAGCGCGTACGAGAGATTTGAGACCATAGCGCTTTGTAACGCCTCCGCGCGAGCGTCGTCGTCGGACTCCTCGCGGTGAGGCGCGACCTCGTGCAACTCCCGGATCGAGACGACCGCCTCCGGGAGCGCGTGAAAGTCTCTCCGCTTGAAATAGGTCGAATAGACCAGATACGCGCAAATCATTAGCTGGTCGATCCGGTCGGAGACGTGTGCCTGTGAGAAAGCCGTAATCGTCTCCGTCGACTCGAATATCTCCCGCCAGTCGATCGCATATTCACACTCTCGAGTCCGTATGAACCCCTTGTTTTGGAGGTTCTCGAGGAGTCGAACCACTCGCTTACGAAACGAGTCTTTGAGCTCCTCCTGATCCGCTATCTCGCGAGCGAGGTCCTCGAGCGACCAGTCGTCCTCTCTCCGGTCGACCGTGTCGTACGCCGTCCGGAGACTCGCCTCTTGCTGGCGCGAGACCAGCGCGGACAGAAACGACACGAGAGTCGTTTGATCGAGGTCCGAGGCCGGGATCGTAAACGGCCGGACCACCGTCTCGCCGTCTTCGTCGAACGGGATCGGCTCGTGTCGGAGGCTCGGAGTGAGCGGGAGGAGTATCTCGAGGTCGGGATCCTTGAGCTCGTCCGACTCGGTAAAGTCGACCGGGAGGTCGAGGTCCTCCTCGCGGACGTCCCGGAGCTCCGGATCCGACTGAGGTACATCATACAGACAATTCTCATACTCGTCGGTGTCGACGAGGTCGATTATCTTCACCCCGTTATTATATCGATCCTCGTTCACACTCTCGAGAGTCGCGGATTTACCCGCTCCCGTCGACCCACAAGTGAGGGTCTTAGGGTGTCCGCGGTTTCGACTGATTATCTGTACCTCGTCGCCATGATCCCAATCCTTCGGGGAATAGTACCGTCCGAGCGTGAGCTCGAAACCCACGGCTCGCGAGACGTTTGAGACGTCGGAGATGATATCCTCGTAATCCGCGACCTCCGCGACGGACTCAAACGCGCGCTCGATTACGACCGTCTCTCGAGGCTGGCTCGCGACCGACGAGCCACCGTCCGCGAGCGTGTCGATCGACGGAGTCTCTCGAGGAGTCGGTCGACCCACGGATCGACGGTACGCCTCCGGCTCCTCGAGAAACCGAGTAAGAGCGACCCAATGCCACCCGTCGCGGTCTCCGACCTCGCGGTCGTAATAATGGAGATGCTCCCCGTTCGGTCCGAGGAGCGACGGGACGAGCGTCTCGACGAGGAGGTCCGCGACGAGCTGGTAATCCTGTCGAGTCTCCGAGAGCGCTCGCGAGCCGCGGTCGAGCGCCGCTCCGACGTCTTGTCTTTGCGACCACTCGTCCTCGCGAGAGGCGCGCTCTCGTTGCCATTCAAGATGTGTGAGAGTCTCGTCTTTCATGGCTTAGACCGCCTCCGACTCGGGAGTCTCCTCGTCGACGTCCGCCTCGAGCTCGTCGTCTCCCTCGACGTCGTCGACGTCCTCCTCGGACTCGCTGTCGGAGTCGGACTCCTCCGGGACCTCTCCCCGCTTGAGGAGGACCTTAGCGTCAGACAGCGCTTTTCGGACTCTCGCTTTCTTTTCGGACCACGCCTCGCGCGCCTCGAGGAGTACGACCGCCTCGGAGTGGTGCTCTTGATACGAGTGGATCCCCTCCTCGATCGACTCCTCCGACCGGACTCGAGCCGGGATCCGCCCGCGTTTCACTGCACACCGGATCCGACAGCGACAGAGAGGCGTTTCGCGGTCTCCGTCGTGAAACCGCTGGCGCTCCTCTTGGATGTACGTGAGTACGTGCTGGCGATACGCGCTCTCTCCGCGGAGGTCCTCGTAATCCTCACGGACGTCGTCGATCGTCTCCCGGACCGCCTCCTCGACGTCCGCGGAGAGGCGCTCTCTCCCCCGGAGTCGGTCGACCTCGTCAGCCAAAGACTCTATTTCGCTATCCATCTGTGAGTTACCTCCCGAGAGCCGTCTTTACCGACGAGACGATTGTCGCGTGTGGTTTCTCGAGGAGGAGGAAAAGCGCCGCATAGAGGAGAATCGCAAATCCCGCGAGGACGAGCGGAGTCGCTCCCGATCCGATAAAGAGGAGTCCGACGACGAGGAGAGCCCCCCCTCCGATAATCTGTCTCGCAGTCATTATTCGCCGGAACCACGTTTTCGTAAGGTCCGGGTAGAGTCGGAGGAGACCATACGCGACACCGACAGCGAGTCCGATCGCGACTATCTCGACCACCATAATTAGCCTCCGAGGAGGATCCGGTGAATCCGGATCCCGATAGCGTACACGATCCACGTCGCGACAGCGACGACGATCGCGATTATAGCGATCCCGCCCCACGTACTCGCGAAAAACGCGAGGACCGCGATTAGGACCAGCGCGAGGATCGCGAGGACCCCTTTCGAGGACCGCGGGTGAGTGCTATCCATGCTGTACCTCCGTCGTACTCCCGTCTCGGGAGCTGTATCCGTGTTTCATGCTTTCACAACCAGTTTCCGAAACTCGCGAGACCGTCGACAAACTCCTCGACAGCGTTACCAGCGTCCGCCAGCGCGGAGCTGATACCAGCGAGAGGGTCGTTCCCTCGCTTATACCGGATATCCGGGACCTCCGTCGACCTCGCGAGGAGATACACTCGATCCTCTTGTCCCTCTCCCTCGCGAGAAAACCGACACACCGGAGCCGACTCGTCGCCACACGTCGGGACCTTGAGCCAGCTCGTCTTATTTGCGGACGGCTCCGTGTCGTATTGGAGTGTGAGGTCTTTCCCGCGAGTGTTGATTACCGCGGTCGTATTGCTCTCGAGCCCCGTCGTCTCGACGTACGACCACTCCCCCGACCTCGACACCGAGGGGAGCTCGACTCCGGTCCCGTTCTCGAGGAGGTCTCGAGCCTCCGCTCGACCGCCGAAAACCACTCCGGCTTGTTTCGAGACCTCGAAAACGGCCGTCGTCGGTCCGTCGACACGGATCGTTATCGCGGTGTAATTCCGGCCGTCGACGGGTTTGAGCTCCGCGACGACGTCGCTCTCGACCGCCTCGAGACCCTCTTTCGGTCTCGGTCGGAAATACTCCGCCGGGAGGTAAATCCGGACTGTCCGCGCCAGCTCCTCCCGATACTCGACCTTGATGTACGTCGTATCAAAGTCCGTATAGCCGACTCCCTCGAGGCCGACGTCGGTGTGAGACTCCGCGACCATGAGACTCATGTCTACCTGTACGAGCGACGTCGACGTCGACCCACTCGAGCGGTACTCCTCGATCGAGTCGCCTCGAGCGAGCTGGTGCTCGTCGTCGACAGCGAGGACCGTCGACGAGCTCGCGGTCCCGACCAGCGCGACCAGCGCGACGAGGAGGAGAGCGCGTCTCATATCTCCGACCTCCGACTCCGAGACAGTCCTCGGACGGCTCTCCGAGCCCTCGAAACTCCGGCAGAGACCACGACCAGATACGCGAGAGCGGTCCCGATAGGTCCGAGAAAGTCGATCACGGAGTATAGTAGGAGTCCGATCACGACACCGACGAGCGCGACCAGCGCGACGAGGACGAGGATCGCTCTCATATATTTGCCCACTCCCTCCGGTACACGTCTCGGACGGCTCTCCGGACGTTTGAGCTCAAGAGAGTCGCGACCAGCATACCAGCGATCGCGGCTCCGAGCGGTCCGAGCGAGACGAGGATGTAAAATAAAACGAGGAGCGCGACAGTGACCAGCGCGCCCCATACGACATTAAACAGCGAGCCCGACAGCGCGGACGTGAGGCTCGACCAGAGGGAGCGCGGGATAGGTACTCGGACCATTGTCAGAGAGGCCAATACCCCTCAACTCCCGGTATTAACCGGATCCACCCGACGATCCACCAAAACGCTACCACCGGGACGAGTACGAGAGTCGCTCCGAACGACACCGACGAGGAGATAATCAACGCGACCCCGACGATCGTCGTCGCGAGGATTTGCTCCGCCGGAGTCCCCATACCGAGAGCGCCTCTCCCGTATTTTTCCGCTCGTTTCGCCAGTCCGCCGTACGTGCTTGAGCTCATGGTAAGAAACTCGCCTCGATTAGACCGCTGTACTCGGTCGTAAACCGACCGAGAGTCCCCGCCGAAACGTTTTCGCCGGGGATCACTGTCCGCTCTCGAAACGCCTCGAGCTCGTCGGGAGCGTTCCGACCAGCTCGACCCTCGAGCTCGATCGACTCGTCGACCGTCCGAGTCGTCGAGTTGAGCGCGGTTACATTCTCGTACGAGCCGCTCGAGACGTCGGAGACGACGTACACCGTCGTCTCGCTGGTCTCGTTTCGGATTGTGATCGAGAGGACGTCCCGGTCGGTCGAGGCTGTGAGCTGGCTATTGAGCCAGCTCTCGTATGCTGGTGAGTTACTCTCGACCTCCGACCGGACCGCCTCCGCGGTCCGCTCCGTCGACCAGCTCTCCGGCTCGTCTCCGAACAATGCGACACTCGCTCTCGCGTACAATCCGCTCGCGTACCCTCGGATATAATCGGCCGTCGATCCGACCGACTCGAGTGTCGAAGACTCACCGTCGTCGGTGAGGCCGTCGAGGATACCGTCCTCGTCGGCCGCGACGGGAGCCGTCGCTATCAGAGACAGCGAGACGACTGTCGCGAGTATGATTACAGTTTCTTTTGCCATTATTAGCCCCTCCGGACGGGATTTGAACCCGCTCCAACCGGAGGGAGAGGTCCGCGCCGGGACTCGACTCCCGGCTCGAGCCCGTCGACGAGCTCGAGACGCCAGTCGCGGACGGGTAGGGGTACCGATTTGTAGGAATAGGGACTGTGGATCCGCGCCGGACTCGAGCCGCTTAGAGTCCGAGCGCCGAAAGGCCGTAATGTTGGAGCTGGCTCGTCCAACCCTTGTTAGCGACCATCCACACGTCCGCGCTCTCACCGGAGACGTCGTCTCCGAAATGAATCTCGAGCTCGTCGGAGCTCGTATCATGGACTATGTACGTCTCACCGTCGACGTCGTCGGGAGCCTCGTCCGCGTACACACGGACAGGCTCGTCGTCGACCGTCGCGAGCGTCGACATGGTCCACTCGCTCGACTCCGCACCCTCCGAGGAGCTCGCGAAACGCTCCGCGACGGTCGAGTTTTCGACGTCGATCGTCGCGGTCGTCCCCGAGCCGTTGATCGGGACCGACTGGTCGATCGTCGCGACGTCCGTATTCCACGGGAGTTGATAGCCGAAAGTGGTCTCGGACGCCAGCTCCGCGAGCCCGGACGATCCGACCTCACTGTCCTCGAGGACGAGGAAAGTCCGCTTTCCATCGTTTTCGAGGGTGAAGTTTTGCGTCGTCGTCTTCGGGTTAGTCGCGGTCGCTCGCGTGTCGTTGATGATAGTGACCTCGAAGGTCTTGGACTCGCCCGCTTCCATCTCGACACCCGAGAATTTCTTGATCGACACGTTCGTTTCCCAGTAGTACGTGCTCGGAGTCGTCGTCAGATCCGCGTACGACTGTGCGACCGAGTCCTCCGAGACGTTACGGGAGACGAGCTCCTCTCCGGACTCCGGATCGGTGATATTGAAACCGGAGGCCGTCCCTTCGGTCTCAAATTCGAGGTAAATGTCCTCGGAGGTGTTGTACGCGATAGCGTTTACCCCCGAGTCGACGTCCGACGTCGTCGCGGTGTTTGTGGCCTCCTCGTCGAAGGTGACAGCTCCCGAGGCGGCTCCGACCGCGAGGAGCGCCACGAGAGCGACGATACCGACTCTCTTGAGAGTGTATCTCATGGATATGTGCGTGTATGAATCCGATTAGTTAGCGTGCTGTACTCCGCGACCGTCTCTCGAGCGGGAGAGGCGGAGGGATCCCTCCTCCGACCCACCCCGCGAGGAGCTGTCTTCCCGAGTGTCTCATAGGTCCGTAACCTCCGCCCGGTGCCACCCGATCGAGTGCAAGATCGACACATAAAGCGCGTCGAACGAGATACCAGCGACAGCGCTCCGCCACCAGTGATCCCGCCGGGACATGATCCACGGGTTTACCACCGAGCCGAGCGCGAGGCTCTCGTCGAGCCCCTCCTCGAGCCAGTCGTCGAACGTGCCCGTGAGGTCCCCGATCGACGTGAGTTTTCCGTCGAGCGAGGTACTCGTATAGTGGTGCCACGGCTCGATCACTCGAAAGAGCGCGTGAGTCCCGTCGAGGACTGGCGCGTACGACGTCGCTCGGAGCCAGTGATACGCCGAATATACGACTTTCTCGACCGCTCCGTCCCGAATAAAGACGTATATCGGCTCATGGTCTCCGTCGTGTGAGTCGTACTCCGAGACACCCTCTTGATGGGTGTACTCCGACCAATACACCGCGACGTCGGTCTCGTACTCCGGAGACGTCGCGAGCCACCCGTACAGGTTAATGAATTTCTCATACTCGTCTCCGGAAAACCAGAGACGAGGTCGGTACTTGAGGAGCGTCTCCTCGTCGTACTCGATCGAGACGTGACTCGGTTTGTACGAGGCGCGAGCGACGGCCGCTCGAGCTCGACTCGAGAGGGTGGCCGTGAAACCCGTCCCGACAGCGAGAGCGCCAGCTCTCGAGAGGAACTCTCTCCGGGAGTGGGTCCGGCGCGACATAGTTACGAGAGGAGCCTCGCGATACTACCTCCCGACGAGTCCGACAGCTCGCTATACGTCGCGTCTCGAGTGACCGCGTCGTCGGTCCGCGCGTCGAGCTGGCTCGTCTCCGGCTCCGTCCCGTCGACGAGATTATCGGCCGCGACCATGCCCGCCCCGACCTCGGTCTCTCCCGCGGACGGGACCGGACGAGCCGTCGACCGGACCGAGTCGAGCGCTCCCTCCGAGTCGATCGAGTCCGTCGCCAGTCCGAGAGCGATCACTCCCGAGACGAGCGGAGTCGCCATACTCGTCCCGGACAGCGTCTTGTTTTGGACTGTCCCGGACGGAGTCGCTATCCGCGCGACCGTCGACATACCCGGAGCCGCGACGTCGATCCCCTCTCCGTTCGTGACTCCCGCGGAGTCGTCGAGGGTCCCCGGATCCGGTCCGACTTGGCTAAAGTACGCGCTCTTTGCGTCCGCCGGATTTTCGCCGTTGGTCGCTCCGACCGCGACCACTCCGTCGACGTCCGCCGGACTCGCGACCCACTTAGTCGACTGGCGCGAGTTTCCGGCCGCGACGACGACGATCGAGCCGGAGTCTCGAGCGTCCGTAATCGCTCGCTCGAGCGCCTCGGAGTACACGGGACTCCCGAGACTCATGCTGATTACGTCCGCGTTTTGCTGGCTCGCGTACCGGACCGCTCGAGCAATATCCGCGGTCGAGCCGCTCCCGTCGTCAGCCAGCGCCTTGAGGACGAGGAGGCTCGCGTCCGGCGCGACACCGTCGTCTCGAGTCCCCGCCGGATCCCCGGCGATAGCGCTCGAGACCCATGTACCATGCCTCGAGGACGAGCCGTCCTCGACCGCGTCGTAACCGTCGCTCGAGACCGTCTCGTTTGAGATGAAGTTTTTCGAGGCATTACTAACTCGGATCGAGGAGTTAGTGTCTCCGTTCTCTCCGAATACACGTCCGCCCGCGGTGTTGGTCCCCGTGTCAATAGCCGCGACAGTGATCCCGGTCCCCGTCGCGGAGACATTATCCGCTCCGACGTACGACCGCGACTCCGACATGACCGTCCGATTAGCGTCCTCGTCGAACGCCATACCCTCGGTTGGCATAGCCTCCGAGGAGAGGAGTCCCGAGTCCGCGCTCTCCGGAGCGTCGTACTCCGAGACATTCATCAGCTCCGTCTCGGTCTTGGGATCCGCCAGCTCGAGGCGGTAATTCGGTGAGACGTCCTCGACGAAAGACTCCTCTCCGAGCGGATCGACGAGGAGTCCGCCCGCGAGGATCCTCGAGAGGAAACTCATGTCGTCGTCGACTTGTACGCTCGGAGCCGCGACGACAGCGATCCCCGTCGTATTGTCGACCGAGACGAGCTGTCGATCCGACTCGTTCGACCAGTCCTCGAGGTCGGAGGCCGCGTCTCCGTCCGCCAGCTCGACGACATACGACGGATTGCCGTCCGCGTACTTGATGATATCCGGACGGTCCGTCGACGAGTCCGTGAGAGGATTCGCGACGGCCGTCGTCGGGACCGCTGTCAGCATTACCGATACGACGACGAGGAGCGTGAGAGCTTTGCGGAACATTAGGACCGCCTCCGTTTACCGACCGCGACGAGACCGACGATCGGGACCACCCCGACCGCGAGCGAGCTCGAGCCACCCGCCAGCGAGCCGACTCCTCCGAGGACGTCGAGACCAGTCGAGAGGATACCGAGGTCCGGGACCGTCGTCTCGACGAAATACGTCGCTCGATCAATGAAGGACGGATCCGTATTCCGCCGGACCGTGAGCGTCCCCTGATCGTCCGTGTGCGTTTGGACAGTCGACGAGCCGCCAGCGCGCCGGATCGAGCCGAGTTTCGAGTCGTCCTCGAGAGGGTCTCCGTTCCGATACACGAGAGTCCCCTCACTCATACCGCCGAGGTGTACCGTCGTCTCGACGTGTTGGCCGATACTCTCGCGAGCTGGTCCGCGAGCGACTCGGACCGACACCGTCCCGTCCGGCGGGAGCGAGACGTCCGTCGCGTGTACCTCGAGCTCGCTCGGAGCGTCCGCGCCTTGAGGTACGGCCGCGGTGATACTCGCTCCGGTCCCGGAGTCGTCGATCGACACCTCACCGCCCGAGAGGCCGTCTCCGACGACAGCCAGCGACCCAAACGGAGAGGTCTTTACCCGGACCGTCGCGGGCAAATCCACGCTCGACTCACTCGCACGGATCGACTGTACGAGCGTGTGGTTCTTTCCGTTCGGTGTGGAGAAAACCGTCCGGACTCGGTACACACCAGAGCCGTTAGTCGAGAATTGAACGGTATCCGGCCCCTCGATCGTCGCGGTCCCGAGAGTCGACCCGTTCGGAGTCCGGACCGACACCGACTCGATCCGGTCGAACGGAGCCGCGCTCGCGGGATTGAGCTCCGCCGTGACTGTCTCGGACGGTCCCGGACTCACCGACGACAGTGAGAGACTCTCAATCTCCGGGAATTGGCCCGAATACGACGGGTTTCGGAAATTCTTGTCCTCTTTGCCGACACCGTCCTCCGTCGCGACGGTGATATCGATCCCGGCTCCGGCCGCCTCTCCGAGCGGGAGGTCCTCAATTACGACCTCGTCTCCGATCGCTGGTCTCGAATTGACCGAGACATACGGAGACTCCGTCCCGAGTACCTTTGTGGTCCCGTTCGTGTAGTGCGCCCGGACGAGGACGTTTTCGGGAGCGAGCTCCGTATCGAACGGTTTTACCCACGAGAGCGTATCCCCGTCCGTCGACGACTCACCGTCTCCCGGCTCGATCGTACTCTCGAGGCTCTCGATCGACTCTTGGAGAGCCCCGATCCGGGTTATCAGCTCCGTCCGGTTTGCGTCCGAGGCGTTTAGGTGGAGGTTGATCGTCTCGTTTGTGTCGGTCTCGTTTGCGAGGACCGACTGTAATCGCGACTCGAGCCGGTCGTTCCGGCGCGTGAGGTTATCCATCTGGTTGTGTAGATTCTCGAGTTTCGACCGATTGACCGAGTCGAGGTTATCCTGGAAGGACGGTGGGAGGTCCGACAGCGTAAGATTCTCGAGGAAGTCCTCGCGCCACTCCGTCTTATTGAGGAGGTCCTCGAGGTCCTCGTACGGAGCCGCGGAGAGCTCGACCGCTTGGATCGTCACTCCGCTTTTTGGGACGTCGACGATCCTCGGAGCGCCGGAGACGACGATCGACGAGTTTCGGAGGTCCTTCTCCGATATCTCCGTCGCGTTTTGATAGCTGTCGACCGACGTCGCCTCACCCGTCGACCCGATCACTTGTACGCCCGCGGTCTCGAGATTACTCGGGAGCTGTACCGTAAACTCCCCGGTCTCGTTTGTCGTCGCGGTCTTGAGAGTCATCTTATCGGTCTCGAGCGCCTCCGACTCGGCCGTCGCCATATTCGCCAGCTCCGGAGTCGTATCCTCTCCGCGACCCGCCGCGGTGAGGTTCGGAGTGATCGCTTGCGACATGGCCTCCGTTGAGGGTCCCGAGATTACGGTCTCTGCGGCCGCCTCGAGGGAGCCGACTTGAATCAGATACGACGACTCCCCGTTAGCCGCCGGATAGACCCGATAAAAGCCGGGATTGAGGTCGACCGATCCGTAATGGAGTTTCGACGGATCGAGGCTCGAGAAACTATCCGCGCTTTCGGTCTCGTCCATGAGTACCCGTTTGTCGCTAATCTCGGACCCTCCCGGCCCGATTTGCTCAATCATCACCGCCCCGCTTTGTACGTTCGTTCCGGGGAGCTGGCTGTCCCACTCACCTTGAACAAGTGGCTCATTATTCGCGTTCCACTGCGTTACGATCAGCTCCTCGTCCGCTGGAACTCGCAATTGTGGCTGTCCGATATCCCCGTCCGAGAGCCAGTAATCCGCGTCGACTCCCTTCGAGGTTACGGCCGCGTATCTCCCCTCCGTGTCCTCGAATTTCGAGGAGAGGTCGAGCTCCGGATCCCAAGCGTCCGGGGTTTGTGGCTCCGGATCCTCGAGGTCCGTCCCGCCGGAGGCCGCCCCCGAGTAATTCTCGAGGAGGTCGCGCGCCTTGAGGTCCTTGTCGCTGGCGCTCGAGACGTCCGGATGTGAGTAATTGATCGCGTAAACCTGTACCGAGACTCCCGAGATAGGGTCTCCTGTTTGAGAGACAACCGTCCCAGAGACGGACGAGGTCGCAGGGGAGGAGAACGACGCTCCATTAACTTTGAAATTGTCCACCTTCGTACCCGAGTCGCCATCCGAGTTGTCAATACTAATCTTATTGTACTTTTCAGCGTATCCCGATCGCATTTGTAAGCCGGTGGCAGAATCTAACAGATTCCCGGATTTATCATAGATATAGAAGTCATACGTACCCGCGCTAAAGTCTAAATTCTTGAATTGTAGAACCGTCCAGTTGCCCGCGTAAACATCCAAATTGACGTCTTGAATATTCCCGTCCGCGTCCTCGACGTCGTACTTTCCATCCCCATCCTCGTTTGCGTGTATGTCGACGATCGAGGAATCTGCCGAGCTGGTTAGCTTTATGTGCGTACTGGATCCCCCACTGTGTTTATAAGCCATTGACATACTCGAGAGGCTTGTGTACTCGAAATTTGTAAGATCGACAGAGGTGAATCCCGATCCCGGACTACCTAATTCACCAGCATAGCTTCCCTCAAAAGAGTCCGTCGTCGTACCAAAGTTGCCGTTAACCGACCACTCCGAGACGTCTCCGTCCTCGAACCCATCGATCAAAGTGCTCGCGGCATCTGCTTCCTGCGATCCAAAGTGGATCACTCCGACACCGGACCCAAAAGCAGAGAGAACCACCAATAGAGTGAGAAAAATAGAGAATCCCGTCTCTCGAGAAAATACCGACCTTGAGAGGCTCGGATTGTACTCTCTCACAGTCGACCAGTTAGGAGCCAGTGATACCGCAAATGCTCCGAGGAGACCAGCTCCGACGATCGCGAGTGTCGTCTCGATCGACGACGTCTCCGGGACACCGACTTGAGCGAGGACCCATAGGTTTACCCCGACGTCGACGATCCCGACCGACGTTAGCGAGAGTGCTCCCGCGAGAGCTGTCCTCGGATATGAGTCTGAATACCAGCGATATACGATCGGGACTCCGTCGCTCTCGACCCGCCGGAATAGACCGAATGCGAGCGCGACTCCCGCGAGCGCGACTCCCGCCGTGAGGGGATATCCGAGCGTCTCGAGGAGATACGCCGCTCCCGGATTATTCTCGACCGTGTACGCTTGAAGTGTGTACGTGAGGACCAGCGCCGCGAGCGTCGTCGCGTGTGCCGCGTACTCGAGTGTTTGAAGATTATACGACCGACCGCTTTCGTCCGTATGCGTGTCTCTCATGGTTTCGGTGAGTGTCCGCAAAACGCCAGCTCGCGAGTCTTACAACTCCGAGAGGAGTACCGTGAGGTTCGCTCGATCGTCGACTCCGCGCCGCTTTCGCGAGAGCGCCTCTCCGCGGAGCTCTCGTCGACGGGTGTCCGGGACCCCGCCGATCGCGTCGAGGACCTCGTCGACGACGTCGAGAAACTCCGGGATCGAGCGGTCCGCGAGGACTCCTCCGAGTGACTGATATCCACACTCGGGACACGTCCACTTGAGCGCGGTCGCGGGAGTGACGTCGCGACGTCCCTCACACTCCCGCGGAGCCAGCTCTCTCATGTCGAGCTCCGTCTCGACGTCGCGCTCCTCCTCACAATTGTAGCAATACCGAGTTGCTCCGTCGAGGAGGATCCCGAGCGCGATCCACTCGTCTTTGTTCGACCCGCTCGAGCTCGCGGTCTCGCTCGAGTGTTCCGGTCGCGAGTCGTCGAGAGGCTCGCGGTCGGGATCGTACTCGTTGCTACCCGCGCGAGTGAAATTCGTCCGCTTAGGCTGTCGCTCGCTGTGTGACATGGATAAAATTGGCTGTCCGACCCACCGGAAACGGCCGACGAGCGGTGTGTGGGGTTCGGGATCGCTCGTCCGTTCCGAGCGCCAGCCAGCGGCCGACACCCGGTTATTATCCCGACGTGTGGGACCGCTCCGGGGAGTTACACCTCCGTTTATAGTCCGCCCTCAAAACGTTTCCCGAGGATTACACCCCTCTCGAGGAGTGCGCGCTCCTGGTGTCCGTCGACATATCTGACGACGGTCCGACGTCGTCGAGTATTTTATCTGAGGTGAGTGATAAGCTCCGTTGCCACCCACCGCCCTGCTCTGGTCCACTCAAATCCGGGCTTGTGGGTGGGTGGCAGACTCCCCCCAACTCGTTATCGTTGCCCCGCGGTCGGGGAACCCCCCAACCCCCGCCCCGACCGCTCTCTCCTCACCAGTCCGACACTCACTCCGTTTCTGCCTCGATCGCGTCGAGGACCTCGACAGTCGGCTCGATATTGAGGTCGCGATTGTACGTCGAGAGGATCCGCGCCATTTGTTTGTGGTCGAGACCGCTCCGCTCGACGTCGTCGAACGCCTCGAATACGCCCCGGATATCCCGCTTATTGAGACTCGAGTGTTTCCCGTACAGGAAATCGATCATATCCTCCCGGTCGACGTCTCCCGACAGCGCAAGGAGCGCGTTTCGGACCGACTCGACGGACGCCTCGAACTCCTCGTAGGAGTCGCGGAACGCTCGCGCGAATTGGTCGAGGTCCTCGTCCTCGAATTCGAGTGTATCCGCCTCGCGCGCCTCGCGGATCGCCTCGCGAGCCTCTCCATACGAGCCGTCCTCGACGAGCCGTCGAATTCGGTCCGCCTCGCTCTTGTCGACCGTACCCTCCTCCTCGAGCGTATCGATATAGCCCCGTAACTCCTCGCGTACCTGTTGAAGCCGTTTCCGCGCTCTGTTGAACTGTTCTCTGTTCTCCTCGGCCGAAACGACCAGCTCCTCCAACGGGTCGGAGTTGTCTTCCGACATATCTCACGAGTCGAGGTACCCTCACCAAAACCATTCCCGTGAATTCGGCCTCGGCTCCCTCCGACCCCTGATCCGGCCCGACCATGGGACCGATTACAGCGAGACCTCGCGCATGGTCTCGATGATATTCGACTCAGTCGGTTCTAAGAGGTACGGCTCGATCGCGTCGTACGAGGACCACCCACCGAGTGCCATGACGATCCGCGGGGAGACGCTCTCCTCGACGAGAAGGTAATTCGCCCACGATCGACGAAGGTCGTGTGAGCTTACTCGCTCGTAATCCGGATCCTCCATCTCCTCGGCCGCGTCCTCTGCCGTCCACTCGACCCAGTTTTGAACCGTCCGTTTCGAGACCTCGACGAGTGGCTCGTCGGGTTCTATCCCCTCACTCTGTATATATCGGTTGATGAGGCTCTCGACCTCGACGGGAAGCCATGTCGTCCGATGTTTCCCCTCCTCGTACTCGCCAGTCGTGTCCTTCCCGCTGACGACCTCGAGCTCGTAGTGGCGACCATCACTCATGCGCGAGATGTGTCTCGGCTCGACGTCGAGGACCTCGAAAGCGCGGAGGCCACAGTCGCCCATCAATCGGATCGCGACCTCGCGCTCGAAAGAGTCCGCCGCTCGAGGGAGCGCTCGGTACTCCTCGCGTGACATCCACACGTTCCACGTTTCGTCCTTGTTTCGTTCCGTTCGCATTTCACGTTTCTCATGAGATGTGTGTAACCAAAACCATTCCCGAGGGCCGGACCCCTCTCGTGAGGTCTCGAAATTCGGCCGTTTCGAGCGGTCCGGTCGCGCTCCATTTCACGCTTCTCTCTAAATACGAAATTGCCTCCTACGCACCGTTCGTTGCTATGGACCACTTCCAGCTGACGTATGGAAGGATGTACCTGATTTGAATGTCGTTAGCTCCTCAATCCGGTCTTCCAGTTCCTCAATTTCCTCGCGAAGTTCCTCAGCTTCCTCACCACTGGTTTCGGCGAGTCGGTCTTTGAGCCCCTGTAAACGCGTCTCTTTTTCGTCCTCGTCTACCTCGGCCTTCCGCACGTACTCGCTCTCCTCAATCTCATACACATCGCTCTCGGATAGATCAGTCACTTCGAGCGCGTCGTCTACCTTGTTGGCGTCAACGGTTGTGACCTTCTCCCGGTCGATCCCGACAGCTTCGAGGGCATTCAACACAATTTCGTCGTCTTTCAGCGATCGGTTCCGGCGCGTGGTTCGCTGCACGGATCCGAACTGCCCACTGACTGGCCGATCATGGTGAAGCCTGTCAAGCAGAACACTCCGCACGTTTTGTCGCAGGTCGTTTGCGTTCCGTTGGACGTCCGACAGCAGAGTATAGATATTCACCAGTGCCGCCGTTTCCACATCTTCAAGCGTCGTCACGTCGTGTCGCTCGAGAGCGTCAATAAGCAGGAAAGCATCGGCATACACGTCCACATCCGGCTCTTCACGTTCTTCGACAGCATCGTCTTTACCCGCGTCGGCATCAACTAGAGGTGAACCCGTAGG